>Ga0187783_10002870_pt1 | contig 12770 bp, 11 predicted proteins | sample 1015_SJ02_MP02_2_FD_132471 | JGI IMG/M metagenome (GOLD analysis project Ga0187783, IMG submission 132471) | Tropical peat soil microbial communities from peatlands in Department of Meta, Colombia - 1015_SJ02_MP02_20_MG | ecosystem: Environmental > Terrestrial > Soil > Wetlands > Peat | place...
CGCAGTTCATGGAGGACACCTATGGTTCGAGGAATAAAGTTTGTAGGCATTCCTGTTCGCAATCAGGACGTTTCGCTGAAATTCTATACGGAGGTACTGGGCTTGAAAGTAGTTACCGACCAGCCGTTCACAGACAAGCAACGCTGGATTGAATTACTCATTCCCGGTGCCGAGACCGGCGTAGCTCTCTTTACGCCCGAGGGTCAGGAGAAGCGCATCGGCGAGTTTCAGTCCATCGCATTTTGGTGCGACGACGTGTTTGCCACCGCCAAGGTGCTTAAGTCCAAAGGGGTGACGTTTGCGCAGGAACCGAAGAATGAGGCGTGGGGCTCAATTGCCGTCTTCAAGGATACCGACGGGAATCAGTTCGCACTCTCCAGTAAGGTGAATCACAAATGACGAAATCCGCTGCCAGAAAGCTGGGCATGAATCCCGGCATGCGGGCGCTGATCCTTGCTCCGCCTCCTGAATATCTGGAGTTGCTGGCGCCCCTGCCTGACGGTCTCACCGTCTCTTCGACGGCTGACGGGATGTACCCATTCGTGCAGATTTTTGTGACGCGCCTTTCTGAGATCACCAAGTTCGCCCGGAGGCTCTCAAAATACGCGGCTCCGAACGCGTTGGTGTGGATCTCCTACCCGAAGAAAGCATCAAGGACCGACTGTGATCTCAGCCGCGACGTAATCCGCGAAGCGATGAGCGTCGCGGGATGGCAGGCCGTGTCCATCGTTGCCATCGACGAGGTGTGGTCAGCATTGCGCTTTCGGCCAGCACACCAAGTTGGCTCGCGCTTGAAGCGCGGGCCTGGCTGAAGCCCGGACGCAAGGCCCTTAACTCCCGGATCGTCGAGAACCCGGAGATTATCGTCACCAACCCTCGAGTGCCTGGGAAACGGGGTACCCGGACGAGTGACGTAGCAGCCCGCCACTTGTCCGAGAACAGGGCTTCCCAGGAGTTAAGCGAACAAGGTGCTTGTGCAGTCATTTCGGCGCTTTTCACTACGCTGGTAGCACTTCACGAAGCCTGACGCTCTCTTCGACACTTCGGCCAGCGGTGTCCATCACAATGTGCTCGCGATTCCACGGATGATATTCGCGAGAGATGACATCCTCCCAGGCCGGCAGTCTAACTAAGTCCCGAAATATCCGCCGTACGGCTTTCCACGCGGTGGCGGTGCTCACGCAGATCGGAACATATAACCTCAAAGCAATCGTCGTCTTCCCGGTCCTTGAAAGACCACTAAAAATAATCAGCCGCTAAGTCGACTTTTCAGGGCCTACGCATGGCGGAATCGCTCAGGGTTGGGAGCGAGCAACGACAGGAGACGAGGTAGAAACAAAGGAATTTCATGACTCTATTGTTATCACTTAGGCGTGGGCGGCGCTGCCCCGGAAACTCGCGAGTGCTTCTGCCTCGTCGGTGTAAACCGGTAGACAAGTGATTAACTGCGTTATCTCCAGGACTTCCCGGAAGTGCCCCGTCGGATGTAGGATCTTCAAATTGCCGCCATTACGTCTCAGGGTCACGTACGATCGCACCAGAGCATTGATTCCTGTGCTATCCACGTGCGTGACTTCCGCGAGGTTGACGAGAATATCGCACGGCATGGTCTGGGCGAGCGCCCGCAGTTCGGCATTCAATGAGTCGCTACCCGCACCTATCGTAATCCGCCCCCGAAGATCGAGAATGGTGACGTTTCCTGACTTTCGCACGGAAATTAGCAGGCTCATGTTCGCCCCTCGTACCTACCGTCCACGCCATTCTAAGCGCAGAGAGTATACAAAGCGCAACCATTTAGGCTGGTTCGTCCGACAATCTCGCTAAGTCCTGAGAAACGTTAGCGCTTTATCGGACGCACGGTTTCACCGGGCAGTGAAAGGTGGGCGGTAGCTTTTGCGTGCGTTCGATAAAGCCGTTAGAACGAAGCCGCCCATGGTTCGGGCGGACGCGGGCTTCTATGGAGATTGAATGGGTGGAGAGAAGGGAGTAATATCCACCATACTCCGTCTGGCTTGCCGTTCCCCGCGTCGTCTGCCGTGCCACATTGCAGACCCTCGCCAGCGCTGAGGCCGGCCATGTCAAGAGGGTTTTCATATTTTTTTCTTACTACCTGAGTCTTTGTTCTTCTCCATCAGGCACACCCGTACGCGCGAGAGCGCCCGGCTGCTCGATCAATTTCCGTCGTCGACTCCTGTTCCGTGTCCACCCGACGCGTTCAGCCCTGTGTCACTTCACCGCTTCGGCACCCGGCCGCGACGCTCCACCAGGCCATGACGATCGACGACGGACGCGACCGATCTCATGAGGAGCGCCCGAGGGACTCCGCAATTGGACCGACCGCGAGAGCGGCAAAGAAGCAAAGAGCTCCGATCAGCAGGATCGTGCCGAAAACCAGCGCGCCAAAGGTCGGCGTATCGCTCGGAAGAGTCCCTGCGGTGGTGGGCCTACGTCTCTGGGCGGCAAACTGTCCGGCCAGGCCCAGTGCCAGTGCGGCCAACCCGTAACGGCCAGCCAGCATGGCGACCGCTGTGGTGACGTTATAAAAGACGGTGTCGGCATTCAGTCCTGCCATGGTCTGGCCGTTATTGGCCATGCAGGAAGCATAAGCGAACAGTATCTCAGTGAAACCGCGTGGCCCGGAATTGGTTACGAGCCCTGCCCGACCAGCAGTCACGGCAACGGCAACGCTCGTCAGTACCAACACCACCATAGGAGTCATGAGAGCGTACAGGGCAATCCAGCGTGTCTCGGCAGAGCTGATCCTCTTGCCTAAGTACTCCGGCGTCCGACCAACCATCAATCCCCCCAGGAACACGCCTACCAGCGCTGCCATGACCATGCTGTATACGCCTGTCCCGAGTCCTCCAAAAACCACTTCACCCAGCAGCATGGAAACCAGAAGCACGAGGATGCCAAATGGCTGAAAGGAGTCATGCATCGAATTGTACGAGCCGGTCGACGCGTTCGACGTTACAACTGCTGTTAGGACGGAGTCACCGACACCGAACCTCACTTCCTTTCCCTCCAGATTCCCGCCAACAACGTTGAGGCCGGCCAACTGCGGCGGCGCTGCCGTTTCCGCCCGATCGCAAACCACCAGGCCTATAATGAACAGTGCCACCATGACCATCAGCAACACCCATCCGGCACGAGGTTGGTTGACGATGTGGCCGAATGTAATCATGAGCGATGCTGGGAGTAATGCGATCGCAAGCATTCCAAGAAAGTTCGTCAACGGCGTCGGATTGGCGTAGGGATGAGCGCCATTTGCGTTGAAGAAACCACCACCGTTGGTGCCTAGATTCTTTATGAATTCCAGTGCGGCCACAGGTCCTTGCGCGATAGTCTGTGTCGCCCCCTCAAGAGTGTGCGCGGAAGTGTAGGGGGCCATGTTCAATGGAACACCTTGCCAGACCAGAATCAGGCTGCCCACGAGCGTCAAGGGCAAGAGCACCCAAAGCAACGAGCGGATCAAATCTGCCCAGAAATTGCCGATCGTAGCCGAGCGTTCTCGGGCGATGCCTCGGATAAAGGCAAAACCGACTGCCAGCCCCGCGGAAGCCGCCAAGAAGTTCTGCGCGACGAGACCAATCACTTGCGCGAGGTAGCGGAGCGTGTTTTCTCCACCATAGGCTTGCCACGTGGTGGTCGTGGTGAAACTCACGGCGATGTTCGCTGCAAGATCGCGGGTCATGGGGGTTGAGAGATAGGCATCCGCGGGACCGCCAGGCAGCCAGTGTTGGAAGATCAACACTAGAAACAAAAGTGTGGCGCAGCCCAATCCGAATAAGAGGAAGCAGAAGAAGTAGACCCTTGCTGACATCTCTTGTTCGGGGCGCACACCGAGCAAGCGATACAGCATCGACTCGACGGGGTTCAGCACCGGGTCCAGAAAAGTTGGCTGGCGCTCACACACTCGTAGAAGGTAGAGGCCCAACGGACGAGCCAGCCCCAAGACGATTGCTAAGAACATCATATATTCCAGCCAGCGCATAGACGTTAACGCAACGCGACTGGTGCCGCTTGATGTGGCAGTTGGTCCAACGCTAGATTCAGCTCGAGAACCGAAACGCGCGGATCACCCAGGAAACCAAATTGGCTTCCCTCGGTGTGGGCTGCCACGAGGTGGCGGACTGTCTCTTCACTCAGGCCCCGCGCACGCGCAACACGTGGTACTTGCAGGGCCGCATTGGCGGGTGTGATATCGGGATCAAGCCCGCTGCCGGAGCGGGTTACTGCGTCGATGGGGATGCGAACGCCCGGTACCAGGCCGTTGCGCCGCCTATACTCCTCAGCCAGTTGTCGGATACCGGCGAAATCCGTACCACCACTCTTCAGCTTCGGATTATTGGGGCCAAGATTCGTGCCTCCAGAGGACGTTCCATCGTAGCCGCTACCGGCTGCCGACGGCCTGGAATGAAAGTATTCGGGTCGTGTGAATTCTTGACCGATTAGTCTTGAACCGATGATCGACCCACCGCGCGTCAAAAGACTTCCACCGGCTTGGCGCGGAAACAGCGGCCGAGCAATCGCAAACAACAGCAAAGGAAAACCACACCCGGTCAGTAGTGTTAACACCAGCACGCTTAGGATTGCCGGCCGAAGCTGCGTACTAAGCTTTGCGGAGCGAGGCCAAGGAGACACCCCGCCTCTTCTTTCTGCAGGCTCGCCAAAGTCGACCATTTAACAATCCACAGGCCAGAGATTAATGAGAGAAGCTAAGAAATTCATAAAGCATTCGCAAACAAGCAATTAAGATCTCACAATAATCCGAATGACTACTGAGAAAATCGAACCGTTGCCACAGGGATTGCCGGGTGTCGTTTGCGCTGGTTTGACGTGAGCAAGGGGACACATTTCCTGTCGCACAGCGACACCTCGTAGATTCCAGTCTTTTCTCCACCCTGTCGACGCTAAGGAGATACTGGCCACTGGGGTTGATGTCGGCGGCGTCGGCGCAGTTGTCCACGAACTTCTCAGGATTTGAACCATCCAGGTTCCATTTCGAAATTTCAGTTAAAATTTTCGACCCCGTCCTCCAATGACTCAAGTAAACGGATTTCTGGTCCGGGCTCCATACCGCCTCGTAAATGTTCATACCGTCCGTCTGGGGAAGTTGACGAAGACCGCTGCCATCAGCCCCGACAATATAGATTTTGTCGCCCGCGCCTGCGCGGGTTCCTGCTTCGAAAAACGACAGGTGGAAATTGTTGGGGCTGATTGGCGTCCTCCGACCAATGTCCGTCGATTCCTTCGATTGAACCCGGTACATAGTCAGGAAGCCGGAGGATTGGCCCTCCCTGTAAGGTGGTGCGCCAAAGACGCATGAAATCTTCTCAAGAAATGACGCCGGGCACAAATTCGGCACAAGCATGATCTCATTGCGTTGTAATCTGTGGTTCACCTAGTGTTTTCAATCGTCCGCTGCTCTGCCAGTCTCCGCACCTCCCTGGCGTCGGGGAGTGCTTTGGGCGCTACTCGGCTTGATGACCGCAGTCGCAGTCGAGATAATAGGGTCGCGACAAGCGCATTTGAATCTTATGGTAGACAGTTCAAGAGTTTTCGCACGAGCGCTCGGAATCGTATGCCTGGCAGGCGGCCTGGAAGCACTTTTCAACAGGAAGGCGATGTCACACGCCATCGATGGCGCCATAGAGCATCCAGTGGCGCTGTGGATCGTCGGATTGATCAACCTCCTGATCGGTTCCTTCATGGTCGCGGTACATGAGGTATGGTCTGCCGATTGGCGGGGCGCGGTCACGATCATAGGGTGGTCAGCCCTTCTCAAGGGTGCCATCGTCTGGCTCTTCCCCAATTTTTCGCGGACCGTCTGCCGCACGTGCAATAGGGTTGGCGTACTCGCCCTCGGTGGTGTCGTTGCTGTCCTGCTCGGCCTCTTCCTTTGTTACGAAGGATTCCGATTGTAAGGCCTTCGGTCAGCAGGGGAGCAAGCCTAAGTAACATTCCCCTCGCGAATTGCTAAAGCGCAACAATCGGCGCACACTTCGGTCCGTTAAGGAGGCTCGGATGAAGACCTTTTTACGTCGCATCTGTTTGATTGCGGCGGCGTTTAGTCTGATTTTCACGAGCACCGCGCTGCCCACCGCTCTCCCGCCTGACGAATCGCTGGCGCAAGCATATAAAATCATCGCGTCAAAACGCTTTGTCGACCTCACGCATTCTTTTAGTCCACTGACTCCTGTGTGGAAAGGTTTCGGCCAGGCGACTTTCGCGAGCGCCGCTGATCCCACAACGGGGCAGCCGTACACCATCGAAGCGGACGGCTTCCGCTCTTTCTTCTATTCGATGGTTGGACAATATGGCACCCATGTTGACCCTCCTGCGCACTTCGATCCCCACGGTATGACCGTGGACGAGATTCCTCTTGGACAGATGATGCTCCCGCTGGTAGTTTTTGACGTCACGCCAGTGCTCAAGAGTGATCCGAATCATGCGCTCACTGTTGCTGACATCAAGAACTGGGAGAACAGGCACGGTCGGGTGCCAGCAGGATGTTTTGCGGCGCTTCGTACTGACATGTACAAGGATTGGGACAGCGATCCAGAGCGCTTCAAACGCTACCCTTTCCCGGCATGGTCGTTCGAGGCAATCCAGTTCCTGTATGAACAACGGAGCATCGTCGCCAATGGGCACGAGTCGATGGACACAGATACCAGCAAGGACCTCGTGTCTGAAAAATGGCTGCTGACACACGGGCATTGGCAGATTGAGGTCTTAGCGCATCTCGACGAGGTGCCGGAGACAGGATCCTTGATTGTTGTGACCTGGCCCAAACCCAAGCACGGCCTCGGCTTTCCGGCACGAGCCTTCGCGATCCTGCCGTAACACAGGAGATTGTCTTCATGGTCTTGTCTTGTTGCGGACATCGTCGAGGGCGGTCTCTCATTTTCATGCTTTGCGGGTGTCACGAAGCGACATGACCGAATTATCCTATGCGGATTCCAACTAGCCGGTCGGGGGGACCTGCTATCTGGAATGCGCATTAGTATGTAGGGAAGATCATTTACGAATTGCTATTTTTCGGGGACACCGCCACAAATTGCCCGAGCTTTAAGTTCTCTTGGCAAGAACGATGGTTTGCACAAACGAGTGTATCGCCTCGGGTTGGTCTGCTGAATTTTGGAACACCGTGGAGCCGCGCGATACAGCGTTCCGACCCCAACCGACCAAAGCTTTGCAATGGATCGCTGAGGAATCATTAGGCGAATCCAAGAGAGAATTCTTGGGGAGAGGGCAGAGAGATTTCCTGCGACGCGAGGTTGCTTTCCAATAGGCTCGGGCTGCTCGCTGGCGCGGATTATCACCCGAGCTTTCTATCCGTGGTTGACTTAATTGAGGACGGAGTGCGTTGCCCTCGTCCTCCTCTGCGTTTCTGAACTGCCTCTCGGAGAAGGTATTCGATCTGGCCGTTTAAACTACGCAATTCGTTCTGTGCCCAGGCTTCCAATTCGGCCCAGAGCTTAGGATCAATTCGAAGCAGGAAGGTCTTGCGCCCCATGAGCCAAGCCGATCAGGTGTAGAGTGTACCGGTATTCACCACAGGATGGACTTCGGCTTCGCCGCAGAGGACGACCATGAGATTGCTGACCATTGCAGCCTTGCGTTCATCGTCAAGCGCCAACACTTGTTTGTCGGCTAATTCCTTGAGTGCCATGTCGATCATACTGACCGCGGCTTGAACAATCTTCTGCCGAGCAGCTATGACCGCCTCCGCTTGCTGACGGCGGAGCATCGCCTGAGCAATCTCCGGTGCGTAAGCCAAGTGCGTCAAACGAGCCTCGTCCACCACAACGCCCGCCTTGGCCAACCTTTCCTGGAGCTCCGCGCGCAACGCCTGGGACACCTCCGCCATGTTGCTGCGGAGAGTGATTTCATTCTCCTCGCCGTAATCGTAGGAATACAGACTTGCCAGGTGGCGCAACGCTGACTCACTTTGGGTCGATACGTAGTTCTCATAGTTATCGACATCAAAACTAGCTTGGGCAGTGTCTCCGACGCGCCAAACTACGACGGCCGCGATTTCGATGGGATTTCCTCGCTTATCGTTGACCTTCAATTTGTCGCCATTGAGCGTTCGAACACGAAGTGAAATCTTGTTTCGGCCCAGCGTTTGGCGCGGCCCCCCTGTGATTCCTATCTTCGCGGCGGCCAATTTGTTCAGTGTCCCCGCGCCGTCCACAGAAGCGCGAACCTGCGGAGTCCCATTGGTATAGAATGGATTCCCCCAATGAAATCCACTTTCCCTCACCGTGCCCCTGTAGTTCCCAAACAGCACAAGCACACGGGCTTCGTTCGGCTGTAAAGTGAAGAATCCAGCTAACAGTATGGTCAAAACGGGCAACAGGAGGATGGAGGCGATTACAACGGGAGTGAGCGACTCTTCCAGGGCGAAAATCAATTGCCCAATATCAGCCAACGGCAGTCCGACAAGCAGAGGCAGCATGATCCAACCATTTTGAACACGCACCACGCGTTCGACGCTGATGGCAGCTTGTTTCGAATTCGTCGTCATTTTGACAGTCCTTTCACGCTCCCTGAGTATCACAATGATATCATATAGATATCTTAAATGAAAAAGCTTGTGCGTTCGGGCGTCCCCGACTAGGTGTAGCATTTCTACAGAGTCCCTTTTTTCCACAACGGACCCGTGCGCTGGCGACTTGCTCCGGGTCGCTGATAGCGCTAGGATGCCGTGATTTAGAGCGATTGATACGATGAGAGCAAAGGGGAGGGCAGCGGGCGCGTAACAATCCGCGAGGAAGAGGGTAATACGCGCCCGCTGCACGTGCCGTGGGTGCAGCTGTGGCCCACGAGCGCCAGAGTTGCATCCGATTTTAGCCGACTAAAGTCTCAGCGCAACTGTATCAATTGCCAGGTGGCAAGAGGGCGACGCAAAGCAAGCGAGCGCTCGCGGTCTGAGGCAGCGCTAAACGCCCGCGGTCTCAGCAATTCTGGCTCTTTCAACCCTCCACCAGGGCCGCTGCTATCCCTCGAGGGGCTTCAGTCTTGACATTTGCCCAAGCGACTCCATGCACTCCCGCACCTCGCGCAATGCCACAATCACGGCTCTGTGACCTCTTTGGGGGTTCCTTTCACTAGTGCGCCCGTGCTGCAGGAATTGCGGCTAACACTGTTTTCGGGCGTGGCGGTGGTACGAATGAGGGACTATGGAAGGGAAGCTACAAGCTGAGTTCGATCGGAACTGAACCAGAGCGTTCACTCCAACGGAATGCTTCGAACTAGGCGACGCGGTATTGTTGTGGTCAACGCTACCTGGCTCGCGGAACGGTTTGCGGTGGATTAAATGCTCATCAACGAATCCCAACCCTACTGGTGCTACAATCTGCCCTGTCCAGTCCATTGGGACGGAGTGTACGTTCGTCGGAAGGACTCGCAAGATTCGAGTTGGTTGAAAAAGGCGTTCGTTCAGGAAAGGGCTTACCACGATGTGGTGCCGCTGGGAACCCAATTCAAGCTGATCGCCCGCGCCCTACCCGATAGGCACATCGAGATTGAGGAGCGATCGTTGGAAGAAAAGCCGTGATGCGACGGATTGTGCTTTCGGCTGCTTTCGCCTGCTTCGCGGTGGAAGCTTTCGCGGTTTACGCTCCGGCGCAGACGTTTCCCTATGACCACATCCATCTGAACGTGCCTGATCCGGCGGCGGCCGCGAATTGGTACGAGAAGTACTTCGGCGGGCGTCGGATTACGGAGGCTCCGGACCGACTCATGTTCGGCAGCACGCGGTTCTTGTTCATCCGTAAAGCGGACGCGAAGCCGAGTAGCGGAAGCGCCATCGAACACGTGGGCTTCTCCTTCGCGGATCTCGACGCCAAGATGACTGAATTCGAAGTGGCGGGCATCAAGATCGTTGCCCCGACGCGCGAGGTGCCCGGACTCTACAAGACAGCGTTCGTTGAAGACCCCTGGGGCACGCGCATCGAAGTCGTGCAGGATCCGGAACTACTCGGGCTGCACCATGTGCAAATGAGTGGACCGAACCCGGAGGAGGTTTTCAACTGGTTGCTTGCGAACTTTGGCGGACAGCGCACGAAGCTAAAGGGGCGCATCGATGCCATCAAGTACAGCGCAGCCGGCTTCAGCGACATGTGGATCCTCGTCGAGCGCGGGAACCCGGAGCCAAGCGAAGGGCACGCCATTGACCACATCGGGTGGCGCTCCACGGGCCCGCTGACAAAAACGATCGATGACCTCCGCGCCAAGGGTGTGGTCATAACGAGCGAGCCGCGGCCCCTCTCGCTCCCGAGCGGGCCCGCGATCAACTTTGCCTACGTGGCCGGACCAGCAGGCGCGAAAATCGAAATTGTCGAGCGCCCCGGGCTCAAGCCCGGCGAATAGGGCAAATCAACTCAGAGTCACTCGTCGGCTGAGGCACTGGCGCTGTAGCTTAGTCTCCTCCGAACCAGTAGGTGCTCGTTTCTTCGCCGCGTACGATGATCTCACTCGAGGAAGTAGGTCTTGCGTCGGGCGAGGTTCCGGCCGGAGCCGCCGCACAAAGCGTAGAGTCGGCGGTCGACAGAGACCACGAGACAAATCCGATCATCATCATGCCTTTCCCAACCTCTGTGCCATTGCCGTCGAGCTGCCGACGCGCGGCCAGCGCCTAACATCAACTTCGCAACCCGCTTAGGAACAAGCACTCGGCCGCTGTAACACATAAATAACATGTGAGTCACAGTTCATTCATTGTCGATGCTTTAACGTCCCCCGCGTCTGTGGGTCCTGCTAAAGCGGCATTGGAAAAAATCCTAGGGTGGGTCTCCCAAACGGCGAGATCAGCGTGGCGCCGTGGGCAGGAGCAGAGCGCGGGTTTCTACGAGTCTCATCCAATGTCCCTTTGCGAATGCGGGTAGTTGCCGGCTTTTCACAGCTAAATTCAAGGAGGAAGGAATGCGAGCACTTGCTACAAGTTTTGTTGCTCTTTGCTTGGCTGCCTCGCCGATGTTGGCGAAAGCGGCTCGACCGGGCGAAAACGACAGCCGGGCGGCAGGGGAGGCAGCCACGGTGGCGCCTCAGCCCGGCAATTCGGCTGCCGAATCGAAGGCGGATCCGGCTCCGAAGGCTGAAACGTCCAGCGCCGAATTGGAGAATGAGCTGCAGGAAGTCCGCGAGCTCCTGGAGGCCCAAACCCGACAGCTCCAGGAGCAGCAACAGAGGATGGAGGTCCTCGAACAGGAGCTCCGTGCCGCGAAGGGTGCCAGCGAAACCCTTGCCGCGGAACCGGCAGACCCAACGGCCAGCGCTTCTCCCGCGATCGGACCGGTTGCCAGTGCTTTGACAACCGGTGCGGGGAAGCAGGACCAGAACCCGGAGGAGCCCCTCTCGATTCGTTTCAAGGGCGTCACACTTACGCCGGGCGGCTTCTTCGCGGCGGAAACGGTATGGCGGAATAAGGCTCTCGCAGCGGACGTAAACACGCCCTTTAACTCAGCCCCGTTTCCGGGCGCTTCGCAGGCTAAAATGTCCGAGTTCTATGGGAGCGGCCGGCAATCGCGTATCAGCATGCTTGCCGAGGGCAAGCTGAGTGACGTGAAGATCGGTGGCTACTACGAAATGGATTTCCTGTCGGCAGGCACGACCTCCAATAACAATCAAAGCAACAGCTACACCATGCGTCAGCGGCAGTTCTACGGCCAGTCCGCCTGGGACAACGGCTGGACGGTGACGGGCGGCCAGATGTGGAGCCTGGTCACCGAAACCCTCCACGGCATGGACAATCGTACCGAGGCGCTACCGCAAACCATCGACGCGCAGTACCAAGTTGGCTTTAGCTGGAATCGGCAGTACGGTTTCCGCGTCACAAAGAACTTTGACAACAAGCTCTGGTTGGGCTTCTCCATAGAAGCTTCGCAAGCCACTCTCACGGTCCACGGCAACCCGACGGCAAGCTGTGCTCCGGCCAATCCGAACGTGGTGGGCAGTGTCGCGACCTGCCCGGCAGCCGCCTTGAATGGCACGCTCGCGACGGTCCCAGCCGCGGGAGGGACGACGAGCACGGCCGTCGTCAACAACACCACCTTTAACAACTTCCTTCTTGGTGCATTTGGAACCAGCGGCGGCCTGTACAATCCGCTGGGCAACTACCAATTCAACCCCTCTCCCGACATCATTGTAAAGGGCGTTTGGGAACCCGGCTTCGGGCACTACGAGGTTCTCGGGGTCTTCGCCGACTTCCGCGATCGTGTCTTTCCGTGCGTGACACAATCAAAAACTCTCCCGGCGTGTGGGGGTCTGGCGACATCGGCGGCCGTTGCCTTCGACGACTCAGAGCATGGCTTGGGCCTCGGTGCCAACGGTCGGTGGTCGGTTTTTGACAAGCACGTCGACCTCGGCATTCACGTGCTGGGCGGCAACGGCATGGGTCGCTATGGCTCCGGCCAATTGTCGGATGTGACGACGCGGTTTTCGCTTCTCAATCCCGCCCTCGACGGGACCCTGGCTATGATCCTCAGCTATCAAGCGCTCGGCACGCTGCAGTTCCACGTTACGCCGAAGCTTGATGTCAACCTCTACACGGGCGGCGAATACGCGACCCGCACTCAGTATGCCAAGACGGCGGGTGCAGCACCCAACGAAGGGTATGGCGCCACAGGCTTTGCCAACTACGGCTGCACGACGGAGATCTTGCCGTTCGCCGCGCAGTCTACATCCGCCAGCACGGGCGTGCCGACGGGAGTGGCCGGTACCAACGGTTTTATTCCCGGCGCCTTGCAGAACTGCACGGGTGA
>Ga0187783_10002871_pt1 | contig 12770 bp, 7 predicted proteins | sample 1015_SJ02_MP02_2_FD_132471 | JGI IMG/M metagenome (GOLD analysis project Ga0187783, IMG submission 132471) | Tropical peat soil microbial communities from peatlands in Department of Meta, Colombia - 1015_SJ02_MP02_20_MG | ecosystem: Environmental > Terrestrial > Soil > Wetlands > Peat | place...
ACGCTGGGGAAGTTCGGCGTGACCGACGTCTTCGATACCAACCCCTACGCGCACGATCCCACCAACGACTTCATGAACTGGTCGATCATCGATATGGCATCGTTCGATTACGCCGCGGACTCGTGGGGCTATACGTACGGGTTGAGCGGCGAGCTCACGTCGGCTCAGTCGACTTTGCGGGCCGGAGTTTTTCAGCTTTCGGCACACCCCAACACGATCGCAATCGAGCACGTGCCTTTCCTTCAGTACTCGCCGATACTTGAGTTCGAGCAACGCACGTCGCTGCTCGGAGGCCACCCCGGTGCCGTGAAAGGCCTCGTATATGGCGACTACGGCTTCATGGGCCCATACGCGCAGGCGGTCGCCGCCGCGGCCGGTACGGGAGTACCGCCCAATACCGCAGACGTTCGTACCGCCCGGCATTGGAAACTCGGCGGCGGCATCAACGCGTATCAGGAGATTGCGCCGCACGTAGGAGTCTTCACGCGGCTGAGCGGCATGAACGGAACCTACGAAGCGTTCGAGTTTACCGATGTCGACCGCTCGGCGTGCGCCGGCGTATCGATCGACGGTGGTCTCTACCACCGCCCCAACGACGGCTTCGGGTTGGCCGGGGTGGTCAACACGATATCCGCTCCGGCGCAGCAATACTTTGCGGCGGGCGGTCTGGGAATCTTAGTGGGAGACGGAGCCCTGTCGTATTCGGGCGAGCGGATCCTGGAAACTTACTATAAGATCGGCTTTACCGGCAGTGCGGCAATCACGGCCGACTATCAGTTCGTGAGAAACCCGGCCTACAACACGGTTCGGGGCCCGGTATCGATCTTCGGCTTGAGGTATCACGTGCAAGTATGAAACTGCGCCACTTCTTTCATCTATCGGTCCGCAATCAGGGGCTGATCGTGCTGGCCTTATTCGGCTTCGTCCTTGTCCTGGTGCTCGTCTGGCGCGACTTTTCGTGGCTTGCCAATCCGCTACCCCAGCCCACTCCCTCTCCGCTGCCAAAGGGATTCTTTCAAATCACCGATTTGGAGTGGTCGGGCATGCAATTCGCTCCGGTTCGCGAGAGCCAGTTTAGCGCAGTCGAAGACACCGACGGCACGATTGCAGCCGCAGACGAGAACACGGTTGGAGTCTTCTCACCCTATTCGGGCCGCGTCACCGCGGTCTACGTTACGACCGGCGACTACGTACGCGCCGGCCAAGCGCTTTTCTCGGTCGCGGCCAGCGAGTACGCGCAAGCACAGAACAATCTCGAGGCGGCGATTAATACCCTCGACGTAGCGCGCAAGACGCTCGTTCTCTCACAGCGGAACCGCGCTCGGCTGCTTCGCCTGCTTGCCACGGGCGGTGCCGCGCGTAAGGACGTCGAGCAGAGCGCCGTCGACCTGGCGACCGCTCAGGCGGCGGTCAAAAGCGACGAGATCGCGCTCAATCTCGTTCGCGCGCAACTTCGCATTCTCGGGCAGAGCGAATCGCAGGTGAGCGCCTTAGCTCGCGCCGGCAGCACCGCGGTCAAGCTCGGCGCAACCGTTTCGGCTCCGATCGACGGATACGTCACGGCGCGGGCCGTGGGAATCGGTGAAAATATCGGGAGCGCTACCAACGGGGGAACGACGGCGCTCTTCACGATCAACAATCTTTCGACCGTTTACTTCGTTGCCGAAGTACCGGAAACCGCGATAGCGTCGATCCACGTCGGCGATCGCGTGGCCGTTCGATTGCAAGCCTTTCCGGATAGAACCTTCGACGCGACGGTTCGCTACATATCGGCAACGGTGGATCCAACCCTGCATCGTATTGCCGTGCGCGCCGCGGTCGACAATCGCGACGGCGCGTTGAGGCCGGGCATGTACGGCACGTTCCGGATTTATACCGGACCGGCCAGCCAAAATCTGGCCGTTCCTGAGGACGCAGTCGTTTACGAAGAGGACAGCGCGCACGTTTGGGTTACCGGTCCCCATAAAACGCTGGCGTTGCGCTTCATCCGCGCCGGGAAAACCGTTGACGGGATGGTTCAAGTGCTGTCGGGCCTGCGCGCCGGCGATCGCGTCGTCACCAGCGGCACGGTGTTCATCGACCGCGCCCTTCGCGGAGACGAATGACCGATGTACTGGTTGATCGATTTTGCGCTGAAGAACCGGATGCTGATGGTCGCTTTTCTCGTAGCCGTGCTCATCGGCGGCTACGTGGCATTTCGAAACCTCAACATTGAAGCGTATCCGGATCCGGTCCCGCCGCAGGTCGAAATCGTCACCCAAGCGACCGGTATCGCCTCTGAAGAGATCGAGCGCGATTTCACGATACCGATCGAAGCGGCGCTTGCGGGCATTCCGAACGTTTCCGACATCCACAGCATCTCGCAGTTTGGGATGTCGGACATTCACGTCCAATTCACGTATGCGTTTTCGTATCAGGATGCGCTCCAACGCGTGCTCAACGACCTCGGGCCTTCGAACCTCGCGGCGCTTCCGTACGGTGCGCAGCCGAATATCTCGCCGGAAAGTCCGATCGGAGAAATCTATCGGTTCAGGGTCGTCGGCCCTCCGGGGTACTCGGTCATGGACCTCAAGACGCTGATGGACTGGGTCCTGGTCCGTAAGTTCTCCGCGGTGCACGGAATCATCAACGTGGCCGGGTGGGGCGGAAAAACGAAGGTCTACGAAGCCGACGTAGATCAGAACAAGATGAACGCGGCCGGCATTTCACTCTCGCAAATTCTCACCGTGCTGGGCAACAGCGACATCAACGTAGGCGGCCAGACGATTAACGTCGGGGAGCAGGGAGTCGCCGTCCGCGGCGTCGGCTTGATCCGCAACTTAAACGACCTTAGGAACACCGTCATTACGTCGAACAGCGGCACCCCGATCTTTCTGCGCGATGTCGCAAACGTCAACATCAATCATCTGCCTCGCCTCGGCATCGCCGGACAGGACAACGACCCCGACATCGTTATGGGCATCGTACTGATGGGCCACGGCGAGAAGACCCTGCCGGCGCTGCGCGGCGTGGAGGACTTGGTAAAAAAGATCAATGCCGGCGGTATTCTGCCCCCGGGCGTTCGTCTCGAAACGATCTACGATCGGCGCGATCTGGTCAAGGTCACGACCGACACCGTCCTGCACAACCTGTTCTTCGGAATCGGGTTGATCTTTTTGATCCAGTGGATTTTTCTAGGAAACCTGCGCAGTGCGGTGATCGTTTCTCTCACGATTCCGTTCGCTCTGGCATTTGCAATCATCATCCTTCAGTTGAGCGGCGAGTCGGCAAATCTGCTTTCAATCGGCGCGGTGGATTTCGGCCTGGTGGTAGACTCGACCGTCATCATGGTCGAAAACATCTTCCGCAGGCTTACGCTGGCGCAACCCTCGAGTGCGGACCAGAAGCTCGGAATCGTTAGCGACGCCGGGCACCAGATGACTCGCTCGATCTTTTTCGCAGCATTAATCATCATCGTGTCGTTCATCCCGCTCTTCACGCTGGGAGGTATCGAAGGGCACATCTTCGGACCTATGGCGCGAACCTACGCATACGCGATTGCCGGCGGCCTAATCGCGACATTCACCGTCAGCCCCGCCCTCTGCGCGCTCCTGCTGGGCGGGCGCCTGGCCGAGGAGGAAACGCCGGTAGTTCGCTTCATCAAGCACGTCTACCGGCCGTTGCTCGACTTTACGCTGGGAAATCCGTATCTGACGCTTGGCGGGACTGCGATTCTCTTAGGAATAGCGTATCTCGCAGCGAGGCAGCTCGGCACAGAGTTCCTGCCGCATCTCGAGGAAGGCAACTTTTGGATTCGAGCGACTCTTCCGCAATCGGTTTCGCTCGAAGCCAGCCTGCCCGAAGTGAACCGCATGCGCCAGGTGATGAAATCGTTTCCGGAAGTGATCACCGTCACCTCGCAGCACGGGAGGCCTGACGATGGAACCGACGTCGGCGGACCTTACAACAACGAGTTTTACGTCCCGCTCAAGCCGCAGAACGAGTGGCCGCGTGGAATCAGCAAAGACGAACTCGCGGACGAAATGAGCAAAGCGTTGAGCGATCGCTTTCCAGGCGTCGCATTCGGCTTCTCACAAAACATCGAAGACAACGTCGAGGAGGCCGCCTCAGGCGTTAAAGGCGAGAATTCCGTCAAAGTCTACGGCCAAGATTTGCGAACCGACGATGCGATCGCAAGTGAGATCGTGCGAGTGATGTCCGGCGTTCGCGGGATTACCGACTTGGCGGCGTTTCACGCGATGCGCCAGCCGACGCTCAACATTACGGTCAACCGTAAGCGGGCGGCACGATACGGCCTGATGACCGGTGACGTCAACCTGGTCGTGCAGACCGCGATCGGCGGGACGGCGGCGGCAAACAACGTCTTCGAGACCGGCAGCGACCGCAACTTTCCGATCGTCGTGCGCGACGCTCCACAATTCCGCAGCACGATTGACGAAATCCGCCGGCTCACGGCGAATGCGCCCAGTCCCAGCGGCAGCGGGACCTTTCCCGTTCCGCTTTCAGACGTGGCAGACGTGAAATACGTCATCGGTCCGAGTCAGATTTACCGCGAATCGCAAGAGCGTTACGTGCCGGTCAAATATAGCGTTCGCGACCGAGATCTCGGAGGCGCGGTAAGCGACGCCCAATCCCAGATCGCGGCTAAAGTTCGCCTGCCGGCCGGAGTCCATCTCGAATGGGTGGGCGAGCTTGCCGAGTATCATGCGGCCATCGAGCGGCTAGCGATCATCGTGCCGCTTAGCCTACTGCTCGTTCTCGTTCTGCTCTACTTCAACTGTGAGAGCATTCGCGAAACGCTGCTGACCGCAAGCGTCTTGCCGCTCACCCTCGTCGGCGGAACGCTGGCGCTCTTCTTTACCAAGACGATTTTCAGCGTTTCGGCTGCGATCGGTTTCGTCGCGCTCTTCGGAATCGCCATTATGGAAGGCATCATCGTGGTCAACACCTTCAATCAGCACATGCGAGACGGGATGGAGAAGACGCAAGCGCTCCGCACGACCTGCGAGATGCGGCTGCGCCCGGTGCTGATGACCTGCATCGCGGCATGCGTCGGGTTGCTGCCCGCGGCCGTTTCCACCGGCATCGGCTCGCAAGTCCAGAAGCCGCTGGCAGTCGTCGTCGTGGGCGGCAGTTTCCTGGCTCCGATCCTCATTTTGTTGATCCTGCCGGTACTGATCAATCTCATTCCGAGCAAATACGCAAGAGCGGTGGCCGAGCGATGATTCGCCGTAAGCCGCTTGTACCGCGGACGTACCGCGCGTTTGCGCTGGCGGCTGCGCTCGGCCTTACCGCGTGCAACAACCCGACGCCCCCTCCGGCGCCGCCCCCGCCGCCCTCAGGGGGATATGGGACCGTCCCGCCGCAAACCGCGGCCGCGCCGGGACCGGGAGGTGCCGCACAGCGCTTTCTAAGCGACATGGACGTCCCGGGCCAATGGTGGCAGCTGTTTCACTCCGTTCAACTCAACGCATTCATCAACGAGGCGCTGGCGAAGAACCCCGACGTCGACGCGGCGCAAGCAGCGTTGCTCGCGGCGCGGGAGACGGCATACGCGCAGCGGACGTCGGCATACCCCAATGCCCTGCTATCCTATAGCGTCAGCCGGCAAGAGTTTCCGACTTTCTTAGCTCCACCCTTGAGCGTCTCTAGTTCCGAGTACGTTTACTGGTTGCATACCGTGTCGCTGAACGTGACCTACACTGCGGACGTCTTCGGCAACCTTCGTTACCAAACTCGCTCGGCGGAGGCGGCGGCGCAAGCTCAACGCTACCAGCTCGAAGCGACCTATCTGACCTTAACGTCGAATGTCGTCGCCGCTACGATACAAGCGGCCGGCTTGCGGGATCAGATCGAGGCGACAAAGCAAATAATCGCAATCGACCGCGAGCTCCTGCGGCTGACTCAGGCTCAGAAAGAAAACGCGCAGGCCAGCAGTCTCGACGTGCTCAACGCCGAATCGGCGCTGCGCCAGGCCGAGCAGACCCTGCCTCCGCTGCAAAGCTCCTTCCAGCAGACCTGCACCCAGCTCGCGCGGTTGTTGGGGCGCGCGCCGAGCGATGCGCCTTCGATCGACTTCGGCCTTGCAGCGCTGCACCTTCCGCAAGATCTTCCGTTATCGTTTCCTTCGAAGCTCGTTGCCGGGCGGCCGGACGTTGCCGCGGCATCGGCAAATCTCGCGCAGGCCGCTGCGGCGGTCGGCGTTGCCTATACGAATCGTCTGCCGAATTTCCCGATCAACGCACAAGTTGCCACTCAAGCCTTAAAATTCGTGGGTCTATTCGGGCCCGCCTCATTGTTGTCGCTGCTGACCGCCGAGATTGCGACCACGATTTACGATCAAGGAACCCTCAAGCACCGCCAAGCCTCCGCCGTCGCCGCATACAATGAGGCGGTGGCGCAGTACAGAGGAACGGTCTTGGGCGGCTTCGAGGACGTGGCCAACGCGGTGATCGCGCTCACCAACGACGCCGACGCATTGGTCGCCGCCGAGCGTTCGGAGCAAGTGGCGCAAAAAGCGCTTCACATCGTCCTCTCGCAGCAGGAAGTAGGCCAGGTTTCGAGTGCGGCTTCGCTAGCCTCGGAACAAAGCTATGAACAGGCCGTGGTTGCTCGGGTGGCGGCCGAGGCTACCCGCTACAGCGACACGGCAGGGCTTTTCGAAGCGCTGGGAGGCGGCTGGTGGAACCGCACGGATTCGCAGTGACCAGCGAAGCCGCGACCGCAGCCGTAACGCACCTTCGCCGTCCTACGCTGTGGCGTTCGATCGTCATGTTTCTATCGATCGTCGGCCCGGGCATCATTACGGCCAATGCCGATAACGACGTCGGCGGAATTCTCACCTATTCGCAGGCGGGCGCGCAGTTCGGTTACTCGTTGCTTTGGCTGCTCGTCCCCATCACCATCGCACTGGTCGTCGTGCAGGAGATGTGCGCTCGGATGGGAGCGGTTACCGGGAAAGGACTCGCCGACCTAATTCGTGAGAATTTCGGCGTCAAGGTCACCTTCTGGTGTTTGCTGCTCTTCGTGCTCGGCGACGTTGGAAACACCGCAACCGAGTTCGCCGGTGTGGCCTCGTCGGCGCCCATTTTCGGAAGCTACCTGCGCCTCCCTAACGCCGAAGCTTTCAAAATCGCGCTGGTGATCGGCGCGGCCATCTTCGTTTTCTTAACGGTAACGCGCGGAAACGCCAAAGTGGTCGAGCGCGTCTTCTTCGTCTTCTGTTTCGTCTACGTTGCCTACGTGATCAGCGCCTTTGTCGTGCATCCCGATTGGGGCGACGTGCTTCGCCAAAGCATCGTCCCCCACTTTCAAGCATCGAAAGCGTACATCATTATGATCATCGCCGTCATTGGGACGACGATCTCGCCGTGGATGCAATTCTACATCCAAGCCGCCGTGGTCGATAAGAACATTCGCGAAGGAGATTACGCGTACTCGCGTCTGGACGTCGTGACCGGTGGGATTTGGACCGACGTTATCGCGTACTTCATCATCGTGTCGTGCGCGGCCACGATTTTCATTCATAACGTTCACGCCGCACATCCGATCGTGGTGAACGACGTAGGCGACGTCGCGGTCGCGCTGGCTCCGCTGGCAGGGAAATTTGCCGCCCTGCTCTTTGCGCTGGGGCTGCTCAACGCCGCGGTCTTTACCGCATCGATTCTTCCTCTCTCGACGGCCTACTACGTTTGCGAGGCCTTCGGTTTCGAGCGAGGAATCGACCACCGGTTTCGCGAGGCGCCGATCTTCTATACGTTCTATCTCGCCCTAATCGCGATCGGCGCGGGCGCCGTCATCCTGCCTGGAGCGCCGCTGCTGGCGATTATCTTCTACTCGCAAGTGCTCAACGGCGTGCTGCTCCCCATCGTGCTGGTCTTGATGCTGCTGCTGATCAACAACAAGCAACTAATGGGAAAGTGGACCAACGGCCCGGCGTTCAACATCGTCGCTTGGGCCACGGTCGTCATCGTGGGCTTGCTGACGTTGATCTCGACCGCGCAAATCATCTTTCCGTCGCTAGGAAGTTAAGGGCTCGCCGATGTTGGCCGATGGGATCTTCGCCGAGCGAATCGTCGTAGCGTTGTTGCTCGGCGCTGCTATCGGCGTCGAGCGGCAATGGCGCCAGCGTATGGCCGGGCTTCGCACCAACGCGTTGGTCGCCGTCGGGGCGGCACTATTCTCATCGATCTCAATCCTGATGAACGCCACGGCGAATCCTACGCAGGTTGCCGCCTACGTAGTTTCGGGAACCGGTTTCCTGGCGGGCGCCGTCATTTTTAAAGAGGGCTTCAACGTACGCGGTCTCAATACGGCGGCAACTCTATGGGCGACCGCCGCAGTGGGCACTCTGTGCGGCTCCGGATTCGTCAGCGAAGCGTTGATCGGCGCCGCAATCGTCGTAGCGGCGAACGTGGTTCTTCGACCGATCGTGCAGCGGATTAACAAACAACCGCTAGACCAAACCGAGCTTTCGCAGATCTACGAGATCTCGGTGACCTGCGCGGAACAAAACGAGGAATCCGTTCGCGCCGGCATGCTGGCGCAGTTTCGCGCGACCACGCTACTGCTGCGATCGCTGGAAAGCCACAACGTCGAGCCGCAACGAGTACAAGTCACGGCCACGCTTGCCACCACCAGCCGCGCGGACGCGAAGCTGGAGCGCGTCGTGGGCCGTTTGAGTCTCGATCCGGCAATCCTCGCCGCAAGCTGGCGCCTCGGTGGGCTGGAGAGCGGCGAGCTGGGCCAAGCCGGAGAAGAGTAGGCTAGAAGCTCACTCAGTATCGGGAGCGAGATCGGCGCCGACGACCAGCGCGGTCTTGGTGCCGGGGCGAACTGCCGTCGCGAAGGTTTTTGCCAGCATCGCCGCCGCGGCAGAGGTTCCCACGACGACGCTCCGCGGCTTGCGCTTGGTCTCGATGAAGGTAGGAACGTTCCAGCCGGCTCCACGCAACGCGCCGATGAGAGTACCGTCGAGCGTGGCGTTGCCGGTTGCGTTGGCCACCAGAACTTCATCTTGGGGCGGATCGCCGCGGCTAAACAGGACGGAGCCGATGAGCTTCGCCCAACGCGGGTCGGCGAACACAACCGACGCGTCGCCGACCCAACCGATCTTGCTCGGCAGCGTAAAGGAACGGACGTTGTCGTCGGGCACGTTGCGGTAGATCGTCAGCAATGAAATCAACTGTTGGTTGCTCATCGTCGTGGCGATCTCTTTTCGCGAGAGCTGCACGATGTGCGGCAGCTTGGCCCAGTCTTGTGGCGCACTCAACTGGTCCATCATCAACTTGAGAACCTGCTGCTGACGTCGCACGCGGGCGAAATCCCCCGCGGCATCGTGGCGAAAGCGCACGTAGCCGGCCACCTGGCTTCCGTTGAGATGCTGCTCGCCCTTCTGAAGGTGGATGTGCAGGTCGCCGTTGTTGTCGTCGTAATCCATCGTCTCGTCAACGTTGACGTCCAGACCGCCCATCGCGTCAACGATGGCCGCGGCGCCTTCCGGCTGCAACGCAACGATGGCGTCGATCGGCACTCCGCCCAACAACTTGCTTACGACTCGAGCCGTATTGTGAGCCCCGCCATACGCGTACGCAGCGTTGATCTTATTCTCGCCCGCTCCCGGCACCGGCACCCACGTGTCGCGCGGAATCGAAACGAGCGTCGCCGTGCGCCGGCCGGCATCCAGGTGCGCCAGAATAATCGTGTCGGTCGTTGCTTCGTCGGACTGGTATCCGAGAATTAATAAATTCAGTTTTACTCCGCCGAACGATCGCCGCGCCGTCTGGGTTACGATCTGTTGCCGGATCGGACCCCTAAAGATGAAAAAGCCCGCCGCGATCGAGACGCCCGCGGCGAGCGCTATCACTAGAGGGGCCAACCATCGCTTAGAGGCCATACGCTGTTCTCCGCCATTCCGGTGCAGCGCGAGGGAGACCTCCGCTTTCCGGCTCAGAAAACGCTCAGGATAGCAGGGTGAGCTGACTTTGCAGAGGCGGGCGTTTCGGCATCTTCTTACGCAACGGAACCCGCGTTTCGACGTCGGCCTGCCCGGAGAGCGCGTCCGCGATCTCCTGCGCGCGCTCGACGACGGCTTCCGGGAGACCTGCCATGCGCGCTACCTCGATTCCAAACGAGCGCGACGAACTGCCCGGTTGAACGCGATGAGAGAAAACCGGCGCGCCGCCGACGGTGTTTTCCACCGCGGTGATGTGAAAGTTCGTCACCAAGCTCCAGTGCTCGCTCAACGCGCAAAGCTCGTGAAAATGGGTGGCAAAAAGAACCAGCGGAGCCTGCTCTTCAAGCCCCAGCAAGAATTCGCAGATCGCTTGCGCGATCGCGAGGCCGTCCAGCGTGCCCGTCCCGCGCCCGACTTCGTCGATCAAGAGCAGCGATTGCGGCGTGCTGCGCCGCAGAATATTTGCTGCTTCGGCCATTTCCATGTAGAAGGTCGACTGTCCCGAAGCCAGATCGTCACCGGCGCCGATGCGAGTGAATATACGGTCGACCAGCCCGAGCTCCATTCTCTTCGCCGGCACGAACGAACCCATTTGCGCCATAATGACCAGAAGTCCGGATTGCCGCAGGTACGTTGACTTACCGCCCATGTTCGGTCCGGTTAAAAGAATGAAACGCCGCTGGGCAACGCGCAAATCGAGGTCGTTCGGAACGAAATTCGAGCTTAACATGGCTTCCATCACCGGATGGCGACCGTCTTCGATCGTTACGATGCCCTCGTCAAGAAAAGTCGGACGAACGTAGCCGCGTTCGGCCGCGCATTGCGCTAGCGCGGCGAGGACGTCGATTTCGGCAACCGCTACGGCGGCTTGCGATAACTCGTCGGAGCGTAAAGCGACGCGATCGAGCAGCGCGGAGAAGAGCTGCTGCTCCAGCCTCTCTTGGCGCGCTTGCGCCGTTGAGATGGCCAGCTCCAGCTCCTTCAGCTCCGGGGTAACGTACCGCTCGCCGCTCGTCAACGTTTGCTTTCGCACGTACTCCGGCGGCAAGTCGCCCGTGAAGCTTCGGCTGATCTCGATTGCGTAGCCAAACGGGCTCGCGTACTTTACCTTGAGCGTTTTGATGCCGGTGCGCTCGCGTTCTCGCGCTTCGAGCTCCGAGAGTTTCGAACGCGCGTCCGTCCTCAGTTCGACGCATTCAGCGAGTTCGGCGCTGGCCTGGGCGCGAATGACGCCGCCGTCGGTCAGCTGTGCAGGGGGGTCGTCCGACAGCGTTTGCTGCAGGTCGTCCAGTAAGTCGCCGAAATCGCGCACTCGCTCGAGCAACGCCGCCAGTGCAGGTGACGCCAGCTGCCGCAGCGGCCGCAGAAGCCCGAGCGTGCGCCGGAGGGAGGCCAAATCGCGCGGCGTTGCGCGACGGAAACGCACCTTCTGCGCGATGCGTTCGAGATCGAACGCGCCTTTGAGCAACTCGCGGATGGCTTGGCGGCGGGCGTGCTCTTCGAGCAGCGTTGCGATCGTATCTTGGCGAGCCGCGATCGCCGCTCGATCGACCAGCGGCGCTAAAATCCAGCGCGCAAGCATGCGCGAGCCCATCGACGTCGCACACAGATCCAGCGTCGCAAGCAACGTCGCATGCGGATTCGCGCCCTGCGCGCGCGTCAGCTCCAAATGCTTGCGCGTCGCCGGATCGAGCATGAGAAAATTCCGGCTCCGGTAGAGCGCAGCTTCGATCGTGCCGGTCTCGCCGTTGGTTACGCCCGTCCGCCGAACGAACGCCGTCAGAGCTTCGACGGCGCGATGGATCGCCAACGACTCGTCGAGGGAGAATCCATCGAAACTTTCGCGCCGGCGCAGTTCGACCGCGGCCAAGCTGGGAGCCGCCAGTCGCGCGCCCATCGCCTCTATCGCGGCGGCGAGCGCGGCGCGCACGCCTGCGGGGACGTCGGCCACGATTTCAGTCGGGCCGATACGCGCGAGCTCGGCGAGCAGTTCGTCGCAGGCTTCGTCGCCCGAGATCGCGGTCGCCGCCGCATAATTCGTCGAGACGTCCGCGTAGGCCAACGCGAACGACTCTCCCGCCACGGCAATCGCCGCAAGAAAATTGTTTCGCTTGCCGTCGAGCAGCTGCTCCTCGATTAGCGTTCCGGGCGTGACGAGGCGAACTACCTCTCGCCGCACCAACTTATTGGGCTGCGGCACTTCGAGTTGCTCGGCAAGCGCGACGATGAACCGCTGTTGCACGAGTCGCGCCAGGTATCCGCTCAGCGCGTGATGCGGCACGCCCGCCATCGCGACGCGCTTGCCCCCGCCGGCCTCTTTGCTCGTCAGCGCAATCTGCAGCGCTCTAGCGATGGTTTCGGCATCGTCTCCGTAAGCTTCGTAAAAGTCGCCGACGCGCGACAGCAAGATCGCCTCGGGATGCTTGCCCTTCATTCCGAAGTACTGCTCGAGCATCGGCGAGAACTTCGACATCGCCAATGCGCTAGCGTCCCGTCATCGCGCCGCCGCCACGGTGAGATCGAGGATCGGCGGCATCACCCGGGACGATACGTCTTTAAACCGCTCGGCGCGTCCGACGACCCTTCCGGCGCAGCCCCAAACGTGCGCACTGTCGACGGCTATGTCGAGCCACGGCGCCCGCGCGTAAGGATGCGTTTCGCTGCCGGCGCAAAGAAAGTCGGCCGGCTTGGGCGCAATCACGGTGACGTTGTCCGGCGTTTTCGCGCTGAGGCGGCCGTCGTGCTTCTTTGCATCGCCGCAGATTAGCGCGCGAACGACGCGCCCGAGCTTGCGATCGTGATAATCGCGCGTCAC
>Ga0187783_10002872_pt1 | contig 12769 bp, 8 predicted proteins | sample 1015_SJ02_MP02_2_FD_132471 | JGI IMG/M metagenome (GOLD analysis project Ga0187783, IMG submission 132471) | Tropical peat soil microbial communities from peatlands in Department of Meta, Colombia - 1015_SJ02_MP02_20_MG | ecosystem: Environmental > Terrestrial > Soil > Wetlands > Peat | place...
CCGAACAGAACTTTTTGGAGCGGAGGAACATGAGCTTTATACTCAGTGGTTTGCCAACTCATCGCTTTTTGATTTTCCGGTGCGGCCTCATGCATGGAACGTGGCCAACAATATCGAAACCTCGCCAAGCTTAATGGGAGATATTCCAAGCAACCTAGCTAATATTCGTCTTCGTTATAGCCTTTCGCCTTATTATTATACCCTCATGCATAATGCTCATAACCAAGGCGAAGCCATCATTCCGCCTCTGGTTTATTACTTTCAGGAAGACCACGCCGTTCGCAGAATAGGACATGAGCGCATGATAGGCCCTAGTCTTTTATCTGCCGCTGTGGCCAAATACGGCGAACGTTCGCGACAGGTATACCTGCCCAAAGGCCGATGGTACGACTACCATTCAGGCGCCAGGCACGATTCGATTGGTGCTTGGACATTGCCTTTAGCAACAACCGAGAGCGGCATTTTTCGCTTGCCCTTATTTGCCAGAGCTGGCGCTATCATTCCTCTCATGCACGTTGATGACTCTACTATGAATCTCCTTGGCCAGCGCCGCGATAATAGCGTTCGCCATGATCTTACTTTACGCATATTTGCAGGGGTAGAAAAGAGCGAATTTGAGCTCATAGAAGATGACGGTACGACCAATGCCTTCGAACATGGCTCGCTTAGCAAAACTAAAATTTCCCACATCCCGCGAAATAAGAAATCAATAATTAAGATTGACGCGACCACCGGCACCTATGCCGGAGCGCCGACCGAACGGCCTATAGTTATTGAATACTTCCCTTGGAGTAAAGATGACGCCGAAAAAGTAAGTGGGGTCACCTTAAACAACAAAGCTATGCTCCCATGCAGGATTGAGCGGCTAAAAGAAACAGCTTGTTTTGCTCTTAGTGCTTTAGGGATGCTTCGCATAGAGCTCGGTCTAATGCCAACCAATAGAGAGAAAGAGATCATTATCAACGGGATTAACAATGGGCGCTATTGAATAGGACCTAAGCTTGCGCTTACATTTTAAATGCGATCAACACACGCGGAGATCATTATGAAAATGTTGGCTAAAGCTCTTTCTTTGTTTTTGTATACGTGTTTTGCGGTAGAAGCATTTACTGCAATTCCTCCTCTTTCTGCCAGCGATAGAATTCGATTGTCGGATCTGATAGTGGAAGGATTTGTAGCAGATCAAACTGTACAGATAGTATCATCTGATTCCTCGTTCTCAAACTTTGCCTACACTGTCAACCTTGATGTGCAAAATGTGGTCAAAGGTGACTATGATCACCCACAAATTTCTTTCGAATATTGGAGACCTCGTTCCCGTCCGCAGGGCTTTGTCGGCCACCAAGGTCAAAACAACATCACCGAGATAAATACCTATATCCGTGCTTATCTAAAAATAGATCCAGATGGAACTTATAAACTTCTAGAACCAAATGGCTTTGAAGTCCTTTGAGTCTTCACGAAATGTATCATTATCAATCTCTGCTGGCCGTTTTGTTATTTGCTTTTGTGCATCTTTTTGCAGAGAAAGCGCGACGTTTGCCTCTCGGTTTCCGTCGTAGATTTCTCTCGGCCGGCAGCGGCATCGCTATTGCCTATGTATTTATCGATTTAATGCCCAAGCTCTCTAAATTTGAGCCAGTAGTTACCAATGCGATTAAACCCTTTTTTCCCCTGTTCGAACGACATGTTTATGTAATGGCACTTTTGGGATTTTTGCTTTTTTTTCTGGTAGATCGCGGGAAAAGTATCCTAGATGGGAAACCAGCATATCTTTATCTTTCACTAAGCTCCTACGCCATCTTTAACTTATTCATAGGCTATGCCGTTGTCGATGTAAAAAATCCCGAAGTGCAACCACTCGCGCTTTTTTCCTTGGCCTTGGCACTTCATTATTTTGTCAACGACTACTCACTAACCGAAACCTTAGGCGAGCAGTATGATCACGTGGCCAAGTGGATTTTAATAGCCTTCTTATTTATTGGCTGGTTTTTAGGCCTCCTATTCGAGCTGCCTCCCGCAGCCGTAGGGCTTATCAGCGCCTTTATTGGCGGCGGTGTAATAATGAATGTGACACGCCACGAATTGCCAGAAGGACACCCCACGAGCGTGCCCGCGCTTATTGTGGCATCAATAGTTTATACCGCCATCCTATTGATGATTGGATAGGGCCTAAAAATCGCAGATTTTTGATGCTTAAAAAATTATATTACTTCCACCATTTGTTGCCCCATTGAGAATACAAGTTTGCAAGCATATTTTCCCAATGTTTTTTGGTGTATAGTGGGGGATAAGGCAGTGGTTCTACCGTGCTTACACTATTCCAAACAATGCCAAACTGTTTGTTGGGAAAGATTTTACCAACGAGCACTTTTTTCCATGTATAAAGATTATTTTTATCAATATTAATTATCCCCTCCGGAGTGCTGAGAGCTGCTCCTCGAAGTTGTTCGCGTACGGCATCTGTGGAAGTTGTTTGGGCTTTGGTAACCGCGTTTTTCCAAAAAAATAAAGCTGAATAGGCATTTTCCATGGAGGCTGAGATAACTCTGTCAGTGCCATATTTTTTCTGGAATTTTCCTACAAAACTATTATTAGCAGGCGTATTAATACTTTGAAAGTAATTTTGGGTCGCATAATCGCCGATCATTTCATCTATATTATAGGCAGCAAGCTCGGTCTCAGCGACACTTAAAGATATTGTGGGAACTTTTGCGCTGGAAATTCCAGCTTTTCTGAGAGCTTTAAAAAATCGACTGTTTTCATCTCCGTTAATAGTATTAATTATTGCATCTGCCCGTGATTCAGTAATTTTTTTTATTATATTATCTATTTCCTTGGCTTCTTCGATAAGAATATATTCCTCTCCCACAACAGTCCCACCGTAAGCTGCAACATCTGCCTTTATAATACTATTAATAGCACGTGGATAAATATAGTCAGATCCTACGAGAAAGATTCTTTTACCGAGATTTTGTAAGCACCAGATAATCGCGGGAGTTGCTTGTTGATTGGCTGACGCGCCAAAATATATAATATTGGGAGATGTTTCGAGGCCTTCAAATTGGACAGGATAAAAGAGAAGACTGTTATATTTTTCAACGACAGGTTTTATCATTTTTCTGCTGGCTGATGTCCAGCCGCCGAATATTGCCGTGACGTGTTCTTGTGTAATAAGCCTTTCGGCTTCTTTGGCAAAAGTCGGCCAATCAGACTTGCCATCTGCTACTATTGGGACAATTTTTTTCCCTAAAAGACCGCCCTCTTCATTAATTTCATCAATGGCCAAAAGCGCGGCATCAACTATAGGCTTTTCGCCAACAGCCAATGCGCCGCTTAGAGAATGCAAAATCCCTACTTTTATAATCCCTTGAGCTTTGTTGCAGCCCTGACAAGAGAAAAGCCCTAAAAGAGCGCAAATAACTATTAATAGTATGGGAGCACGCCATTTCATAGACATAGGAGCATAGTCCTTTATTGAGAATCCACACAAATTATCTGGGTATTGCAAGAAAATTCAAGAAAACAGAAGTATATTTATAAAAACATGTAGTCATGTGTGCGATAAATAAAAATTTACCAAATAAAGCATAAAAATTATACAGTATTTATTAATGAAGCCGCTAAAGCAGGGAGATGGGGTGATGGCGAAAATAATGCGATTAATAGCGTTATTTTTTCACAATAAATACATACAGAAAATTATAGTTGTATTGACAATTTTATTATTTATAACTTCGCTATGTTTAGCCGGACGCACATATTATCTTCACAAGACTCTCGTTCCTGCCTGGGAGCAAAAACTTCAAAGAAAACTTAACTCACAAATGGCCCGTATCAACGAGTTTTTGGATGACAACAATAAAAAGGCCAATGCTCTAGCTCTAGATCCGATTATTCTTGATTATCAAGAAAAAGTCGTCAATAAAGAGAATATTTTGCCCACCGAACGCCAAAATTTTTCTAATTATATAGCCAAGCGTCAGAAGTATATTGGATTTAAAAGCTTCTCGATGATTGACAAAAATAGTGATATAATTTTTTCAACAAGCCCTTTGTTACGCGATATACAACTTAATAACGATTTGTATATCAACACACCATTATATAAGTCTTATTTTGTTTCATCAATGACAATGACACGAGATTTTTCAGATTTCTACTACAGTACTTTAATTAAGGCTCCTGCTTTTTACATTACTATGCCTCTGATTAGAAATAATAAAATGCTTGGCGAAATGGCCTATCAGATAGACGAAGACAAAATAACTTCTATTACAAGAGACTACTTAGATTTAGGAACAACTGGAGAAATCGTATTAGCAGTCCAGTCTGGTGATTATGCTGTATTTATAACTCCGACAAGAAATGATCCTTCCATTCTATTTACCAAAAAAGAACTCTTTGGGAAATCTAATCTTCAGATTTTGCAGGAAGCTGCCCGAGGACAGACTGGTAATGGTGTAGGTACAGACTACCGAGGCATTAAAACAGTCGCGAGCTGGTCTTTTATCCCGCGAGTTGACTGGGCTATTGTTGTCAAAATAAATCTATCAGAAGTTTTAGAACCTATAGTTTCAAATAATAAATTCCTTATTCCTTTTATTGTTTTGACCTTGATATTTGCAGCCCTCATCATGATTATTCATAGAGATAAAGTTGGTCAAAAATTATCTATAATTCGCCGACTATATGAATACATACCTGCACCCGTTAGGCATCTAGAAATTTTTCTTATTTTAATTTTTTTAATTCTCTCTATTTTAGCGGTCTATCAATATAAACATAATGTATCTGCAGCCTTAAAAAAATCGCAGGATTTGGCAATTGAAGAAGTCAAGGATGGGATCACAAAAATCGATATTTATCTTGAACAGGTTCGTCGCTTGGCCAATTTTATTGCCCAGGATTTACGTACCGAGCGGCTAATTTCTAAAGATATAATAAAACGATTGAGGAGAGAAATTGTTGAAACCGATGGACTTGTGACCATAACCATTGCCTACGCACCCTACCAGTATAGCGATAAAGTTAAACTCTATGCGCCGTCAATTACCCAAAAAAATGACGGTACTCTCGTAGAACGACAGATTGGGGAATCATATGACTATACCAACAAAGAAGAAGGCGTAGATACCCTGTGGTATACCCAGGCGATGACAAGCCAGAAACCACAGTGGCTCAATCCAAGTATCGATCCTTTGAGCGAGGACAGAGTAATAATCTACTCCCTGCCCTTCTATTTTCAAGGGGATGAACAAGTCCCAGCGGGGGTCATAGCAATTAGTTATAAATTGCCCATTTTCGTTGAAGTCGCCCAGAATATAGGCATTGGGGAAACTGGATATACTTTTATTATCTCACAAGATGGAACTTTTTTATACTATCCAATACTTGAAAAAGTCATTGAGAAAGAGACTCTGTTAGAATTTGCACAAGAAGAAGGAAATAATTCTTTAGAACTCATCGCTCATGAAATAAAAGATGGTAAGCCTATTCTCAAAGAACTTTCCAGCCGGTCAACGCAAGATTCATCCTGGATATATACCCACCCAATTAGTCTTACGGGATGGACAATCGCAACGGTATTTTTCTCTAACGAAATAGGCTTGGCTTCGTCTGTTATTAAAGATTATATTTTTGATATCATAATATGTTTTTGTATTACACTATTGCTTATTCTTAGTATGCTCTGTCATTTATATTCTCATAATTCATTATTCAGCTTTTTGAATTTTTCTAATTTTATACTAATTATTACTCTACTATGTCTGTGGTACATTATTCAAACTACCGGGAGCTCAGAAAGTAAATCCAACGTATTAATAACCAATCAATCAAGTATCGATAAATTTATTCATAGACAGGCTCAAGAAGCAAATAGAAAAAATGAGCCACCTCCTATCGCAATTCCTTGCGGCGTCGAGCTTTATTCACTGCAACAACCAAGTACCAAAGACGTCTCTTTTTCAGGCTATATCTGGCATCGTTATCATAAGACAATGCATAAAGACATTCGGCGAATTATTCGTATTCCACAAGCGACTTCTTTTAGTGTTATTAATGAAAGCACTGCAAGCGAGGGGGATTGGGATGTCGTAGGCCTCAACGTATCAGCCACCATTTATCATGAGCTTGACTATACAAAATATCCATTTGAAAAACATCAAATTATAATTCCTCTTGAACATGCGGATATAGGCAAGAATATTATGCTTGTGCCCGATCTAAGAGCATATACGTCGATTAATCCAAACGATCGCCCGGGTCTAGATAGGACTTTTTCTGCAACGAACTTTCACACTAGTGAAACTTTCTTTAACTATACTCCCCATGAACAGGAATCTGATTTAGGGGTTCCAAAATATCGCAAATTAGGCGAGCAGTACAGGCTAGCTTTTAATGCTGTAATTGAGTCCGATCTTTTAGTGCCGTTTATATATTTCTTTCTTCCACTATTAGTAATGCTTATAACAATATTTGGGGTGCTTGTTCTTGAACAGCGTGGAGCAAGTCCCTATGCCATGATTGGATCCTATACTGGGCTATTGTTTGCCTTAGTAATTTTGCACCGTTCCCTGCATGAAGCTGTACCATCTTCGCACACGTTGTATATAGAATATGCGTTTTTCTACACTTACATAATTCTTATTCTATTGGTTATTCATTCTATTCTTGTTCAACGATTTGCAAAGCGACAATTTTATGAAGGAAATCTTGTGCCTCTCTTTAAAGTTATTTTCTGGCCTCTTCAGCTCGTCGCTTGGATTATAACAACACTGGTAATTTTTTACTAAGCCATAATTATATATTAGAATGCGTAATAGTGGGGTATGCTCCAGTCGCTAAAATCATCGTCATTATACCTCATTGAAGCGGATCTCTGCCAACACAAAGGTTGGCGCACCAATTATTAGATTCAAGAGGCATTAGGTGCTCAACGGGCACCACTCGTTCAATTTGATAGGCATTTTTAGCTTGGGAATCTTTTTTAGATATTATTAATTCGAATAGATAATCTTCCTCCTTATCTTCCTTTATGCCTGAAGACTCTTCCAAGGGGCCGTCAATAATGTGACTAAACAGCGCTACTGTGCACATCCCCCTTAGGATTTTGCTGCTTTTAAGATTACGACAACTTTGGAGAAACTCTTCTATTTTTTCCCGGCTAATATTAGGAAGGCTCGGCGGTTCTTCAATGGGGAGCGGATCTTCCATTCCAAAGCTAAGTTTAATTGAAAGAAGCGTAAAGAGACTGAACACAACAAGCATCTTACGTTGCATATTTATCTCCAAAACCTAGGGACTATGAACCTGACACGTGAATTTGCAAACACAATAGGCATCCTTTCGGCTAACATCGGTTTATAGGTGTTATAAAGCTTTTTTTTTCGAAAAGAGGCATCAAATCCACGGGATTTCCGCCTTCCGGGCCTTTATTAAGATAATCCAAGCTTGCGCAAGGGAAGTTTTGCCCGGATATTTTGCTCTATGGTCTCGAGCGAAACGCCCTTTGTTTCTGGCACAAAATAATAGCTTATGATAAACCCGATCCCAGCCATCAGTGTATAAAGCAAAAATGTTTGAGATGGCCCTAAAGAATGGACGAGCGTAAGAAAAGTGGAGGACACCACAAAATTCCAAAACCAGCAGCTAAATACGGCGACGCTCATGGCGGTTCCTCTGACTTCAAGAGGGAAAATTTCAGAAATCATGAGCCAGAGCAAGGCACCCAAACCAATGGCAAAACCAATTATGTATACAAAAATACTGACTACGGCAAACCATCGCAAATAGCCTGCACCTAGATCATAGTGGAAAGCGAAACTCAAGACTAAAAGGCTTAATCCCATGGCTATGAGTCCAAAAAACAAGAGAGGCCGCCTGCCCAGTTTGTCAATAACAAAAATAGCTATAACCGTGGCTAACACGTTAACAATACCAATACCAATGGTAGCAACTATTGCATTGGCGGTACTGGCAAATCCCGCTAGGCGAAAAATAGTGGGAGCGTAGTAAATAATCGCGTTAATGCCCGTAACTTGCTGTAAAAAGCCTAGAAAGACGCCCAAAAATAATACATGGCGAATCCAAGGAGAAAAAATCTCGCTAAACGAAGCCTCTTTTAACTTGAGACTATCTTTTATTTCATTTATTTCATTAATAACATTGTCAGTACCGCGCAAATACTGCAATGTCGATTTTGCCTGGTCAATTTTATTATCCTTTATTAACCAACGAGGACTTTCCGGCAAGAACGCCATGCCCATTCCCAATAAAACTGCTGGGATAATTCCGATTAAAAACATCCATCGCCACGAATGTACATCTTCGATGAAGACATAACTAATGATGAATGAACTCAATATACCAAAAGTAATGGCGAGCTGATTAATGGAGACAAGCCCGCCTCGCCATTTTGCCGGAGCCGCTTCGGCAATATAAAGAGGTGCTGTGTATGAGCCAATGCCAATAGCTATACCAATAAGAACTCTTCCCATAATAATCGTTTGATAATCCGGAGCCAAACTGGCAACGAGTGTGCCGACAATGAAAAAGGCGGCAATAATAAACATGACTTTGCGCCTACCCAGTTTGTCGGTCAGCCTGCCACTTGAAAGCGAACCAATCATGGCACCGATAAGCACACTGCTCACAATTAATTCTTTAGCGGCAGTGTCGAGCGTGAAATCCTGCTCAATAAAAAGCAAAGCTCCAGAAATAATGCCAGTATCAAATCCAAATAAGAGGCCTGCTAGTGCTGCAATGAATGAGACTAAATAAATGGATGAGTTAAGCTTAGGCCTGTCAAAAGTCATGTGATATTCTCCTACTAAGCCTAATTAGCTACTTGGGACTTGAAGAATATTCCACACGCTTACAACGCTTCCTATAATCACTTCATTAAGGCAATGATTTCACCCATCTTTATCGCCTGGGGGGCTGTTAGAGCAAAACCATCAATCAAGCCAGGCTCAAAGAGTAAAATAATAGTAGAGCCAAACATGAACATGCCAAGCTCAGAGCCTTTGATAATGTTTTGTGCTTGATGAAACCTACTAAGCTTAGGACTTTTGACGTTGCTTTCTAAATCGCAATATGAAAGTTTTATTTTACCAACCATAGTAGCTCCCACAGCTATGTAGGCAAGCAGCTTTGGCTGACCTTGTGGTTTTATTAAAGATATAATGCGTTCATTTTGGCAAAAAAGATTTGGGATATTGTTAACAGCCCAGCGATTAACCGGCCACAAAGCCCCTGGAATATATGTGGTTTCAACGATTTCGCCACTTAGTGGCGCGTGAAAGCGATGATAATCACGTGGAGACAAATAAATGGTAGTAAAAAAGCCGCCATCAAAACGCGCTGCCAGATCTTTGGCATCAAGCAAAGATGTCAAACTATAATTACTCCCCTTGATAGCATATAAGCTGCCATCCCTGATTTGACCAAAACTACTCACAAAACCATCACAAGGACTCACCACTGCATTGGGCGTGCTTGCTATAGGCCTTAATCCCGGTTTTAGTTTGCGAATAAAGAAGGCCTGAAGATTGGGATAATCTTTTAGTGGCTTTTCAGCTTCTTCGATGTTGATTCCAACCATGCGAGCAAAACATTTATTAATATATATGGCAACCGAGCGAGGAGGTGTAAGACTTACCAAAAAACCCATCAAACGGGAAACTAAATTCTTCGGCACCAAATAAAGTAAACCATAAAACAATGAATGCTTAAATGACCTCAAAAGTTCCTCCTGCCCTTGGGCTTTCGATTAAGACGCACTAATAAAGCTCCCTCGCCGCCAAGCTTAACTCCGGCCACTTGAAAATCAACGACGCCTGAATGACGTTCTATTAAAGCCCACACGGCATCGCGCAATATGCCTGAGCCCTTACCATGGATTACCAAAACCGATTTACTACCGCGGCCAAGCTCATATTTAAGAAAATCTAACAAGGCCTTTTTGGCATCAAGCTCGCTCATTCCATGCAAATCAATAATTGCATCCGGCATTCCGCGCCGTTGCGCTCTGTTCTTTGGTCGAGTAAACTTCTTTTCAAAGTCTTTTTTGGGAATATAGCCTATGCCTTTGGTTGCGGCCTCGAGAAACAGCTTCTTTTCTGACTCCTCCAATACGGGACTTTTGGTCGCCTCTTTTTTATCTTCTTCACTTGGGATCTCGCCTTCAAAAAAAGCTTTTAGAAAGAGCTCCTTTTCTTTAGGATCAAGCTCGCTTTGCCCAGTCTCACGTTTTTTTTTACCCCCGCTCATATCGGCGCCCAGTCTAAGTGCACTAATTTATCAGTCTAAAGAATCGACCATAAGATAAAGTCAAGCCAAAGATCGAACTAAGTGCCACCGTCTTTGGACTTTGCTGCAAGGTACCCACCAGAAAATCGCTCATCATAGAAACGCTCAAATCATAAAATCGTGCTACCCGAAGCCAGACTGTTCCTTCGATGTTCAAAGCGGATTTATTAATGGCAGTATTGGCGGGTAGCGGAAAGAGATAATAGCCAAGCATGGTAGAGCTAAGCTCCAAAGGGCCTAATAGCGCCCAGCGGCCATCAAAATTAAATCCAGGACCAAAATCTAAGGCATCGCTCACCATTGTGCGAGTAAAATCTGAAGACATCATTCCACCAAGATCAAAGGAAACACCCAAATTTTTACTGGCGAGATTAATACCAAGTAGACTATCAAGCCGCTTAATGCGGGGCAGCACTTTTAGCTCGCGCCATTTCTTTTCATCATTGTCCGAGAAACCTGGGATAGGTGCAATTTTTGTTTCATAGAGATTTTTGAAAATGGGAGAAAGAACCAAGTCTCTTTCGCGAAAAAATGAGCGCTCCCAGGGCAAGCGGAAATCCAAATTAAAGGTGGTTTTGTCCCGCGCGGGCTTGGCATCAAAATCCGTTTGCATGAACTTGGTACTATTGCCGAGAGTAATGATCAGTTCCGGCATATCAAATATCAAATTTATCTTAGAAGAAATAAGCGCATGGGCCAAAAGAGGAACTCCACCGCGGCTTTGCGGTAGTCTTTCTTTGCTCTCCTTAGAAAGATAGCCTGCATAAGTCGCATTGGCGACGTTTTTGCTAAAGCCTAAATCCAAATAAGCAATATCCAAAGAAAGCGTAGGCCTGGGCTTACCTTGCGGTATGTCTATGTACTGTTTAATTGCGCCCAGGCTTAACATAGCCAACTGTTCACTTATTAAACCGTCAAAAGAATTGTGGGCTTTTAGGCTCTTTAAAGCCTCTTCTAAAGAAATTGCCACATCAGAAATGGTAACGGTTTTGGGGCCACCAATAAACCACAGGTTTTCTATTTTGCCGTAAATCGATTCAATGAAATTAGCTCGAATAGAATATTCTTCACTAAAACCACCGAGCATAGCAATATTATTACCTAGAAGAAGAGCAGCTTCGCTTAAAGCTATCTTAAAGCGCTCTGTGTCATTGATGGTAATTCCACGCACGGTTTTGGCTTTTTCATCCACACCGACAAATACTAAATTCGTATGGCATACCCTTTTGGCATTTAGAGCAATGAGCCTTTTGAGCTGTTTGCCATTCATGGTGATAGTTGAAACAATACCACTCCTTTTAAGCCTGGCTAGTGCGATTTCATAACTAAGAGCACCTAGTATTGGCGTTGCCATGGGCTCTTGTTCAAATATTGCCACATCCGCACCGGTGTATTTGAGCATCATGCTACCAAGCAGGCTATCAAAATCCCTTTGCACATAGGGGCGCTCGGTGCCATACACTTCAGCTAAGCTCGGCAATCCCTTTTTTTCTATACTTTTTTCTTCACTCTCTTCATTTAAAATACTAGTGCTTTGATCAGTAATGCCATGCCGAATCACTTCTACCGTAATGGCTCTAGCTGCCCGGTCTTTAATAACTACTTCACTGACATCCATGGGCGACACAGTAACTATGGGAGCAAGCTGCTCATAAGAATCTTTAAACTCAATAAGCTCCCGACTAGGCAACTGCATAGAAGGATCGCGAGCCAAAAGCAAAACTAGATCTACCTCCAGCGACTTAGCAGCCATAACCGCTGCTTCTTCGGAAAAGACGCGCACAATATTAATGGGACTTTCTCGCTGCGCGCCATTTATATACTTAAGGGTATTTAGCTTTTGCAATTCTCCCAATGATGAAAAGAGCGGCCAAATATTCTCATCGCCAGCTAAAGACAAAAAACGAAGACTCGGCCTGTTTCCTTGCGCGTTGATTGTCCTTTCGGCATGGCCCAAGAAAGGAAAAACAAAAGGAAGAACCTCTTCTTCCTTTTTATCTTTAACAAAGCTTGCCATCTCATAAGTACCGGCAAATATTACTAAGGGATCCCGCCTTTTTACTTCTTGCACCAGGCGTGTTTTAAACCCAACTCTCGGGCTTCTGCCACTGGTGCCCAGATCCAGGTAGCAAGAATTTTCACCATCCTTTTTCATCAACTGATCAACTAAGCCCATCTTATTTTCAAAGGCTCCGACCGGCCGAGCAAACACGATAATCTCGCCATTGTTATCAGAATCGGCAATCTTAATGACCGGAATCATAGTTAACGACGAAAGGCTTTTTGGCCATGGCGCATGCGTGTTATTGGCCTTACGTAAAGCAAAGATCGTAAAACCATTTGTGCTTCTTTTATGAACAGTAACATCGGTTAAAGTTGCACCCAGGAAACTGGCAATGTTGGCCGATTGAACATTTTTTCCTTGTACCCAGCCCAGATAACTTTGCCCTAAAAG
>Ga0187783_10002873_pt1 | contig 12765 bp, 14 predicted proteins | sample 1015_SJ02_MP02_2_FD_132471 | JGI IMG/M metagenome (GOLD analysis project Ga0187783, IMG submission 132471) | Tropical peat soil microbial communities from peatlands in Department of Meta, Colombia - 1015_SJ02_MP02_20_MG | ecosystem: Environmental > Terrestrial > Soil > Wetlands > Peat | place...
CGTGCCCCTCACGTGTTTTCTTATCGAGCCGGAAGCTCCGGTTGAGCGATCACCGGACAGTTGATAATCAAACCTGCCGGATGCAGACCGCCAACAAAAGCGTTCGTCGGGGACGAAGCGTCGCCCGTCGCACTTGTCACGTACCCATCGGCAATCAACTGTTTTTGCTCTTCGATCGAAAGAATTCTGTGCACTTTGCCTTCCTGGATCGCTTTTGGTGTCCACAGGCTGATGTGTGCGTCCCACAACGGGCTGTAGTTATTGGATTCCGAGCTGTCGTCATTATTTGGCCCAAGCGGGAAAACATTGATGGGATCGATTCCGCCATTCACCAGCGAGGCTACGAAGCCTTGCTCCTGCCCCGAATTGAGTTTCGAGATGCCGTTCACGTTCGGCGAAAAGGCAAGCAAGGCAGAATTATCAGTCGGCTCGGATTTGCCAAAGGCGGGCAACATGGCCAGGCGCGGAGCGAAAACTCCTTTTTCCAGAACCGCGGGGAGACTGGCCGAGGCATCCGTCACTAAGTGATAGAAATACTGCTTGCCTCCTTGAGCGCCATCGAGGATTGACAGTGTCACGGTCCGACGCTTCAAATCGATGTTCTTCACCCGAAGGTGCGAGCCGGTCTTGTTATGCACGACTTGCGCGTTGATAACGGTACCGCTTGGCAGCACGACGATCGACGACCAATCCGCATCCGCCACGGCCCCAGGTTCGGCCACTGCTGGCGGAAAAGGGTCGGGCGAACCGGGAACGACTTTGTAGGCGTGCGAAAAATCGACGCTGCCCTTGAAAGTAATCAACCCGTCTTTGATCGTGGCGGTCTGCGCGCCAGGGCTTCCTGCAGCCTTGCTCAGTTTTGGCGAGTAATTGATACCCAGGGCCTTGGCGAATTCGAAATCCGAAGCATCCGTCAGAATGTAGTAGACCGACTCGCCTTTTGGATCGAGACCGCGAAAAAGCGGCAGGGTGACAGTGGCTTGCCGGTATGTGAAGTCAACCGCGAGCGCACTGCGGACAAAAACGTGATCGCTTTCCTTGAACTTGGAAGGTGCATCTAGATTGTAGGCAGGCCGGTGACTCTCCCTGGCTTCGAAGGCGTTCAACGCAATCGCTTCCTTCTGGGCCTGGGCTGCAGCGAAACTCGGCGCGCAGAGTGCCAGCAACAACAACATCGATTTCCATTTCATCGTTTGACTCCCGTTGGATTCAAATAATTTCCTGGCTCAAGGTCTCGACACTCGAATCGGAAAGGCGTGGCACCCTGTTTCGAACGCGCTGGTCGCGGAATCATCGTTTGCAGCATGAAACGGCTCGTTTGGCTCTACTACGATTAGCCAGAGGGACGCTACATTCGCAGCAAACACATTCCTCCGGCGAGGATCACCGCCCGACAAACCCGACAACTCTGTCGGGATAGCGTAGAGCACTCGTCTCGAATGCAAGCGGCGTGCCACGGAATGATCGTTGCGGTGAAGGCGGGCAACGACTCTAAATCGCTCCCCTAATTGGGGATCCCCGAATGACGACGACACCCGCGCTTCGTCAGCGTGACAGATTTCTGACGGACGGCCGCCACTGACAAGTTTTCGTCACGGAGGGACGTTTACGGGGCGTAATCGAGGAATGGCGAGGGGAAGTTCAGCTACCGCCGCCCGCGGACGTGTTGTCGACGCTCGCGGGGGGGAGTGCATCTCTCCGCGTGATGCGGAGTTTCTTCATCCTGTAGACCAGCGACGTTCGCTTCATCTCCAAGCGGGCGGCGGCTCCACTCCGCCCCCCGATCACCCAGTTGCTTGCTGCCAGCGCGCGGAGGATATGATCCCGCTCGACTTGTGCGAGACCGCTCAATGAATGAGTCAATTCCTTGTGAGAGCCAAGCGTCTCCAGCTCGGAGATGGGAGCGCGCAAAATTGCGTGCGGAGAGAGAATCACTGCCCGCTCAATGAAGTTCTGCAATTCCCTAACGTTTCCAGCCCAACGGTAGCGAACCAATGCATCCATCGTCTCCGGAGGTATTTGATCGATCTTCTTGTTCATTCGTCGCCCGTACACGCCCGTAAAATGCCAGGCGAGTTTCGGAATGTCCTCGGTGCGTTGACGTAAAGCCGGAACCTGAATGGGAAATACTTTCAGACGGTAATAAAGGTCTTCGCGAAAGGTTCCTTGTTGCACCATCGCGCGCAAATCCCGATGCGTAGCCGCGATCAGGCGCACGTTGACCCTGTGTGTATGGTTGCTGCCCAGTCTCTCGAATTCCTGCTCCTGCAAAACGCGTAGCAATTTTGCCTGCAGTTCCAAAGGTATATCCCCGACCTCATCGAGAAACAGCGTGCCTTTGTCGGCCAGTTCGAACCGTCCCGTTTTCTGGGCGATGGCGCCGGTAAACGCTCCTTTTTCGTGACCAAACAGCTCGCTCTCAAGAAGCCCAAGGGGGATTGCCGCACAATTGAGTTTCACGAAGGCCTTTTCGCTGCGAGTGCTCAGCTTATGGATCGCACGTGCAACGAGTTCTTTACCGGTTCCCGTCTCTCCTAGGATCAGCACGCTCGAATCCGTAGGCGCCACAACAGACGCCAAGCTCAAAGTTGTCTTCAATTCCGGGCTCTCCCCGATGATCTCGCTGAACTCGCCGCGAATTTCCTCCTCAAGGTAGCGTCTTTGCTTGGTCTCGTTGTCTCTGTCCTTGATTGCCACTTCGTAGTCCAACGCGTTTTCAATCGCAATGGCGACCTGGCGGGACACTTGTTCGAGAAACTCTACATCCGCTTTCTCGAAAGCATTTTCGGAACGCTTGAGGGCGCTCAACACACCAAGCACCCCGCTTCCGCCGATGAGCGGGAGATCGCAACCCGACTTCAAACCCTCAGCGACGATCCGTTCGAAGAAAACTCGACCTGTGTCATTACCGAGGCTCTCGGGGTCGTCGCGTAACTCTTCCAAACTGTTAAAGTGCTGGCTCTTTCCGCTCCTAAATACCTTGCCACAAACCGAACCATTGATCGGTATGATCGCACCGTCGCCTATGGCTCCTTGCGACTGAGGGTTATACAGGATTGTTAGGCGCAATTCCCGGCTGGCGGAATCCGGAAGAAGCAGAGCGCAAAAATCGGATCGCGTTACCCGCAAGAGATTCGTAGAAAGCACTTCCACCAAACCGCGAAAGTCCAGCTTGGATGTCATGCTATTCGTAATCTCGAGAAGCAAGCGAAGCCGGTCCCGTTCTCGCCGCAACACCTGCTCGTTGAAATGCCGCTCAATCGCGATCCCCGTGATGTGGCTGGCGCTCTCGATCAGCTGCAGGTCGTTTCTGTCGGGGCTGCGTGGTTCACGATAAAGGATGGCGAAAGTACCGAGGACTTTGCCGTCACTGCTGAATAGGGGGCGTGACCACACGGAGCGAATCCCGTAAGGTGCCATCAGGTGCCGATAGCCATCCCAACTGGGCTCCGTAAGGATGTCGGTCGCATACACAGGCTCCCTGCGATAAACAGCGGTGCCGCAGGACGCACCTTTCGCGCACACGCGCGTGCGCCCCACATGCTCGCTAAATCCAGGAAGACTCGGCGCTGCAGCACAATAGAGATAGTTCCCCTCTTCATCCGGAAGCCAGATCGTGCAAAACATGCCTTCCGCCTGTGCTTCAACTAACTGCGCAATCTTGGTCAGAATCTCGGGGAGAGGAGAGCCGGCGAAGATCGACTCCTCCAACTTGACGACAGACTCAATGGAAAACAGAGCCGACCGTTTTTCTTCCGATCCGCCCCGCGAATCGTCTTCCGCCAGTGACAGCGCTGTCTTCCCCACTGGATTATCCTTCCTGGCCCAATTAAATTAGATTCGGCTGCCCCCTATTTGGCTCCAACACTGCGAGACAATGGCGGGCCTCGACACAGAGTTTGACGGTCTTCTGCTGTTTCCGCAAGGACTTTGGAAGGGACCAAATTCTGTCAGTGTCGGAAATCCGTCAGAAATTCGTCAACAGCCTTACGCGACTTGTCAGTTTCCCATTTCATACAACGTAAAGCGCGACAAGCATTTGCGTCGAAGGGTCTCTCTTCGAATGAGCTCTGTCCTTTTGGCATAGCACCTGCTTCGGGGTGGGGTGCCTGGTGGGTGCTCAAGAGATACGCAAAGCAAAGGAGACAACGCGAATGCTTCTTAAGACGGACATAGTACTGGCTATAGTTGGGCTGGCGCTGGCTTTCGGATCGCGGCCTGCGGCGATCGCACAGGATAACCGGGCCAAGACTCTCGAGACTGGTGTCTTCCACGGAAAAGTCCACCAGACTTCAGGTCGCGCCACCATTTATCAGGAGGCGGACGGAAAGCTGGTCCTTCGCCTGACGAATTTCAAAACATCGAACGGCCCTGATGTCCACGTCATTTTGATCGCAGCAAAGGACGCCGACGACGATGCCAACTTCCTCAAAAGCAACACGAAGCGAGTGGAGTTGGGAAAACTCAAAGGAAATGAGGGCGATCAGAACTATGAGGTCCCGGCGAATACGGACCTGAACAAATTCCAAACCGTTTCGATCTATTGCGAGCGCTTTAACGCGAATTTCGGGGCGGCGCCTCTGGAGAAATTCTAGGGGCAGGTCATTTGATCCTACGCAAAGTCGAGCCGGACTGAGGCTGGCCGGTTGGAATATCTGGGAGGCGTGAACAGTGAGTTCTCTCATCTACTGGCTTCGACGCAAGAAGTGGATCTTAGCAGGCATTGGAGCGCCGGCCCTCGTTGCTGCCTGGTGGGCTTTCCGGCCAGAAAAGCTATGGGTCAATGTGAAGGTCAATGAGCCCGCACCTTTTGACTCAAGCGCCGCGCCTCTCTACACGGGGCTGTTGATCGGCAAGGCGCACCCGACGAGCGGGCGCGCTTCCATTTACCAAGCACCTGACGGCAAGCGCGAACTCCGGCTCACGGATTTCATAACCTCGAACGGCCCAGACGTTCATGTGCTGCTTGCGCAAGGCGATGACGAAAACCTCAGGCAAGAGTTTGTGAAGGGTGAGCTGAAAGGCCTCGAACTGGGTCTTTTGAGAGCGAACCAGGGAGATCAAAACTACGATCTTCCAGATTCGGCAGACCTGAGTCGATACGACGCGGTGGTTATTTACTGTGAGCGATTTCACGCCGTATTCGGTGTAGCAAAGCTCGACAAGTTCTGAGGTGTCGTCACCTGGGCCCAAGAGAATTAGCCGATAGCTTATGAGCAATGCGATGTCTCGAGCAGCCGTGAAACGCGGAGCGCTGAGCCAGCGCGATGCGCGCCTCAGCGTGCCTCCCACTTCCATCCACAGGGTCGAAGCCGACGGCGTGCGAGTCTTTTATCGTGCGGCAGGCGAAGCGAACGCGCCGGCTGTTCTGTTGCTGCACGGATTTCCCACGTCATCGTTCATGTTTCGCGAGCTTATTCCGCGTCTTGCCAGCGATTACCGAGTGATCGCGCCAGACCTTCCTGGTTTCGGATTCACCGAAGTCCCCTCAGAGAGAAATTACCTCTACTCCTTCGATCGACTTGCGCTGACGATTGAGGCCTTCACACAGGCGATCAATCTCAAACGGTACGTGATTTACGTGTTCGATTATGGCGCGCCGACGGGTTTCCGTTTGGCGATGGCGCACCCGGAGCGAGTAGCAGCGATTGTTTCGCAGAACGGGAACGCATACGGGGAAGGCCTTGGCGAGGCTTGGGGGCCGATACGGAAATATTGGAGTTCACCCACGGCGGAGAATAGAGACATCCTCCGCAAAACCATTTTGACAGAAGGAGGAACGCGCTGGCAGTACACCGAAGGCGTCGCGAATCCGGAGAGCGTTCCGCCTGAGTCGTACACACTCGATGTCGCTCTCTTTGAGCGACCCGGAAATAAGGAGATTCAACTCGATTTGTTTCTGGATTATGCCTCCAACATAAAGCTGTATCCGAGATTCCAGGAATATTTCCGCACGTTCAAGCCGCCCTTGCTCGCGATCTGGGGCAAGAACGATCCATTTTTCATGCCCTCTGGAGCGGAAGCATTTCGCAAGGACATCCCAAACGCTCAGGTCCAATTTCTTGATACTGGCCATTTTGCCATCGAGACCCACGTGACGGAAATTGCGGCGGCGATGAACAAGTTTCTGTCCGTGAAGGGCATCGGTGGGAGGAGCCAAAAAAGCACACATCACCGCGAAATGTAAGTCGAAACGAGAGAACAAGTATGGAACGTCGTAATTTTCTTGAGGCGCTTACAGCTGCATCCCTGGGTGTAGTGCTAGAAAGCCCGTTCGCTAAATCCGCGCAAACGCAAGCCGCTCCGTCGGCTGCAAGCTCGTCCGTCCCGGCTTCGAAGAGTAGTGAATTCCCTGCGAACTCCACAATCGTCATGGTGCACGGAGCTTGGGCTGACGGCTCGTGCTGGCGAAATATCGTCCTCCCTCTTGAACGCCGCGGCCTTGGCGTGACGTGCTCTCCAATCCCGATGACAACTCTGAGGGACGACATTGCCGCGCTCCGCCATGCGCTGGAACGAACCACTGGTCCAGTTGTCCTTGTGGGCCACGCCTATTCGGGTGCGGTCATCGCCGGAATACAAGACGACCGGGTCAAGTCCCTCGTCTACATCGCGGCGCTTGCTCCTGACCAGGGCGAGACAATCGCAAAGGTCTTTTATCGCGACGAAGCAAGTCCGGAGCAGCCGAAGTTGGCTCCCGACGCCCACGGCTTGATATGGATCCCCGAAGGCGGCTTTCAGCGGGCGGTTGCACACAAAGCATCATCGGAACAACTAGCCATTGCGCAAGCCGCGCAGCGGCCAATCGCGCTCGAATGCATTCAAGAGCCGGCCCCGGCCCCCGCCTGGAAAACAAAACCGACCTGGTATTTGATTGCGGAAGAAGATCGCATGATCAATCCCCAGACTCAGCATTTCATGGCTGATCGCATGAACGCGCATAAGCAATCGCGCCGAATCGATCACAGCCCGATGTACTCGGCGCCTGATTCAGTGATTCATGTGATTTTAGAAGCGGCGCGACAGAGCCTCTCCCAATAGTGCGCCCCGATATTCGTGTGGGGTTCCAAGAGTGTGAGAGAACAAAACGGTAGGCGCGGTGCTCTCGTCCCTCTCCCGAGTTGAGATTTGAGCAGGAGGAAATAGTGACACGTCGGACGTTCCTCGGCGCCTTGACATGTTCTTCTGTTGGCGCTCTACGAGGGGGTTCTTTCACTCAACTTGCCCAACAGCAAAACGAAACGCGCGCCAGCGCAAATTTGCCTGCTCAGGGTGCTTTCGAAGCCTCTCAAATCGAGGTTTCTGGAAACACTATATTCGTGCGCCGCTTTGGGAAGGGGCCGGCCATCCTGATGGTGCACGGCTTTCCGCGCACAAGCCTGATGTGGCGATTCCTCGCGCCAAAGCTTGCGGAGAACCACACGGCGATCTGCGTAGACCTGCGCGCCTACGGCCGCAGCGGGATCCCCGTTTCTACCGATGACCACTTTCCATATTCAAAACGCGCGATGGCAAACGAACTGGTTGAGCTGATGGCAAAGCTCGGGTTTCCGACCTTCGCTCTGATCGGCCACGACCGCGGCGGACGCGTCTCCTACCGCATGGCTTTAGACCATCCGAAAAGCGTGGAGCGTCTGGCTGTACTCGACGTGATTCCGATTTTCGAAGCGTGGAGCCGTTCGGATGCGCGGTTCGCTCGGACCTACTGGCCGTGGATCTTGCTGTCACAGCAACGGCCGCTCCCAGAGAGCTATCTGCTCGGTGCTCCCGAAGCGGTCTTTCATAATCCTTTTGGGGAAGGTTCCTTTGGCGAGGAGATTCTCGAGGAATACGTCTCGAGTTATCGCGATCCCGCGCGCGTTCGTGGAATTTGCGAGGAGTACCGGGCTGCGGCAACCATCGATGTCGAACACGATCGTGCTGACAAGGAAGCATCCAAGCGAATCGAATGCCCGATGTTGCATTTATGGGCTGAGGGTGGGCCACTCGACACATTCTACGCAAAAGACGGGGGGCCGCTGGGTATCTGGCGCCAGTGGGCTCCCCGTGCGCAAGGACAGGCCATGAAGGGTGGCCACTTTTTCCCAGAGGAGAACCCTGACGACACAGCGGCTCTCGTAAAGCGGTTTCTCTCCACGTAGCAATGGCGTAGTTGAGGTAATCACAAACCACTGTAGGAATTAGGCGGGGTTTCCATGAATGAGGCGGCGGGCAACGCGGGTGAGAACCGCGGAATTTTCCGCTTCTCCAGCCGGTGACCAGGATAGCTGTCCTCCACCACTCTTGGTTCTCGTACCCCCAAACCTTCAATTCACGTCAAGTAGAGGCTTCAAATCCGTCTCAAAGGCATCGGTGTAAGCTGCAATTGAAACTCAGCTACGGGTCTCCCTCTATGAAGGAACAACGATGGCTGAAACAACCGCCCTCTGGCACTACACATTTCTTCCACACCTCGAAACCATTCTTCGAGGGGGCTTGATTAGACCCGCGACGGCGCTCGTCAAACCCCCCGAGCGCCCGATTGGGTGGTTCAGCCGAAACCAGTTCTGGGAGAGAACCGTGACGAAAGAAATGAAGTTCCCTGACGGGCGCTCGATATCGGCCACAGTGATCCTTCACTCGCTCTAAACGTGGACACGCACGTGGGGAGCGGGGACGATCGGCAGTGTGCGGAGCATTTGGACGCAATTCTGCGCCCAAATGCGCCCAAAACGAAAAAAGGGCTGACCGTCGTGAGCGGCCAACCCGTTATGAACTAAAGATATTTGGTTGCGGGGGCCTGATACATACCGAATTTAGACGCTTTGTGTATCCCATTCCGTAGCGAAATGATTCATTGCGTCCCGCAAGTCTAGTATCTTAAGGTCTTGGCCCACATGCCGTGGCCATCTAGCGATGTCCAGAGTGCTTAGACGTTCGATGAAAACTCGGAATGCTACTGCGCGATGAGGTTTTGATCCGGCTCCGGTGTTACGAGCAAGAATTGACGCCGAACCGCTTCGGCGTTGCTCGAACGAAGGACGCAGTGAAACGAGTTCGGCAGCAGTGTCGAGGTCATCGTCACGAACTGCTGGTCCACTGTGAGCTCATGCTCGGCTCTCTGACGGACGCCGAGGACGCGGTGCACGAGACGTTGGCTTCGCGCCGGGCGGTATCGTGACAGCGTCGAGGAAGGCGCGCCCCTGCGCCCCTAGCTGCCGCGTGACTACGAACGCCTGCCTCGAAAGTATATGCGTGGTGTAGCTCCCAGCATGGTCCGAAACATCTCAATGAAGGCACTTACACTATCGTAACCGACTGCGATGGCGACCTCGGTGACAGATTTCTTTTGTGCCAGCATCTCGAGGGCAGCAAACAACCGCGCCTGCTGTCGCCAACGGCCGAAGGACATCCCTGCCTGAGCCGAAAAGGCACGCATGAACGTACGGCGGGCCATTCCGGCAACATGCGCCCAAGCGTCGAGCGTGCGGTCATCCCCAACATTCTCCAGCAGAGCATCTGCAACTCTAGCCAGTCTCTCTTCCCTTGGTATGGTCAAACGCAAGGGCTGCTGGTCAGCCTGTCGAATCTCATCACGAAGCGTCGCAATTAAGTGCTTCTTCGCCGGGTTGAGCGGTTCGTGGAGGTCCCAATCGACCATACGATGAACTATGGCGAACAATAACTCCGACGAGTTGAACACGCAGGGCATCTTGGGCAGTCCGCGACACATCTCCGGAGACAAGTCCACCATCGAGCCAGCAGCGCCCCCGACCGAACGCGCCGCGTGCTGACAATTTGGTGGAGTCCATGCGCAACGCCCGGAGGGAAACATCCATCGCTCGCTTCCTGTTTCCACGATGAGCAATCCGTGGGTCAGTGCGACGAGTTGCCCGCGCTGATGACTGTGCCCTGGCGTCCAGCCCTCGTCCGTCTGCCTCTTGAAGGCATAAGCCAGTACTGGCGTGTCTGTGTCGTAGAGACGCCGCAGTTCTTCGAAATCTTTCAATGCCCCGAACATGGTTTTGCGGGATTGACCCTTTTCCGACATATATCGCCACTTTCCCGTTAGCGGAACGACAGAAAGATAGCTAGAGTACGCGACAGAACAATGAAAGGCAACACAGGGAAATACTCATGCAGTGTGAAGAAAGTGCGAGTTGACGAAATGTCAATGGCCACAAGTGCTGCCGACGAAGGGCTGTAATCCACATTTGAAAGGCCGACGAAGATGAGCCCGAAGTTCTTGGAAGAGCAAAGCACACGACGCGAAATGTTGCGCAATTCCGCCACGTTTGCGGGAAGCGCGTTTCTGGCACAACTGTTTTCGGCAAGTCGTCTGAGCGCCGGTGTTCCTCGCCGACGGCAGCAGGGGGCAACGGCTTCAACTGACCATCTAGCGGCCATGCGGGCGCAGATGGGTAGCGTACCTATCCAATCGCAGCCGCTGGCGGAAAATCTCACGTTACTTTCCGGGCCCGGAGGAAATGTTGTGGTGTTGAACGGACCCGATGGCAAAATCGTGGTCGACACGTTTCTTATGCCGGCCTGGCCGAAGTTGAAAGAAACGCTCAATGGGCTGGGCAATGCGCCGGTAAAGATAGTGATCGACACGCACTGGCATTTCGATCACACGGACAATAACGCCAATCTGCACGCCGCAGGCGCCACGGTGCTGGCCCACGAAAACACCAAGACGCGCATGGCCGAGCCCCACGACAGTGCGCTTTTGGGTTTGCACGTTCCGGCATCGCCCGCGGATGCTTTGCCGCAGCAGACATTCAGCGCCAGCCAAAAACTACAGGCCAACGGTGAACTCCTGATGCTGCAATATTTCCAGCCGGCGCATACCGACACGGACATCTACATTCACTTCCAGAAGGCCAACGTGGTTCACATGGGCGATACCTTTTTTAACGGCTTTTACCCGGTCATCGACGCCGACACCGGCGGAAAAATCGACGGAATGATTGTCGCCGCCGACAAAGTTCTGCCCCTAGCCGACAACAACACCAAGATCGTTCCGGGACATGGCCTGCTGGGCAACAAAACCGATCTGACCAAGTTTCGGGACATGCTGACTGTGGCGCGCGATCGTGTTCGAAAACTGAAGACCGAAGGCAAATCGGCCGGCGAAATAGCGACAAGCAAACCGTTTGCGGACCTGGAGGCCACATGGGGCAAGGGCTTTTTCACGGGCGATGTTTTTGTACAGATGGTGTATTCGACGCTTTGATCGTGATACTCAGCGGCGCAGAGGCACAGTCGTTCTGCGGTACGCCGACTGGAGCAGTATTTCCAGCTATCGCACCAATTGCGGGATTTTGCGAACGCCCACAATTGGTTGTGAGGTCGAACGCTTGTCGCAGTCCTCGAGCCTCCCTTAGACGACCAAAACCGGCGTAACCGGACGATTGCCTAGGGCTGCCTTGACACACCAACAGCGCAGGATCGCATACTTCCGGACGAATCTTCAAAGAGTGTGATGGCAGGCGGTGCTTCAAACCGCCAACCAGTCGCCGTGCGTTTCGCAGCGAAGTCAGAAATGACACCACCGCTTTTCCCTTTCAGCAGTGGCGATGGCGGAGAGAACACGGCGCAACCGCTCACGAGCCACCCCTCCTTCGGCGGCACGTATGAAATCTGCATGGGGGCAAAGGCAACCTCCAATTTACGCCTCTTGTCCACAAATTCCTTCTTCGTCAGACCCGTTTCATTCAGATAAAAGCGATCATAAACGTCGTCCCATTTTCCGAGCCTCTCCAGAGCAACCAAGGCTTCCAAAGCTGTCTGGAACTCGTGTCGTTCAACTTTAGGAATGTGCGCATATCCGTCTGCGTCCGGATGCGGCGCGGAGACTTGGCCAGTTGATGCCACGAACACGACTTTGGCAGAGTTGGGGGAAGAAGAAACGATCTGGGCGGTGGCCGATACGCTGCGCGAGTGGATCGAGAGTTATGGGGTGCCTTTGGCGCTGTACGTGGACTGGAAGAACCTATACAAGCGGCCGGCCAATGCGGGCCAGAGGCTGCGCGGGGAAGGGGCGATCACGCAGTTTGGGCGCATGTGCGCCAAGCTAGGGATCGAGCTGATCGCCGCGAGTTCGCCGCAAGCGAAGGGGCGCATCGAGCGGATTCACGGCACGCACCGGGATCGGCTGGTAAAAAAGCTGCGGCGTAGAGGGATCGTCAGTCACGAAGCGGCCAACGTGTATCTGCGGAGGGAATATCTGCCGGAGCACAACCAACGGTTCGCGCGGCGTCCGGCACGGCCAGAAGATTACCATCGCCGCGCGCCGCGCGCGGCGGAGTTAGATCGCATTTTCCGTTTGGAGAGCGAGCGGGTGGTGAGCGAAGACGGGGTCGTGCGCTACGCGAATGCTATTTCCAGCTCGATCGGCGGAATGGGGTGCCTGTGATCGCGCAAAGCAAAGTGTTGGTGTGCGAAGGACGGCACGGGGATCTGTCGATTGAGTTTTGCGGACAGGCACTCCGTTGGAAGGAAATCGCGGCGCCGGTGAAACCAGCGATGTCGGATTCCACCAGGCCGCGTGTTCGCGTGGTCTGCACGAAACGGAAGTGGGTGCCGCCGGAAAATCATCCGTGGCGCGAAGCGGCTCATCGCGCAGCGCAGCGGAAGGCCATGCGGGAAACCGCGGCCGCGCGAGCGTCGTTAGCTTGGCCCTCCGCTTTGCCCTAGGCGCTCCGCCCTTCGGGCTCCGCAGGGCTCCGCTCCAGGCCAAGCCAACGACCAACAACAACGAAAACAAAACTCAAAAAAGGGGAC
>Ga0187783_10002874_pt1 | contig 12762 bp, 13 predicted proteins | sample 1015_SJ02_MP02_2_FD_132471 | JGI IMG/M metagenome (GOLD analysis project Ga0187783, IMG submission 132471) | Tropical peat soil microbial communities from peatlands in Department of Meta, Colombia - 1015_SJ02_MP02_20_MG | ecosystem: Environmental > Terrestrial > Soil > Wetlands > Peat | place...
ACCAGCACGCCGGCCGCCATGAGCGGCGCCGCGCGCACCGGCCCGGCCGCGAGCCGGACGAACGCCACGCGGCCGACCAGGTAGAGGGCAACGCCGCCGTACAGCGCGATGGCCGCGAGCCACCCCAGGGCCGCCCCGGCCGACCCGGATCCGCTCAGGCTGACGTGGCTGACCACCTCCTCCACGCCGACGGCGAAATACAGCGCGCCGGTGATGAGCAGCAGGTGCCCCAGGGTGTAAGCGCGCCTGGCCAGCCGGGCACGCTCCGGCCCGCTGGCCCGTTCCAGGGCCCGCTGCGCCGGCCCGGCGCAGGACGAGTAGAGCCACCAGAGGCACACCACGACTGCCAGGCCGAGCAGGGCCGCGGCGAGCACCAGCCACCGGGTTATCGTGATGCCGGCGCCCTCGCCGACGGCGATCAGCGTCTCGCCGAACGCGATGATCACCACGAGGCCGTGCCGCTCGGCGAAGTGACTCGGGCTGCGGAGCCGGTAGCCCCGCACGCCGGAGCCGACCCGCCGGCCGCCGAAGTCCACCGCGAACGCGATCGCCCACGCCGCCGTCTGGGTCGCGCCGCCGACCACCGCTCCCACGATGATCGCGATCAGCGCCAGCGACTGCGGGATCGTGTCGAGCAGCAGCTGGCTCCGGACCTGCCGGTCACCGGCCGTTGCCCGCAGGTACAGCGCGAGGTAGATCAGCCGCGCCACGGCGAACGAGACGGCCAGCACCACCGGCGGATCGAGTGGCGCGTGATCGTTCCACGCCTCCGGCATCACCAGTCCCGCGACGAAGATCGCGGCCATCGCGACCGTCACGCCGGCCCGCACGAGGCCGGTGTCCGCACGGGCCTGGTTGGCAACCCAGGCGTACGCCGTCCACGTCGACCACAGCAGCAGCACCAGCAGGAGGCCCTCGGCAATCGTCGGCCCGGACAGCGGATGGGTGATGAACGCGGTCACCCGGATGACAGCGAACACGAACACCAGGTCAAAGAACACCTCGAAGCTCGTCACCCGATGGGCTTCCTCGGTCAGCAGCGGCCGCCTGAGGACTCCGGTCACGGCCAGCAGGCTGCGGCCACCACCCACGCGGGTCCTTTCACTCCGTTCGGTCCGTCCCGCCAGGTTGTGCCCACCCGGTGGCGATCTGACGCGCGGCGAGGCCTATCGCCGGGCGCCGGGTCGGCGCGTCGCCGTCACCGGTAACCAGGAACGTGGTCGACTCGTCGGGTGCAGCACCAGCGCCAGCCGGATCGGGCCGATCGTGGTGGCCAGTTGCAACCGGCCGCTGGCGTTCCGCGTCAAAGTTTGCAGCTGCGCGGGCCGGGGAGGGGATCCTGATGAACCGCTGGCGAGCGATCGCGATCGGAGTGGCCGCCGGCTGCGCGCTGGCGCTGGCCGGGACCGGATGCGGCAGCGGCGGCCAGCCGAGTGCGCCGAGCCACCCGGCAGCCACCTCCGGGCAGGCCAGTGCCCGGCCGTCGGCCACCGCCTCGGCGTCGGCCAGCACCAGCTCGGCTGCGGTCGTGTTCCTGCTGACCAGCCAGCCCGTTCCGTTCACCGGCGACACCGTCACGCTGACCGTGCAGGCGACCGCCGGCCCCGGCAGCCCGCAGTGGCTCCGGCTCGCCAGCGCGACGGTGCGCCTGGGTGACGGCACGACCACCACGGTCACCGGCGCGTGCGCAGGCACGTCCCTGCCGCCGGCGAGCGCGGGCCTGCTCGTGCGCCACATCTACCAGCACGCAGGCATGGTGAGCCCGCAGGTGACCGGCGCCACCGTGTGCGGCCAGGCCAGCAAGCCGGGGGCACAGGGCCTCGCCGGGGCGACCGTGTCGATGCGCGTGCTCCCCGCCGCGCCGGCCGCGAGCGCGTCCTGGCCCCAGTGCACCCGCACCGAGCTGACCATCACCGCGACCGGCACCGGGGCCGGCCTCGGCCACATCGGCGTGCTGTTCACCCTGCACAACACCTCGACGGTGAGCTGCCGCCTGTACGGCTACCCGGGCCTGGAACTGCTCGGCAGCAGCGGCCAGCCGCTGCCGACCACGGTGGTCCGCGCGATCAGCGGGGCCTACCTCTTCCCGGCCGTCACGCCGCACTGGGTCGCGCTGCCGCCGGGCGCGGTGGGCAGCTTCGACCTGCAGTACGAGGACAATCCGTCGGGGTCGGCGGCGAACGAGCCGTACGCGACGGCGTGCCCGGCGGCCACGCAGGTTGAGGTCACGCTGCCGAACGCGTACGACTACAGCGTCATCCCGGCCAGCATGGCCCCGTGCGAGGGCCAGGTGATGGTGTCACCGGTGGTGCCGGGCGCGCAGTGGCTGGCAGCCTGAGCTGCCGGCCGCATTGTCCGACAGCGTGGGTGACACACTGCACAGATGCGATATGTCATCCTCGGAGCGGGTGCGATCGGCGCCACGGTCGGCGGGCGGCTGGCTGAGGCCGGCGCCGACGTGGTCCTCGTCGGTCGCGGCGAGCACGCCGAGGCCGTGAAGCGGAACGGGCTCGTGCTGGCAATGCCGGACCGCGTCGCCAGGCTGCCCGTTCCCATGCTCACCATGGCCGAACTGCAGCTCGCTGCCGGGGACGTGCTGATCCTCGCCGTCAAGTCGCAGGACACCGCGCAGCTGCTCAACCAGCTGGCGGCCGTGGCCGTCGACGATGGCACGCCGGCCGGCGACCTGCCGGTGTTCTGCGCGCAGAACGGAGTCGCCAACGAGGACGCGGCGCTGCGCTGCTTCAGCCGGGTGTACGGCGTGTGCGTCAACGTCCCGGCGATGCACCTCGAGCCGGGCGTCATCGAGGCCTCCGGCGCTCCGGTCAGCGGGATCCTGCAGGTGGGCCGGTACCCCGATGGGGCGCCCGACGACCTGGTGCGCGCCGTCGCGGCTGACCTGGACCGGAGCGGGCTCGCGACCTCAGTCCGGGCGGATGTGATGGCGTGGAAGCGAGCCAAGCTGCTGTCGAACCTCGCCAACGCGCTGCAGGTGCTGTGCACCGGTGGCTTCCAGCGGCGGACCAGGTCAGACGGCGCCGCCGGCGAGGTCACGGCTCGGCTGCGCGCCGAGGCCGCCGCGTGCTTTGCCGCGGCAGGCTGGACTGTGGCCGACGCCCGCACGTACCAGGCCGAGACGAGCGGATTCCAGATCGTCGCGGTCAACGGGCGGTCGCGACCCGGCGGGTCGACCTGGCAGAGCGTCGAGCGCGGACTGCCGACGGTGGAGACCGACTTCCTGAACGGCGAAGTGGTCCGGCTCGGCCGGCTGCACGGCGTCGCTACGCCAGTCAACGCCGCGGTCCAGGCCCGCATGTGGGAGATCACCCGGCGGGCGCTCCCGCCGGGCAGCCTCGACCCGGCCGACCTCCTGGTCGCCTGACCCGCTCGCCCGCACGGCGAGCGGAGCTTCCGCAGTCCGGCAACGTACTCGACACGCCGCGAGCTACGGCCACATGATGAGGACGCAAGCCGCAGGCAGACCTTTCCGGCCCGAGGGAGAACGTCTGTATGGATACCCGACCCGTGTACACCCTGAGCTCCAAGCCCGCCGTCATCGACAGTCACGAGGAGGCGGTGGAGCGCGCGCGGGCGCTGCGGGACAGGCTGCGCGAGCGCATTCCGCTGGGCCAGGAGCTGCGGCGACTGCCGGACGACACCGTCGCCGACATCCTGGAGTCGGGCCTGTACGGCGTCATGAAGCCGGCTCGCTACGGCGGTTCCGAGCTGGGCACCGAGACGATGATCGACGTCACGGTCGAGCTCGCCTCCGCCGAACCGTCGACCGGCTGGGTCTACATGCTGTGGACGGCGCACATGTGGATGCAGGCGATGTGGCCGGAGAAGGCCATGGACGAGATGTGGGAGAACCCCAACGCCCTCGCGTCCTCGGTCGTCTCGACCACCGGCGACGTCGTCGCCGTCGACGGCGGCTACAGCTGGACGGGGCGCGGCTTCTTCTCCTCTGGCGTCGACCACTGCAACTGGCTCACCGCGCTCGTGCCGATCGTCCGGGACGGGGAGCGCGCCGAGATGCGGTGGCTGCTCATTCCTCGCGAGGACCTCGAGATCATCGATGACTGGCACACGCTTGGGCTGCGCGGGACCGGCTCGAAGACGATCGTGCTCAACGACATCTTCATTCCCGAGTACCGCACCGTGACGCGGCTCGCCGTTGCCGCCGGCGAGGCGCCGGGGCGCGAGGTCAACACGCACCCCATGTACGGCGCGCCCGAGCCCGCCAACTTCACGGGCGCGATGTCCGTGCCGGCGATCGGCGCTGCGGTGGGCCTGGTCGAGCTGTTCCGGCAGCGCCTCGGCTCCCGCATCCAGATACCCGAGAACACCAACAGCCCCTACCTGCCGGAGGGCATGGCCCAGACCATGGCACGGCTCGCGACCGCCTCCGCCACGATCGACTCGTGCCACGCACTCATGTTGCTCAACGCGCAGCGGTACGCGCGGCGGCCGGTCGGCCTGGTGCCGATCGAGGAGGACATGCGGCTGCGCCGCGACATGACGTTCACGGCCCAGCAGGCGCGCCGCGCGGTGAACGTCCTCTACGAGGAGTCCGGCGGGAGTTCCCTGTCCGAGAACTCGGTGCTGCAGCTGTTCTGGCGGGACACCAACGCCGCGGCCGCGCACCGCGGGCTCATGTGGGACTGGCAGAGCGAGATGTGGGCGAAGGCCGCGCTCGGCCTGCCGATGCCCGCCCTGACGTAACACGCGAGCGCCGGGGTGATCTCGCCCGGCGATGTCACGCTGATCTCCAGCGGGCCGAGATCGCCCGCCCAGCGGGAGTCATGCGGTCCAGATCAGCCGTCGCCGATCGTCGTCATGGCAGCCTGACGGAAGGAGCACCGCGGTGAAGTACCTGATGTTCGTCTGCACCGACGCCGCGCCCGACGCCGACACCAGCGACGTGCCGGACATCGACGACTGGGTAGCCGAGAATGACGCGCGCGGCCGGCGGCTGACGGGCATGGTGCTGGGCCCGGTGTCGTCGGCGACGACCGTGCGCGTCCGCGACGGCCAGGTACTGCTGTCCGACGGCCCGTTCGCCGAGACCAGGGAGGTCATCGTCGGGTTCGACCTGCTTGACTGCACCGACCTCGACGAGGCGATCGAGGTCGCCCGCACCCACCCGATGGCTCGCAGCGGCCGGATCGAGATCCGGCCGCTCGCCGATTTCGAGCAGTAGGCGCGTGCTGTCCCGCCGAGTCCGGGGCTACCCCGGCTCCGGCCTCCTGACCGCGAGTACAACCCCGGTGAGGTAACACGCCAGCGCCAGCAGCCACAGGCCGGCCATGATCAGCGAGCTGAAGGCGTGGCCATAGTTGAGGAAGCTGGCGCCGTTGAACCCGGCCCCGACGATCGCGAGCGCCCCGACTACCGACAGGACCGGGCCGACCCGGCTGCCTCGTCGCCAGGTCGCCACGATGGCGGCGAGCGCGGCGACGATCAGCGCCAGGCCGAGGGCGGCGTGCGCCGCGGCCCAGCCGGGGCCGCTGGTTATCACCCAGCCAAGCCCGGCCGCCACTCCGGAGAAGTAGTTACCGGCGGCCGCGCCGGGGTGGCGCGCGGGAAGCACGACGTAGGTGTTCACGACCATGCCGAGCAGGTACTCGACCACGAGTAAGGCGCACACCGCAAGGTTCACCACGAGTGGCCGGTTCATCCGCGTCCTCCGTCCCGCCGCTGATCCCACTCAGGATCGACGCCGTTGCCGTCGTCGGCCCGCTGGGCTTCCTGCTCACCGAGAACGCGTTCCCGACCGGCCCAAGGAGGCGCGGCCGTGCGCGCGGCTGAGACCCCGACGCAGCCCGTTCCCCCAGGCCTTGACGCAGCCGGGTGCTGGCGCTGACTTCTGGTCCGGCTACCGCCGGGCCGGCTCCGGATAGTAGGCCGGCACGGTGCCGATGATGGCGAGGCTCTCCACGAAGAAGTAGATCGTCTTGAAGAACTCGAGCAGGTTGCCGTCCTCGAGCAGGATCTTGCGGTACATGACGGTGCGCTGCGCGTCGTAGCCGTCGTGCAGGCCCTTCCAGTCCGCGTAGTCCATGTTCAGTACGTAGGTGGCGTCCAGCGGGTCATCCGGGCCGATGATCCTGCACTCGGTCACGGCGCCGCCGGCCCACTGGATGAACAGGTACGCCGGGCCCTTGCCCAGTTCGTCGGGAAGGGTGCGGCAGCCGAGCGCCCACGACGCCGGGTACATACCCTTGATCATCTCGAAGAAGTCCCAGTACTCCTGGAGCTTGCCCGCCCTGGCCTGCTCCGACGGGCCAGCGCTGAGGGCCTCCCGGACGGCGTTTGCCCAGTCCGGGCTGAAGAACCTGACGTCGGTCATCGCGCTCACCCACCCGCCAGCTGCGGCTGCACGAACTGCAGCATCTCCTCGATATCCGGCGCGAGGTCGATGCCCACGTCGTTCAGCTTGCGCCGAAGCTGCTGGAAGAACAGCACCGTCACCTCGTCCTCGGTCCAGCCCAGCGGCTCGAAATAGATCCGGCGGCTGGCCACGCCCGCCAGCGACAGGATCGTTCGCAGCGTGTCGTGGATCTCGTTGATCATGGTCGGATCCTTGCGGACCGCGTCTTGCAGGTACCTCATGCCGCCCTGCACGTGCCTCGACTCGTCCCGGCAGGTGGCGGTGAAGCCGGTGTAGTAGGCAGGCAAAAAGCCGCGCCAGCGAGCGTACGACAGCGTGACCTTCATCACCGACAGGGCGAGCACGCCCTCGATCCACAGGAAGTAGTTGGTGCCGTAGCGCACCCGCGCGCGCTCGTCGTACGGGTTCTGCCGCAGCTCCTCTGCCTGGTACGCGAGCAGCCCGAACGGCCCGACGAACGTTTCCGACACCCACGGGAACGACGCGTCGAGGACGCCCATGATGTCGTCGCCCTGCAGGCCGACGACCTCACGGTAGAACCTGTCGAAGAAGACCGTGTGCCGCGCCTCGTCCTCGATCTGCGCGGCGATGTGCAGCTTCTCCTCTTCGCTGGCGCCGATCATGAACACGGGCAGCTCGACCTCGACCTGCCGCTCGCCGTGATGGAAGCCGGACGAGACGGCAATGAACGACTGGCGCTCGTCCTCGCTCATCTTCTCCGTCCAGTCGATCTTGTCCTGGGTGAAGTCCAGGTCGTACACGTCCCAGCGCTGCTTCAGGTACTTCCGGTACAGCGTCGTGAAGTCCGGCAGCGACTTGAGATCCTTGTGCACGTACTCGATGACGTCGTCGATGTCGACGGCCAGGACCGACTGAAGGTCGGATTCCTCGATCTCGCGAACCTGCTGCTCGGTGAGCGCTCGCGGGCCCTCGCGCAGCACGGCCGTGGGGCTCTTTCGGTCTGTCATGCGGCTCCCTCCTCCAAAACTCGGCGGCGCCTAGCGGCGCGCGCTATCCGCCCTGTCGGGTCATCTCGTCGAGGTGCGCAGCCACGCCGCCGGCCGACGGCGCCAGGCTGCCGACCACGCGCGTGAGCAGGGCTGCCCACTCCCGGTCATCCACCGGGTGCAGGTCGGCCGGCAGCAGGGCGCTGCCGAAGGCAAGCAGCAGGCAGAAATGGGCCAGCGCGGACGGCGACAGCGCGCCGTCTACCTCGCCGCCGGCCTGTCCCGCCTCGATCAGGGCGGCCAGCCAGTCGGCCCGCTCGGCGGTATAGTCCCGCATCGGCCCGGCAACGTCGGCGTCCCGGCGCGCCGCCATGAGCGCCTCCACGACCAGGTAGCCGCGGGCGTCGCACCGGCGCGGCAGCGAGCAGCCCACCTGCAGCAGCAGCTCGGTCACGGACCGGCCGGGATCGGCGGCCAGCAGATCCGCCAGCACTCGCCTGCCGTGCGTCCGCAGCGCGGCCAGCAGCAGTTCCGCCTTGGAGTGGAAGTGTGCGTACAGCGCGCCGTTGCTGACCCCGGCGGCCGCGGCGATGTCGGCAACCCGGGTGCCGTCATACCCGCGCTCGGCGAACACATCGGCGGCCGCGCGCAGCAGGCGCTCACGCGTCTGGTCTGCCGTGACGCCGGCGATTCGGCCCATAGCGGTATTAAAATTCTCTTCATTTGATTGGTCAATGACAGTCGGCCGCGAATTCGCGGCGCACGCGGTGGCTGCCTCCGCGACACGGTTACGCACAGCTATGAATCGGTTGCCAAACGTGAGACAGTGCCCGTGGCTGTTCAGCGTGATCAGGCGGGGCGGCTCGCGGTCAGCCGCCAGCGAGGGCCGGGAGACAGCACGTGCGTGAGACTGACGGGGGGCCGGAGCAGTCCGGGTCGGGCTGGAGCGCGTTCCGGCACTTACTGGCGGCGGTGCAGCAGGCGCTGAGCCTCCCACCGCCGGCTCGTCCCGGCGACCGGGTTGCGTACCTGACGCTGCTCGACCAGCGGGCCAGTGTCGCCCTGGCTAGCATTGGCCGGCTCCTCGCTGATCCGCACAGCGGTGAGCTCGACTATCTGTCGGAGGGCGACCACATCCTGCACCAGATCGCCGACCTGCCGCCCGGCGGCTACCGGCACGAGCCCGAGCCGCCCTGACCAGGTCCAGGTCAGGCTCTGCTGCGGTGGGGACGGGCCACGGACGCGACTGCTGTGCGGCGGTTTCGCGCTGGGTGGCGCTATCCCGGCGCGGGTGCGCTAACCACGGCCCGGCCCGTCGCCGTGCGCACGGGGCGGACAATGGCGAAGATGACACCGTGAGACCGACGGGGTTCGTAAGGTCAGCGACCCGGCTGGCGCCGGTCCCGTTCCTGCCCGAGCTCAGCATCTACCAGGCCGACGACATCTACGCCCTGTGGGCGCGCACGGAGCGCGAACTCGGCCGGGCCGGGCTGCCGCCGCCATTCTGGGGGGTGCCGTGGCCAGGTGGCCAGGCGCTGGCTCGATACCTGCTTGACCACCCCGCCGTGGTGAGCGGCCGGAGCGTCCTGGATCTCGGCTCGGGCTCCGGCCTGGTCGCGATCGCGGCCGCCAAGGCCGGCGCTGCCATCGTCATCGCCAGCGAGACCGACCCGATCGCGGTGGCCGCCATCGGACTCAACGCGGCGATCAACGGCCTCCCCGCGCCGGTCTGCGTCGGCAGCGTCTGCGACACGGGCCGGAGTGAGAACGGCTCGGCCTGCACCGCTGTTTCCGGCGCCCGCCCGGTGGCCGACGTCATCGTCGCGGGCGATGTCTGGTACGAGCGGGACCTGGCCGACCAGGTCGGCGCCTACCTCGACGCGGCGGCGGCCGTCGGCGCCCACGTCCTGACCGGCGACATCGGCCGCAGGTACTTCCCGCGCGGCCGGTATCGCTGCCTCGCCAGCTACGAGGTCCCGGTCAGCGCGGCGCTGGAGGGCAAGCAGGCGCTCTGTGCCTCCGTGTGGCAGGCAACCGGGACACCTGGGCCGCCAGGCCGCTGACCCTGGTGTGACCGGGCGGCTCGACGGGCAAGCCTTGGTGGTGGCTTACGGCACGGCCGGCCTGCCGAGCATCGGGGGTTCGAATCGATGGAGTACCTCGTCACCATGACCACCCACGTACCGCAGGGCACCGCCGACCGCGAGGTCGACGATGTCCGCGCGCGCGAGGCCGCGCGCTCACGCGAGCTCGCGGCGCAGGGTAATCTGCGGCGGCTCTGGCGGCCCCCGCTGCAGTCCGGCGAGTGGCGCACCCTCGGGCTATTCGCCGCCGAGGACGTCGACGACCTCGCCGGGGTGCTGGCGTCGATGCCACTGCACGTATGGCGGACCGACGAGGTCACGCCGCTGTCGCGGCATCCGGGCGACCCGGACGCCGAGGCCGGCAACGGCTGGCCGGAGTTTCTGACCACCTTCACCACGGTCGTCCCGGCCGGCCCGCCGAGCCAGGCGGTCGAGGAGGCGGAGGCGCGGGAGGCCATCCGCACCAGAGAGCTCGCCCGGCAGGGTCACCTGGCGAGGCTGTGGACGCTGCCTGGTCAGGACCGCACGCTGGGTCTCTGGCGCGCCAGTGACGCCGCTGACTTGCAGAAGGTACTGGCGTCGCTGCCGTTGTACGGCTGGCTGACCATCGACGTCACGCCGCTGACCGAGCACCCGAGCGACCCGGCGATCGGCGGCTGACCCGCATGGCGGACGACGACCGGAAAGTCGCGATCATTACCGGAGGCTCTCAGGGCATCGGCGCCGGCCTCGTTGCCGGGTACCGCGAGCGGGGCTGGGCCGTGGTGGCCAGCGCCCGCACCATAGCGCCGTCACAGGACCCTGCCCTGGTCACCGTCGAGGGTGATCTCCAGGACGCCGCGACCGCCGACCGCATCGTCGGCGCCGCGCTTGGCCAGTTCGGCCGCCTCGACACGCTGGTCAACAACGCCGGCGTGTACCTGAGCAAGCCCTTCACCGACTACTCGGCCGACGACTACGCGACCGTCGTCGGGGTCAACCTGACCGGGTTCTTCCTGCTGACCCAGCGCGTCATCGCGGAGATGCTGAAACAGTCCGGCGGGCACGTCATCAACATGGCGGCCACCGTGGCCGAGCGCGCGAACTCTGCCGTGCCGGAAGTGCTCGCCGCGCTCACCAAGGGCGGCATCGCGTCCGCCACCAGGTCCCTCGCCATCGAGTACGCGACCCGGGGCATCCGGGTCAACGCGATATCTCCGGGCATCATCCAGACGCCGCTGCACGCCGCGGACAGCTATGCCAGCAGCGCCGCGCTCGTACCGGTCGGCCGCGTCGGCCAGGTCAGCGACATCGTCCGGGGCGTCCTGTTCCTCGAGTCGTCGCCGTACATCACCGGCGAGATCCTGCACATCGACGGCGGTCAGATCGCCGGGCACTGACCGCGCCGCCGGCGACCGCTTACCCCACGAGCGCGCCCGGCGAGCCGGCGTCATACTCGGCAATCCAGCCCTCGCCGCGCCCCGTGACGTCCGCGCCCAGGCGCTTGCGGACCGCGATGGCCAGGTCCCGCCGGAGCGCCGCGATGGGCGAGACGAGGTGGTTGTCGTCGCCTCGTGACCGTGCGGTGAGCACGACCCGGCTCGCCCGCGGCCGCCGGGACCGCTCGTACAGCTGGAGCGCGCCGACCGGATCATCGCTGAGGTTGTCGAGCGCGGCAGCGAGCACGCAGCCGTCCTCGATGGCCTGCCCGGCCCCCTGGCCGAGGTAAGGCAGCATCGGATGCGCGGCGTCGCCGAGGATCGTCGCCCGGCCCCTGGTCCACGCCGGGATTGGGTCGCGGTCATACAGCGCCCACTTGTACCAGACGTCGCCGACCGCGAAGATCTCCCGCAACGACGGGTGCCATCGGCGGTACCGCTCGAGGATCTCGGCGCGATCGCACTCGGCGATCCAGGACTCGTGCTGATAGGTCGCGTCCTCGTAGTGGGCGACCACGTTGATCAGCTCGCCGCGGCGCACGCCGTAAATGACCAGCGTGCCGTGCGGGCCGAGCCATAGCCCCTCGTATGGCTCGATGCTGCTGGCCGGCAGGTCCGCGACGGGGATGACGCTGCGGTAGCAGATCTTCCCGGTGAACTGCGGCGCGTCGGGTCCGAACAGGCTCGCCCGCACCGCCGAGTGGATGCCATCCGCGCCGACGATGACGTCGGCCTCGATCTCGGTGCCGTCGGTGAAGCGCGCGGCCGCGGCGGAGTCGCTGGCCGTGACCGCCTCGCAGCGGGCGCTGAGCGTCACCACGTCGGCAGGCACGGATCGCGCGAGGACGTCGAGCAGGTCCGCCCGGTGGATGGTGCAGCCGTTCGCCCCGAACCGCTGCGCCGCCAGCGTCGCGTCCGTCTTCGAGATCATCCGGCCCTTCCAGGTCCGCAGCAGCTGGAACGGGGCCTGGTACCCGACCGACCGGACTGGAGCCTCGAGCTCGAGCGACCGCAATGCCTTCATCGCGTTCGGGCCGAGCGCGACCCCGGCGCCGATCTCTCTGAGTTCCGGTGACGACTCGTAGACGTGTACCTCGAATCCGCGGCGCAGCAGCGCCCGCGCCGCGGTCAGCCCTCCGATGCCGCCCCCGATCACGGCTATCCGCAGCGTGCGATCCACTTCCTGCTCCCGATCACTAACCGGACACACCGCCGCACTCAGGTTATGTCTGCCGGGCTGGCTCGTGCCTCGGGAAGATTGACCGAGCGGCGTAGCCGGTGACCTTCTCGACGGTCATCGTCGCGTCCGACCCACACCACCGAGGTCTGCTCCCCGCGAGCCCGCCGGCCGACCGTCATCACCCGTCGGCCTGCGGGCGACTACCAGCCAGGTCAGTGGGGATAGCTGGCGCAACAGACGGGGAACGGGCTCGATTCCGGTCTCGGTAGAACACCGCGGTCGCGACGCCCTGGGGCTGGGACAGCATGACGATGAGCAGCAGGGCGGCGGCCAGTGAAAACCACTCGCCCTGGAGACCGAACCAGTCCTGCAGGGCGAAAGCGGCCAGGCCAGTGGTGAAGATCAGGCCGCCGAATATCGCCCCCGCCACCGTCGTGATCCCGGCGATGTAGCCGAACGCGATCAGCGCCAGCGACGTGAACGTGTCGTACGTCGTCGGCGTGATCCAGCCGGTCTGGTAGGCCATCAGCACCCCGCCGACGCCGGCGACGCCGGCCGACAGCGCGAAGCCCAGCAGCTTGGTCATCCGAACGTTCACGCCGGCGGCACCGGCCGCGCGCTCGTTAGCACGCACGGCCAGCATGTCCTGGCCGAGCGCGCTGCGGCGCAGGTTGCACACTCCGAGCGCGACGGCGCACAGCACCAGCAGCACGAACCAGCCGAACAGCGGGCTCGGCTCGGC
>Ga0187783_10002875_pt1 | contig 12762 bp, 11 predicted proteins | sample 1015_SJ02_MP02_2_FD_132471 | JGI IMG/M metagenome (GOLD analysis project Ga0187783, IMG submission 132471) | Tropical peat soil microbial communities from peatlands in Department of Meta, Colombia - 1015_SJ02_MP02_20_MG | ecosystem: Environmental > Terrestrial > Soil > Wetlands > Peat | place...
GATTGCCAATAAGCAGTTCTCTTTGTCCTTTGCCAATGGGTACCAGAGTATCTATAGCTATAATTCCCGTTTCCAGTGATTCATTAACGGGTGATCGCTCTATAACGGAGGCAATCGGGGCTTCCAGAGGTAAAAAATCTTCTGGCTCGAAAGTGCCTAATCCGTCCAGGGGATGGCCTAATGGATGAATAGTACGTCCTAAAAGTGCTGAGCCGACGGGAATGAGAAGAAGTTTTCCCGTGCGTTTTGCGACCGTTTGTTCGGCGACAGGGAAGGTGTCATAGAAAAGGAATACAGAAACAGCATCAATATCAAGTTCAAACGCAATGCCCTGATTTCCTCCTTCAAACATAATAAGTTCGTGTAGTTGCACCTGTTCAAGACCATATACAATACAGATGTTATCGCTTACTTTTATAACAATACCTATTTGTTCCAGGGCAGAAACGGGTTCTTGCTTTTTGAGAGAGCGTTCAAATAAAGATACAAGATCGGTATTTTTTAGTTCCATGAAAGGTCCTCAACATAAAAGGGGAAGTACAGTATTTTGTAGGTTTTTTCTCAAAGACCGTTCCCACAAAAATGTTGCGCTTTGAATGCGGATACCTACAATGAGTGTTGGGTCGACAGCAGAGGTATACAGTATTTTTAATCCTGTCTTTTCAGCAAAAAATTTTTCTACTGCTTTTTGTTCAGAAGCAAGCAATGCATGGGAGCTGGTAATGGTCGCATCAGCGATAGCATGTTTTTTATTATAGGTATATAAGATACTTTCAATAACCGCTTCAAGGAGAAAAAGACGTCGATGAGTACATAATAGGTTCCATAGCTGTGTGCATGAAGCAGAAAAAATGTACTGTTTAGTAAGCAATGCGAGCATTTTTTTTTGGTCTTGCTGATTGGCCAGGTTCAAAAGAGATCCAAGGCTGTGATTGTCTGCGAGTATGGTTTTAACTTTTTGCAGATGATCAAGATCTTTTGATGATAGCGTGTCATGGTGGAGGTGTAAAAATGCCTGCGCATATTTTTGTGCTAGAAGATGTACTACTTTCATATAGTGTCCATGCTTTCTATAATTTTTTGCAATATCGTTCGTGCGTACTGCTTATCTGCAAATTCTGCCATCAATGTTTGTTGGGTTGATGCCATAATGGAGGGTAATGTTTCTTGCATTACAATATAGGAGGCACGACTTTCTTGTTGCTGCAGTTGTTTTTGATATATATGATGGAGCATAATCTGATGTTGTTGATGTCGTTCTGCTTCTTTTTTTTCAAGAACAGCATTCCATACACCAATTTTAGTCATGAGAGCCTGATATTCTTGTGCTTGATCGGTCATGAGTTTTTCAAGAAAACGTTGTTCTTCCTTCAGGGAATCAAGCTGGGCCAGATTATTTTCATAGGTGCGCATTTTTTCATCAAGAGCAGCAATGATTGATCGATAACAGTATTTTTTAAATCCATAGACAATAACTCCTCCTGTTGTACATACATTAACTATTTTAAAAAAGAGCGTAACTCCCTCATGGAAAGACATCATGAAAGGCTTCCTTTCAGAACATGCACCAATATATCATGCATCGTTTTGGCAAACTGCTCTGTATCTATGTTTTTTTGTATACTGCTTATAGCAGGACGTTGGGTGATAAAAGGCTGCCCAGCAAGAGACGGAATATGTGAACTGTAGTCAAGGTAGTGTGCATGCCACTGCTCTTGATGAGTGCGATGAAGTGCACTCAATAACATTTGTTGAGATTCAATGGTATGAACAAGTTCTTGTTCTGTTCCATACTCTTTTTCCATGTCATGGAGCAGGGGAGAGAAAAAAATAAAACGAAACAGACAGTATGCTATCGCAAAATTAATTATTTGAACAAATAAGGTGCCATTAATGAGCATGATATTCCTGATTCTGCAATGAGGAGCTCCGCTATTATGAAAGATTTGATGCAGAAATAATAAGCCACGATGCAATAATACCCGCGTAGATGGCAGATGTTTCGACAAGTGTCATTGCCAAAAGCATAGAATTTCGAACGTTTTTACTGCTTTCAGGATATTTACCAACTGACTCACATGCTTTCATACCAATCATTCCTTGGCCAAGTGCTGGTCCGATACTGCCGATGCCCATTGCGATTGCTGCGCCTAAATAAGCAGCTGCTTTTGCATAAAAAATTCCATCCATCAGTGTTCCTTTCGTAATATATGTTCTTTTTTAGTGTAAAGTATTTTTATATTTTTTGACAAGAGGAATTAATCTTTGTTTGGCAGAGCGGACAAAAAATTTTATACTCACGGCAGATATGTGGAGGATACAAAATATGCGAGAGCATTTATAAGAAAGAAATTAAACATGGTACTATTTGTTTTTATTCGTCGGTATATTGTTCACATTTTCTTACTCCTTTTTTTTAGCATACCATGTGTGCATGCGGAGGAAAATTCGTTTTCGTGGGAAACAGATCTATTTACAGATGATCCTTTTTTAAGTGAATTTTTAAACACCGTCGGTCTTGAACAGCTCACACGACGGATGCTGACTCCAGAAGAAGTACTCACTATTTTAGTCGCAATTAATATTCCCCAGCTATTGCAACAAAATTTTTATTTACGGACAAATGTTCTTGCGCGCCGCAGTCTTCTTGATCAGCCACTGTTTGATCCGGCATTTTGTCAAAAAGGGGGACCATATAATTGGGGAGTTGATATTTTTTTAAATAAAATGGCACATGCATATTATACAAAAAAAAGTACTGACATTGATTCGTATCTTGCGTTGTCTAGTCCCTCACTTATTAACGCACTAAATAGTACGATTGAAAGTATCAAAACACTGCAGCCTGATTTTAATTTTGATATAGAAACAATACTGGGCCTTTTTCAGGGAACAAAAGTAGAAGAGCGGCAGGCGGGAGGCATGTTTTTTTTTACGGCATCTATCAAAAAACAGATGGTGCGTATATTAATGCCCCTCTATTATCTTGAGCGAAATTTTTTTCTTCCTGAAGAGGAGCAAAAAGCAGTGGAGGATGAGTTTGGTGCAACGACGCCAGAAGAACAGGAGCAGTTTCGTAAAAATCATCTCATTGCCGACAAGCTTGGCATCGGAGATACTCGCGTTGAATGGGATGTTCCTGTGATCAAAAATCCATTTACCTGGGTGCGTGCAGGTGTTATGTTTACGTTGCCAACTGCTTTCGCATGGGCAAAAGGATTGAAGGGATCGACCTATCCCAAACCTTCCACATTTCCTCCGCTTAATTTAACAGAATTTGTAGATCTCATTAGTGATGCTGATCCGTCACCCGAAAAACAGGAAGAGCTGTTTGATGATTTGACAACATTTAGTTTAGGAGCTGTTGATCGGTTGTCGGCAAATCTGCTTGATATTCCCTTAGGCAATGGTGGGCATATCGGCATTGGTCCGGTGGTACGAACCCATATTGATCTGAAGAGATATGTTCGTATGCCGCTTATGTATGAGGGGCGGTATTCTCTTGAATATCTTTTGCCAAAATTGAACAAGCGAGCATATATTACACGAGTTGCCACGCAGGCGTTTGAAGAAATTGACTTTTTTGATGTCAATAGTGAGCAAGAAGCACAGGTGCTTGTTGATTTTCTGCAAGAACAGTTTCTTGGGCGTTTGTTTTTGCGATTTTTTGATGTACGTGTACAGCCTGGTATTATTTTTCGTTGGTTGGGAAAACTGTGTTATCAGGGGAGATTGTGGGATTTTTTTCTCGGTTCTGACGTCTGGTTGCAGGCTCCTGAATCTTTAGGGCCTATTCATACATTATCCATTATTAAAGATCAATTAGCACGTGAAAAAGTGCACTCATTTCTTATGTATCAGAGCAAATTATTTGCAGGTTTTGAAAGAAGATTTAAAAATCCACGGTACACATGGTACATTAATGGAGGCATTGATGGGTCCATAAGTAATTATGGAATTGGAGCAGATTTTACCATCATGCTGAGTGTACGATTTCAATTTTGAAAACAAAGATTAGTCCTTCTACAAAAAAAAGGAAGAGTAATGAAAAAGTATACGCATGCACTGTATCTGCTCAGTGCTTTGGTCATAAGTGGACAGCAACAAGTGCCACCATGTGTGACGCTTACGTCAGATATTCTCAAAATTGCTGATGGGACCTTTATTAATGCCGATGTTATCGAGTTTATGTATAAGTTGCGTATAAAAATGATTTCTCTCATTGTGGGAGAGATGCATAATGGCAAACGAGTTGGACGGTATGAATTTGAAGGTAATCGGTACAGTGTGCAAGATTTTGTGGTAAGTGAGTATGTACATCCATATATGCGATCTCAGGAAATGCTTGAGGTAGTGAAATATGATTTTGTTCGAATAATCAAAGAGTTTTTAAAAAGTGCCCGTGATGCAAAAAAAGTTCTCTTTAGACTTATAGAGGAAGACTGTGTTAAGCGAAATCGCCCTGATAGTCTGCTTCTTGACTGGATTTGTGAAAAAGAAGGGGATGAAGAGCAGGTATTTTTGTCGCGGGTTAAAACATTTGCAACGTTTTATCAATTTTCTATAGATCTCATGTATTTTTTGCTTGATTTAATGCATAGTTGTCCAAAGGCGTATGAACAGTTTCAGGAACGAGTAAGAAAATGGGCGCGGGTAAAATACTTTTTTTATGATATACTGAAAGAAAATGAAAAATATGAGAGTGATGAAGATTCCTCCATCGCATTTTTGCGATATGTAAAAAAGAAACATCTGGATAAAATTGCCTACGATGATATTACGGAGGAAAAGGTAGCAGAATTTTTTGATATATTTACTACTCATACTGCATGCAAACAGAAGAATTAGTTGGTACGGTCGAGCGTGTTCTTTTTCATAATGAAGAAAATGGATATGCCGTTATTGTGTTGTCATCGCCGCAGCAGAGCGCTGTTGTCTGTGGATATTTAGCATCAGTCTATGCAGGCCAATGTGTACAGGTTCAGGGCAACTGGGTAATGCATCCTAAATTTGGCAAACAGTTTGAAGCGACACAGTCATCGGTGGTAACTCCTACCACTGCAACAGGTATGCTTGCCTACTTAAGTTCAGGTCTTATTAAAGGTATTGGTCCGGTGTATGCCAAGCGCATGGTGGAGGCATTTGGCGCAGATGTACTTGAGGTGATCGACAAAGAACCAGCACGCTTGTTACAGGTTCCTGGTATTGGAGAAAAACGATGCACTGCTATTGTTGCCGCATGGCAAGATCAAAAAGCGATGTCTCATGTAATGGTATTTTTGCAGGAAAAAGGAGTATCGCCAACCTATGCTGTAAAAATATATAAAAAATATAAAGATGATGCTATTGCAGTGATGCTGGAAAATCCGTATCGTTTGGCGGAAGATATTTGGGGTATAGGATTTGCTACTGCTGATGGCATGGCACAAAAAATTGGTATAGCTACCGATTCGCCACAGCGTTGTCGCGCAGGCATTATTCATTGTATAAAAACGGCAGCGGGAGATGGTGATGTCTATATTGAGCTGGTATTATTGCGAGAAAAAGTAAGAGAGCTGTTGAACATTGCAGATGATGAACAAGGAAAAGGGTTGGTCAAAAGAGCTCTCCATGGCCTTCATGAGGATGGTACCATGCGTCTTATTACTTGGCAGGAGCAGCATTTTGTGACTATGGCACAATATTACCACACCGAAAAAAGTATTGCTGTACTGATCAAAAAATTGCATGATTATGCTCCTATTGCCTCATTCGATATTGATGTTGTCTATACACAATTGCGTGCGGGAGCACAGGGCATCGAACTGCATGAAGATCAGCAACGTGCAATTATAACAGCGCTGCAAGAAAAAGTAATGGTAATCACGGGAGGCCCGGGAACGGGAAAAACAACTATTATCAAACAGCTCTTGTCATTTCTAGATGCGTACACCATAAAATATATGCTGGCAGCACCAACGGGGCGTGCGGCAAAGCGCATGAGTCAAAGTACGGGGCGAACAGCAATTACGTTGCATCGGCTGCTCGAATTTGATCCGGCAACGATGCGTTTCGTCAAAAATGAATCGGATGCGCTGACGACTGATTTTCTCATAGTCGATGAAGCATCGATGATTGATATTTTTCTTGCTCATGCGTTGTTAAAAGCGGTGCCACGTCATGCGCACATTATTTTTATTGGCGATATTGATCAGTTGCCGTCAGTAGGAGCAGGAAATTTTTTGGCCGATCTAATTGCCAGCAATGCAGTTATGTGTATGCGGCTGACGACCATTTTCAGACAAGCGCATAATAGCATGATTATTACCAATGCGCATCGCGTAAATGGAGGAGAATTTCCAAAAATGGAGCGCGGGCACCATGATTTTGTGTACATCAAAGAAGAAGATCCTGAGCATGTACAAGAACATCTTGCCCATATTTATAAAAATACATTACCGCGGTATTGCATTGCATCACACAATTCTATTGTGCTTGTACCCATGAATCGAGGAATTATTGGTACACAAAATCTTAATGTATATCTCCAAAACCTTCTTAATAAAATTCCTGCCGATCAGCATGCAACACTTTCTTATGGGGCCTATACCTATTCTGTTGGTGATCGCGTCATGCAAATTCGCAACAATTATGACAAACTGGTTTTTAATGGCGACTGTGGAACCGTGCAGTCTATTGATGTTCAAGATCGGTCAATGATGGTCTCTTTTGGCTCATACGAAGTTTCGTATGAACTGTCAGAGCTTGATGAACTGGTCCTTGCCTATGCTGTATCTATTCACAAAAGTCAGGGATCTGAATATGACGCAGTGATTATTCCGCTTTTTATGCAGCATTTTGTTCTTTTGCAGCGAAATTTGCTCTATACCGCCATTACCCGCGCGAAAAAAGTATGCATTTTAATTGGGCAAACAAAAGCCATAGCGGTAGCAGTGAAAAATAATAAAAGCATCAAGCGAGTGACCTTCTTGCAGCAATTTTTAACAACTGATTTGGCCGCGCGCTAAGAACTGATAATTGCAATTGCTCAATGCCATACGCTATTCTAAAAACAAAAAATTGATACAAAAATGATAAAAAAAGGAGAAATGGTATGAAAAAAATAGCGCTTCTGCTTTTTGGCGGGATCTTTTTGAACCTCTTTTTAGAAGCATCTGAAAAAGAAATAAAAAAAAATACAAAAAAAGCCTTTTATTTTGAACTTGGCCCTGATAAGCGAATATATGTTGCCAAAAATATCGAGTTTGCAAAAAAATATCACACACCAGAAGAACATGTTGTTATGAAATATTGTCTTTTTTTACGGGCATGTTCTGCTGAAGAATATGCAGAAAGAACGCATATTGCTATGCCCAATGTGTCAGCGCGTGATATGTACACGATATTGAATACTATTTATTGCCATGCATACGGATGTCCTGCTGATTGTTCTGTTGATGAGCGATGTAATGTCTCTCTTGAAAAAAGAACTGATATTACCGAAAGTAAAAGAGTGACGGAAATAGTAAAACACATGGAAAAACTTGGTATTGGATGTGAAAATGCTGAGTCGATTGCTGATTTTCTCTGTCACAGCCTTGAGTTTTCATTTTTTGATCGATGGATGAAAAAATGCCACGGAAACGTAGTTACAAAAAAATATGGTACTTTACTGCATGCATTATTAGAAAAAAAACAGGTGCCTATCAGTGATCTTGTATGCACGAGTTATGGTTTTGAGCATAAAAAAGTAAAACCTTTTACACCGCAATATTCTCTCTGTTTTTTGAACAACGACCAGTTTTTTCAGTATTCTATTCATGACAAGCATCATATTAAGGCGTATGATATTTTTCCTTCGGTGGCAAGAGCACTCAAGAAAATTTCTGACCCTATCCTCACAACAAATAAATTGGTGATGAAAAATTTTTTTCCTCTGAAAAATAATAGAGTTGCGCTTATTTTGTGTCAAGGCGTAAACGATCAGTCAAAAAGGTACGTTGGAATATGGAATCTTGCTGCTCATAAATGGTTACGCATTGTTGATATAGAAGGAGATGCTCAGCCAAAAGTATGCTGGAATAAAACTGAAAATAAATTTGCCTGTAGTTATACGCAGCAGGGAAAATGGAATATTGTGGTAAAAGAGGGTAAAAATTCCACAAAGACAGAAAGTTTTTTATTAAAAAATATAGACGAAATTCGAAATTGTGCTTTTTTGTCTAACGGACAATTGCGTGCGCTTTGTCGAAATGGCGGCGTCCTTTCAGTATGGGAAAGTCAGCAAGAAGGAGAAGACGAATACAAAAAAATCGCCCAAATTTCCAAAAAATATTCCCCGGTAATCACAAAATCGGTGCTTAGTCCAGGTGGTCGTTATATAAATGTTGGAGCTTTGGTCTATGATATTGGGAAAAAGCGATGGACTATTTTTGATGAAAAAACTCCGTATATTCATACTACGTGGTCTTGCGATGGAAAATTTTTAGGTACCATGGAAAGTTCTGGTCTGTTGACCTGCTGGGACGCCAAAAAACGAAAAAAAATAGGTACTATTCAGTTGCCTGTATCTGAGGGAAAAATGTTTTTTTCTGCCAATGGCCTCATGTTTAATTATAGTAAGGAAAAAAACTATGATGCTTGGCAATATTATACCCTTTTTCTTGATCCTGCAGCGCGGCTGAAAAAATATGTTGAAATGAAAAATGGGTGAAGAAAGATCTTTTTGTATTAATCCTTCACTTTGCCTAAGAAGACTCCATGAAGGATGGAAAGAAGGATGGGAAGAAAGAAATTTTATATTTTTTGGTCCCCCTACCCGTTCGCCCTGAGCTTGTCGAAGGGTACCGTACAATAGTTAAGAGAATACAAATTTAAAAAAGTGATTCAGAATTTTTTTGTTTTGACTTGTATCCTTCTCAACCGTTGTACGGCACCCTTCGACAGGCTCAGGGCGAACGGGAGGGGGAATTAATTATAAGAAGATTTTCTTATGAGGTCTCTACGAGGTACGAGTGGAATTAGACTGCTCAGGGCGAACGGACTGGGAATCTTCTTTCCACTTGATAGTTTCTGGATAGGTTCTTATGCTATACTAACAAAAAGGAGAGCTTTATAAGGTATGCAATGTATTTTTACCGACGGCTTTCTTTTTTGTGTCTCTTTTTTTTTCCCGCTCAAGCAATGCAACCACATATTATTGTCCTTGATCCTGCAGGAGATAGTCATAATCCTGGGCGCATTATAGAAGATACATTTGAGCGGACTATTGCATGGCGCTGTGCTGCATATGTTCAAGAACAGCTGACTGCGCGTAATGACAATATTGCAGTATTTATTACCCGTCAATCAGGAGATTTTTCCGCTCCTTTGCAACGAGCGCAATATGTCAATCGCATAGCAGCACATGCAGTGGTTTCTCTTTCTTTTTATCAAGCAACTGAGACAGCAGACATTTTTCTCTACATGTATGGCAATGGCGATGATTTTTTTCCTATCATCAATCCTCTTGGTTGGTATACCGCCGATCAGGCCCATTTATTGTGCGCAAAAGAGCATGGGGCTCTAGCGGCTCTTTTTTATACCCATTTTATGCAGCACTGCCATACCTATGCATCAGTGCATGCACCATACAAAATTCCCTGTACAGCTCTTTTTGGCATGGCAGTTCCTGCATGTTTGATCGAAATTGGTTTGAAGAAAGCAGATGATTGGCAATGGTATGGTGATCATTTGGTAGCAGTTCTTGAAAAAGCTTGCAATGTTTGGTAAAGAGGATATTGCATGAAAAAATATCAGCTCTTGTGCTGCAGTATGGGAGCACTAGTTATTGGGCTGTTGCTCAGCGCATACATGTCCGGTTTTTTAATTTTTTTTGTTTCTCGAACTTCTCTCATTCCAGAAAAAAAAGAAATAACAACACAGCAGAAATTATTATATAGCTGGTCAGGACAAAAATGGCAGACAGAAGTAGTGACATTGGTGTGGGATGAGTCTGCAGAGCGCACTATAAAAAATCTTGCCAATAAGTGGTTTTCTCTTTTGTATCAGGAACGAAAAATAGATAAAAAAGTAGTCGTGCAATCAGTTCTTATTGCCCGAGGTTGTGCATATATTTCTTGTGACTATTATCCGTTTTTGAAAGAATGGTCGATATATACAAAAATACGCATGATAGAAGGATTGTTAAAAACAATACAGAAAGCCGATGTTGGCGTACAAAAAGTACAGTTTCTTGTCCAGCATCAAATTATGCATGATCCTCATCTTGATTTTTCCCGCCCCTGGCCTGTTATAGGATTTTTGTAAAGAATATATGACCTTAATAATATGCGCTTTCTAATCCTAATGCACCACGAAACATGTCCATCAGTTCTGCACTATTTTTGTCTGGATATATAACAAAGCGTATTTCTTCAAGAGAAGTTTTTGTTTCTTTCAGTGTATCTTGCCATAAGTACTCTTTTACGCCATCTACTGCCGCCTTAATAGCACCTTCAGGGGGACATGCAAATATGCCTGTACTTATAACAGGAAAAGCTATTTTTTTATCGAGATTTTTAATTTTAGAGCTCTTATTTAATTTATCTGCTTCTTGTAATGCTTTGATGTAAGTGTTTTTTAATGTGTTTAATTTTTTTGCAATGGCTTCTTTTTCTGTATTTCTACAATCTGGACCAAAAGCTAAGATAATGTAGCGTCTACCATTTGGTTGTTCAACTGAATCAAGTACGGCGACATCTCCGGCCTTGAAAGTTTTACCTTCATAGAGTTTTTTTCTCATATGTTCATAAGTGCCGTCTTCAGTATCTGATATTGCTCTTGATACGCCTCCAAGATCTTTCGTTGGTATATATATTGTATTGGCAGGATCCACAATAATGCTTACTTTTTGGGCAAGAAGATCACCAACGGTAACGATTATTCTGGTGCTTTGTTCTCGTGTAGCTATATTTTCTGGTGATTTTTCTATTTTTTTTGTAAGAGTTGTTTCTTTTTTACTTGTCTCATTTTTAGTTTTTTCTGTTTGAGGTTTGGATTTAGGTTTAGCTGGAGTTTCGACAGTTTTTGTTGAGGATGGTTTTTTTGTTTTAGGTTTAGGTTTAGCTTCAGTTGGAGTTTTGACAGGTTCTGTTGAGGATAGTTTTTTTGTTTTTGTTTTAGGTTTAGCTGGAGGTTCGACAGGTTGTGTTGGGGATGGTTTTTTTGGTGCATGAAAGATGTTGTATCCCCATGACAGTATGGAAATCGCTGTATCTACGACATATTCTATGGCGGTTCTTACATATCCAAGAAATTCATTCACACCTTCACTCCATGATTTTTTTGTCTGTAATTTAATTGGTTCATTTAATAACTTTGTTTTTTCCTCTTTTGTTAGTTTTTTTTGTTGTTTTCTTTGTTGTTGTTTTTTAAGGAGAGCTTCTTTTTGAGATGAAGGCTTTTGTATATCTTGTTTTTGTAGTATTTCTCTTGCTTCCATTAATGCTAAACCCAAGACATTATCTCCCTTGCCCTTTGTACCACAACCAAGGGAGTTTCTAAGATTTTCAATTTGCGTTGCACGGGCTTGATTTCCCGAGGGATTTGGGTATGTAGCTTTTGTATTATCATAAATTAGAGTTTTAGAGCCGAACGTGCTCTGTGAATTCGCTAATTGATCAAAAAAGAGTACAAGATCACGTTCCTTTGTTGCATCAAGAGTAGTAGCATTGCTTTGAATGTTGGCATCAAACCAGCTTTTTGCAGATGGATTAAAGCTTTTCCAGGTATTTGTTAGTTTTGTTGCTAGCCTTCTATTATGTATTTCCCAATTTACTATTGTCATGGCAATACCGAGCATATTTTGCCCTGTTCCGTCTTTTCCAATACCAATAAATTCTCTATATTCTTCATTTATACTTGGATCGCTAGATTCATATTTTGTCTTTTTATTGTTGTAAATAAAAGGTGTTATTGAATTGTTTCGATACATATATTCAAGGGAATGTTTATCTTCTCCAGCAAAACGGATTATATCTTCTCTTTTGTTTTGATTTTCGTATATGGTAATAAGGTCTGACCAACTTGTTGCTGATGAATCAAAATATTCCCATTTTTTCGTAATTAATTCATTAATATTAAGTTTTTGGAACTGGGCGGCTGGCGGGGGAGGAGTTCTGGTTTTCTTTTTTCTTGTTGAACCGACATCTGAACTTGAACTGGTTGGCGTAGCTGTGAGGTTCTTTTTTGCTGCCATCATTTCTGCATAAGTCGGTTTTTTTTGTCCTGCTGAACTGATATATAATACATGTGAAATGAGGCTACAACTTATTAAAAGATTTAATAATATTTTTTTCATTGAGCTCCTTGTTTGCTTGCTAAATTATCAATTTCATTTTTATAAAAAATGAAAACGCATGACTAAGCCTATATATGCTTAAAATACGTATTATTTTTCTATAATTCTTCATAATACAGTCCTTTTGGGATTATAATATATTCAATTATAATATTATCTTAAAAATATAGCTAAAAACAATATTTTATTACTTTTTTGTATAGTTTCATAAAAAATGGGCTTTGAAGAAAGGAAAAAAGCCTATTTATGGCTTATTTTTGATTATGTATACTTTTTTTTGACCTGTGTACAATTTCCAGTACACTAAAAAGTATCATAATTTTCTTTATTTATTTGATATTAATGATATAAAAACAATGGAAAAGCATTTTGATCATAAAAAAGCTCAAAAACAGCTGCAGGACTGGTGGCAGGAGAAAAAGATATACACATCTTTTGTGTCA
>Ga0187783_10002876_pt1 | contig 12762 bp, 7 predicted proteins | sample 1015_SJ02_MP02_2_FD_132471 | JGI IMG/M metagenome (GOLD analysis project Ga0187783, IMG submission 132471) | Tropical peat soil microbial communities from peatlands in Department of Meta, Colombia - 1015_SJ02_MP02_20_MG | ecosystem: Environmental > Terrestrial > Soil > Wetlands > Peat | place...
CACCCTGCGCACGCTCGAACTCATCGGTCGCATTGATATTCCAGTCGTACCGGGGGCGGAATATCCCCTGGTGCGGCGCCAGGCGGAAACGGAACTCGAAGAGCAGCACTATGGCGAGTTTGCCTGGCTGGGCGCTTGGACGCAGCGATTCTATCATCCACCGGAACAGTTGGGAGATATGCCGGAGGGCCTTCCGAGCGCCAAGCCCTACGACGACGATGCGGCACATTTCCTGATCCGCACCGTCCACAGATTTCCCCACGACGTGACGATCTATGAAGGCGGCCCGATGACCAATCTGGCTCTTGCCATCTCCCTCGATCCGCAGTTTGTGACCCTGGCCAAAGAGCTGGTGTTCATGGGCGGCAGTCTCAATCCCCAAACCACCGATCCCGAGTTCACGAACACGCCCCGGCGGGAATTCAATCTGTGGTTTGACCCCGAAGCCGCCCACATCGTGCTGCGCGCGCCATGGAAGAGAATCGTCTGTACTCCGGTGGATATTTCCGTCAAGACCAGACTCACGCCGGATTTGATCGATCAGATCCGAGCCGGCAATTCGGCGGCGGCACGGTACGTCGGACGATATGCTCGGCTCGAGGGGAAATACAACTATTTGTGGGATGAACTAGCGGCAGCGGCGTGGCTTGATCCGGGCTTGATCACGAAAAAAGAGACTCGGTACATGGATGTCGACTTAGACCGTGGGGCTGAGTACGGCAACACCTTGACCTGGACCGAACTGGACAAGCCGAGGTTTACCTTCCCGCCGATCGAGATTCAACTCGACCTCGACGCGGGGAAATTCTATAAGATCTTCGTCGACCTGCTGACTGCTCCCACGCCCCCAAAAGCAGCCCGGCAAACGGCATACTCGAACCCAGCCGGGAGCTAAGGACTACCCGGGGATTCTTCCCTTTCCCCGGGCTGAGTGAGCAGGCCGCGCTAATCTTTCTACTGTCCCAATTCGGCGAGCATTTTTCCGGCTTCCCGGTTCTTGGGATCGCGCTCGAGGAGTTCGCGCAGGACGGTGCGGGCTTTGTCCTGTCGACCCTCGATGGAGTAGACGCGCGCAAGGTTCAAATAAGACTGATCGAAGGTAGGCGCAAGGCGGATGCACTCCTCGAACTTCGCGACGGCTTCATCGCGACGCTCGGTGCGCAGGTATAACACACCGAGATTATTCAGGGCTTCAGGGTAGGCGGGACGCAGCTGCAACGCCTGCTGCAAGTATTGGTAGGCAAGATCGGTTTCGTCGAGTTGTGCGTAGACCATGCCCAGACTGTAGTTCGCCTCGGGATCCTGCGGTCCCACGCGTACCGCTTGTTCTAAAGTCTTGCGCGCATCTTGCCATTGTTTCTGCTGGCGGTAGGCATTGCCAAGGTTTTCGAGAGCGACCAGATGATTGGGGCTCAACTGCAACGCCTGCTGAAAATACGAGATAGCCTCGGCCATGCGCTCCTCGCGGGTAGCGATGATACCGAGGTTGTTCCAGGCGTTCGGCAGAGTATCGGGATAGCTGGGCTCAAGTTTCGTCACCCTTGCAAAACTTTCCCGTGCCTGGGCGCTCTTGCCTTGCTCGAGGTACACGCTCCCCAGTCCGTAAAGAGCCTCCGCGCTCGAGGGATCGTCCTCGAGAGCCCGTTGAAACGCACCGCCTGCCTGGTCGTAGTAACCGCGCGCGAAGAAGATGGATCCGTAAGAGAGATAGTTGCGTCGGAATTCGGAGGTGTCGGTCATGCCGGGAAATGGCACCGCCTTGGCCAAGCGCTCGCCAGTGCCGTGCGGCAGGTTCGTGAAATCCTCGCTCAGCCGGTCGAAATCGATTGTCCCCTGATAGAGCTTGACAATGTCGCCCCTGGCATCGATCAAAAACGAGGAGGGCAGGCTGAGATCCCGATGTCGATCGAACAGGTAACGATAAAGGATGTTATAAATGCCGGCTACATCGTCGGATGCGCGAAGGATCGGAAACGGGAGGCCGTGCTCGTGGCGAAACCTGCGCAAACGGTCCGTTTCAGAAGAATCGTCGAGGTTGATGGTGAGCAGGACAACGCCCTGCGAGGCCCACCTTACGTAGAGTCGACGGAACGCTTTCACCATCTCCTGACACGCAGCCGATGGCATCACCCAAAAACTCAGCAACACCGGCTTGCCCCGATACTTGCTCAAGGTTTGCACCTGTCCGCCAACATCAGGAAGAGAAAAGTCGGGAGCGGAGAGCGGCGCGAGCAACCAAGTTTCAACCGCCATCGGAAGGAACTCGGGTTGCTCAGGCGTAGTGCGCTGAACCAGCTGTGCTCCTGGGAGCGACTTCGGAGCTGGTAAGGCTTGGGGTTGCTGACCCGCCTTGAACGGCTCCAGTCGCAGGTGCTCCGACCCTTCCTCGACCCACACGCGGTGGTTGGAGGGAAGCTGATCGAGTTTTTGCGCCCGCCCACTCGGCCAGAGGATCGAAGCCCGCAACGGGCCCTCTACTTTTCCCAGACCGAACCATACGTCTTTCCCGTGCTGGGAAAGAAAACCGGATCCGGCCTGGAGGGAGCGAGTCTGGCGGCCCGACTGCGTTTCCAGGGTGACAACCGCGCCGATCGCGTCGCGGTTGCTGGGGGCGCCGCGAAGGCGGAAAGCAATCGCAGGCGGCAAGCGCTCGATGACGTTCTTCAAAACCCGCAATTGCGGGGCATTACGATTCTTGAGGCACACCTCCAGGCGGCCATCATGATCGAAATCGGCGAGGGCGAATGACCGGCCATCCTCGATGAAATCGAGTCCCACCGCACCGGAAATATCGGAGAAGGTTCCATCCCGGTTGTTGCCATAAAAGACATTCCGCTCATAGCCGCTCCAGGTTTGATCGGCGCGGACCAGCTCGTTGATGGCATTCCATCCTTCCTCATAGTCGTGGGTGGAGACCTCGTCGTCTGGCGACCTGGCGACCACTTGTCGCCAAAAGAAGCTGTTCAAGTCTTCCCGCCGCGGCCCGGAGACCATGCCGTTGGCGATGTAAAGATCGAGGAAGCCGTCGTGGTCAAAGTCCCAAGCGTCGCTCGACCACGACCAACGACCGATGCCGGTTCCCGCGGCGCGTGTACGGTCCTGAAAGGCGTTGCCTTCATTATGAAACAGCGAGTTTCCCATGGCGTGCTTTTGATAGAGCGCCCGGACTTCCTGGGGCGTATCCGGCTTGAAGGTTGCCTGGGTGGAAATGCGCTCCCCGGCGGCGGACCACATGTCCGCCACGTAGAGATCTTCAACGCCGTCGTTGTCGTAATCCAGCCAGCAGACGCTCATGCCGGCGCCAACATCTTCGACGCCGGCCTTGGCAGCGACATCGGTAAAGGTTCCGTCGCCGTTATTGCGATAAAGGTTCTTCCGGCCAAAGTCGTTCACCACGTACAGGTCGGGCCAGCCGTCCCGGTTGTAATCATTCCACCCGCAGCAAAAACTATAGCGGCGGTTGTTCTCGGTGAGGTGAGTCACCGCGGTCACGTCGCTGAAGGTTCGATCGCCATTGTTGCGCATCAGGAAATTGGGGGGACCGTTCTCGGCTGCCTGGTAAGGCAGGGGATATTGATATTGATCGGTGCCTTGATAATAGGCGTAAAGACAGAAGTAAATGTCTACCCAGCCGTCGCGATCATAATCCGCAGCCGCGGCTCCGGTGAACGTACCTTGGGGAGGATTGGCGAACTTGAAGGCATCCCTTTTGGGCTGGAATTGGCCGCCGCCTTGGTTCAGAAATAGTACTGGGCCGTCGCTGCGCACCACGACCAAGTCCTGCCGGCCGTCGTTGTCGATATCGAGAAACAGGGCGCAGGCGGTGTTTTCAAGAATTCCTACTCCGGAGGATTCGGTGATGTCTTCAAACGTTCCATCCCCGCGGTTTCGATAAAGCCGGTTGGGCAGCCCGGCCGGCTGGCACACATACAGATCGTCATAGCCGTCGTTGTCCACATCTCCCACCGAGACCCCGTTGTGCCCGTAGATATCAATGCCACATGCACCATCGAGAACCGTTCGCCAATAATCGGAACCGTGCAGCAGCTGCGAGGAATAGGATGGATTCCGGCCGAGGGCCTGGACGGTAATATCCTCAAAAATGGGAGCGACAGCGCGGCTGCGTGTCTCTGCGAGGGCGCTCCAGCGAGCCAGGCGGAACTCGCCGGAGGGAGCCGATTCCCACCGCAGCTGCCAATACCCCACTCGTTGTTCGCGGTGGAAGAGTTTGCCCGAGCCGACCAACTCGTAGCGCACTTGCGTATCGAGGCGGGTGGGAGCCTTGGAGCTATCGATCCTGGTTACCTCGAACTCCGCCGTCAGGACCTCGGAGAACTCACTCAGGGCAGCGTGCAGTTGCTCGAGAAAGGTATCTCGTCCCAGAGAATCCTGCGCAAACTTGTTTTGCCACACCTCAACCGGAGCCGTGCGCAGCGGCGGCGATTCCACCGGCAGCAGCGAGGACCCGGCGAAGTCCGAGGTTAGAGTCGAGGCGATTGAGCGCAGTTCATGGGGGTTTCCGAGCAGATTGGCGCGCCATTCGGCGAGAATCAGCGCGATTTGGTCGGCGTATTTTTCGCTGAGGAACTCATCGAGACCAGCCTGAGTTTTCCTGATCGTGGCCTCGAGCGGCCGCGTGGAGCGATAGTGCGGATGAAGCTGGAAAACGGCGTCCGATTCATCGGCGCCGGCACCACCCTGAAGCCAGGGAGAAAGATTGAGACCGCGCCCGCCTGCCAGGAACGCGGCAGAGATTCCCTGACAGCAGCGGGCCACAAAATCGCGCCGACCAAGATCGATACAGGATTTCGCCTTCTCTGGCCGACTCAGAGCACCCACTCCCAGACGCCGAAGCGTAGACCGAACGTAGCATCCGTGCTGGCCTTCGTCAACGATCCTGGCTCAAGATGGCAGAAGACTTCACTTCGAGGGCACTCCCGACTCCGAGAGCGTTTTTTGACCGAGCGATGACATGACGGCCATCGCCCGACGGCTTCTCAAAACCGTTCCCAGCAAGGAATTGTGGATTGGCTTTCGACTGAGGCTTTAAGTTCGTGAGGTTTTTAGAGCTCGCCGTCACTCGATGTCGACCGCACCTGATTCTTCGCCACCGTGTCGGACACCTTGATCTTGAAGTTAACCGTAACCCGTGCCTGGGTCTCAACCGGCCGACCGTTTACCAGAAAAGGCTTGAACCGCCACTGACGCAGAGCTTCCCGGGCGGCTGAAACCAGGATGGTCGGGCCGCTGAGCACTCGCATGTCTTCGACCACGCCGTCGGAGCTGATCATGGCCTCGAGCAGCACCGACCCCTGGATTGCCATCTGTCCTGCCAGCAACGGATAGGGCGAATCAATCGATAAATCCCGTTCTTGACTCTGATCGGCGGAGATTCGCTGGGTCTCACTGGCATTCTGAAGCGAGCCGTGGCTGGCCTTGGCCTGAACCTTTCCATGGGCAGTCCGCACCGTCAGGTGCCTGGCTGGTTGGGTGACAGTAGCCGGGTTGGCCGGCTCTGAGGTCGTAGGAACATCCTCGGTATCGTCTGCCACGGAGCCCCCATCACCGCCGAACCAGTACGTACGGTCCCTTAACGCGACCACGAGAATGGTTACCAGCAGGATCATGACTGCCAGGAGCAAACGGCGTTGCTGGCGACGGCCCGCAGTACCAACTCGGGTTGGCTCTGCTGGCTGTCTTGGGGCTGACTGCAGCATATTTGGCGCTTCCTTAACGGTCCCTGGGAAGGGAGAACTAACTTTGGTCACCCCTAAGATGATGCCTTCTGGAGCAAAGGGCAATGGCACTGGAGACCTACGGCTATGGCACGACGGGGCCATAGGCCGCTTCAACTCCTCAGGAGCGGCCCTCTAAGCCCCTATTTTGTGGAAGATGGGTCGGGCACCCGCGAATGGCTCCCCCGGCCTTCCGACTCCAGGCGGATCCCGAGTACCCCGAGGCGAGGGAACACCGTGCAAGTTTTTCTGCGCGCCTCCGACTCGGTTTCGCTTCGCGGCCCCATCCGCCAACCAATCATCGACGAGTTTTGCCCGATCCTTTCCGACTCTAGGCGTTTGCCCCTGCTTGGATACTCATCGCGAGAGGCCGCGAGCGATTCCTGCGCTGGTCGCCCGGGCTCTGCCGTTCCAATTCGGGCCGTTCCAATTCGGGTTGACACCCGTCCTGGGGCATGACTACACTCTGGCTTCCTTCGACATTGGGACCGGTGCGTTGGCAAGCCTTTGAAATTCTATGACCAAGACTCCGCGAATCGCGGTCGTGGGCAGCGCCAACATGGATCTGACGACCTTCACCCGCCAATTCCCCAAGTCCGGGGAAACCATCTTGGGACAAAAGTTCGATCTCGGCTTCGGCGGAAAAGGGGCCAACCAGGCGGTCGCGGCTCGGCTCTGTGGCGCGGAGGTGGTGATGGTGGCGCGCGTCGGCAATGATTTGTTTGGGCCGGCCACGATTGCGAACTTTCGTCGATTCGGTGTCGACGCGAGTCAGGTGCGGCAAGTGCAGGACGTATCGACCGGGGTGGCGCCGATCTTTGTTGATCCCGCCGGACACAACCGCATCATCGTGGTCAAGGGCGCGAACGATTTACTCACTCCGGCCGCGGTCGAAGCCGCGGAACCCTTGCTGAAGACCGTGGATTGGATCGTGCTCCAATTCGAAATTCCCCTGGAGACGGTCGATTACACTATCCAATTCGCTCGCAAGCATGGAATCCGCTCGATCTTGAATCCCGCCCCTGCCCAACCCGTCGAGATCAACAAACTCGTGGATCTTGATTATTTCGTCCCCAACGAGAGCGAAGCCGAAGCCATCGGCGGGATTCCCGTGCGCACTCTCGAAGATGCGAAGAAGTGCGCCCGCAAGCTCCGCTCGCAGGGGATCCGTTCGGTGATCCTCACGCTCGGTGCCAATGGCGCGCTTCTGGCCGGAGACGTGGGAATGGAGCATGTGCCGGCCTTTCCTGTGAAGACCGTGGACACAACCGGAGCCGGCGATGCCTTCATTGGAAGCTTCGCCGTTTTTCTCGGCGAGGGGTTCTCCGAGCGGGACGCCATCCGGCGGGCCAATCTTTACGCGGGGCTGTCGACCACCGCCGTCGGCACGCAGAAGTCCTTCTGCGAGCGCGATCGCTTCGAGGCGGAGTGGAAAGCAAGAGAGCCGGCCCCAACCAGCGGGATCAGAAATTGATCTCGCGCCTGCTCCGGCGCCGGACGCTCGCCGCTCCCGAAGGTCTCTACTGCCTCGGCAATGGCTTCCGTTTGCCCGAGGCCGGCGGCTTCTTCTAGCTACCGTCCCAGGCCGGGAACAATTGTTGCAGCAGCCGTTCCAGGGATTATTGACGTCCGGCCAACGGCGGTGCCGCTTGAAGCCAGCGGTCGAAAAAGCGGGCCGCAGCCGCATAAGCCGCAACCCAATTGCGGTACAAAAGGAAATCATGAACCTCGTCGGGGAAAATGAGTTCCTCGAAATTGACACCCTGCTTGCGCAGCGCCTCCGCCAAGGCAACGCTTTGGGCAAAGGGCACATTGCGGTCGTCATCACCATGAATCAGGAGAACCGGGGAGCGCCACGTCTTGACCGAGGCAAGCGGCGAAGAGTCCCAGGCAACCCGAGCGGCGTCGGCATGCGCCTGCGGATCGTAGGAAGTGACAAAATTTTCGAGCTCGGTGTTCCAGTCGTGCACTCCGTGCAGATCGACGCCAGCGGCGAACAGCTCGGACGAACGCGCCAGACCTAAAGCAGTGAGATAACCTCCATAGCTCCCACCCCACAGGCCGATTCGCTGCCGATCCACCTCCGCTCGGCTGCGTAGATAAATTCCCGCCCCCTGCACGTCGTTGTACTCGCTCGCGCCGGCGGCCCCGTAGTTCAATGCTTCCCGGAACTCCAGCCCGTAGCCGATGCCGCTGCGATAGTTGACCGAAAGCACCACGTAACCGCGACTGGCGAGAAACTGGTTCATCGCATAGGCATTGCTGTAGTAGAAGTTGTAATGCCAACCGAGAAGCATCTGGCGCCGGGAACCGCCGTGAAAGAACACAATGGCTGGATGTCGGGGGCTCCCAGGGTTCGCCGGCAGAAACAATTGTCCGTGGATCGTCATCCCATCCGCGGCGGAGAAAATCACCACTTCCGGGGTCACCATTTGTGCCGCCGGAAAGCCGGAAGGAATCTCGTGGGGGGCAAGGTCCCTGATTCCCTTCCCCCCCTCAAGGATCGCCGGCCGCAGGGGAAGGCGCGGGTCGGAGCGAAGGACGGCGATGGTTTGGTTGTCGCTGACCACAACCGGTGCAGTCTCAATCCCGGTCCCCTGCGTCAGCGCTTCCCTCTGCTTTCCATCGACGGTGATCCTCCAAATATGGCGGCGGTCGATGTCATCCTGATTCGAAGAGTAAACCACGGTCTTGCGGTCTTGGCTTAAGCCCACGTACTCGACTTCAAAGTCGCCCGGGGTAAGCAGGGTTGGCTCACCGCCGCCCGCCGAAAGCGAATACAGATGGGTCCAGCCATCCCTTTCCCAAGGAAAGATGAGCCGATCGCCAGCGCCCCATAGGAGTTGGCTCCGGGATACGACTTCTCGGAAGACACTCCCACGTCCCTCGGAAGCTCTAAAGACCACCTGGGTTTGTCGGCTGTCCACCTGATAAACCAGGATGGACCAGGGCGGGCCGCTGCGTCTGGGGCCAAAAGGCAGATGGTCCTGGGTGGAAGAAATGCGCAGGAAGGCCAGCTTCCCTCCGTCCGCAGACCACACTGGGTCTCTGTCCTGATCGGTGCTCGGGTCGACATAGGTGAGGCTCTTGCTGTCCATCGAAAACAACCCGATGAAGCTGTGGTTCCCGTGGTCACTGACGAAGGCAAGCAGCCGGCCGTCGGGGGACCAACGGAGAGAATGGGCGGTTCCACGGGAGTGAAAAAGCTGGGCTTTGTCGCTGTTTGTGAGATTCCCCAACCAAACTTGTCCCTTCAGGATATAGGCGACCGAATCACCCGTCGGAGAAACTGCCGGCGAATGGCCTTCGCCGAGCAGGCGGGGTTCGCCACCCTTCAGCGAGACCACCCACACGTCCTGTTCCACACCGGCCACGATGTTAGCGGGATTAGGATAGGGCTTGTCACTGAATTCCTCATCGCCACCACGCACGTAAGCGATGGAGTCGGCCTCGGCCGACCAGGCCAGATCGCCCAGGGCTTGCCCATCGTCCTCGGAATAGTTCGTAAGCTGGCGAGCGGTATACGTTCCCTCACTGCCAGGTTCGGCGATCCAGAGGTTGCGCCTCCCCTCTCGATTGAAGACCCAAGCCAGCCGCCCTTTTGCCGGAGCGGCCCTCAGATCGCTGGGAAATGGGGCACTTAGCACCTGCTCGATGGTGAACCCTGGTGAGGTGTCAGCGGGCGCGATGCCACTGCTGAAGGCAGGGGCCGACACGATGATCGAAGCGCAGGCCACCGAGCGAAGGATCGAGTTCATAGGCTGAATTCCTGGCTCCCGGGGTGGATGGCTGCCACCTCAGGGCGGTCTAGCTGCTACGCGCCAGGCTTCGAGCCGGAGTGGTTGAGGGCTCCCGCGTCTCCGCAGGCCGCAGCAGGGGAGATTATAGCGTTTCGCTAGGGGAGAACCCATCTTTGTCGAGCGCCATCGGCTCCGCCGATGGTCTCTGGCTGGAGTAATATGATTGCGGCAATGCACGCCTGGTGAGGCTCCCTGCCTTCCCTAGAGAGGACCATGAGCAAACGATACCGTGTTTTTGCTACCTGCGATATTGGGGATTCCCTCGATCTGTTGCGCCAGCGAGGGTACGACGTGGAGGTCTATCCCAAACCGGCACCTCCGCCGAAGAGTTTGATCGTGGAGAAGGTAAAGTCGGGAGTGGACGGCCTCATCACCACGCTGCGCGACCCGATTGACGCTGAGATTTTTGAAGCAGGCAAGGGCAACCTGAAAGTGGTGGCGCAAATGGCCGTCGGCTACGACAACATCCGTCGCGGTGACGCCAACCAATACCGGATCCCGTTCACTCACACTCCGGATGTGCTCACCGAAGCGACCGCCGAGTTTGCTTTCTTTATGCTCGGCGTTCTGGCCAGAAAGATGTGGCCGGCCGAACACCTTACGCGCGAGAACGGGTGGGGGTATTGGCACCCCTACTTGCCATTTCTGGGGGATGAAGTCACGAGCAAAACGGTTGCCGTGATCGGCACCGGACGGATTGGGCTGGCGTTCATCAAGAAATGCAGCGGGTTCGACATGAACATCCTCTGCTACGACGCGGCGTACCAGAACCACGATTACCTGCAATCGATCCAGGAGATCAAGGACCTGCGCCATGCCCGCGGCATTGCGCGGGAAAAGTCCTGGATCAAGTATGTCGCTTTTGAGGAAGCGCTCGGCGAAGCGGATTTCGTCAGCGTGCACGTACCATTGCTGCGCGAGGGGGAGAGTGCGATGCCTACGTATCATCTCTTCAACGAGCGCACCTTGCGGATGATGAAGCCGTCTGGGTTTCTGGTGAACAGTTCCCGCGGGCCGGTCGTCGACGAAGCGGCCCTGGTCAAGGCACTACGAGAAAATTGGATTGCGGGGGCGGCCCTCGACGTGTACGAGCAGGAACCCCTGCCCGCAAACTCTCCCCTGCGTGATCCTGCGATTGCCGACCGCCTGCGTCTGTATCCACATTTTGCCAGCGCGGCGAGGATCACCCGCTTGTCGCGCGATCCCGACCGCGGAATGGCAGGCCGTTGCGTGCAGGGGCTGATCGATGTGCTCGAGCAGAACTACGGCGGCGACCCGAGCAAGATGCCCTACGTCGTCAATAAAGAGGCTTTTCGCCACTAGGAGGTGTGTGGCGCTATTCCGAAACGCTGTGTCTCTCGCTCCCTTGGGCGCGAAAGACGCGGTCCACGGAATAGGGAGCGCGGCGCGTCGGCTGGTGAAAATGCCGCACCTCGAGTTCGCCGAGCAGGCCGACGGCGAGCATGTTCAACCCGGCCAAGAGCAAAACGGCGGCGAAAATCATCAACGGGCCGTGCTCGGTCATGACCGCGGCGTGGTTGAGAAACTTTTCGAGGAGCAGCCAACCGGCAACCCCGCTTCCCGCAAAAATGCTCAGCATGCCCACCGTGCCAAAGAAATGCAGAGGACGGGAGAGATAACGCAACAGAAAGCGGATGGTAATCAGGTCGAAAAACACGCGAAAGCTTCGGGAAATACCGTAATGGGAATTCCCCCGCCCCCGGTTTTGATTGCGAATCGGCACCTCGCAGATGGAAGCGCCATACCAGGAAGCCAGCGCAGGAAGGAAGCGATGCAATTCTCCGTAGAGCGGAATTTGCTCGAGAATGTCGCGCCGGTACGCCTTGAAGGTGGTTCCAAAATCGTGGATGTCCACTCCACTGAGCTTGGCCATCACCCAGTTGGCGCAGCGGGAAGGAATGCGGCGCAACCACAAGTTGTCCACGCGGCGCCTGCGCCAGCCGCTGACGATATCGAAGCCCTCCCTAATCTTCTCGAGGAACAGGGGGATGTCGGCGGGGTCATGCTGCAGGTCTCCATCCATGGCGATAATGTATTCCCCGCACGCATGATCAAAGCCCGCCGCCAGGGCCGAAGTCTGGCCGAAGTTGCGACGCAGACGGACCACGGTGACGCGGCTGTCTACGGCGGCAATTTCCTGCAACAAAGCGAAGGTGCGATCCACCGAGCCATCGTCGACCAACACAATTTCAAAGCCTGCCCCATCCGCCTCCATGACCGCCTTGAGGCGGTCGTAGAGGTCGGTGACATTGTCTTGCTCGTTGTGCAAGGGCACGACGATCGAGTATTTAGGCATGGTAAGAATATTATATCGGCTGAACGGGACAGTGCACGTCGCCGCGGTCTTCTCTCGGCCTTCCGAAGCTATCTTGATAACCGCGAACTGTGGTTTCTATTGTATCTTGCCAACAAGCGTCACGAATGCGGTAGTGGAGGTCGGCGATAAAGGACAAAGGAGGTTGGGTCGATGGACAACGTGGCGATGATTCTGTTTGGCTGCGTGATCGCAACGATTACCGGCCTGAATTTCATGGAGCTGCATAAGATTCGAAAGAATTTGGAACGTAGGGAACGTAGGGCACAAGACCACAACTCTTCTGTTCCCGAACCGGTCAAGCGACCGCTCTAAGGCGATGCCCTCCGTCCGGTCTCGCAGGCGTTCCTCGGCGAACCGGCAGGAGCGCGATCGAGCCATCCCCTATAATTCCGTTTCTTGCTCTCGGCCCTCGGAACAGGAGAGACGGCATTGAATTCGCGCGCTCGTAGTTCTGTGGAACGTCGTAGATTCTTAAGCAGCTGCCTTGCCGCCGCAGTCGCCACGGCCCATGTGCCGGGATGGGCAGGGGCTCGCGAGATCGGAGTTTCTTGCCCGCCCGCAACCCACCCCAAACCCTTCGAACTGGATGAGGCCACCATCGCCGATCTCGCAGAAGGCATGGCCGCGGGCAGATACACGGCGCATGGCCTGGCGGAAAAATACCTGACCAGGATCGAGGAAATCGATCGGCAGGGGCCGCAGTTGAAAAGCGTACTCGAAGTGAATCCGGATGCCCTGGCCATTGCCAGCGGGTTGGATGAAGAACGCAAACAGGGCCGGGTTCGCGGACCGCTCCACGGGATTCCCGTGCTGATCAAGGACAACCTGGACACGGCGGATCCCATGCAAACCTCGGCTGGATCTCTCGCTCTTCTCGGATCCCGTCCCC
>Ga0187783_10002877_pt1 | contig 12761 bp, 8 predicted proteins | sample 1015_SJ02_MP02_2_FD_132471 | JGI IMG/M metagenome (GOLD analysis project Ga0187783, IMG submission 132471) | Tropical peat soil microbial communities from peatlands in Department of Meta, Colombia - 1015_SJ02_MP02_20_MG | ecosystem: Environmental > Terrestrial > Soil > Wetlands > Peat | place...
GGCGGCATATGCCGGGTGCTTGATCGCCTCGGTAAGCCCCCCGACGTGCATCGGCGTCCCCACGCGCGCCGGCAGGTCGAAGAGGTCGGCTGCCAGCGCGTCCACGCCGGCGAGTTGCGCGCCGCCGCCCGTGAGGACAAGCTCGGCGAGCATCACCTCGGGCGGGCAGTTGTCGGCCAGATTCGCCCGGACGAGTTTGAAGATCTCGGTCATCCGCGCGACGATGATCTGACGTAAGAAATGCTTGGCTGCGGGTCGGGTCGTGCGCCCGGACAGCGCCTTGACCTCGAAGGTCTGGTCACCGAGATCCGCGGCGACATCCGCAGTCCCGTACGCCATCTTGATGTTCTCCGCCTCGCCGAAACTCGTCTTGAGCCCAAGCGCGATGTCGTTCGTGACGATATCGCCGCCGACCGGCACCGTCCACGTGTGGTAGACGCCGCCGCCCCAATACACGGCCACATCGGTCGTGCCGCCGCCGATGTCGAGCAGCACGACGCCTGCGTTGCGCTCGTCTGGCAACAACACGGCTGCTCCCGCGGCGAGCGGATCGAAGATGACGGCCGTGGGCTCGATGCCGGCGCGATGCACGCACTTGAGCACGTTCGCGATGAACGACGAGCCGGCGGTGACGATGTGCGTGTCCACCTCGAGGCGCATGGCCGACATGCCGACCGGATCGGTGATGCCGTTTTGGCCGTCGACCGTGTACTCACGCGGCAACGTGTGGATGAGCTGACGCTCGGCCGGCAACGTGATGATCGTGCTCGCGTCGACGACGCGTTTGACGTCGACCGGTGAGACTTCGCGGTCCTCGCTGCTCACCGCGACGATGCCGTGGGAGTTGAGCGACTTGACGTGCTCTCCGGTCACGCCGATGAAGGCTCCGGACACGTGCAAGCCAGCCATCCGCTCGGCGCTCTCCATGGCGGCTTCGACGGACTTGACGGTCTCTTCTAAATCGGTGACGACCCCCTTGCGGAGCCCGCAAGATGGGGCAACGCCGAAGCCGATGATGTCGATGGGCCCCTCTCGGTTGATGCTCGCGATGACGGCTGCCGTCTTCGTGGTCCCGATATCGAGTCCGCATACTACGTCGCTACGTGCCAACGCCATCCTCTCTTCAAACCGGTCGGGCGTCGCTCAAGCCATTCCAAGCAAGCCCCAACATCCCTCTTTGCGCGCGATCAACGGTAGAGCACCGTCGGTGCGCGGACGCTACGCACGTCCACGTACGCGATGCGCTCGGGTGTGGATATCTTCGCCGCGATCGCCAAGAAGAGCGAGACCTTGCGCGCGAGATCGTCGTCGTCTCCGAACAGCACGCGCAGGTTGCGGTCGGCGGTAGCGCCGATGCCTGTGGCAGGAGCGACGGAGACCGCAGAGACGGCGAGCCCAAGACCGCGCAGCTCGTGCAACGCGTCGAGCGCCTGCGGCACGCCGCCTTGCGCGAGGCGCTCCCCGGGCTGCGCCGCTCCGTCCAAGGGCGGGCTGACGACGAGCGCGGGCAGGGAAGCCCATTCACTGGGATCTGTGGTCACGGCGAGCACCCGGCAGGCCTCGTCGATCACGGCGAATGCCGGCGGCGCGCCCGCAAAGCTATCGCCGATGAGCTCGACCCTAGCCACGGGGTTGCGTTCGACGACGTCGATCCCGACCACGTTCGGCCAGGAGACCGTCAGGCTGGCCCGCGACACCCACGGCAGGGCCTCGATGCGCCGCTCGACCACTCGGCGGTCTAACAGCCAGGCGTTTTGCTCCGGCGCGAGCGCAGCGGCGGCAAGCACGTCATCCTGGCTCTCGTGCACGAGCCCGTTCATCGGACCGAGCTGGACGTCGAACCGGGGGTTATGGGCTTCACGCCACAGACCGGATGCGATCGCGGCGAGCGCGATCACAAGACACGTGAAGAAAAGGTTGCGCCGACCTCCAGCCGCGGCCTTGGTCGCTGACCGTCGCACCTGTTCAGGCCGGCTCACGTGCGACACCCATCCCAAGCATGCCAAGCGCTTGTGCGACACCCGAGCCTTGCGGGCCGACCACGTGGGAGGCGGCGCGCTTGGCGGCTACAGACGCGTTTGCCACGGCGAACGAGATCGCTGCCGCCTCGAACATCGGCACGTCGTTGTCCGAATCGCCGATCGCGGCGGTCGCCTGCATGTCGATGCCGAGCAAGCCCGCGACGCGGCGCAGCGCCTCGCCTTTGGTGGCCTTCGGGTCCGTCACTTCCAAGAACACGGGCATGCTGCGGAACACGTTGGCAGTGGCGCCGAGCGCTTGCGCCAACTGGGGGATCGTCGCTTCGACGAGGGCGGCCGTGGCGATGCCGAGGAGCTTGATCGGCCCCGGGTCTTTCGGAGGATGCGTGGTGAGCAGCTCGCGCAGATCGGACACGACGACCGGCTGCACGCGCGAGATCTTCAGGTAGTATTCCGCCGCGTCGTTGAGCTCGTCCACGTACAGGCGATCTCCATAGTAGAGCTGGAGGTGGAAGCCACGCTCTTTGAGGTCGTCGTAGGCGACGAGCGCCACCGCGACGTCGAGCGGCGTGCAGAACAGGAGGTCTCCGCTTGCGATGTCGTACGCGACTGCTCCCTGCAGCGCGATGAGCGGGCCTTTAAGGTCGAGCGACTGCGCGTAGGGGCGGGCCGCCGAGAAGAGCCTGCCGCTCGCAAGACACACATCGGACCCCGCACGGACCGCGGCTTCGATCGCGAGCCGGTCGGCGTCGCTGATCTGCAGGCTCTCGCCGATCAAGGTGCCGTCCACGTCTACTGCGATCAGCATGCGAGCGCTCATCGTTTCGCCGTCCAGACGTTGTCAGCGCCGAAGACCGAAGCGAAGCCTGCCTGCAGCTCGGCGGTCAGCCGCACAGGTTGGCGCAAGGGGCGCGAACCTTCATCCAAGCCTGCGTGCAGATAGACGAGATCCGAGCCCACCTCGGCCTGCGTGATGAGATCGCGCAATCGCGCGAGGCGGCCGGCGTCATCCGGATCGCCTTGCAGCCGGATGTGCACGGCGTTAGAAGCGTCGCCCATCTGCGTGGGCTTCGATCCGTTCGACACGATCTTCGCTTGCGTCCACGGCCAGGCTTCGAGCGCTTGCAGACTCACCTCGGGCCGTTCTTGGCGCTCTTCTTCTACCGGTTGCGTCTCTGCGTACCCCGGTGGCTTGCCGACGGCGCGACGCTCCTTGACCTTGCCGCGCACGACGATGATCGCCTCGTCCAAGAAGAGCGCCGAGAGCTCCGCATACCATTTCGGGAACACGACCACTTCGATCGTGCCCGTGAGATCCTCGAGCTTGGCCACGAGCATCTGTCCACCGGCCTTGGTCACCACGCGCCGGCTCGCGGTGATGACGCCGCCGACGGTGACCGTCTCGTCTTCTGGAAGCTCGCGCAGCTTCGCGATGGGGTGCGAGGTGCGGCGCGCGAGTTCGGCGCCCTTGTCGGCGAGCGGGTGGCCCGAGATGTAGACGCCGATCGCCTCTTTCTCCTGGGCGAGGCGCAGCGCTTGGCTCGGCGGATCGCGTTTCGGCAAGAGCGGCGCGGGCAATCCGTCGTCCTGACCCGAGCCGAAAAGCGACGTCTGCCCCATCGCTTTGGCCGCAGCCCCATGCTGGCCGTATTCGAGCGCGGCGTCCAGACCCGCGAGCTGCTCGCTGCGGTTGCCTTCCAGACCGTCGAGCGCGCCGGCTTTGATGAGGGACTCCAGCACTCGCCGGTTGACGATGCGGCAGTCGACGCGCGAGCACATGTCGGCGAGCGACGTATAGCCCGTGCCGCGTTTGTCGATGAGCTCGCTGACTGCGCCATCGCCGACGTTCTTCACAGCGGCGAGGCCGAAGCGGATGGCGCCGCTCACGACCGTGAAGTCGGGACCGCTCTCGTTGACGTCGGGCGGCAGGATGCGCACCTTGCGCTGGGCGCACTCCGCCAAGTACTCGACCAGTTTGTCCGTGTTCTGCTGCACGGACGTCAAGAGCGCCGCCATAAAGGCCAGCGGATGGTTGGCCTTCAGCCATGCCGTCTGATACGCGAGCAACCCGTAGCACACGGCGTGCGCCTTGGGGAAACCATAGCCTCCGAAGGGCTCGATGAACTGCCAGATGCGCGTGGCGAGCGCGGGCTCGATACCGTTGCGCACGCAGCCGTCGATGAACTTGGTCCGCTCGGCCGGGATCTTCTCTTTGATCTTCTTGCCGATCACCTTGCGCATCGCGTCGGCGTCGCCGAACGAGTAGCCCGCGAGCTCGCGGCACATCTGCATGACCTGCTCTTGGAACACGGCCACGCCGTACGTGTCCTCGAGGATCGACTCGAGCTTGGGATGCACGTAGGTGACCGGACGCCGGCCGTGCTTGCCCGCGATGAAATCGCCGATCCAGTCCATCGGCCCGGGCCGGTAGAGCGCCACCATGGCGATGACGTCCTCGATCCGGGTGGGCCGCAGCTCCGCGATGTAGCGTCGCATGCCCGCGCTCTCGAGCTGGAAGACGCCGGTCGTCTGGCCGGCGGACAGCATCGCAAAAGTCTTCTCGTCGTCGAGCGGGATGCGCTCGAGCGTGAAGTCTGCGTCCGCCGTGGCGCGGATCTGCTCGGCTGCGGCCGCGAGCACGGTCAACGTGCGCAGCCCGAGAAAGTCCATCTTGAGCAGGCCGACGCGCTCGACCCACTCCATCGAGTATTGGGTGTTGAGGTCGTCGTCGCCCAGCCGCACCAAGGGCGCGTACTCGGTGAGCGGCCCCGGAGCGATCACGACACCCGCCGCATGCGTCGATGCATGCCGCGCGAGACCCTCGACACGCTTCGCCGTGTCTAGCAGCTTGCGCGCCTGCTCGTCGCGCTGATAGAGGGACAGGAGTTCGGGGACCGCCTCGATCGCTTGCGCGATCGTCATGGGATTGGTCGGGATGTTCGGGATGAGCTTTGCGATCTTGTCGACGTCAGCGAGCGGCACCCCCGTGACGCGGCCGACGTCGCGCACCGCGGCCCGCGCGGCCATCGTGCCGAACGTGACGATCTGCGCGACGCGATCCGCGCCATACTTGCCCGTGACATACTCGATCACTTCCCCGCGCCGCTCGAAGCAGAAATCCGTGTCGATATCCGGCATGGAGATGCGTTCGGGATCGAGGAAGCGTTCGAAGAACAGATGATAGCGCAGCGGGTCGACGTCGGAGATGCGCAGCGCGTAGGCGACGATGCTGCCCGCCGCCGAACCTCGGCCGGGACCCACGGGGATGCCGCGCTCGCGTGCGTAGCGGATGAAGTCCCAGACGATGAGGAAGTACGAAGCATATCCCATGCGCTCGATCGTGGCGAGCTCGTAGTCCAAGCGCGCGCGCTGCTCGTCCGAAGGCTCGGCGTAGCGCTCGCGCAAGCCTTGCTCGCAGAGCGCCCGCAGGTATGCCTGCGCGCTCGACTGTCCCGAAGGGACGGGGAAGGCCGGGATTGCGAACGAGCTTGTCTCGAGATCGAGATCCACCATTTCCGCGATATCTAATGTAGCGTCACACGCGTCCGGGGTGTCCGAGAAGAGCTCGCGCATCTCGTCCGCGGACTTCAAGTAGAACTCGTCGTTCTCGAAACGCAGGCGGTCCGTGTCCGAGACCATCTTGCCGGTCCCGATGCACAGGAGCACGTCGTGGGCGGAGGCATCCTCGCGGGCGAGGTAATGGAAGTCGTTGGTCGCGACCGGTCTGATCCCGAGCTCGCGCGCGAGACCGAACAGGGAGGGGCGGATCTTGTCTTCGAGCGGGTGGTGGTGGTGATGGATCTCGATGAAGTAGCGCTCGCCGAAGACCTGCCGGAATTCGCGAGCGGTCTGCGCAGCGCGATCGACCTCACCGCGCACGAGCGCCTGGGCGAGCGATCCTCCAAGACATCCGGAGAGCACGATCAGGCCCTCGGCATGCTGCGCGAGCAGCTCGAGGTCGACGCGCGGCTTGTAGTAATAGCCTTCCGTGAAGCCGGTCGACACGAGCTTGAGCAGATTGCGATAGCCCGCCTTGTCGGCGGCGAGGACCGTCAGATGCTGCTCGTCGCGGGCGCTACGATCGCGCAGCCCGCGCGGTGCAAGGTACATCTCGCAGCCGACGATCGGCTTGATGCCGTGCGCACGGGCTTCGAAATAGAACTCGAGGGCGCCATACATCACGCCGTGATCGGTGAGGGCGATGGCAGGCATGCCGAGCGCCGCCGCCTTCGCGACCATCTCTTTGGTGCGGCACGCACCATCGAGCAGCGAGTACTCGCTGTGCGCGTGGAGGTGGACGAAGCTACCAGGCATCAGAGATCCCAAAAGCACGCATGGGCCGAACATATGTTTGTCTGCCCATCCGGCATTTTCTTCTTCGGCTTGCTGTGGACGCACTTGCGAATGGCCCATGACAGCCTGTGGGCAGGCCGCAAAAACTTGTGGATGGCCCTCCGCGCCTGAATCGAAACCAAAACGGCATGGGTCGCCTCGCGCCTGATCCGCAGCTCGCACACCTTCGCGCCCGCATCGACGCGGCCGCTCTGGCTATCTCGACGCACGTCTCTGAGACCCCGCTGCAGCGGTCGGAGCGCTGGAGCGAAGGTGCCGGCGCTTCCATCTTCTTCAAACTCGAGAACCTCGCGCCGACTGGCTCGTTCAAGGTGCGGGGCGCCTTCGCGAAGCTGCTCTCGTTGCAACCGGAGGCGCTTCATCGCGGTGTCGTCGCCGCCTCCACTGGCAACCATGGCGCGGCGGTGGCGTGCGCGCTATCCAAACTCGGTGCGACGGGCCTGATCTTCGTCCCCAAGGGCGCATCCAAGGCCAAGGTCGAGCGCATCCGAAGTTTCGGGGGCGAGGTGCGCTTTGTTGGCGCGGAGAGCGGCGAGACGGAGCGGCTGGCGCGCGCGTATGCAGAGGAAAGGAGCCTTTCGTATATCTCGCCCTACAACGACTGGGATGTCGTCGCGGGCCAAGGCACGATCGGACGCGAGATCGCAGCATCGCTCCCGAACGTCGATATCGTCGTGGCTTCGCTCGGCGGCGGCGGGTTGATCGGAGGGATCGGCGCGTATCTGAAATCGGCGCGGCCACAGACGCGCGTCGTGGCCGCCTCCCCGCGCAACTCGGCGGCGATGATCGCGAGCCTGCGCGCGGGGCGCATCGTGGAGGTCGACCATCTGCCGACGCTTTCAGACGGTACCGCTGGCGGCATCGAGCCAGGGGCGATCACTTTCGACTTGTGCGCAACCGTGGTCGACGAGTGCGTCCTCGTGGATGAGAATGAGATCGCTGCGAACATGGAACGCTTCGCGGCGTCGGAAGACATGGTGATCGAGGGCGCGGCCGGCGTGGCATTGGCGGCCCTCGGCCACATCCGCGCTGCGGATGCGACGGTCGCGGTCGTCATATGCGGCGGCAATATCGATCTTCAAAAAGACGTCGTTGAACCCGGGCGGACCTAAAGGTCGCCGCTACATGGCTCTGACCTGTCCCGGCGATTGCGTTTTCTCGCAGCCGGTAAAGTCGGAGGGTCGCCACCCTCCGCAGGAAGCCGGAAAACACGGTCCTAAGCGCTTTGGTGACACCACCCAAAGGAGTTCCTGACACCCATGGCTTTGCTCGCCGGCGACCTTGAGAGCGCAGGTCTCGAATCCTTCGGATTCGGCCACGTGCGCAAGGCCTCGCACAATCTCACCACCGCTCCCCTCTTCGAGGAAGCGATCAAGCGCGGCGAGGGCCTGGCGGCTGCGGCAGGTCCGCTCGTCGTGCGCACGGGCAAGCACACCGGGCGCTCGCCCAACGACAAGTTTTTCGTGCGAGAGCCGAAAAGCGAAGGCAGCATCGACTGGGGCAAGACCAATAAGGAATTCGAGCAGGACCGTTTTGACGCGCTCCTCTCGCGGGTCGACCTGCACCTGCGCGACCGCGACGTCTACGTGCTCGACGCCTATGCCGGCGCGGATCCCGCGTACCGATTGCCTATCCGGGTCGTGACCGAGCGCGCCTGGCACAACCTCTTCGCGCGCAACCTCTTCATCCCAGCGCCAGCTCGCGATCTGTCGGGCTTCCGCCCTGACTTCGCCGTCGTCGACGCGTGCGAATTTCTCGCCGTGCCGGAGCGTGATGGCACGCGCTCCGAGACCTTCATCATCATCGATTTCGCGCGCCGCCTCGTGCTCATCGGCGGCACGACCTATGCCGGTGAGATCAAAAAGTCCGTCTTCACGATTATGAACTATCTCCTGCCGTTGCGCGGCGTCATGCCGATGCACTGCTCGGCGAACGTCGGCGTCAAGGGCGACGTTGCCATCTTCTTCGGTCTGTCTGGCACGGGCAAGACGACGCTCTCCGCAGATCCCACCCGCGCGCTCATCGGCGACGACGAGCACGGCTGGAGCGACACCGGCGTGTTCAACTTCGAGGGCGGCTGCTACGCGAAGGCGATCCATCTCTCGGCTGAGCTCGAGCCCCAGATCTATCCGACGACGCGCACCTTCGGCACCGTGCTCGAGAACGTAGTGATCGATCCTGTGACGCGCGAGCTCGACCTCGACGACGCATCCCTGACCGAGAACACGCGCGCGGCGTATCCGCTGAGCTCGGTGTCGAACGTGGCGCCGGGCGGCATGGCGGGGCACCCTCGCGACATCGTCATGCTCACCGCGGACGCGTTCGGCGTGATGCCCCCGATCGCGCGGATGACGCCGGCGCAGGCGATGTACCATTTCCTCTCAGGCTACACCGCGAAGGTCGCCGGCACCGAGAAGGGTGTCACGGAACCACAGACGACCTTCTCGCACTGCTTCGGCGCGCCGTTCATGGTCCACCACCCGACCGTCTACGCGCACATGCTCGGCGAGCGCATCGCGAAGCACGAGGTGCGTTGCTGGCTCGTCAACACGGGCTGGAGCGGCGGACCGGTCGGCGTCGGCAAGCGCATGAAGCTGCCCTACACACGCGCCATGGTCGATGCCGCGCTCTCAGGGCAACTCGACGCGGCCACCTTCGTACCGCACCCTGTCTTCAAAGTCCAAGTCCCGCAGCATGTCCCTGGCGTGCCCGACGCGGTGCTCGACGCCCGCTCGACCTGGGCCGATCCTGCGGCCTACGACGCCAAGGCCAAAGAGCTCGCGAAGAAATTCGCCGACAACTTCGAGCGCTTCGCAAGCTCAGCGGCGCCCGATGTGCTGGCCGCCGCGCCGAACATCTAAGCGCCCCGAAAAGTCTTCCGCTCGCCGCTCGACGAGACGGCTCTATTGTGTCACGTTGAAATAGTAGTACGGAGTGGGCACGCTCGCAGCATCCAGATCAAAGCAATGATAGCCGGCCGGATGCACCCACTGTGCCGGTATGGTCTGAGAATCGCTCGCCGCATTGAAGACCGCACAGAGACGATACTGCGTGCCCCCTGCTGGCACGTAGCCGAACGGCGCGCCGGATCCAGGATCCGTGAGGTCGGTCGCTGGCAAGCTCGTGATGCCGGCAAGCGTCCTGGGCAACGGCTTGGCTGCTTGCCCTGTGATTTGCGTCTGATCGTGCAGCGCCCGCGCGATCGCCGCCAGGCGGTTCACACGCTGATCGTCGACGTTCAACGCTCGCAGGCGGAGGGGTGATCCGCCTTCCACGAACCCGAGCACGACGAGGGCACACACCACGATCGTTGCAGCCAGGCCAAAGGCGCGGTCGCGAGCGCGGTTAGTGCCGCCGGGCCGCATCGTCCCCAGGTAGTACCAAAACACGCCGCCGGCCACGACGAAGAGCACGATCGCTTCGAGGAGGAAGCGCGTTGTGAGATCGCCGGAGAGCAGCGAGGCGATGATGTCGACCGCATCGCCGAGGAGCGTGACCGCGGTGATCACGAGTGCGATGTAGGTCAGCCACTTGCGCACGCCCGAGTCGAGCGCTTCCGGCCGCCGCTCGACCTCTTTGACGATGAGCCAGTTGACGAACAGGAAGAGCGGGAACGCCACGATCAAGGTGGCGAGCTGCCCAGAGACGTCGAGGCGCGAGTCAACGGAGACCAAGGGGCTTGGGATAGCGTGATTGATCAGCTGATCCGCGAGCAGGATCAGGGCCACGATCCAACAGCCGAGCGTGATGAAGGCGAGCAGGTAGAAAAAAGCTTCCCGCGCACCCTCGATGCGGCTGCCGCGAGAAGGGACCGCTTGGCCCAAGACCCCCTCGTAATACGCCGCAAATGCTGCGTAGATCCGCTGATCGGACCAGCCCTGCTGGCGCAAGAGCGCGACCACGAACTCATCGCTGACCTGTTTGGCTTTGGCCGCTGCGATGAACCCTGCGAGCCGCTCGGCATCGGTCATCACTGCACCTCGTCAGATCGAACGAGCGCCGGATTTTGAGCGGCGTTCGCGCAGGCTTCGAGGCCGTCCTTGACCGTTCGAGCCATCAGGTCGCGCCTGCGACTTTGTCGAAGACCGGCGCGTGGACGTCGTCATCATCGGTGGGCCGCATTCCGGAGTGGGGAAGACGCTCGCCTCGGAGATCGCCGTGCGCACGCTCTCGGGGCGCTCCATCGGTGCCATCAAGCTCACCGTCGCCGATGGCGAACGCGATCCCGCGCACGATCATGGAGCATCCGCTCTCGCCATCGCGGATGCAGCCGGTATCTGCGGGCGCGGCGCGTCGTGCGGCGTCTGCGAAACCGTGTCGTCCGCTCTCCCCAGCCGCTTGATCGTGCACGAGCGGGCGATCCGCAAGCCGGGCACCGACACGCGTCGTCTTGCAGACGCTGGCGCGATCGCGGTCGTGTGGATCATCACGCTGCGCCACGCCGCGCCGGGCGCCGTGGCGCGCGCCACCGAACAGCTCGAACGCCGCGGTGCCGAGCTCGTCGTCATCGAAGGCACGACGGCGCTAGAATGGCTACGACCCGAGGCGTCGGTGATGGTCGCGACCGATCCGGGAAAGCGCTGGAAGGATGTCGCGCTTCGACACGTCGGCTCGTGCGACGTCGTGTTGCGCAACCTCGCGCCGGAAAGCGGTGCGCACGAACCAGCGCCTCGGCAGTTTTGGGCCGCGGATCCACTCGTCTGCGACTTGAGCGACCCCCAGCATCCCGGCACCCGCGCCTACGTGGAGCGACTGGGGTCGCTCCTCGCAGCCCGGGCGACCAAGGCCGGCTAGCGGCGGCTCAGACGAAGCGCCCGCGGCGCCACAGGGGCGTTCGCGACGAACAAGGGTTGCTCGCCGCGCGCGTACCTCCGAAGGTTGGCGGCGACCTCGCGCGCGATGCCGTCGTAGGACAGGTCCGTCACGCCCGCGATATGCGGCGTCACGATCACGTTGTGCGCGAGCAAGGGGCTTTGCGGATCGATCGGCTCGTCGGCGATCACGTCGAGACCTGCGCCCGCGATGTGCCCGGACGCAAGCGCAGCTTCGAGCGCTCCGGTGTCGACCAAGCCGCCGCGTGCCACGTTGATGAGCAACGCTTTGGGCTTCATCGCGAGCAACGCCGCGGCGTCGATGAGGTTCATATTCGATGCGTCCATCGTCGAGCAGACGATGACGAAGTCCGCATCCGCGAGGGCGGTATGCAGTTGCCCGCTCGGGTAGACGCGCATACCGACACCGCTCGGCGCACCGAGAATGGCCTGCGCGCGAACGCCGCGTAGCCGCATGTCGAACGCTTGCAATCGACGGGCGAGCGCTGCGCCCACACCACCGAGACCGATGATGCACGCCGTCTTGCCGGCGAGTGCCATGCCTGCTGGCTCACCCGTGATCTGTCGCCGGACCGACGCCGGCAGTTCTGCCGCCTTGCGCGCGAGCGCGAGCATGAGCAAGATGGCGTGCTCGGCGACCGACTCGGCGTTGCCCGTATGTGCGCTCGGCACGCGCGCGACCCAGACGCCCGCTTCGGTGGCGGCTGGGATGTCCACCGTCTCAAGCCCCACGCCGAACTGCTGGACGAGCCCGAAGCTGCCTCGCTCGATGATCGCCCGATCGATGCGCGCGCCATAGGGCACGAGCACGTCGACGCCGGCGAGCGACCACTGCACGCGATCCCGTGAGGTCGTGATGAGTTCGAACTCCGGGGCAGCGGCGGCCAGGCGACGGCGGCTCTCCGAGTAGCCCGACTCGCAGAACAAGATCTTCAGAGGTGCCGTTCGCGCGACAGCGCTCATCAGCGACCTCTTCGCGCTCGGCCTCAAGATTCACTAGCAGCCGCCGGCCGCTCGTGTGCCCACGCGCTGCTCGTCGCGCGAGCACGCGGCTGCAAGCTCGCGGCAGAGGTCCTCGACGGCATCGACCGCTTGCGCAGGCGTTCGGGCGGCGGCCGCACGAGCGACGAGCGCGCTGCCGACGACCACGCCATCCGCAACACGTGCGAGCCGCGTCGCCTGCGCGGCGCCCGCGACCCCGAAGCCGGCCACGATCGGCTTGTCCGTGCAGCGCCGCAACCGCTCGATCCGCTCCTCGACGGCATCGCTGCCGGCATGCGTGCCTGTGACTCCCACGCGGCTCACGAGATAGATGAAGCCGCTGGCCGCATCGGCGATCTGTGCCGCCCGCGCGTGCGGGGTGGTCGGCGATACGAACATGGGGACCACCAGACCAAAGCGCGCGAACGCCGTGCGCAACGGCTCGGATTCCTCAAACGGCACGTCCGGGACGACCGCGCCCGCAAACCCGCTGGCGGCCAGCGCTTGCGCCGCACGTTCGAGTCCTCGGGCGAAGAGCACGTTGTAGTAGGTGAACGCGAGGAGCGGCACTGCACCAAGCCGTTTGCCCAGCCCTCGCGCCAGGCGCATGGCGCCA
>Ga0187783_10002878_pt1 | contig 12757 bp, 11 predicted proteins | sample 1015_SJ02_MP02_2_FD_132471 | JGI IMG/M metagenome (GOLD analysis project Ga0187783, IMG submission 132471) | Tropical peat soil microbial communities from peatlands in Department of Meta, Colombia - 1015_SJ02_MP02_20_MG | ecosystem: Environmental > Terrestrial > Soil > Wetlands > Peat | place...
GCCTGCGAGTCGCATCCGCTGCCGACCGGTGCCGACAACCCGCACGGGCTCGCGCTGGTGACGCGGGAGACGCCGCTGCGAACCGAGTCCGATGGCCGCCAGAGCTATGACTGGGGCACGCAGCGCAGCTGGAAGGTGGCCGCCACCAGGTCGGTAAACGGCCTGGGCACGCCGCCGGCCTACAAGCTGGTGCCCGGCGGCAGCTTCCCGCCGCTGATCGACGCCTCGTCGCCCGCGTTCCAGCGCGCGGAGGTCATCGGACACACGTTGTGGGTGACGCCCTACGCCGCCGCCGAGCGCTGGCCGTGCGGCGACTTCCCGAACCTGAGCGCCGTTGATCATGGGCTGCCTGCCTGGACCGCCCGTGACCGGTCCATCGAGGACACCGACGTCGTGCTCTGGCACGTCTTCGGGTTGCATCACCTCACCCGGCCGGAAGACTGGCCGGTCATGCCGGTAGACCGGACATCGTTCTGGCTCAAGCCATGGGGGTTCTTCGACCGCAACCCCGCGCTGGACGTCCCGCCAGTCCATCCGCCGGGGCGCTAGATTGCGGCCCATGACAGCCGAGCAGGCGGATGGCGCCGTGGAGATCTACACCGACGGCGCCTGCAGCGGCAATCCAGGTCCAGGCGGCTGGGGAGCCGTGCTCAGCTACCGCGGCCACAGCCGGGAGCTGTGCGGCGGCGAAGCTACGCCGACCACCAACAACCGGATGGAGCTGATGGCCGCCATCCAGGCTCTGGAGAGCCTGACCAGGCGATCCACGGTGCGGCTGCATACCGACAGCAGCTACCTGCGCAACGGCGTCACTAAGTGGCTACCTGGCTGGAAGCGGAATGGCTGGCGGACGGCTGGCAGGCAGCCGGTCAAGAACGAAGATCTCTGGCGGCGGCTGGACGTCGCGGCCAGGCGGCACGACGTCCAGTGGCTCTGGGTGAAAGGTCACGCAGGCAATCCGGGCAACGAGCGAGCCGATGCACTAGCCAATCAGGGCATGGCCGAAGCGATTGCGCGGTCGCGGCGGTAGCCTCCGGCGGCGCGAAGGCCGAGGTGCGAGCCGACGCGTAACCGGACCGCCCGACTCGCCGGAGCGCAGCCACCGCACAAGAAAGCTCGCCCTGGCGAGGCGGCTTCATCGCCAGGGCGAGCCTTGATGACCGGTCCCCCCGGATTCATCTCATTGGGTCCCCCGCTACACAGGATGACATACCGGTTACACCGCGCTAGACCGGGGCCGGCTAACTAGCCGCGTTGCGGCGCCAGCCACGCCACAAGCTCGGCTCGGTAGCGTGTCGCCGCGGAAAAGGAGGTCGCCAAGAGGCGGATTGTCGCCGCAGCTGATCGAATAACACCATGGAGCGCCTGGGCAAGCAGCTGCAGTTCGTCGCGGAATCCGGCCGGTTGAAGGCCGTGCAGCGCGAGACGATGCTTACCGAGCCGCCCAGGCGGGAGAACTCGGCCGAGCATTCCTGGCACCTGACGATCATGGCGCTCGTGCTAGCCGAGTACGCGCCGCCCGGCACCGACCTGCACCGCGTGGTTGCCATGCTCGCGCTGCACGACCTGGTGGAGGTCGACGCTGGCGACCTTTCTGTCTACGCCAGCGAGCCCGACCAGGCCCGCCAGCACGCGGCCGAGCTCGCGGCTGCGGATCGGCTCTTCGGGTTGCTGCCGGCCGACCAGGCAGGCGAGCTTCGCCGGCTCTGGGATGATTTCGAGAAACGTGGTAGTCCCGACGCGCGGTTCGCCAGGGCCCTCGACCGGCTCCAGCCAATGCTGGAAAACGTCAGGGCCGCCGGCGGCACCTGGCGCGAGCGCGGTGTCACGGCTGATCAGGTGCTGGCCAACGTGAGGCTGATCGAGGACGGCTCCGCTGCACTCGGCCACTACGCCAGGAGCCTGATCGAGCAAGCGGTGCGAGACCACATCCTCGCGCCGCCAGCAGATGCGCCGGAGACGGCGCCCAAGCCCGCTGCGGATTAACCCGTGTCGTCCTCACCGGTCTCCTCAGCAGAGCGGCGCGCGGTCGGGGCCGTGTTCCTGGCCTTCGGGGCTGATATGGGCACGTTCGCCTCCCGGCTGCCATGGATCGCCGATCGGCTGCATCTGACTAGCGGCTTGCTCGGCGTCTCGGTCGGGCTGATGGCGGCGGTGGGGGCGCTGATCGCCATCCCATTCGCTGCTCGCCTGGTGCACCACTACGGTCCCCGGGCGTCGACCAGGGTTCTCATCTCAGCGACCGGTGCCACGTTGGTGCTGCCGCCGTTCGCGCCGAGCGTGCTCGTGCTCGCTGCGGTGATGCTGCTCACCGGCGCGGTATACGGAACCTGCGACAACGCGATCAACGCCCAGGGTGTCGAGGCCGAGCAGCGTATCGGCAGGTCAATCATGTCCGGGTTGCACGGCATGTGGAGCGTGGGCGTACTGGCCGGAGCCCTGATCGGCTCGCTGGCCGCGCGCGAGCAGGTGTCTCCGCGGGTTCAGTTCGCGGCCATGGCCGCTGTCATCGCCATCGGCGGAGTCGCCGCGACTCGCTGGTTCGTCGGCGCCTCGCCCGCAGCTCGCGCCGGCGTCGATGCGCCGCGGTTCGTCTGGCCGCGCGGCATCATCCTGCTGATCGGCCTCGTCGGCTTCGCCGCCATCTTCGTCGAGACAGCGGGGAACGACTGGTCAGCCGTTTTCATGCGCTGGGTCTTGCATGCCAGCCAGGCGCAGGCGGCGCTGGCGACCAGCTTCTTCGCCGGGTCGATGGCTGCCGGGCGGCTAGGCGGCGACGCCGTCGTCCGCCGGATCGGCCCGACGCTGTGCGTGCGGGTTTGCGGGACGGTTGGCACTTTCGGCTGCCTGCTGGTGGCGATCAGCCCCAGCCCCGCGCCAGCGCTGGCCGGCTTCATGCTCATCGGCTTCGGGGTGTCGGTTGTGATTCCGCTGGTCTTCGCGGCCGCCGGCCATTCCGGCGCGAGCCCTGCCCTCAGCGTGGCCGGAGTAGCAACCGTCAGCTACGGGGCCGGGCTTGCCGCGCCTGGTGCCATCGGCGGGCTCGCCGACCTGTCGTCGCTTCGGGTGGCCTTCGCGGCTGCCGCGCTGGTCGCCTGCGCGATTGCCGTCGGTGCCGGGTTGCTCGCGCGCCCGGACGCTGTCTCCAGCCCGGCTGAGCGCGCGCCAGCCCAGGCAGTCAGAAAAAGATCAGTTTGACGGCCGAGATGACGCCGATCAGCACCACGAAGATCCGCAGTGCCAGCGGCGGCAACCGCCGGCCGTATCGCGCGCCGAGCAGGCCGCCGCCGGTCGAGCCGACCGCGATCAGCAGCACCGCCAGCCAGGCGACGTGCGCGAAGATCACGTACACCACCGCCGCGGTGCCATTGACGATTGCCACCAGGACGTTCTTGGCGCCGTTCACCCGCTGCAGGCTCTCATTGAGGAACGTGCCAAGCAGGCCGATCACCAGGACTCCTTGCGCAGCGCCGAAATAGCCGCCGTAGGCCGCCGAGGCGAACACGCCCGCGCCAAGGACCGGGCTGGTCCGCTCGCCGGGCGCCGCCCGGGCCTCGTCTTGGCCGGCGCGCTTCTTCCGCCGGTCAACGACCCGCTTGCTGAGCCAGGGCTGGACGAGCACGAGCGCGCAGGCGATCAAGATCAACCCGGGCACGATGACCTGGAAGGAAGCCGATGGCAGCGCCAGCAGCGCGGCCGCGCCGGCGATCGAGCCGGCCGAGCAGATCAGGCCGAGCCGGATCAGCCTGCCACGCTGGCCGGCCAGCTCGCGGCGATAGCCGACCGAGCCGCTGACATTGCCGGACACCAGGCCGACGTTGTTCGAGACGTTCGCCACCACCGGGGGGAAACCGAAGGCCAGCAGCGTGGGGAAGGTAATCAGCGATCCGGATCCGACGACCGCGTTGACCGCGCCGGCCGCGCCGCCCGCCGCGAGGATCGCGACTGCCTCAGCCGGGCCCACGTATTCCTCGCATGGCCTTGATCGTAGGGGAGGTGCATAGCGGACGAGTCAGGCGGCAGCACCGCAGCCCGGCCAGGTAACCCTGGTCGCAGGGCAGGTCAGCGCAGGCCCGCCGCGCGCGCCGACCACCGGGCGTCGCGGCGGTCAACCTGGAGCTGTACGCCAAAGCACCTGGACAGGTTCCGCTCGGTGAACACCTCGGTCAGCGGGCCGGCTGCCAGCACGGCGCCCTTGCGCATCAGCATCGCGTGCGTGAAGCCCTCCGGCACCTCCTCCACATGATGGGTGACCAGGATCATCATCGGCGACCGCGGATCACGCAGCAGCGCCGCGAGCCGCTGGAGCAGGTCCTCCCGGCCGCCGAGGTCGAGCCCGGCGGCGGGCTCGTCCAGCAGCAGCAGTTCCGGGTCGGCCATCAGCGACCTGGCTATCTGCACGCGCTTGCGCTCCCCTTCGGACAGCGAGCTAAAGCGCCGCCGGATCAGGTGCGCGCAGCCAAGCGCGTCCAGAAGCTCGACGGCCCTGGTCACGTCGGCGGAGTCGTAGTCCTCGGCGTCCCGGCCGAGTATGCCGTAGGAGGCAGTCAGCACTAGGTCGATGACCTTCTCGGTGAGCGGGACCTGATCGGCGATGGCCGAGCTCGACATGCCGATCCTGGTGCGCAAGTCAGAGATGTCCGCCTCGTGCAGTGGCTCGCCGAGAACCTCGACCATTCCCTCGGTCGGGGCCAGCAGCGTCGCGGCCACTTGCAGCAGCGTGGTCTTGCCGGCCCCGTTCGGCCCGATAATGACCCAGCTCTCGTCGCTGTGCGCGGTCCAGTTGACGTCACGCAACAGCATCGACCGGTCACAGCGGACCCCAACCCCGCGCAGCCTGAGTACCTCCGCGGCCATCCGGTTCCCTTCGAGCGCGACCATTCAGCCCGAACTTACGGCATTTGCAGCGCAGCGGCGTGACATGCCGCGGCGCCGTTCGCAGGTGACGCGCCGGCTGTGGCGCTGGCTACCCGGTAACCTGCTGCCGCACGGCAAGCAGGGCGGCCTGGGTCCGGTCCGCCACGCCGAGCTTGGCCAGCACCGAGCTCACGTGGGTCTTGACCGTCTTCTCCGAGACGCCCAGGGTCCTGGCGATCTCCCGGTTCGAGCGCCCGTCAGCGACCAGCGCTAGTACCTCCCGTTCCCGGCCGGTGAGGGCGCCGATACCGCGCACGTCAGCGCCGGGCCTGGCTGCGACAAGCCCGGCTGCTTCTGGCGCGAGCACCGTGTGACCATCGTGGACTGAGCGGATTGCCCGCACCAGCGCATCAGGATCGACGTCCTTGTACAGGAAACCAGCCGCGCCGCCCTGCAGCGCGAGCGCGGGACCAGTCGGCCCGGTGCCACTGGTGAGCACGAGCACCCTGGTTGGCGCGGCGTGCCTGCGCAACTCAGCTAGCACCTCGATACCGTCGAGTACCGGCAGCTTGAGGTCGAGCAGCAGCACGTCGGGACGGCGCTCCAGGGTTAGCCTGACTGCCTCCGCTCCGTCGGCGGCCTGGCCAATCAGCGCGATGTCGTCTTGCACCTCAAGCAGAACGGCAAGGCCCTGCCTGACGACCGGGTGGTCGTCCGCGATCAGCACGCTGATCTGCGGGGTGAGGGGCGCAGCCGTCACGTCTGACCTGCCTGTCGTCGCTGGCCAACCGGGACGCTTAGCCGGACCCGCGTGCCGGCCCCTGGGGCAGCGGTGATGGTCAGCTTGCCGCCGACCGAGCCGGCCCGCTCGCGCATCGAGGCAAGGCCGAGGCCGGCCGTAGCCGAGTGCGGGTCGAAGCCTGCGCCGTCATCGGATACCTCGAGCACCACCCGGCGCTGGCGGCCCGCCAGGCAGACGGTCACGCGCTCGCTGCCGGAGTGCCTGAGAGCGTTGCCGATCGCTTCCTGCGCCACCCGGTAAATCGCAGTCTCCTGGTGCGGGTCAAGCGCGGGCAGTTTGGCCGCCCGCACAAGCACGTCCGCGCCATAGGTACGGCTGGCCAGCACGGCGTAACCGCGCACCGATCCGGCCAGCCCGCCGGCCGCGAGCTCTGGCGGCGCCAGGCCGTCGATGACCGCGCGGAGCTCCGCGTGTGCCTGCCCGGCGAGCGCTGCCACGCTGTCGATTTCCTCGACCGCCCGGCGCGGGTCACGCTGCACCAGGACCGCTGCCGCCCTGGCCTTCGCCCGGACGCTGAACAGTTTTTGTGATACCGCGTCGTGCAGATCCCTGGCCAGCCTGGCCCGCTCCTGTAGCACTGACAATTCCCGGCCGCGCTCATAAAGGCGCGCGTTGGTCAGCGCGATGGCGGCGTGCGCGGCGAACAGGCTGACCAGCCGCTCGTCCCGCTCGGTGAACCCGCCTGGCTCGGTCTTGCAGGCCGCGAAGATGAACCCGAGTGTCTGCTCGCCTTCCTTGATCGGCACGCCCAGCACATCGCTGAGCACCGGATGCGCGGCTGGCCAGCCGCAGAACCGCGGATCTGCCCGAATGTCGTCCAGGCGCAACGGCTTGCCCTCGCGGAGCATGACGGCCAGCATTCCGTGCTGCCGCGGCAGCGGCCCGATCGCAGCTTGCTCCTGCGCCGTCAGGCCGTCGACCACGAACTCGGCGAACGTGCCTGCCTCACCGGGCACGCCGAGCGCCGCGTACCTGGCACCGGCGAGCGACCTAGCCGAGCGCACGATCATCTGCAGCACGTCACGGACCGACAGCTGGCTGGCCACGGCCAGCACCACCTGGCTGACATGCTGGAAGATCTCGTCCTGGCCGGCGTCGGTGCCCTGATGCGGATCCTGCGCCATACCCTGACCGTACCGGCGCACGCTGCGAGCCGGATCCGGCGCAGGTCCTAGGACCATCGGCCGAGGCCCTGCCATGCTGGCGGCCGATGTGCGCGGCCGGTGCCGTGCCTAGCGTGCAGGCATGACTACTTCACCGGTTGCGGTCGTCACCGGGGCATCCCGCGGCCTTGGCTTCGCTCTCGCGGACGCCCTGGCCGGGGCCGGATATCGGCTCATCATCGACGCCCGCGGCGGCCCGGCCCTGTGCGCCGCGGCGGCTGAGCTCCGCGTCCGCCGCGACCTGCCCACGAACAGCGTGGTCGCGGTGCCGGGTGATATGGCCGATCCTGCGCACCGCGCCGAGCTCGCGTCCGCAGCGACCGACGCCGGCGGCGCGAGCCTGCTCATCAACAACGCCGGCACGCTCGGCGCTAGCCCGCTGCCTGCGCTGGCTGACTACCCAGTCGACGAGCTGCGGGTGGCGCTCGACGTCAACGTCGTGGCTCCGCTGGCGCTGACCCAGCTACTGCTGCCCGACCTGCGCAGGCTCGGCGGCGCCGTGCTGAGCATCACCTCAGATGCGGCAGTGGAGGCTTACCGGGGCTGGGGCGGATACGGCGCGGCAAAGGCAGCGCTGGAGCAGGCCTGCCACGTGCTGGCCGCGGAAGAGCCTGCGCTGCGGGTCTGGTGGGTTGATCCAGGCGACTTGCGCACGCATATGCACCAGCAGGCATTCCCCGGCGAGGACATCTCGGACCGGCCGATGCCCGCCAGTGTCACGCCGGCATTCGTGCGGCTCATCACCGAGCGGATGCCGAGCGGCCGGTACCGCGCGGCTGACCTGATGCCCGCCGGAGCACTGTCATGATGATCGGGCTGGAAACCGCACCCGCCGCCGGCGCCGTGCCGTTCGATCTCCCGGCAGAACTGGCGGCACACGAGCCGCCCGAAGCCTGCGGCCGGACCAGGGACGATGTGCGGCTGCTCGTCAGCAGGTCCGCGGCCGACGAGGTCAGTCATCATGCCTTTACCGAGCTGCCCGACATACTGCTGCCTGGCGACTTGCTCGTCGTGAACAATTCCGCGACGCTGCCGGCCGCGGTTGCCGTTGCCGCGGCGTCCCCGGCGCCCGGCCCGCTGACCGTGCACTTCTCCACCGCGATGCCGGCCGGAGACTGGCTGGTCGAGTTGCGGTCCGGGCGGAATCAGGACACCTCACCCTTTGCAGGCGGGCAGCCGGGCTGGCGGCTCGGACTTTCCGGCGGAGCCGTGCTGACCCTGACGGCCAGGTTCAGCCAGCGGCTCTGGCACGCCAGGCTGTCGGCGGCAGTCATCCCGTACCTGCTCCGGCATGGCACGCCGATCAGGTACTCGTACGTGCGGAGGGCATGGCCGATTGACGCCTACCAGACGGTCTTCGCTACCTGGCCGGGCAGCGCGGAGATGCCCAGCGCGGCCAGGCCGTTCACCCCTGAGATCGTGACCCGGCTAGTCAGCCGCGGCGTCATGATCGCGCCGGTCACCTTGCACACCGGGGTCTCGTCGCTAGAAGGCGGTGAGGATCCCTATCCGGAGTCCTATCATGTGGCCGCCGCGACCGCCCGGCTGGTTAACCTCACCCGCCGGCACGGTGGCAGGGTCATCGCGGCCGGCACGACCGTGGTACGTGCCCTGGAAAGCGCCGCACTTGATGGCGGAGCCGCGGCCGGCGGCCCGGTGGCCGCTTCGGCCGGCTGGACATCACACGTGGTCACCGCCGAAACCGGCGTCGTGGCGGTGGACGGCCTGCTCACCGGGCTGCACGAGCCCCGGTCCACGCACTTGTGGATGCTGGCCGCCTTCGCCGGCCCGGCCATGCTGGCACGTAGCTACCTGGCAGCCGCTGACCGCGGCTACCGCTGGCACGAGTTCGGCGACGTCCACCTGCTGCTGCCCTAGCCACCCGCCGCGCGGGCAGCCCGAACGACCCGGCTGCCCACCAGCGGTCCGCCCTGGATAGCGTTAACAGCGCCATGTCGGGTCCGCAGATCACCCTCCTTCTGACCCTGACCGGCCGGGACCGGCCTGGGGTGACGTCCCGCCTGTTCACCGTGCTGTCCGGTCATGAGCTGATCGTCGCCGACGTCGAGCAGGTGGTGATCCGCGGCCGCCTGGTGCTCGGGGTGCTGCTGTCCTGCCAGACCGCGCCCGACCTGACCGCCATCCACCAGCAGATCACTACGCTCGCCGCCGATATGGGGATGGATGCCGAGATCACCATGGGCTCAGGGGAGCCCGCCCAGCGGCTGCGCGGCAAGCTGCACGTCACTTTGCTGGGACGGCCGCTGCTGCCGTCTGCGGTCGCCTCGATTGCCGGCCGGATCGCCGCCAGCGGCGCCAACATCGACCGGATCGGTCGGCTGGCGAGCAGGCCGGTCACCTGCATCGAATTCGAGGTGTCCGGTGCCGATCCCGCCTGGCTGCGTACCGCGCTGGCGCGTGAATCCGTCGAACTCGGTGTTGACGTGGCCGTGCAGCGGGCCGGGCTGCATCGCCGTGCCATGCGGCTGGTCGTGATGGATGTCGACTCGACGCTGCTGCAGGACGAGGCGATCGACCTGCTCGCCGCCAGGGCTGGCCGGACAGCTGAGGTCGCCGAGTTGACGGCCGCGGCCATGCGCGGTGAGCTGGATTTCGCCCAAGCCCTGCGCCGCCGGGTCGGGCTGCTGGCCGGACTGGACGCAGCGGCGATCGATGACATCCGAACCGGTCTGCGGTTGGCTCCCGGCGCCCGCACGCTGATCAGGACGCTCAAGCGGCTCGGCTACCGGTGCGGCGTGGTCAGCGGTGGTTTCACCCAGGTCACCGACTGGCTCATGGTCGAGCTCGGCCTGGACTTCGCCGAGGCCAACACTCTCGAGATGGCCGACGGCAAGTTGACCGGCCGCCTCATCGGGCCGGTCATCGACCGGGCCGGCAAGGAGCGCGCGCTCCGGCATTTCGCCGCGGCGGCCGGCGTTCCGCTCAGCCAGACCGTCGCCGTGGGCGACGGTGCCAACGACCTTGACATGATCACGGCTGCCGGGCTGGGCATCGCGTTCAATGCCAAGCCTGCCGTCCGTGACGCAGCCGACACCTCGCTGAGCGTGCCGCACCTCGATGCGATCTTGTATCTGCTGGGGATATCACGCGATGACGTCGAGGCCGCGGACGCTGAGGATCCCCCGCTGGTGCTGCACGGCGAAGGTGCCAGCCGCCGGTAGTGCGCTAGCCGCCAGACTTGGGCGTCCAGGACGCGATCAGCTCACCGTCGCCAGGCGCCAGCGCCGCCCAGTCACCAGGCAGGGCGATAACCGCGATCGCGGCCGTGGGAAAGTCGGGCTCGGCTCCCGTCAGCAGCCCGACCAGCCCGGCCGCGGCCGGGTTGTGGCCGATGTACATGAGCGTCCCGACCTTCTCGGCAGTCTCCCTGATGACCTCGGCCACGTCCTCGCGGCCCGCGTCATACAGTCGCGGCTCGGAGCTGAACTCGGGCTTGCCGCCCAGTGTCGCCGACAGGTGCTGCCAGGTCTGCCTGGTCCGCCTGGCGGCCGAGCAGATCACCGCGTCGGGCCGGAAGCCAGTGGCGGCCAGCCAGTCCCCGGCAGAGGCGCTGTCGCGCTGGCCACGCGGCCTGAGCGCGCGCTCGAAGTCCGGGCCGCCTGGCAACTCACCTGCCTTGGCATGGCGCATCACGATCAGCCTGTGTGCCTGCTGCATGGCATCCATCGTGCGCCAGGGCCCGGACTGCGGTGCGGCCGGCACGCGGTTAACGTGCCAGCGCCCAACGCCCAGGCGGTAGTCAGGCAGTCACCTTGTCGGCAGCAGCCTTGGCCTCGGTGCCGCCGCCCGAGATGCTGGTCGAGCGGCGCTTGGCGATGATGATCGCGCTGGCCACGATCGCCACAGCCACGATCGCGACCGCGGCGCGCAGGCCGAGGTTGTGGGTGAACTCCACCACGCTGGTCGCGATCAGCAGCGAAACCAGGTTCATGACCTTGATCAGCGGGTTGATGGCCGGGCCAGCGGTGTCCTTGAAGGGGTCGCCGACGGTGTCGCCGATCACCGTGGCCGCGTGCGCCTCTGAGCCCTTGCCGCCGTAGTGCCCGTCCTCGACCAGCTTCTTAGCGTTGTCCCACGCGCCGCCCGAGTTGGCCAGGAACACGGCCATCAGGGCGCCAGCAGCGATCGCACCAGCCAGGTAGGAGCCGAGCGGCCCGTAGCCGAATCCGAAGCCGACGGCTATCGGGGTCAGCACCGCCAGCAGGCCGGGCGTGGCCAGCTCTCGCAGCGAGTCCCTGGTGCAGATGTCCACCACTCGGCCGTATTCAGGTTTCTCGGTGAAGTTCATGATCCCCGGGTGCGTCCTGAACTGCTCCCTGACCTCGAACACCACCCGGCCAGCCGCCCGGCCCACTGCCATGATCGCCAGCCCGGAGAAGAAGAACACAACCGCCGCGCCGATCATGAGGCCGAACAGGTCATTCGGCGTGTCGATCTGCAGGTTGAACCCACCCAGGTGCTTGACCAGCAACTCGGCCGTGACCTGGGTACGGAACGCGCCGTACAGCGCGGTCGCGGCCAGCACCGCGGTCGCGATCGCGATGCCCTTGGTGATGGCCTTGGTGGTGTTGCCGACCGCGTCCAGCCGGGTCAGCACCTGCGCGGCCTCGCCCTCGATCTCGCCCGACATCTCCGCGATGCCCTGGGCGTTGTCGGAAACCGGCCCGAAGGTGTCCATCGACACGATCACCCCGACAGTGGTCAGCAAGCCCGTGCCGGCCAGCGCCACCGCAAACAGTGCGATGGTCGCATTGCCGGTGCCGAGCAGGAAGGCGCAGTAGACCGCACCGCCGATGAGCAGCGCGGAGTACACCGCCGATTCCAGGCCGACCGAGATGCCAGAAAGGATCACGGTGGCAGGCCCGGTTAGCGAGCTCTCCCCGATCTCCCTGACCGGCCGCCGGTTGGTCTCGGTGAAGTAGCCGGTCAGCAGCTGGATCGCGCTCGCTAGCACGAGGCCAACCACGACCGCGCCGATGGCCAGCAGCCTCGGGTCTCCCTTGTGACTCAGGATCGCGACATCCGTCACGCCCTTGAGCGCGCTGAAAGAGCTCGGCAGGTAGATAAACGCAGCGATGATTACCAGCGCCAGCGAGAACACGGCCGAGATGAAGAAGCCGCGGTTGATCGCGGTCAGACCGCTTCGGTCGTTCTTGCGCGGTGCTACAACGAAGATGCCGAGCATCGCGGTGATCACGCCGATCATGGGCACGATGAGGGGGAATACCAGCCCGTAGGAGCCGAACGCGACCTTGCCGAGGATCAGGGCCGCGACCAGCGTGACCGAGTACGACTCAAACAAGTCGGCCGCCATGCCCGCACAGTCGCCCACGTTGTCGCCTACGTTGTCGGCGATGACTGCAGCGTTGCGGGGATCGTCCTCAGGAATGTGCTTCTCCACCTTGCCGACTAGGTCGGCTCCGACGTCGGCAGCCTTGGTGAAGATGCCGCCGCCGACTCGCATGAACATGGCCAGCAGCGCCGCGCCGAAGCCGAAGCCCTCGAGGACGCTGGATGCATTGGAGCGATACAAGATCACCACGAGCGCGGCGCCGAACAGGCCAAGTCCAACGGTGAACATGCCGGCCACGCCACCGGTGCGGAAGGCTATTCGCATCGCCGGGCGCTCGCCGGCCTCTTTGGCGGCGGCGGCGACCCGGACGTTCCCGCGCACCGCCAGGGACATGCCGGTGAACCCCGTCACTGCCGAGAACAGCGCCCCGACGAGGAAGAAGCCCGACCGGCCCCAGCGAACCGACTCATTGACCGCTGGCAGCGGCAACAGCACGAAGAAGATCAGGACAACGAACACGCCGATGGTCTTGAACTGGCGGCGCAGGTAGGCAGCCGCCCCTTCCTGGACCGCCCTGGCGATCTCCTGCATCTTTGCAGTGCCCTGGCTGGCCGCGAGCAC
>Ga0187783_10002879_pt1 | contig 12749 bp, 11 predicted proteins | sample 1015_SJ02_MP02_2_FD_132471 | JGI IMG/M metagenome (GOLD analysis project Ga0187783, IMG submission 132471) | Tropical peat soil microbial communities from peatlands in Department of Meta, Colombia - 1015_SJ02_MP02_20_MG | ecosystem: Environmental > Terrestrial > Soil > Wetlands > Peat | place...
AATCCCCGGATACAGCTCGGTATAGGTCCCCTCCAGGTAGGTGTTGGCCACCATGCCGGGCCCGCCGTGCCCGGGCCCGCAGACGTAGATGCCGTTCAGGTCCCAGTTCCTGCTCACCCGGTTGAGGTGCACGTAGAGCAGGTTCAGCCCCGGCGTCGTGCCCCAGTGCCCCAGCAGCCGCGGCTTGACGTGCTCCGGGCGCAGCGGCTCGGCCAGCAGCGGGTTGCCCAGCAGGTAGATCTGCCCCACCGACAGGTAATTCGCCGCCCGCCACCAGGCGTCAATCAGGTCCAGCTCACTGCCGGTCAGCGGACCAGCCTCAACAGCAGCCACCTCTTCATTCCCCTTTTTCCGAACGGACCGCGGCGATTCGCCCGTCTAGTGTCTCGTGCCGCCGGAGCCGTCGCAGGAACGGGTCCCCGGAGCGGTCAGGCGGTACCGCGACATCCGGCCTCGATTCGCCTGCCGCGCCGGTGGTGCGCTTACATGGACCAGTGGCTGAACAGCGTCGGCGAACTCCCAGGGACGTCGGCCTGTCCAGCCGGAGCACCGATCTGCTCAGCCTGGGCAGCTTCGTGGTCCTGGGGCTGCCCGATGGCATGCTCGGCACCGTGTGGCCGTCCATGCGCGTCACCTTCGGCGTGCCGGTCGGCGACCTCGGCCTGATCCTGCTCATCGCCACGGCGGGGTCTGTGCTGGTCACCGCCTTCGTCGGGAGGCTGCTCACCCGTCTGGGCGTGCCTGTCCTGCTGACCGTGTCCGGGTCGTGCAGCGCCCTGAGCGCCATCGGATTCGCGCTCGCCCCCGGGTTCTGGCTCGTGCTGTGCGTGGCCGTTCTGGCCGGAGCAGCGGCCGGCATGATGGACGCCGGGCTGAACACGGCGGTCGCCCTGACCGGCCGGACCCGCCTGCTCAACCTGCTACACGGCGCGTACGGCGTCGGCACCGCGATCGGCCCGCTGGTGGTCACCGCCGCCATCCTCACCGGCTCCTGGCGGCCTGCCTATATGACGCTGTTCGTCCTCGACCTGGTCATCGCCGTCTCCTGGCTGCGTCACCGCCGCCGCGGCGGCATCCGGGCCGCGCCGGCCGGGCGGGCCCATGCGGCGCAGCCTCAGCCGGCTGCGCAGTGGTCCCGGCGCCGGTACCGCTGGGCGGTGGCCATGGGCATGACCGTGTTCTTCCTCTATACCGGCCTGGAAGTGAGCGCGGGGGAGTGGGAGGCAAGCTTCTGCCGCGGGCACCTGAACCTGTCGGCCACCGTGACCGGCCTGGCCACCTTCGGATACTGGGGCGCCCTGACCGCCGTCCGGATCGGGCTGGCCCTGTGGCCCCGCCCGGTCGCGCCCCGGGCGGTGGTCCGCTGGGGCAGCGCCCTGGCCGTGATCGCCGCCGCCCTCATCTGGGTGCAGCCCGGCACGGTGCTCACCGTGCTCTGCTTCGCGGTCCTCGGCGGTGCCCTGGCCGGGGTGTTCCCGGCCATGGTCTCGCTCACCCCGATCCGCATCGGCTCGCAGCGAGCCCAGCACGTCATCGCCTGGCAGGTCGGCGCCGCGGCGGCCGGCGGAGCCGGAATCTCCGCCCTGATCGGCTTGCTCATCGGCCGGACCAGCCTGGCCATCCTCGGGCCGTCGCTGACCGTCCTGGCCGTGCTGGTCGTCGGCACCGAGCTGATCCTGACCCGGCTCGCCCCCATCCGGCCGGACGCAGGCACCCGGGACGACGCTGCCCGTAACGTTTCCGGAACGGTCCGCTCCTAGGGTTGTCTCATTCCTCGCCTGGGGGGCTGTTCCGGCCGCGCACGCCGCACCGGCCGCAAGGTCGGCCTCGGCCAGGCGAGGCGGGCACATGGGAGGGAAGGGGAGAAACATGTCCATCCGTCGATGGCTGGCGCTGCTTGCCGTGCCAGCCGTAACCCTGGGGCTGTCGACGCCCGCCATGGCGTCGACCGCCGAACACGCCTCGCCGTCCGGCACCAGGATTATCCTGGCCGATTCGCCGTTCGGCTGGTCGCTGGCCGTCGGTTCCGGTCCGTTCAAGAACTACACGCTGTACTTCATCAGCTCGGACCACGGCCATAGCTACGGCTGCACGACCGGCGTGACCAGCACCCCGATCGGCCCGATCACCTGCACCGGGCCCTCGAACGACAAGAACGCCGAATGGCCCGCCATCACCACCAGCGGCAGGCCGATCGCCGGCCCGGGCGTCAGCCAGGCCCTGCTCGGCCGCGTCTACCGCAAGGGCGTCGGCTGGCAGGTCACCTACGCCGGCTACCCGCTGTACCTGTTCGACTCGGCGCCCGGCCAGGTCACCGGCCAGGGCTGGTTCGAGCCGGGCCTGCCGCCGTGGCACGGGATCTGGTGGCTGATGGGTCCGGACGGCAACCCGGTGCCCTGGTCAGGGACCCTTACCACCACCAAGGTTGGCGGCCACCGGGTGCTGGCGGAGCCGTATCTGACCGGAGCCGGCTGGGTCAACTTCCCGGTGTATACCTTCTCCGGCGACCAGTCCTACGGTGGCACTCCGTGCTGGGCCAGCGCAGCCTGCGCCCGCGCCTGGCCGCCGGTGCGCACCAGCGGCGCACCCGGGTACTCGCGCGGTCTGCCAGGGTCCGCGATCGACGAATTCGGCACCCCCACCGGCCTCCAGGTCTCGTGGTATGGCCAGCCGCTCTATCTGTTCAGCAATGAGCAGCTCACGCTGACAAGTACCGGCGCGCCGGCGGCGCTCGGTAACGGCAACGGAATCCACGCGTTCGGCGGCACGTTCAGCCTCGTCGTCAACCCGTAACGCATCACCGGAGAGCCGGACGGGATCATGCCCGTCCGGCTCTCCGGTCGCTACATATACAGCCCGCCGTTGACCGGGTACACCTGGCCGGTGATGTAGCCCGACTCGGGGTCGGCCAGGAACTCGACCACCCGGGCGACCTCGCCCGGCTCGCCGAGCCGGCCGACCGGGATCCGGGCGATGATCTTCTCCATCACGCCGGCCGGCACCGCCGCGGTCATGTCGGTGGTGATGTACCCGGGCGTGACCGTGTTGACCGTGATGCCTTTGCTCGCCGTCTCCAGGGCCAGGCTCATGGTCAGCCCGAACATCCCCGACTTGGCCGCGGCGTAGTTGGCCTGCCCGAACCCGCCGGCCGAGCCGATCACCGAGGAGATGTTGACGATCCGGCCGTAGCCGCGGTCCAGCATGTGCTGCAGCACGGCCCGGGACAGGTAGAACGCGCCGGACAGGTTGACGCGGATGACGCGATCCCACTCCTCGGGCGCCATCTTGCGCACCGTCTTGTCCACGGTGATGCCGGCGTTGTTGACCAGGATGTCCAGCTGCCCGTAGGTCTCGATGACCTCGCCGATAACCCGGACGCAGTCCTCGTTGCGGCCGATGTTGCCCTGATGGATGGACACGCCGTGATCGGCGTACTTGTCGGCGAACTGCCGGGCCTGGTCGTACCGGCCGGCGTAGCCTGCGGCGACCTTGACCCCCCGGTCGATCAGCCGCTCGCAGATGGCCAGCCCGATGCCGCGGGTCCCGCCGGTGACCAGCGCGACCTGCCCGTTCATGTCAGCCATGGTGTACCTCCGATGGTGTCAGTGGGCGAGCCTGATTCAGCGGAGCACATACTCGCCAGGAGCATCCGCGATGGCCCGGTGCCGCTTGCTGCCCATGGCGGGCGGCTTTATGCGCTCGCCGGCCCGGGCGTCGGACCACGGCGTCCAGTCCTCCCACCATGAGCCTCGGTGCTTGCTGTTCGCGCCGCGCCAGGCCTCGGGGTCGGGCCCGGCGTAGTCGCCCGCCTCGTACCAGGCCTTCGGGCCGGGCGGGTTGACGATGCCGGCGATGTGGCCGCCGCTGGACAGCACGTAGCGGACGTTGCCGCCCATCAGCCCGCCGGTCTTGTACGACCCGTGCCAGGGCACGATGTGGTCGTTGATCGCGCCGACTACGTAGGTGTCGTTCCGTACGCAGGACAGCGACAGGCGCTGGCCGGCCAGCTCCAGCTCGCCCCGGGCCAGCTCGTTACGCATGTACAGGGAGCGCAGGTAGAACGAGTGCATGGCCGCGGGCATCTGGGTGCTGTCGCCGTTCCAGGCCAGGATGTCGAACGCCGGAGGGTCCTGGCCCATCAGCCAGTTCGACGCCACGTAGCTGAAGATGAGGTCGTTGGCGCGCAGGATGTCGAACGTGCCCGCCATCTGCCTGCCCTCCAGCACGCCCTTGGCCGCCATCTGTCGCTCCAGCCGGGCCACCGTCTTCTCGTCGGTGAAGGCACCGAGCACGCCGGGCTCGCTGTAGTCCAGCAGGGTGTTGAGCAGCGTGATGGAGCCGATCCGGTCGTCGCCCTTCTCGGTCAGGTAGGCGGCCAGCATCGCGGTCAGCGCGCCGCCCAGGCACAGCCCGATGATGTCGATCTTCGGTGATCCGGTGATCTCGCCGATGACGTCCATCGCCTCCCGCGGCCCGTGGATCAGGTAGTCGTCCAGCCTCACGCCGCCCATCGACGGGTCCGGGTTGCGGTAGGAGATCGCGAACACCGTGCGCTCGTGCTGCACCGCCCACTCAAGGAAGCTGCGGCCAGGGGCCAGGTCCATCACGTAGTACTTGTTGATCCACGGCGGGCTGGCCAGCACCGGGACCGCGCGGACCTGGTCGGTCTGCGGCGCGTACTGGATGAGCTCCATCAGGTCGTTCTTGAACACGACCTTGCCGGGCGTGGCGGCGAGATTCTCCCCGACCCGGAACGGCCGGGTATCCACCTGGCGGGGCCGGCCGCCGTTGGTGAGCAGGTCGCTGACGAAGTTCCTGGTCCCGCGGGCCACGCTGGCCCCGCCGGTCTCCAGCACCCGCTTGAGCGCGGCCGGGTTCGTGAACAGGAAGTTCGTCGGCGCGAGCGCGTCCAGCAGGAAACCAGTCGCGAGAGCGGCCTTGGCGTCGTCGACCGCGTCGCCCGCCCCGGCGGCGAGCAGGTCCTGCGTCAGCTGCGACGCGGCCAGGTAGCCTTGCCGCAGGGCGAAGAACGCCGGGTTCTCGGTCCACGTCGGGTCCGCGAACCGCTTGTCCGCGTCCGGCACCTGCACCGGCGGCTTCAGGCCCAGGCCCAGCCAGCGGGCCGTGGCCACCGGCCCGGCCATCGCCACGCTGGTCCAGAAGCGCACGGTCGCGACCGATGTCGGGCCCGGCTGTAGGGCCGCGCGCCACAGCACCGCGAGCGTGGCCTGGCCCAGGCCCGCCGAATCCACCGAGGCGAGTACGCCCGCCTCGGGCCCCAGCACCGCCGCCGCCGACTCGGCCGCCTGCCATGCCGTCTCGGTCATATCGTGCCCTCCGGAGTCCGCCTGCGCCTCCGACGCTACTGGCCCGCCATACCCGCGTAAAGATGACCGCTGCCCGGCGGGAAGGTGGTGCGGCCCGCCCGCGCCGGAGCGGTGTCATCCGTGGCGAGACCGGAGCAGGCTGCTCCCGGAGGTCAGGTCGAGGAATGCCGCCGTGAGCCGGAACGCCTCGCCCACCGGCTGATCCGCGAGATGGGCCTGGTACTCCCGGTACCGGGTCATCTCCCATTCCTGCCCACGGGCCGGTAGGCCCGCCAGCACGGGTTCGGGCAGCGACCGCCACGTCCAGGCCGCAACCGGGCCGGCGCCCGGGCGGCCCGGGTCCGGCTGCGGCCGGATGAAATCGGCGTGGTCGGCGTGGTAGCCCATCCAGTTCCGCACGAAGCGCAGCCCGCCGAACGTGCCCTCCACGCACCGGCGCTCCGCCGGGCCGCGGCTGGCCAGGGCCGCGTCGTAGGCGTCCGGGTGGTACCGCACCAGGGTGGCGTCCACCATCGTGACCCACCACACGGCCTCGCTGATGACCGCGAACGCGTGCGGCTGGTCCAGGCGCCCGGCCCGCAGCAGCCGGTCGATCGCCTCCCGCATGGCCGTGATGGTCCAGTCGAGCGCGCCCGCCTCGGTCGGCGGATCGCCGACGTGCTGGCGGTTCCAGGCCACCCGGCACCGGGCCGAGCAGAACCGGGCGTGCTCGCGGCGCGGCACGAACAAGGTGCCGCACTGCTCGCAGTTCCGGGTCTCGATCACCGCATTCACCATGGCCAATGTTACGCGTAACAGCCACCCCCGATGCTGTGGTCCGCGCAGCGGCCGCGCCGATGCGCGGGCCCGGCCGCGGCCGGGTTGCCCGGATGCCTGATCCGCCGGACAATATTCCCAAATGCGACCCTTCGGTTGAATCTGAGCCCATGGCGCCCCAGCACGGGCCGCCGGCCCGTCGTGCCAGCGGCCGGTTTCGCGTGCACTCTGGCGTCGGCGAGCCGACCGCGAGCCCGCTCCGGCCCGTGCCCCTCCTGCCGACCGGGGCCGTTGGCCCCGTGCGGCCGGTTGCCATAATGTAGCAACCGATGGATTGCTACATGTCGGAGGTGAACCCCACGATGAAAACCCCCGCGATCGTGCCTGCGCAGGAGTGGGAGGCAGCGCGCCAGCGGCTGCTGGTGAAGGAGAAGGAGCTGTCCCGGGCCAGGGACGCGCTGGCGGCAGAGCGGCGGCGGATGCCGTGGCTGGCGGTGGAGAAGGACTACCGGTTCGAAGGGCCTGAGGGTACGGCGAGCCTGCTCGACCTGTTCGAGGGCCGTCGTCAGCTGATCGTCTACCGCGCCTTCTTCGAGCCCGGGGTCCACGGGTGGCCGGACCACGCCTGCCCGGGCTGTTCGCTGATGGCCGACCAGGTCGCCCACCTCGCCCACCTGAACGCCAGGGACACCACGCTGGCCTACGCTTCGCGCGCGCCGCAGCCGGACATCGCGCGCCTGAAGGCGCGGATGGGCTGGGAGATTCCCTGGTACACCATGACCGGCGAGTTCGACGCCGACTTCGGCGTGGACGAATGGCACGGCACGAACGCGTTCATCCGCGACGGCGACCGGGTGTTCCGCACCTACTTCCTCAACAACCGCGGCGACGAGGCGCTGGGGAGCACCTGGAGTCTCCTGGACATGACCGCGCTCGGGCGGCAGGAGCAGTGGGAGGACTCGCCGGAGGGCTATCCCCAGACCCCGCCCTACCAGTGGTGGAGATGGCACGACGCCTACGACGGCGACGAGCCGGCCTGGCAGTGACCGGCCGCACCCGGCACCGCTGGCCGGCCGCCTTCGGGTCACGCATCCCGGGTCATCATCCTCCACGCCCCGATCACCGACCAGCCCACGATCCAGCCGACGATGACGGCGATCATGGCCCAGGTGGGCATGGGCGGTATGCCGAGTACTCCCCGCCCGCCGAACAGTACGCGGCCCGGACCGGGGCCCGGGCCCTGGCCTCCCGCTCCGGCCGCCCCCAGCCCGGCCGGCCGGAGCTGATCCAGGGCGATCCCGACCACGAGCCGCTGGCCGTTCAGGAAATAGGGGATCGTGACTCTGGCCAGGATAGGGGTCACGATGATCTCCAGCGCGATCATCAAGATCGTGGCCACCGTGCGTTGCCCCAGCAGGGAGCCGAGCCCGAGGCCGACCAAGAATGCCACCACGATGACCAGCTCGAGCCACAACCCGATCTTGACCATCTCGTTGACCGCCGGGTTCTCCTGCGCGAGCTCATCGGCGGTGTAGCTGCTGTAGATCGCGGCGGAGTGCTGTTCGACGAAGGCGGGGTCCACCGCCGCGGTGGTGCACGGACCGGACTGGCCTGGACTGCACTGGAAGACTGCCGCCTCCTGCTGCGGGTGGTTCACGAGCCAGGTCTCCAGCTGCGCCTGGTCAAGGCCGGCCGGTACCGACCCGCTGTTGATGGCGATCGTGGTCGGCTGCGGGGTCCCCGCGTAGCTCGTCACCAGGCAGACCATCGCGAACGCCACCCCGACCAGCGTGAGCACGATCGCCAGGCCCGAGGGGATCCGCGCCAGGTACAGCGCCAGCCGTGACCGGCCGGTGACCACCAGGTGCCGGAACATGCCGTCGGTCAGGTCCGTCGTGCCGGCCGCGGCGCCCAGGGTGGCGGCGGCGATGAAACCGAACTCGGACATCGCGTTCACCAGGCCGGAGAAGATGCTGGGGCTGCCGGCCGGCCCGTAGGTCTTCGGGTCGACCGCGTGGAAGATCAGCCGGAGGCCCAGGACCAGGACGGGCAGCGCCATCGTCAGCACGACGATGGCCACCAGGAGGCCCCGTCGCTTCCTTAGCTCGAGAAACTTGGTCGCGATGAGTCCCCAGCTGGGAATCCACGAGCCGAGACCGTGCAGGATCGCGTTTCCCGCGCGGTCGTTCCTGGCGGGCGATCCGCCCGCCGGCCTCGACAGGCCCTCGGCCGATGAGACCTCGGTCATGATTGCTACGCGAACCGGCTCGTCACGGACAAGAACCAGTCCTCCAGACTGGTCCGGACCTCCTGCAGCCCGTACACCGAGATGCCGTTCCCGACGAGCCGCCGGTTGACCTCCGCCACGGCCTCGCGCGGGGCTCCGGCCGCGAGAGTCACGGTCAGCCCGGCCTCGTTCATGGCCGTGCCCGCCGCGATCCCGGCCTGCTCGATCACCCGGGCCGCAGCAGGCGGGTCGGAACAGTCCACCCGCACCACGACCGTGCCGGCCCCGCGGACCAGTTCGTCGATCGGGCCCTGGCGGATCACCCGTCCATGGTCGACGATCGCCACCGCGTCGCAGGTCCGCTCCACCTCGTCCAGCAGGTGGGACGACAGCATGACCGTGCGCCCCTCGTCGACCAGCGCCTGGATCGTGGTCCGCATCTCGTGCATGCCCGCCGGGTCGAGGCCGTTCATCGGCTCGTCCAGGATCAGCAACTCCGGATCGCCGAGCATGCAGGCCGCCACCCCCAGGCGCTGGCGCATGCCCATGGAATACGAAGCGACCTTGTCATCGGCCCGGCCGGTCAGTCCCACGCGCGCCAGCGACGGCGCGATCCGCGCCCCGGCCTCCCCGCCCCGCGCCGCGGCCAGCAGGCGGAGGTTCTCCCGCCCGGTCAGGTGGGGGTGAAACCGGGGCTCGTCGACGATCGCGCCGACCCGGGCCAGGGCCCGGCTGCGCTCGGCCGGGACCTGGACCCCGAGCAGGGACATGGTGCCGGCGTTGGCCCGGGTCAGCCCGAGCAGGGTGCGGATCAGCGTGGTCTTGCCCGCGCCGTTCGGTCCGAGGTAGCCGAACGCGCATCCCCGCGGCACGAGCAGCTCGACGTCGTCCACCGCGACATTGGAGCCGAATCGCTTCGTCAGCCCGTGCGTCTCGACCGCCCAGCCGTCCGCCGGACCCGCCAGTCTGACCGCCGGGCGAACCACCCGCGGGGCCGGCTCCGCGCCCTGGCCGGCCCGCTCCCCGTCCGCTCCGGCCCGCTCCCTGTCCGCTCCGGCCCCCTCCCCGTCCGCTCCGGCCCGCTCCCCGTCCGCGCGTGGCTCGTTCGCCCCCGGCGCCTGCCGCGCCGGGGACGCCTTCCACTCCTCGTCACGGCCGTGAGCACCCTTCCGATCCCTCATCCGCACCAGGGCGAAGCCCAGCGCGCCGAGGACCAGCAGGATGAGGATGAGGAAACCGCCACCGAAGGCGTGCCTCCCGGGGCCCGCCTGGGCGACCGCTGGCACCACGGCGTGCGCTGCCATCACGTTCATGGGTCCATCGTGGAGCATCCACGATCACCCGGTCGTCGACCTGGAGGATCATTACCCGTCATCCTTCAGGACGACATGCCCGATCCCCGCGGCGGGCGGACGCATCCTCCCGCAGGACGATGCGATGCGCATCGCCGTCGGCGTCGAGCTCGCGACCGGCCTGCTCGCCGAGGCCCGCAAGCTGGTAGCGGCGTGATCCTGACCGCCGCCGATGGGACCTGAACGTGCTAGCGCCGCTGCTCGCCGTACTGGCCTGAGGTGTCTTGACGTCACCGCACCGGGCGGGCGATGCTCGGCATGTGTCCGCCGACCCTGGCCCCGCCGGGCCGCCGCCGGACCCGCGGAGCGCCGCCGCCCGCGCAGCCGGGCTGATCGCGGTGGCCGAGGACCTGGCCGGCGAGTTCTCGTTGCGCCCGCTGCTGGAGCGGATCCTGCTGCGCTGCACCGAACTGCTCGGTTGTCACGCGGGTTCGATCTGCAGCGTGGACGAGGCGGCCGGCACCTACCGCAAGGAAGCCGACATCGGCGTGGCGTGCCAGTCCGGCCGGGTCTTCCCGCTCACCGAGGGGATGACCGGGGCCGTGGTGGCGCGCCGCGCGCCGGTCTGGTTCGCCCGCTATGACCAGGTCCCCGGCGGTCACGTGGCGCCCGAGGACCGCGCCACCCTGCGTGGCGTGATCGGCGTGCCGCTGGAGTGGCGCGGGCGCATCATCGGCGCCTGCGTCGTGTTCAGCCGGGACGACCGGCGCGTGTTCGGGCCCGACGACGCCGAGTTGCTGGAGCTGTTCGCCCGGCACGCGGCCATCGCGCTGGCCACCGCCCGCATGCACGAGGCCGCCGAGGAGCGGGCCCGCGCCGAGGCCGCGGCGGCCGAGCGCGACCGGCTGCTCGGCGAGGTCCACGACAGCCTCACCCAGCGGCTGGTCAGCATCCGGGTCTATCTCGACGCCGCCGAGCGTGACCTGGCCGCCGCGGCCGGAGGGACCGGCGCGGTGGCCGCCCAGCTCCGGCAGGCCGGCACGGCGGCCAGGGATGCCCTGGCCGAGACCAGGCTCACGCTGCTCGGCCTGGCCTCCTCGCCGCTGAACGGCCAGACCCTGGACGCGGCGCTCCGCTCGGAGGCCGCCTGGGCGCAGAGCGTCGGCGGGCTCGGGGTCGGGTTCGTCTCGGCCGGGACGCCGGTCGCGATGGAGGACGGCCTGGCCCAGACGGTGCTGCAGGTGGCTCGCGAGGCGCTCACCAACATCATCAGGCACGCTCAGGCCCGCTCGGTCAGGCTGGGCCTGATGTACGAGCAGACCGCGGTGACGCTCCTGGTCCAGGACGACGGGCAGGGTTTCGACCCGAGGGCCGGGTGGCCGGGCGACCGGTTCGGCCTGCGCGCCCTCAGCGAGCGCGCCCGGGTGTTCGGTGCCACCATCGACGTGGACTCGCTGGCCGGCTGGGGCACCCGGATCCGGGCCCGCTTCCCCTACCGGCTCGATGAAGAGCAGGCCGCGCCGCGGCTGCGGGTGCTCATCGCGGCGGCCCGGCCGGCGCTCCGGGCCGGCCTGGCCCGGCTGCTGTCCGCCACCGATCCTGGCCTGAAGGTGACCGGCGAGGCCGCCACGGCCGAGCAGGCGCTCGAGGCCTGTTCGGACCTGCGGCCCGACGTGGTGCTGGCCGACCTCGCCCTGGCCGCGGGCGGCCGGGACGTGACCGGCCTGCTGCTCGGCGCCCACCCCGGCCTGGCCGTGGTGGGCCTGTGCGAGGTCGGCGACGAGAAGCTGGTCGCCGAGGCGATCCGCGCGGGCGCGCGCGGCTGCGTGGACACCGGCGCGGACGGCCCGGAACTGGCCCGGGCCGTCATCGCGGCCGGCCGCGGCCAGGCCATCCTGTCCGGTCCGGTGCTTCAGCGGCTCCACCGCGGCCTGCGGGACGACGAGTCCGAGCCGACCCTGACCGAACGCGAACGCCAGGTCCGCAGCCTGATGGAGCAGGGCCTGCCCGACAAGCTGATCGCCGAGCAGCTGGTCCTGTCCATCAAGACCGTCGAGAAGCACGCCGGCGCCGTGCTGCGCAAGACCGGCGCCCGCAACCGCACCGAGCTGGCCGCGCTGGCCGGCCAGGCCCGTCTCCGGCAGGCCGCCTGGTAGGGGAAGTCCTCCCAGAAGATGGGTGGTTCCACCGATCCGCCTGGCTACCGCGCTGCGTAGGTTCGCATGTGTGCCCGTCGTGCCGTTGAAGCAGATCGTCGACCGCGCGTTCAGCGAGCGTTACGGCGTGGCCGCGATCAACGTGGTCAATGACCTGACCCTGGAGGCGGTGCTGGCCGCGGCCGTGGAACAGCGCTCCCCGGTCATCATCCAGACCTCGGTCAAGACGGTCAGGTCCGTCGGCCTGGACCTGCTGTACGCCATGTGGCGGGAGCTGACCGCGGGCATCGAGGTCCCGGTCAGCCTGCACCTGGACCACTGCCCCGATCGCGAGGTCATCAGCAGCTGCCTGCGCAAGGGCTGGAACTCGGTGCTGTTCGACGCCTCCCGGCTGCCGGTGGAGGAAAACCAGCGGCAGACGATCGAGGTCGTGGCCGAGGCCCGGTCCTACGGCGCGAACGTCGAGGGGGAGATCGAGTCCATCACCGGCGTCGAGGACGACGTCGGCTCGGACGAAGAAGCCGAGCGGCAGTCGCTGCCGGTGGCGCTGGAGTTCATCAGGGCCACGGGCATCGACGTGTTCGCGCCCGCCATCGGCAACGCGCACGGCGTCTACCACTCCGAGCCCAAGCTGGACGCCCAGCGGGTGTCCGATATCGTGTCCGCGCAGCCCATCCCCATTGCCCTGCACGGCGGCACCGGGATGACCGATGCCCAGTTCACCGACCTGATCGCGCGCGGCTGCGCCAAGGTGAACATCTCCACCGCGCTCAAGGTCACGTACATGCAGTCCAACCTGGCCTTCCTGCGCGGCGCGGAGGAACGCGGCAGCTGGGACCCGCCGTCGCTGTTCACCGCGGTGCGGGCCGAGGTGAAGGACATGGCCGCCGACCACATGCGCCGCTTCGGCAGCGTCGGCCGGGCCTGGTGACTGCGTGACCGGCCTCGCGGGCCCAGCCCTCATCCTGGACTGCGACGGGGTGCTGGCCGA
>Ga0187783_10002880_pt1 | contig 12748 bp, 13 predicted proteins | sample 1015_SJ02_MP02_2_FD_132471 | JGI IMG/M metagenome (GOLD analysis project Ga0187783, IMG submission 132471) | Tropical peat soil microbial communities from peatlands in Department of Meta, Colombia - 1015_SJ02_MP02_20_MG | ecosystem: Environmental > Terrestrial > Soil > Wetlands > Peat | place...
GCCACCGCGAGGAAGGCGAGGAGTTCGGTGACGTCGCGCCCGTGCACTGATGAGCTCCATTCATAAGTCCATGTACATTTTACCGCCTAATCGGGGGCCGGCGCACAGGTTAAATCGGTGCGTATCCGAGGCCACCGGCCGTCACCGGACCTGCCGCAGGAGAAACTGATGAACATCAAGCCCAGCGGATCTCAGGCCTCGAGCAAGGGCTCGACGGACTGGTTCACCGGCAGCGTCCGCATCGACGCACCGTTCCAGCGGGGCGCACCGGCGCGCGTTGGCGGCGCGATCGTCACCTTCGAGCCGGGTGCGCGCACTGCCTGGCACACACATCCGCTTGGACAGACGCTGATCGTCACCGCGGGTTGCGGGTGGGTGCAGCGCTGGGATGGGCCGGTCGAGGAGATCCACCCCGGCGACATGGTCTGGTTCGAGCCCGGCGAGAAGCATTGGCACGGGGGGACCGTCACGACGGCGATGACGCACATCGCCATCGCCGAAGCGCTCGACGGCAAAGCCGTTGATTGGCTGGAGAAGGTCAGCGACGAGCAATACTCGGTCGCACTGCGGTCTTCCGCCAACTGATGCTCGTCAAGGAGAAGCAGATGCAGATAAGGCAACTTGGTCGGGACGGGCCGGCAGTATCAGCCATCGGTCTCGGTTGCATGGGTATGAGCGCGAATTACGGCCCTCCCGAAGATAAGCAAAAAATGATCGCACTCATCAGGGCGGCGGTCGAGCATGGCGTCACCTTCTTCGATACCGCCGAGGCGTATGGACCCTTCACGAATGAGCAGCTTGTGGGCCAAGCGCTAGCTCCGGTGCGCGATCACGTTGTGATCGCCACCAAGTTTGGCTTTGATATAAATCCAGAAACCGGCAGACGAATGGGCGAATTCAACAGCCGGCCCGGGCACGTTCGCGCGGTCTGCGACGCATCGCTCAGGCGTCTGCGGACCGACCGCATCGATCTTTTCTATCAACATCGCGTCGACCCGAATGTCCCGATTGAAGACGTCGCTGGCGCCGTCAAACAGCTCATCCGCCAAGGCAAAGTGAAATATTTTGGATTGTGCGAAGCGAGTGCGAAAACAATCCGGAAAGCTCACGCTGTGCAACCGGTCGCAGCCATGCAAAGCGAGTATTCAATTTGGGCGCGGGATCCTGAGGCGGAGGTTCTGCCCACTTGCGAACAACTCGGGATCGGTTTTGTTCCGTGGAGCCCTCTCGGGCAAGGCTTTCTGACAGGCAAGATTGGGCCTGACGCCGCATTCGACAAGTCCGACGTACGTAGCTGGTTTCCGCGCTTCAGGCCGGAGGCAATGAAAACCAACCAGCACATCGTCGACCTCCTCCAGGAGATAGCAGCGGCGAAGGAAGCAACGCCGGCTCAGATCGCGCTTGGGTGGCTGTTGGCTCGGAAGCCCTGGATCGTGCCGATCCCCGGAACTAGAAAGCTCGACCGCCTGGAGGAAAACCTGAAGGCCCCTGAAATCCCTTTCGATTTGGCCGAGATCGCAGCGATCGACAGGGCTGCCTCAGATATGAAAGTGCAAGGCGCACGGGGAACCGGCCGCGAGCGCTACGCATGAATGGCCTTTTCAGCTCAAAGCACACTCACTCACGAAAGGAAAGAACATGCAAAAGCGCAGACTCGGAAGAAGCAGTTTGGAAGTCTCCGCTATCGGTCTCGGCTGCATGGGGTTGAGCTACGGCTACGGTCCGGCGGCGGAGAGAAAAGACGCGATCAAGCTGATCCGGACAGCATACGAGCGCGGCGTGACATTCTTTGACACGGCTGAAGCTTATGGCCCATTCCACAACGAGGAACTGGTTGGCGAAGCGCTTGCACCCATTCGCGCCAAGGTCGTGATCGCCACGAAGTTCGGCTTCGAAGGCGGGGACTCACAGGCCGGACTCGACAGCCGACCGCAGCGTATTAGGCAGGTGGCCGAGACTTCGCTGAAGCGGCTGCAGACAGATCGCATCGACCTGTTCTATCAGCATCGTGTAGATCCGAATGTGCCGATCGAAGAAGTCGCGGGCACGGTTGCGGAATTGATCCGGGAAGGAAAGGTCCGGCATTTCGGCCTCTCCGAGGCGGGCGAGCAGACGATCCGGCGAGCGCACGTAGTGCAGCCAGTCGCGGCGCTGCAAAGCGAATATTCGCTGTGGTGGCGCGAACCCGAGAAAGAAGTCCTGCCAACATTGGACGAACTGGGCATCGGCTTCGTGCCGTTCAGTCCGCTCGGTAAGGGCTTCCTTACCGGTGCGATCAACGAAAACACGAAATTCGACAGCACCGATTTTCGCAACGTCGTCCCACGCTTCACGGCCGAGGCACGTAAGGCGAACCAGACGCTGGTGCACGTGCTTGGCGAGATCGCAGCTAAGAAAAAAGCGACGCGTGCCCAGATCGCGCTCGCCTGGTTGTTGGCGCAGAAGCCATGGATCGTGCCGATCCCAGGTACAACAAAACTGCATCGGCTTGAGGAGAACCTGGGCGCAGCTGCTGTCGAGCTCACGGTCGATGATCTACGCGATATCGAACGATCCACCGGCCAAGTTACGGTGCACGGGGCACGATATCCTGAAAGCTTGCAACGGCGCGTCGGTCGCTAGGAGCGGACGAGCAGTGGGGACTCAGAAGGGGAAGGCAATGGCTCCCAACGAACGAGCGCTCAAGAACCACGACGCGCTGTTTCCCGGCCATGTCTCCACCTTGGTGGTGACGGATCCCGAGTTCATCGAGATCTTCGACAACTTCGCCTTCGACGAGGTGCTGCGGCACGGTAATCTGGATATCCACACACGGCTGATGGTCCAGCTCGCGGCGATCATCGCCTGCCAAGCGCTGCGCGAATACCGGGCGATGCTGGGCGCCGCGTTTACTATCGGTATCAAGCCCGTTGAAGCCAAGGAAATTCTGTACCAAGCGGTGCCCTATATCGGCATGGCCAAGGTATTCGACTTCATTCAGGCCACTAACGACGTGCTCGCGCAGCGCGCTGTGAAGTTGCCGCTGCCGGGCCAGTCCACCACGACGCCCGATGATCGCCTGGAGAAGGGGCTTGCGGTCCAAAGCGAGATCATCGGCAGCGAGAGAGTCGACGCGATGTACGCCTCGGCGCCACCAGACGAGCAGCACATCCAGTGCTATCTATCTGCCAACTGTTTCGGGGACTATCTCATCCGCACGGGCATCGACATCGCTGCGCGCGAGTTACTCACCTTCAGCACGCTTGTCTCGCGTGGCGGATGCGAGCCGCAGCTCAAAGGCCACGTCGGTGCTAATCTGAGGGTCGGCAACGACCGCGCTTGGCTGATTGATGTTCTGACCCAATTGATCCCGTTCATCGGCTACCCGCGCACGCTTAATGGCCTCAAGGTTATCGACGAGGTGGCGCCGGAAAGCGAGGCAGGAACCGGGAAGCAGGTCGCTCACCAAGAGGAGTAGCCATGAGAGATGTCATCGTGGTCATCGGGGCCGGTCAGATCGGTCAAGCGATCGCGCGGCGGGTTGGCGCCGGCAAACATGTTCTGCTGGCCGATATGCGTCCAGACAACGCCAACGCGGCCGCAGAGGTCCTTGGCAACGCAGGATACGAGGTGAGTGTCGCTGCGGTGGACGCATCCTCGCGCCAGGCCGTGCAAGCGCTCCTCAGGACCGCCGAGGGTCTGGGCGACATCGTCGGTCTTATCCATTCTGCCGGTGTCTCTCCCACGCAGGCACAGCCGGCGATAATCCTCAGAGTGGATCTGTACGGCACAGCGCTTGTGCTGGAAGCGTTCGGGAACGTCATGGCCCGCGGCGGCGCCGGCGTGGTGATCGCGTCACAATCCGGGCATCGTCTTCCCCCGCTCACCGTCGAGCAAAACAAGGCATTGGCCACAACGCCGGTGGAAGAGTTGCTCAGTCTGCCCTTCCTACAGCCCGACAAAGTGACGGATTCTCTTCACGCCTACCAGATTTCCAAGCGCGCGAACTCGCTGCGCGTGATGGCCGAGGCGGTTCGGTGGGGCAAGCGTGGCGCCCGGCTTAATACCATCAGCCCCGGCATTATTATGACCCCTCTGGCGAAAGACGAACTCACTGGGCCGCGTGGCGCAGGCTACCGGCGCATGATTGAGCTGTCCGCCGCCGGCCGCGCTGGCACTCCAGACGAGGTGGCAACTGTTGCCGCGCTGCTCATGGGCGCGGACGGCGCGTTCATCACCGGCAGCGATTTGTTGATGGATGGAGGAGTGACCGCCGCCTATTGGTATGGCGATCTCGCTCCGCAATAAGCGCGCAGAGGCTTTGACGCGCAGACGACCGACAAGACGACCAGAACTGGCCCGTCGTTTCGAACGCTTTCAAGAAAGGACCGAGCGATGACGCAAGGAATCACGGGCAAGGTGGTAGTCATCACCGGAGCCAGCAGCGGCTTGGGAGAAGCAACCGCTCGCCATCTTGCTCGGAGCGGAGCGAAGCTCGTTCTGGGGGCACGGCGGCTCGAACGGCTGCAGGCACTCGCAAAAGGGCTATCCTTGGGCGAAGGCACGGCGGTGCAGACCGACGTTACCCACTGCAATCAGGTCAAGCACCTGGTGGACCACGCGGTACGGATGCACGGTCGCATCGACGTGATCCTCAACAATGCCGGCCTGATGCCGCATTCGCCGCTGGAACGTGGCAAGGTGGAGGACTGGGACCGCACCATCGACGTAAACCTCAAGGGCGTGCTCTACGGTATCGCGGCTGCGCTGCCGCACATGAAGGCGCAGCGCAGCGGCCACATTATCAACGTGTCATCGGTGGCCGGTTACATCGTCCGGCCCGGAAGCGCCGTCTACGCGGCAACAAAGGCCGCGGTGCGTGTGATCTCCGAAGGATTGCGTCAGGAAGTCAAACCGTACAACATTCGCGTCACCGTCATCTCGCCGGGCGCGATCGCCACGGAGCTGCCCGACAGCATTACCGAAGCCGACGTGGCGCAGAGCGTCCGCGAGTTATACCAGCACGTGGCCATCTCGGCCGACTCCTTCGCCAATATGGTGATGTTCGCGATGAGCCAACCAGAGGAGGTGGACGTAAACGAGATTCTGTTCAGGCCGACAAGACAACAGCTCTGAAGCGACGCTTTGAGCCTTAATGTCCCCCAGGTCATGGTTGAAAGCTTGGCCATGGTCGGACGTGAAATCGACGAGGAACAGAATGACGTAAAGCCGGAATATTCGGCCGTCTTGGTAGTTGGCGACCCATCCGGATCGACGCAGTGGGCCTCCGAATGGCGTTAGCGACACCAGTCAGCAACACGGATCGAAACAGAGGTCGTCCGGGTCGACAATGCCCGAAAGGGTTTCCCCCTGGTCCAACGTTCCCGTATCAGTTCTCGACCTTGTCCGGAGGAAAGAATGTCTCGAGTCACAAGTCCGTATCTGTCCCTGGTCGTCGCAGCGGCTGCCGTGGCGGCGCTTACAGGCGCGGCCCACGCGCAGGCGCCGAATCAATCCCTGGCCCCCAAGCCTACCGATCTTCCCAACCCCTATCGTCTCGTCGAAGGCTGGCCGTCGCTTCCGCAGAGCATGAACGGCGGGCACTGGGGCGAAGTCATCCGCGTCTGGGTGGCTCGCGACGGCAACATCTGGGTGTTCAATCGGTGCTTCAACACCGTGCCGCCAGGCCACGCGAGTTGCCTGAACCGCGGCGACGCCAATCCGCCGATTCTTGAATTCGATCCGTCCGGAAAGCTCTTGAAGAGCTTCGGCGTCGGGATGTTCGCCTATCCCCATGCCTTCACGATGGATGGCGACGGAAACATCTACACGAGCGATGTGAACGACGAAGAGGCCATCCTCGGCGTGTCGGCCCGCGACAAGGACGGTGTCCTCCTGGGCCAGGAGGTGCTCAAGCTCGACCAGAACGGCAAGGTGCTGATGGTGCTCGGCAAGATGGGGGTCTCCGGCAACGGTCATGACACCTTCGACCGGCCGACCGGCGTCGCGGTTGCGCAGAACGGCGATATCTTCGTCAGCGACGGCCATGCCCCCAACGCACATAACAGCGCGCGGGTGGTCAAGTTCGCCAAAGACGGCACGTACATCAAGGAGTGGGGGCAGAAAGGATCGGCGCCCGGCGATTTCAACGAGCCGCACGACATCTCCATCGGCGGATCGCAGCAGCGCGTCTACGTCGCCGACCGCATCAACAGCCGCATCCAGGTGTTCGATCAGGACGGCAATTTCATCGCCGAATGGAAGCAATTTGGTACCCCAAGCTCCGTGTTCGTCGACAAGAACGACACCATCTACGTCGGCGCCGCGTTCCGCGACAAAGGCGCCAACAAGCTGGACGAGCTGCGCGGCATCGTGGTCGGCGACGCGAAGGACGGTTCGCTGAAGGCTTTCATTCCAGATCCGTCCGACATCAACAAGGTGGAATGGGGCACCTCAGCCTCCGGCATTGCGGCCGACGACGAGGGATCGATCTTCGCCGCCGACGTCGGCACGCACAACCTCCGAAAGTACATCAAGGTCAAGTAGTGAACGGGCTGTTCACGGCCGCTGCAGCAGCGGGCGCAAATCGCGAACTGTCGCGAGCCTATCGAGCCCAAGCACGGTGTCGATCAGCCGCGAACATTTCTCCACGCCGAGCACCGGGCTGATCAGGTCGCGGGCCTTGTCGACGATCTCGTCGCGGCTCATTGGGTTTTCCGGCGTGCCGCGCACGGTGTCGTTCTGCTCGGTAAGGCTGGTGCCGTCGCTGAACGCAACCTCGACGATGGCGACCCGTCGCGGCAACAGGTGCTCGAGGCCGTCCTCGGCAACGACCTGAACTTTGGCTCGTTCGCGCAGGATCGCGGGGTTGTGCATCCGCGCCTTATCGTGGGCGGCGCGGAACGACACCGTGCGATCGAGTAACATCACTGCGACCAGATACTGCAGGCACAGATCGGGGCTTTCGGCATTATCAACCTTAGGCGCCGCGCTGGTGGACAGGCGAACGACCAGCTGCTTCACGTCGCCGGCATCGAACGGACGGCGCTCGCGCAGATTGACCAGGGCGTCGAGCGGGGACTGGATCGGTCCTCCGGTGCTCCATTTCTTGATGATCGTGTCGCTGACTTCGAACCGCTCGCCCAAGCCGTCAACCAGATCCGCTGGCCTTGCCTTCGGCGCGTAGGTTTCGAAGAAGTTGTCGTGGTCGGAGAAGACGTCAGTGACCCCGGTCCAGCCAGACTTGATCAGCAGTGCGGCTGTCACGCCATTGCGCGCCCCCATCGAGCCGAAGACGAACGCCTTCTCGGTATGCTCAGTGTCGTGCTGCCATGCACCGTAGCCTGCCCCCGCCTGCTGCGAGGCATAGTCGATCAGCCAGCGCATCTGCTGCGCATTAAGGTCGGCCACGCAGGCGGCGGCCGCCGACGCGCCGAAACTGCCGACGATGTTGTGGGTGTCGCGCAGAACGGTCCGGCCCAGCATCGTCTTCATCGCCCGCATGCCGACGTCGTAGCCGAGCGTCACCGCGCGCAGGAAACGCGTGCCGTCGATGCCGAATTGCTCGCCGGCGGCTAGCGCCGCCGGCACGACGGCGCACCCCGGATGCGCTCCGCCCGCGCTGTAGTTGTCGTCGGTCTCATCCGCCTGAGCGAGGGCTCCATTGACAATCGCTGCATCGATGGGCGCGCAGTGAAGTGGGGATGCGACGATGGTCGCGATCCCCTGACCGGCAAACTCGCGCGCAAACTGCAGAGCCTGCCTTCCGGGCGGGAGCTCCGAGCCGGAGATCATCGCGGCCAGGGTGTCAAGGACGTGATGCTTGGTGTCGACGACAACGTGCTCTGGAAGTGGGCGGCCGCCCGCCTCGCTCATGTAGCCGCTGAGCCTCGCCATCATGTCGGCTGCCTCAGGCGACGCGGCGTGTGCTTGGCCCGACAACGCCGCGCCGGCGGGAATGCCGGCCATCGCCCAAACGAATCGCCGGCGCGTCAGATGACCGGTCATCTGGTGCATTCATGGTCTCCATGCCGTCAACGAATGCAAATCAGCAGCGCCTCATCATGTTGAGCTCAGCGCACCGCGACCACCCAGATAGACTCGTCGCCCCCTCTGAGCCGCTTGATCTGTTCAGCAATGCGCGCCGCCGGCGTCGCGTTCGTAGGACTCTCCAACGGACATATGTAGATGATGTCAGCAGCTGCGAGCTTCACGGTGAGGCGGCCTTCGGATTGTGCGCGGCGCGGGCCGCGAGCTTGGCGGCAAGGCTGACAGCGGTCTCGATCGCGCCCGAGTTGGCGATGCCCCTGCCGACGATATCGAACGCGGTGCCATGGGACGGCGTGGTGAACACCGTTTCCAGCCCGCCGGTGACGGTCACGCCGCGCTGGAACCCGTGCAGCTTGGTCGCTATCTGGCCCTGGTCGTGATACATGGCCACGACGCCATCATATTCGCCCGCGAAGGCCTTCAGATAGATGGTGTCCGACGGGAACGGGCCACGGCAATTGAGGCCTGCTGCCGCCAAGGCAGCCACCGTCGGACCGATGAAATCGATCTCCTCCGTGCCGAACAGGCCGTTCTCGCCCGCGTGCGGGTTGAGGGCGCACACGGCGATGCGTGGCGCCTCGATCCCGGCGCGCCGCATCATTCGGTCGGCGAGCATGATAGCGTCGCGGATACGCTCCGGCGTCACCTCGTCGACCGCATGGCGCAGCGACATGTGGCCGGTGACCCTCGACATCCATTGACCGTCAAGCACATTCATTTCGCTGAAATAGCCCTGATGCCCGAGCAGATGGGCGAACATCTTGTGCTCGTCGGGAAACCTCCAGCCGCCATCGAACATCGCCCGTTTGTTGAGCGGAGCGAAGCAGATGGCGTCGATGTCGCCCCGTTTCGACATTTCGATCGCGTACGCGAGTGTGTCGCCGGTAAGCTTGCCGGATTCCGCCGACACCTTTCCCTGGGGAAAGCGAGCCGGATCGATGTTGCCGAGATCGATGACCGGCACCGGCTGCGCTGTCCAGTCGATCGCGGCGGCATTAGCCACGACCTGGTAGGCGAGGCGCACCTTGGCGTCCCGCATGCCGAGTTCCAGCACGCGGAGGTCACCGATGACCACGATGCGAGCGGCCTCGCGGACGTGCCCGCCGGAGAGAATTTTGGCCACCAGCTCAGGGCCGATCCCCGTGCAGTCCCCCAGGAGAAGGCCGATTCGGGGGCGGATTTCGGAAGACGTGACCAAAGAGGCCGTCGTCATGGGCTTGCTCTCTCGCGAAGCTGTCGGATGATTTTCCAGGTGCGTCACTTCCTATCGGCTTTTGGGAGAACACTACCCCTGTTTCGGAATAGGGCACACGTCGTTTTTAGGTGCCGTCAATTCACTTGAACTCCTCGACAATGCCACGCGAAAGCGTGCCCCAAACCCCGACACCGGCTGCCAAGCGAGTGGCTGTCGCTCAGAAGAAATCGGCTTTAGCCGATCCGCATGGACAATTCGACGTCCTCGCCGAATGGCGTCGACATGTAGCCGTTTGCAGGCGAGCGCACGCGCGCGAGGTATTCGGGGCTATAATCGGTGTTGTCGGCGATGATTAAGGCGCCTGGCCTGAGGCGGCTTTCTACCAAGCTCAGGATCTCCGGATAGAGGGCCTTGGCGCCATCGAGCAGCAGCAGGTCGACCGTTTCCGGGAGATCTACGCTCAGCGTCCGCAAGGCATCCCCCTCTCGGATATCTACCAGATCAATGAGACCGCCGGCCGTCAGATTATCCCGGGCTCGCGTCACCTTGGACGGCTCGAACTCGCTGGTGATCAGAAGGCCGCCGCCATTGTCGCGCAGCGCTGCGGCGAGGTGCAGGGTCGAGATGCCGAACGAGGTCCCGAACTCGACAATCGTCCGCGCTCCGCAGCTTCGGGCCAGCATGTAGAGCAACACGCCAGTCTCGCGGGAGATCGGGAGCGGAGCATTCTTCAGGCGCCCGTAGAAATCGAGGTAATCGGTCTTGCTCCGGATCAGGCGCGCCTGCTCTTCGTCGGAAAGATCAGCCACTGCTGAGTCCATCTCTGCCGCCGCGGCGGCGGCCTGTTCGAACAGGCGATCCAGTAGCGCCGCCACCGGGTTCGTAGTCAGGGTGTTCATGCAGGTCTCCGGTCTGACGTGGGTGCGTCCTTGCGCCGGACCAAAAATACGATTAATTCGCCAAGTTACCTATTCGCATTGCCGCGCCGCCAATGACCGATCGCCGAAGTGCCTCGATTTCCTCACGAAAACGGCCTCAGCAGGCCCGTTCGGCCGAGCTCGTTGCTACGATTCTGGAAGCTGCGGCTCAGGTTTTGGCGAACGAAGGTGCAGGGCGCTTTACCACGGCGCGGGTGGCCGAGAAGGCCGGAGTCAGCGTTGGATCGCTGTATCAATATTTCCCGAACAAGGCGGCGATCCTGTTCCGGCTCCAAAGTGACGAATGGCGGCAGACGTCCGGATTGTTGCGCGGCATCCTCGAGGACGTCCAGAGCCCGCCACTCGAACGGCTCCGCAACCTAGTTCACGCATTCCTCCGTTCGGAATGTGACGAGGCCGAGGTGCGTGTGGCGCTCAATGACGCCGCTCCTCTCTACCGCGATGCGCCCGAGGCCCAGGAGGCGAGGGCATCGGGAGACCGAACCGTCGAGGTCTTCATGCAAGAGGCGCTGCCGGGGGCCCGGGAAGCTACTCGCACATTGGCCGCTGACATGATCACAACGACACTCAGCAAGGTGGGAAAGTATTTCTCCGAAACGCCTCGAACCTCCGCAGAGATCGAAGCCTACGCCGAAGCCATGGCCGATATGTTTTGCGCCTACCTTAAAGGGCTCGAGAATGGCTGAGATAGGCAGCAGAGCCGGTCGGCGGATGCACAGGTCAGAGGAGAAAGACAAACAAATACGGGCGCATTAAGGCGCCTTTATCATTGTTCGAGCTATGCGCTTGCACCACGCTCGAGATTACATCAAATAACGCAGGTTGAGATCATTCGGATTGCCCCATCGTGTAATATAGTTGATAACTCACTGCCGTTTGATTGGCACACAGTAATTTATGACTAGCTTCTCACCACGTTGAAGTTTGGCGTTTTGAGCGGCGGCTTGCTTAGCTTGGCATTCGCTTATGGCCATTGGCCTGAGCGCGTGTTCAACTAAATCGTATTTGCCCTTCAGGTAAATCACAGAGATTAACACATAGAGTTCCATGTCACCCCCCGAATGAGGGATACACAGACATGCATCCCCCTAACCTCTTCATGCTAACACGCGCGGCTTTGCTAAGTCAGCTTATTGTTCTGCTCGACGTACGGGAGGATCCGCCTGGAATGCGTACTCGAAGCCTGGCTGCCGCCCCGCGAAGCCTTCTTCCTCTATTATTCGAGTCGCGCGCAGATACCGCCAAAATTGCTTTCATTGCTTGCGTTTTGGAGCGCGGCCGCAACGATCGCCGCGACCGCTGATATGTGCAGCGAACCTCCGCGTCGAAGACAACGCGATTCTCGATCCAATGCACGCACGATCTCGAAAGCGAGCTCGACTGCCCGACGTCACGACAATCATTGGCTCGGCCGACACTTCCCGCCCTGGCGTCGGATGGTCGGCGGCAACGCGTTCCATTTCTGCCGGCAATCCGTGGAACCAACAAAAAGGGACACCCTAGCTCGTCAGAGCATCCCTGTAATTTAAGCTACCAATAATAATCGCAGTAACAGTAGCAGTACCAATCCCACCAAGGATGTCGAGGACAGGGCGGACGCGACCGATAGAGAAGCTTGTGGTGGCGCATGGCTGCCACATCACCGCTTATGGCATGGACATCTTGCTCAAGCTGTGACGTTGGCTCGGGGGGTCGATGCGTCCCCGGAGCCCGCGATCTGTTTATTTCATCGATCTCTTGTTGGAGTACTTCGAAGTGACCTACTACGAACGTTTTCAGCTCATCGACGGTCCTTAGAAGGCGATCAAGACGATCGTCTGGAACCGTGGAAGGGATGGTCGCGTTCAGAGTTACTTCACACACCACGGTGGCAGCGAAACCTCCGTCCACGCATTTTACCGGCCGAGCATCACAAGACCATGTCTTTACGGACCGCTCACCGTGGCGCTCTGAGGTCACATTTGGAGTTGATCCCATCAGGCAATCTGGATGATCAAAGAGATCTTTCGCTTCCTGCCCTGTGCACTGGTACCCGTTCCCGGCATCGTTGACATTGCCAGAATGTATACACGCTGCAGAGCGATTATCGGCAATGGCCGACTCAGGACAAATTACCCCCCACAGGACCCACAAAAATGGAATGCACAAAAGCTTTCGCACAGTCAGCCCCCTGGCTTGCGATTCACTTTAGTGGCCGTTGATGTGTATCGTCCTATGTGGCGCAGATTATGTTTCGGCCAAATATCGTACTAGAGAATCAAATAGCACACTTCCTTCCCCACCCGTCTTTCAGCATCAGGTGATGGGCGCTGTCAAGCTCCCTAATTGGCGCTCCTTTATAGCCGAGATGCATTGTGAATCACATAAGAAGCACCGAGCGACATACGCCACATGATCTCAACGTGCGTTTTAGGCCGCATCTGAACGTGATTCAACTCCAACAAACTCTAAGTTTCCGCATTTCCATCATCTCTCATCGATGTTTGAAAACATATCTCTTATCTGTCCTACTGTGGATACCCTCATTGGCTTCGTCTTCGAAAAAACTTCTAAGCAACTTTTGCCTTGATGACACTGAAAGACAGCA
>Ga0187783_10002881_pt1 | contig 12747 bp, 23 predicted proteins | sample 1015_SJ02_MP02_2_FD_132471 | JGI IMG/M metagenome (GOLD analysis project Ga0187783, IMG submission 132471) | Tropical peat soil microbial communities from peatlands in Department of Meta, Colombia - 1015_SJ02_MP02_20_MG | ecosystem: Environmental > Terrestrial > Soil > Wetlands > Peat | place...
AGCATCGTATCCAATTCGCGCCCGCGGTTGCATGGGATCGAACTGCTGCGCCTCTCGTTTGGTGACGGAATTTATGTCATAACCCATGCCAGGATCGTTTTTGGCTCTCAGCTTGTCGACCACGCCTCTCCACAATTCATCGATGGCGTACTGGATGTCGTAACCGTCGCGCATGAGAGAAAATCCCATCGGTTCCCAGGCCCAGCGGTCGGTCCAGAATGGGATCAAATCCAGTTCCCCATGCCAGTTAAAGGCGGGACCGTCGTACATGATGCAGTTTTCGGAGGAGATCAGCATCCGTCGGTTGGGATAAAGGCGCGCATCTTCCTGGGTCGCTTTGCGAGTTAGGCGACTTCCATCAGGATTCGCTCGGATCACGATTTCCTGTCCCACATAGGGCACTTCGTAATACCAACTCGTTCCAATTTCCCCCATCGGAATCATCTGATCAGTTCTGTTTATGCTGAGATCGTTGACCGTGGTGTAACGCACCGGGACTAAGAGATCGGAGAGGCTGGAGACAGTGGTATTCGATTTGCCGAAGGAAAAAATGCGCTTCCAAAGATTGCCTGAAGCCGATTGCCTGATTTCCGGAGAATACCAATAGATGGCGGTCGTCGGACGCAACTTGTCCTGAAACGCTGGGAACATCGAATGCGCCATGTAAATGGGCATCTCATCGAGCAAGGTCACCGCATACGCTTGCTGGAAATCTCCCGAGGTAGGTAACTGAACCGGCAAAACACAGGGTGCGCCGTAGGAAAGAAGTTTGATGTCACCTTTTCCGCGGCCGGCCATATCCCTGCGAAAGATCGGGCGTATCCAACCGGTGCAAGTGCAGGCGGCATACTGCAGAGCCTCTTTGATCGAGAGATCCATGAACTGCTCGAGGTAAAGAGCCCGGGCGACTTTGTTCATCATCTCGGCTTGACTGCTAAAGGCTCGGTTGTCCGATGCGTAGCCCCAGAGTGGGCGGAGTTTAGCCAGCGTGCCAACGATCTCGCGCACGTTGCGTTTCAGATGGTTGGTTTTGAGTTTGGAACGATATTCCGGGACTTGTTGATCGGTTTGGCCGGCGATAGTGTCGAGAGCTCGGCGCCAGTCAGAGTGGCCGCGCTGGGATTTTAGCCACGACTGGCCTTCTTCGCAGCAACCGTTAAGCCATTTAAGTCGTCTATCTTCAGATGCGGCGGCCGGTGGCGCTTGCCACTCCTTGTACTGTAGCAATGATTCATCGGCCATAATGCCGCCGTTCTCGTTGCATATCGGTTTTACAGATTCGACACGCTCTGCGCTTACCCTCTTGGACAGGGGGCAACTCGTGTCCGCGAGGACAATGGGTTTTCCTTACGTTGAGCGCGACAGGACTAGTCGCACGAATCAGATTTGTTCGTCTGGTTACAGCTTCAAGATGATCAGGCAGGACGCAGCGCGTATTCCGACACAAATGATCTGGTTCCAGTCCTTCGGGAATCGGACCTTTGCATAACTCATAAGCGTAGCGATGTGCGCGCACTCGGCGACCACGAATTTTTACGATGCCATACCCTTTCCACATAATCTCGCCAGTCCACTCTAGGCAACCGCTTGGCGCCAGACGAGTCTTCGTCCAAAATCTTAGCTCGGTTTCGAGATCAGTGTATGCACGAGCATGGCCTTTAACGTATGGCAGCGGTGTTCCCACCGAATAACCCATGCGCAAGAAGTCTCGTCTGTCAGCGAGTGTCGTTGGTGCCCCGCAACCGCATTGACAGAAGCCTAGCGGTGGAATGAACTGATTTTCGATGGCTGCAAGGATTGGATGCATTACTTAGTCCCGCGTTTCCTCATCTGTTTGCGCCGTGTCTTGGATCCGTAATCGCCGTATTCACCCTTGAGCGCTTTCCCATAGTAAGCGGTGGGAACTTTGGCAATCTTGTTCTCGGATAACTGATAGCTTTTGTCTTCTTGCATGGAACGGGCAAATTTGGGATCCGCCATCAGCGTTCTCCTTCCGGCATCAGGTGATCAAGGGCATTTCTACCGCTTTGATCGAATTCTCTCGCTGTGAAGTAGGCACGATCGCAGACAAACCTAGCGTGATACTTTTGCCGCTTTTCCTCGCGCAACTGGAGGTAATGTCTCAAAAATTCCTTCTCGTATTCGTCGGTTCCCGCGGAGATCAGGCGTTGATAGAGATTGTCGTAAATCTGCTTCCGGCGTTCGCGCCACATGGTTTCATCGTTGAATTCAGCAACCTGGAGTTCCTCTTGCGCCTGGCGGTGAAGTCGTGTTTGTAATCTGTCGATTTCCGGGAGAGTATTTGCTTCTTTGAGTTGGGACTTTTTGTATTTGGGATGGCGCGCCATGAGTTCCGCTGTCTCGCTCGTAGGTGGGAGCGAAACTCGACCATCAGCGTTCTCGAAATAAAGAACGTGCAGCGCCATCCCTATCCGACCCTCAATTAAAACAGATCATACAAACTTAGTTCTTTCTGTGGCAAGGTAGAAATTTTTCTCCCGGAATAAGGGGTGCAATCGAGCAAAGGACGTTTTAGTTTGTCCTCCCCGGAAAAGCGTTTTGTGGATCGTTCGGCCATCGGCTCGAGCAGGCGAATGTTGGTAATTGATATGGCCGCGGCGAAGATTCCGTCGTCATGGCCACCCTCTTCGTGCTCCTTTTTTTCCTTGCCGGCGGCCGTGTAATGAACTTCAAAGTGAGCGCATTCGAAAATCGTCCACGGACTATTCAGCTCATACCAGCCGTTTTGCACATTATGCACAAAGCCGTCGAGTAGGATGGGACGAGACCAAACGTTTGTGTACCAACCGATTTTATTCGATTTGCCCGGGCGGAGTTTCTTCGAATCGAGGCGTATGAAAGGCGGGAAACGGGAATAGCCAAAGCTACGCCTCATCTGGAGTTGACAGGTATCTCCGACAGCTTGAATTTGTTCAATGCCAACAATCGGCTCGCGATACGGAGTTGATTCAGGCATGTACTTCGCGTAGTAAGCGGCAATCGGAGTGGCAAAGGCAAAAGCTTCCACATGAGAGACGTAAGCAGAGCGAAATTCGGCCGCCTGAAAGTCTGGAGCCTGATTCTTTCCCTTTCCGGTGACACAGATGACGGTTGCATCTTGACCGATTCCGTTTGAGGTATCGACGCCGACGGAGTACTCAATCCCGGGTTCCGGATGATGGTAGATCTGTAACTTTCCCTGGCCATAATCCCAAAAGGCATCTGGATTGCTCGAGAGTTCCTTTTCCACATACTCTTCGTCATGCTTGAGCGGAATGAGTTCCCAGCGAAAGGACTGTCCACCGCCACTGCGGTAGGTAACGACTTTGCGTTCCTTCGAGTAGTCAATATCGTCTGTCGGCGGTTCATGAACGTCTTCAATCGACTGTCCGCAAATACCATACATTTCATAGGGACGGCGATTGTTCGAGAGCACTTGGATTGCGTCATGACCAAAAACCGATTCCGATGAGCGCTGTAAAGCTTCGATGTCGTCGCCAGCCATTTCCTGATACCACGTAGCCTCACCACCTTCGGTGTTTTTGGCTTCTTCGTGGTTGACTTCCCAATACCACTGCTGCTCGATCGGCATCGTCCAGGGTTTATCCGGCGAGAGATGCTTTTTGATCTCGGGATGAGAAGCTACATACAGTTCGGCTTTGGCGACGTGTTCCTTGGTATCGGGTAGCTGGTGTTCAAACCAAGCTTCGGGAACAGGACGCATTCTCAGCCAAGCGGGTTTGGGATATAAGTCTTTGCCGATGAACCAGGGGAGGAAGAGCGGGAACAATCTGCAATGTGGCCAATTGGCTTTCGAGTATCGCCATTTGTCGGGCCACCAACCGACGTCGCCTTCGCCGGTCGACTCGAGAATACCAAAGACCGAGGGCGAAGCGTGCACAGCTTTGAAGATGGAGGCATCGATTTGCGCCGGCGCATCGGAGAAGGACGCTACTTCCGAATTGTGAACAAGTCCCAAAGGAGTCAAGAACGCATGGTGATCGTCAGCAACTTCGATGTCGTAAAAGTCCTCCGAGAAGCCATCGCCCACACTCTCAACCTGTATGGCGAAATGATCCGATACCATTTTTTTCCAATGAAGGGATGGTTGACAGCGCTTTTGTTCTATTACACTTAATTCAAACTCATCTCTCAAGCGTGCCGCAGTCTCCCCTGCTATGGTTAAAATCCAGGTTTGACGACAATTCCGGTTGTACCAGACACCTTCTGGTCTGTAAGAAATCTGAGACCATCCATAACCTAAAGACGCGATCAGTTCCCGCAGCCCTAGAGGGATTGCTACGCGCACACTCGTGGCATAAATCTCAGTCGACTCAGGGGCGAAATGACCATCACCGGCCAAATATCCATAGAGCACGCCTTTGCAAAACTCTTTTCCCAACGACCAGAACACGTCCGGTATTCGCTTTTCGTCTTTGCTGCCGACGGTTTTAATTAGCCATTCCGCAAATCCGCGGTGGCCCAAACTTTCAATTGCAGTTTTGCTAAGCTTTCTTCTCTGGCTCACACGATCAGTAGCGTCTGCTCCGAATACAGCACGAATCCATTCCCTAGTCCTCAGATTCGTCGCGATGAATAGCGAAGCACATCCTTCAGCCAAATAAAAGCCGACGAGCCTTCCTAGTTCAAACGTCGGTTGGTAGGTTTTAACTCCCTTTTTCTTATGTTGCCATTTCGGAACATCGTCCATTACGATGTGACCAGTTTGGGTAATTGGTCGAATCGGATAGATGAGCCAATCTGAATTGGTCAAGTCCTTAGCTTCTTTCCAACCTGATTCGGTAAGGACTTTATGATCTCGGGTGCAAGATAAAGGTGTTGGAGTGCCCCATACACAAATCTCGCGTGTCAGTTCCCTCTGTCTGGGACTTTTTGTCACCGCAGTCACCGTTGTTATTTGGCCACACAACGAAATGGTATGCTCCCCAACTGTGATTTCCTTGATCGGTTTCACTCTGCTGTCACTAACACGGACAAGTGAGTGTGCCGCAAGGCAGAGATGATAAACCACAGGCGTAGCGCCGCGGGCGATGCCGGAGAGCTGGTTACCATGTTGAATGGAGACTCCGCAGTTAGTAGCTGCGAACTCCATGTAACCGGAGTCGGATTCTGATCGCGAGGAATACCACGGTCGCAGCCAGATTGGGAGCATGTCATAGGCCATGAAGAGTTTTTTGGCCATGAGGCGGGATTTTTGCCGGTCGGCCGAAGCGACGACAGCATTGATGCCGCGACCAAAGATCAGGCGAAAAAGAATCAACAATTCGACGAGCGAAGTGATACCGAGCTGTCTGGCTTTCAGGGCCATGATTTCGATGGCTGCATCGCGGTCCTCGAGATCCGAGATGATATCGAATAAGACTCTTTGGGCTACGCGAAAGTTGAAGCGACAGACGTTTCCTTCCTCATCGATAAGCCAGCCGTAGCGTGTGATCGCATAAGCCGCATCACTCATGACCAAGCACTGTTCATTCAGGATCCACTGTTTATCATTGGCCGTGATGTTCTGCAGAGCGATGGGCAGGCCGTCTTTCGAATACTGATATTTTTTGTTTCTCTTGAGTTGTCTTTCGAAGTCGTCAATTTCGTCGCGACTGTGATATTGAGGGAAAAAATTGAACTCTTTTTCGACGGCTTCGAGACGGCGGGCAACTTGGCGTTGAGAGTACACTAGGAATTCACTTCGCCGGTTACGCGGTCAATCCAATACTTCGTGGAATAAAATTCACAGCGCTTGTTGTCACAGAAGACCAGCGCCTCCATGCCCAGTTTCTCTTTAACCTGCAGTTCGTGATTGCATTTCGGACAAAGGCAAACGATGTGGATCTCGTGTCCTAGTGAAGGTCGGTTCGGTTTAATCGTCGACATACTCGTATTCCGGCTCTGATTGTTTCATTGAGCCTATGCCTTCGACAGGTGGAGGAAGGGCTTTTTGCGCATTGAAGCGATCGCCCAGGCGCCGAATGGTATCTTCCGGGATGACATCGGAGCGTGTGTCTTTGGCTTCCGCTTGAGCCGCGGCGAGGGCGCTGGCGGAGGCATAGACATTGACCTGCGAACCTTTGGGGAGAGGTAGGAAGCCGGAGTGCCTCAGTTGGGCCATGCGGTCCTCGACGCCACCGGGAGTGAGCGCCTCGTTGATGGAACGGGAAACCACGGCCGGCTGTTTCAGGGCAGCGAGCATGCTTGATACGCGAGCGGATTGCTGGCGGGCTTCGGCGACGGCCAAGGCAAACATTTCATTCGGACAGAGTTTCGCGGCCACACAAAAGGCTTCGACCGGAATGTCAGATCTGCGGGTTTTTGTTGGCTGCTGATCGAAGAAGATAATGAACTGACGAGCCTTGGCATCGGCCGAACCGCGGAGGATTTCGATGAATAAATCCCGTCCACTGAGGCCCATGCTGCTGCGCTTCTCGAGCATGTTCAGGAGATGAGAGATTTTAGGCGCGGCGGCGATCTGGTCCTGGGTGATATTCCATTTGGGCGGGATGCGGTTCACTCTTCCTCCTGGTATAGCAGTTCGGGATGCTGATTTAGGTAGCCTTGATTGAAATCCTTAGTCGACGCGACCGAAATCTCGGTTTTCTTTCTCGGCTTAGCCGCGGGATACTCGATTTCGAAACGTCTGCGAACGAGATTGGTCTCTTCTTCTTGAGCTGTGGCTAGGCGTTCCAAGGCGACAGCACAGCGTTTGAGCCAGGCAACCACGCGCAATGTGCCAAACAGATTCACTGGTGTCTGGCCACGAATATCTGAACATATATTCCGGCAAGGATTGCCACTCCGGTTCCGATAACGATGGTCAATGCTTTGATCCAGGTAATCAGTTGCTCAAGATCGTGTTCCATGAGCGTTAGCGGGATAATGGGCGTGTCGATTGGCGGAGGAACACTTATCTGAATCACTTTTTGTCTTCCTTCCAGCTCTCTTTGGTTATGCGCGTAAGATCGATGTCGCTCGGCTCTGGCATGGTTCCTTCGGGAATCGCATCCTCGGGATAGACCATTCGTCTTTCGATCACTGTGCCATCATGCTCTTTCGACATGATAGATACCGGGAGTCCCTGATCTACCCGGGCGGCATTGGGAGAGATGATATCCCGATGACGTTCAATCGAAGAGACAAAGGCTTCTTCCGAGGGATTCTTTAAGGGTGGCGGGCCTTCGACATTGGGACGTTTCCCCTGTGGACGAACGACGGTTTTGTGCTCTGGATAGGCTGGGTTGTCGAGGTGCAGAGTCACCAAGACTTCATAGGAGACGCGGTGAAAGGCAATATGGTTCGAGCCTAATAGGCCGTCGTGGGAAAGAACGGCGTTGACGTCGTTAAGGATGATGTGAGCAAGTTCCTGACCGTTTAGTGGCTGATTTCCTACGATTTCTTTGGATGTGGGCATGAAGATTTCCTCAGAGCCAGTTTCGCACTGTCTTTGAATTTGTCAAACTCTGCCTGACAAAGGCCGGGATCGTCAAGATCATACTTTGAAATGGAGCGTGGCGAGATGCCGGCGGCGAGCAGTTCATCAACTCGTTGCTCATGTATCTGTTTCCTCTCCTCCAGGGGCATGTTGGTCACGATCATCCAGGGCAGCCATTTCTTCCATCTGTTGTGGACGAACCTTCCCGTTCGCGCCGGGGGAAGGGGTTGGGACGGGTTGAGATTCATAGAGACCTACGGGTGGAGGTGGGATGGCGGAGGCAGTTTTGCCGCATTTTTCTTCCAGGGCTTCGATGATGAATGCCTTCAGTGTAATCCCGCGGGAGGCAGCGGTTACTTTCAGGCGCCGTCTGAGGTCAGCGGGAAAGTCATGTAGAACTAGGCTTGTCATCGAGTTGGTTCCGAATGGACAGGTTCATTTTTTGAATGATGAGTGCGGTCTTTTTAGCCTGCTCTTCATTGTTCTCCTCGAGGGCGCGAGAATGCATGGCATAAAGCCAAGCGACTAATTCGCCGACATCCTTACGGCCATCGTTTGACCGTTGCATCGGTACCTGTGAGAATTGCCTGCGGGTTGATCATGGTCTGGATGTCGACTTGCCCTGCGCTTTCTGCGTCGAGCAAGACGGCCGCGGCATTCAAGATGTCGAGTTCAGATTGCAGGCGGCGCATCTGCTGAGTTTTCTCTTGCAAGACTTCAGTAAGATTTCGCATTGCGTTCTCCTAGCCGCTTGAGTAGCTGTGCCGATTCTCTGGCAAAATAGTCCACGAGACAAGAGCCTAATGTGCGAAACAGCTCAAGTGCCTGATGGATATCAATGAATATTGTAGTAGGTGGGTGACGGCGCCCGCGGAAAGTAAGTGCGATACAATGCGAAATCGTATCATCAATCAACTCAACGCTGATCTTCATCCCACCAAACTCGGTTCATGAATCAGAGTATGATCTCCAGCGCATCTAGTGAGCGCGGGATTTTCGTGAACGTAAAGTCCGGAGCGGTGTTCTTGTCCGCAAAAGCAGCAGGTCTCCAAGTCTGGAGATTCCACCATCAATACGGTGGTAGTGAGCATATGACTCCAGCAATGATCACAAATCGAATGGGTCCAGAGATTCGTCATCCTGCGTCCCTTAGCATATGAGCCAGTAATTTAGTTTCAAACTTACTCAATGTGATGCCTTTTCCGCGGTCGGAGTGCTCATGAATGCGTTTAATAAGAGCAGAACTGGCTTCGCGGTCTAACTTCTCGAGCCACAATTCAATTCTGTCGCGAACTAAGGAACAGCCATTCATAATTGCTTCAGCGACAGGACTCCGCCATTTTCGATTAGGAGTCCTTGACGTAATAGTACGCCGATCACATTCTTAGTGCAGTTCGAATAGTCCATCCTGAGAGCGGCAGCGACCTGGGTACGCTTCATTGGTCCTTGAAGGAGAAACACGTCGACTGCCTGTTGTAACTTGGGCGCAAGCCTCATTTTGATGGTTGTCCACTTATCATCTGCCTGGATCGTCGTCTCCGGTATTTCCATTTTGCCTGACGCAATGTGTCTCATGGAGTCACCGAGCATGTTGAGTAAGGCGACGACAGCATCGCGTTTAGCGGTGCGGGCCAAAGCTTCAAGCACACTAATCCGATCCTCGAGAGCCGCTATACGGTCCTCAATCTCAGAGCCGGGTTGATACTCTCCGTCATGCAGTAACAGGTTCGCCATGTTCTTCCCCGGCGGAAATTTGTTTGGTATAGCCTCTAAGGGCCTGTTCCATCATGACGGGCGAGCCACACCTTTCAATCTGCCTGAGAGCGGCGATCGTCAAGCGAATGGCATTCAAATTCTGCCGAACTTCCTTGAAGTTATCGACCGCCATAACTTTGTCGTGAGCGAACTGACGTGTGCCCCGGGCCCAAGCGACGGCGTTATCCCGGTGTTTGGTGAGTTCGAGGAACATCTCATTGGCGTTCGGTGGCCGCTCGGGATGGTCGGGATGGAATTTTCCTTTCTGTACTCGAGCCATGTAGGAACGCTCAATTTCTTTGACCGTAGGAATGACCCCAACGAAGCCTAAAGCTTCCTGCCAGCCGTAATCATCGCGGGGTTTCATTGTGAACCACACGGCGACTCCTCCATCGGCGCTTGTAAGTTCATTGTGAGTGACGACATAAGACGTCGCACCGATCAGAGTAAGCTCTTTCTGCACCAGTTCTAAGGTCTTCTGGTAATCGTGTTTCCAGGCAGCCTGGAGTTTACGATCTTGTAACCGAGTACGCGGACGATCATCGGGCCACTCCAGCGGTGAACGGACTTCGCCTTCAATTTTCTCTTTCATCGCTCTTTTCGGAACAACTCAGCTTGCGGACACGTTTTCCAGTGTGGCATTGCCGTACCATGATCCACCGGCATTTTCTTTCCATTGGGCGTGATCCACCACTCAATAGCTACGCCACAACCTTTACAGTCGCTTTCGCCGTCAAATCTGTAGCCAGCTTTGCGCAACTCTTCGATGGTCGAGGGAAATGCCATTTATTTTCCGAATCTATGACAAGCTACGGAATAGCCGATAATGAAACCGATCATGAACACTCCCAACCAGCTTCCGATAAGATATGGCCAAATTGTCATGCTGATTCCTTGCGTTTCGCGATGGCTGCCTTTGTGGCTTCGACCATAGCGGCGATATGTGGTACGGCCATCGATTCTTTCATCTGCGCCTCACTGGGCTGGACCGCTTTCAAGTCATCATCAAAGACACTCAGCGCCCCACAGTAAGCGCAGATCGAAAGATCTCCAGATTCCGGAGTGTGTCCTTCTGGTTCTCCTGCGCGATTCGTCTTCGCGCCACAGCCGTAACAGGTAGACTCAGGCACCACGCGATCCTGAACTAGCACGATGCCCTCATAAGAACGGCCACATGAGCGCATAATCGCGTCAATCATTATCTGCAACACTGCAATTGCTTCCGCGGGACTCTCGATCAAGTGTTGGATCATCGGCAAGAGCTCGCGCGTCGCGCGCATGAACCGTTCCCGACGTTCAGGCGTCATCTCAAGACTTACCTGCTGGAGAACCTGATCGGTTTTTTCCTTCCACATCACTTTCGTTGTCATTCGATTTCCAGTAACCTCGCGGCCAAGCGATTCAATCTCTCAACCACAAACGCAATTCCGACCGCCGGCTTAATCATCAACCACGCTACAAAAGCGATGACACGAGCGAGAAGTCTTTTCACTCCGCGATAACCTTGTTCAGAATCACATTCGCTCCGACCGCCAAAAGCCATAACCCGAAACCTAAATGAAACGCCTGCCCTAAACTCAATCGCGGCACCTTGACTACAACTCTGTGAGTCTCCATCGTGCCCCACAAAATCCCCGTAACCGCGGCCAAAATCCGTGCTACTTGCGAACTCACCAAATCCACGAATTTCCTGACTCCAGGCTTCATTTCATCACCACATGCCCATTCTTGCAGACCCACTTCGCGCCAAAATCACTCGTCTCTGAACCGCATGTGCGACATTTTGGAGGCTTGATCGCCTGAATCTCCGCATACGCCTTTTCCGCCGCCGCCGTGTCGGGTGGATCATCTGCCCATGGGTCTTCCTCGTCTACCGGATCAACTTCTCGAGCGCGTTGCGTGACGTTACCGCCTGAAACTTGTCCATGAACTCCACCAGACAACTGTTCCTTTTCCCCCACGCCAGCACCCTGCACACCTGGCCCTTTCTCCCCATCCTGTTCCACCGGTAGACGTACAGCTTTTTTAGCTCTTCCTCGGTTTGCGGAACTGTCACGTTCGTTATTTCCACGCCGCCCCCCTGCGTTATTCACCGGATGCGCAGCCCCCGTCTCAACACTGGTTGTGGAAGGTCGTTTCTCCTCATTCGGCTTCACCTCCTTTTGCTCCATGGCCTCGTTTAGTAACTTCGCCACATAATCCCTCTTCAGCATCTTTGCCCGCAACGCCGCGAGTGATAACTTGTACTGCAAATCTTCTGTCACTTGTATATTCAATGTCGGCATAATTACTAACCCCACATAACTCCATGTCATAACCATTACTCATAACTATGTCAATCTCATTCGCCTGTGGAAGATAGAGAATGTCACGCAACTCCATGATATTACACCATTAGCCACCGCTAGCTTCATCCTCACCAAAAATAATAAATTTGCAGAAATTAAAATTTGCCTGATCGGGTTAAAGGAATGCCGCCGACCACCCCGGGGGTGCTGGGTAGGACAACTAGATGGGCCCGGATCCGCCGGCCAGAGTTCGCGCGCGACACGCCAGCCATTGCGCAAGAATAGCGCCTGCGCTATAGCCACCGCTAGGTTAGGCTCACAGCATCATCCTTCCACCTCGAAGCGCTGTAGGCCAAAGGAATACAAAGGGACTTAGCACCGAGGGACTAACCTGTATCACTTTCCGTAGAAACTGTTACTCCTGGCCACTAAATTCAATCACTTACACCTCAGTATGCAATTCTTTCCACACCATAGGAAAATGTTTTCCCTTTTCTGTGATATTTCGATTGCTCGAGCAGTAAAGGGCCAAGGTCGGTGGAAAAGATGTTGATAACTACCTATCTTTCTGACAGTAGGTAGTAATTACCTTGGTATACCTTTATGGTGTATGATGTTAGTACATAGGTCTTTAGTGCTATTGACATCGATTGATGGCTCGAGTAAAGTTGGTCTTGTACGACGGAATAACCGACCGTCGGAAGGGAGAATAGAGATGCTAGACCTCACAGTGATGATTGCATTCATTTTCATGATTACGGCGATGGCGTTGTATGGTGATGCGCTGTTTCATGAGTATGTTCGGGTTATGGGAGAAGAGCAAGAGACGCGGAGAGTCAAGGGAATATTTGAGCGTGCGCTTTCTGGCTTAGGCGAGCTGGAGATGGCGGAGAACCTTTTTGTGCGGGAGGTTAGTTTTCAGTTAGCGTTAGCGTAGATTGAGAATTCGATTCGACTGCTAAACCACGGTCGGATTGAGGAGAATAGAAGATGAAAGAGACACAAAAGCTTACAGTCACGTTGTTTAAGCGTTGTTGGTTGCTGCACTTTCGCGAGCTTGGGGAAGAGTGGGTTCGTTTACCTCTGAGCGGCGCGGCGACGTTCGGCCAGGTGTGCGAGCACTTGAGACGGATCTTCCCCACGGTTCAATACCGCGTGGTGTGGGAGGAATAGCTTGACTAACTTCGATTACACCTTTGATTACATTGTGTTTCACGTTGTCCTAGCACTAACTTCGGTCGGCGCTGTGCTCGGATTCAGCAT
>Ga0187783_10002882_pt1 | contig 12745 bp, 9 predicted proteins | sample 1015_SJ02_MP02_2_FD_132471 | JGI IMG/M metagenome (GOLD analysis project Ga0187783, IMG submission 132471) | Tropical peat soil microbial communities from peatlands in Department of Meta, Colombia - 1015_SJ02_MP02_20_MG | ecosystem: Environmental > Terrestrial > Soil > Wetlands > Peat | place...
AAAGGTTATCTCGACGCTTTGCCCGCTCATCGGGACGTCCGGTAGCGCCACCGTAATCTCCGTGCCGGCCGCGCTGGTCTGTCCAACACTATCTATACGCAGCACGTGCCCGTCGCTCGTGACCCGCGCTCCCACGCCGGCGGCGGCCCGTACCTCGAACCGCAATGCCAGCAGTGCCCGGTCGCGGTACAGGCTCACACGGCCCGATACCGGCCCGTTGGGGAGCTGCACCGTATCGACCAGGGTTGCGGCCGGTGCCAGCGCGATGGTACCCGCGACCTCGCTCGTGGCAGGTGCCGGGCCCCTCATGGTCTCGAACATCACGGCGCCCACGATAACGACACCCGCGATCATGGCGGCGAGCCGCAACATAGGGGCCGGATGCCACCGCCGCTTGACTGTCGGTTGCGGCATCGCAGCAAGAATGCTCTCCCGAAGCCCGGCAGGGGGCTCCACGGGCTCGAGCTCATCGAGCGCCTGGCAGAGACGCCGGAGATCGTCGCGCATGGCCCGGGCCTTCGGATCGGCCAGCAGGGTTCGCGCCAGCTCTGCGCGCTGGCTCGCATCGAGCTCGCCATCGATCTCGGCGTGCATCAGCGCGAGTTGACCGGGATCAGCCACGTTATGTACTCCCGTGTTCCGACAGCCTGTCCCTTAGGAGCTGACGGGCCTCGTAGAGCCGCGATTTCACGGTCTTTTCCGGCACCATGAGGATCTCACCCATATCCTGGTAGCTCAAGTGCAGGAAGTGCCGAAGCACGATCGCGGCCCGTTGTTCGGGCTGGATCGTCATCAGCGCGTTCTGGATCGCTCGGCTCATCTGCTCGCTCTCGGCTTGCCTTTCGGGCCCTGGAGTCTCATCCGCCTCATCGCCGCTGATCTGCTCGAACGACCGCCTCGAGTCGAGGGCGTTGACCGCCTCGTTGAGCGCGATGCGGTAGATCCAGCTGTAAAACTTGCGATTCGCGTCATAGTCCGCCAGATGCTCGAACACCTTCATAAAGGTGGTCTGTGCTACGTCCCGCGCATCCTCGGCGTTGCGTAACATCCGCAGCGCCGCGTTGTACACAGGCTTCTGGTAGCGCAGCACCAGCTGCTCACAGGCCGCCCGATCGCCCTGGCGGCACTGCTGAACCAGCATCCCGTCATCGGCCTCTTTCACAAGTACCGCTCTGGAGGCAGAAGGTTGGTTCCGTCCGGTCGGCCCGCCGGACCACGGCTAGCTCGATGCCCGGACGATGTCGATGATCCGGTCGAAGCCGGCGTAGCGGAAAATGTCGTGAATCTGCGGCCGGACATTGATCAGGCGGATGCCGTTTCCGGTCGCCCTTACCCGTTTTTGGGTGAGCAGCAGTACCCGCAAGCCTGCGCTGGAGATGTATTCGAGCCCCCCCAGGTCGATGATTCGGGGCTCCGGCAGCTGATCGAGGAATCGCTGCGCTGCCTCGCACTCACCGGAATCCAATCGCCCGCTCATGACGACTTGCCCCTCAGGGCCGAGGTGGATGTCCAGCATCGTTTGTTCTTAGGGCCGACTGGGTGCAGCAAGCTACGCGAATTCCGCCCTGCGCGCACCTGCCGGCGGCGAGCGCAGGCGGCAGCGGCTCTCAGCGGGCGATTTGCCGGCTCAGGGTAAGGATGTTCCGCGTGCCCTCGCGCCGGTAGGCGACCGTATCCATCATTCGCCGCACCAGCAATACGCCCCACCCGCCGATGGGTCTCTCGTCGAGACTGGCGGTCGCATCGGGCGGAGGCACGGAGAGGGGATCGAAGGGCGGCGCATCATCCGCGATCGTCATCGTCAGGCCGCCGGCTGCGAGTTGCAGCGACACCTCGACGCGGGCGCCACCGCCCGGGGCGCCGTGCATGACCACGTTCATGAACACCTCCTCGAGCGCCAGCTCGAAGGGCAGCGACTCTCCCGCCGGCAGCGCCGCACTCGACCAGAATTCCTGCAGGAACCGCGTCAGTTCCGGCAGTTGCGCCGCATCGCTCGGCACGGCCGTGCGCCGCTCCGCAGCGGCAGGCCCGGGAGCCAGCTGTGCGAGCGCTGCGGCCCGATCCGCGTGCACCGGGATCATGCGGCTGAAGCCGCTCAGCTCGAACACCTCGCGGACGGCAGGTTGCAGCGTGCTCAGAGCAAAGGCGATGCCGGCGCGTTGCGAGGCGCGAGCGATCTGCAGAAACACCCGCAGCCCGGCGCTCGAGACATAATCGAGCGCCCCGCAGTCGACGATCACCGCGCCGGCTGCCGCCTTGGGTGCAGCGGCGAGCGCCTGCTCGAGATGCTGCTGAAAGGGGGCGGCGGCGCTGAAGTCCAGCCGTCCTTCGGGAATCACCAGCGTCGCGAGCGGGATCTGCTCGACCCGCACCTTCACGAGGCGCCCCAGGTGAGCACGGTGAGTGTGATGTCATCGGATTGCGCGGCCGGTCCGCAGAATCTGCCGACGCTCTCGCAGATGCGCTCGATGAGCGCGGCGGGTGCGAGGTCTCCGGCGGCCCGCAATTGCGCGAGCAGGCGCTCAACGCCATAGGGCTCGTTGCCGGGATTGAAGGCCTCAGTCAGGCCGTCCGTATAAAGGACCAGGCGGTCGCCCGGGCGCAGCTGCAGGGTGTGATTGGGAAATTTCGCCTCCGGCATGACTCCGAGCACGATGCCACCGGTGCCGTCGAGCGTCTCGATGTCGCCGTCGGCGTGTCGCAGGTACGGCGGATTGTGACCCCCGTTCGCATAGCGCAGCAGGCCGGTTTTCGGGTCGAGGACGCAGTAGAACACGGTGACGAACAGGTCCATCGGATTCTGTGCGCACAATGCCTGGTTGGCTTGCGCCAGGCACTCGCCGGGATCGGCGTGGTGTGCGGCGAGATCGCGCAGGTTGGTGCGCGCGACCGCCATGAAAAATGCCGCCGGGACGCCGTGGCCCGACACATCCGCGATCACCAGCCCGATGCGGCCATCGGCGAGCTCGATGAAATCGTAGAAGTCTCCGCACATCGCCGTTGCCGGCAGCATGCGCGCCGCGCCATCGCATCGGAGCATCTCCGGAAAGCGGGCCGGGAGGATCGCCATCTGCAAGGCCCGGGCGACGTCGAGCTCCGCTTTGATCTGCGCGTGCGCCTCCTCGAGCGCCGCGTTCTTGCCGGCGAGCTCACGGGTGCGGTCGGCGACGGTCGACTCGAGAATGTGAGTACGCAGCTTCAGCACCCGCAGCACCCGCAGCAGCCGCAGCACGCGCAGCCAGCGGGCATCGAAACCGCTGAGAAGGAACGGCACGATGGCGAGCAGGTCGACGAGGCCCGCGAAACTGAAGATGAAGGCGAGCTTCGCCGGCGCTGCCACGATACGCAGCAGGTATTCGACGGAGAACACCGTCACGACGACGAGCTCTTCGACGTGCAGTGCCTGCAGCGCCCAGGCGGGCAGGCCGGGAATCCCCTCGAGACCGATCGAGGCGACGCTCAGCACGATGAGCGCAATGATGAGGTTGTCGAAGGCCCGGGAGACGGGTCCCGGGCGCAGCAGCAACAGGTCTGCCAGGCGCTTCAGCGGCGACACCAGCGCCTCGGCCACCCGGGCGGCCGCTCCGGCACCTTGCGCCGGCGTCGGGTGTGTAGCCGCTGGCGCGCTGAGGGGCTCAACGCGCGGCTCCGGGTGCTGCGTGCTGCTGGGTATTTCCTGCAAGATCCGCTGGCGCCGCTCGACTCTGGCCGGTGATCCTAGCAGTGGCATCCGATTGCAGCACGCATTGCGATGCGGCACACTCCAGCGCCGCACAAGAACTCGGACCGCCCGGCCATCGGCCGAGACAGGCTGTTGAATCGTCAGCGGATTTCAGGCGCGGCGCGCCGCTGCGGCGGCCCCGGGGCTTGAAGGTGGGCAATGTCAAGTAGCGCAGCAGCGATCCTCTCGACCACGACCCTGGACGATGACGCCTGGGACGACCTGCTGAGCTTCATCGAGGAGCGGCGCGTGATCCCGATCGTCGGACCCGAGCTGCTGCGGGTACCGACTGACGGCGGCCCACGGATGCTGTTCGACTGGGCGGCCGAGAGGCTTGCCGCGCGGCTCAACGTCAACACCGCCGAACTGCCTCGTCCGTACACGCTCAATGACGTGGTCTGCGTATTCCTCGCGGGTCGCGGCCGTCGTGAAGAGGCGTATGTGCGGCTGCGCAGCATCATCAAGGATGCCGGCTTCGAGCCGCCGCCGGCGCTGCGGCACCTGGCGGCGATCAGCGACTTCGACCTGTTTGTCTCCACCACCTGCGACTCGCTGCTCGAGAGCGCCATCAACCTCGAGCGCTTCTCGGGCTCACCGACGACGGAGGTGCTGTCCTACGCGCCTAATCGGGTCGTCGATCTGCCCGCCGAGCGCGAGCATTTACAGCGCCCGCTGGTTTATCACCTCTTTGGCAAGCTCTCGGCCTCGCCGACCTACGTCATCTCGGATGAGGATCTGCTGGAGTTCATCTGCGCGCTGCAGAGCGAGCATCTGGTGCCGGAGAAGCTCTTCTACGAGCTCGAGCACAGTCACCTGCTCTTCATCGGTAGCAACTTCACCAACTGGCTGGCGCGACTGTTCCTGCGCATGGCCAAGCGGCAGCGCCTGTCAGATCCGCGCGATGTCGGCGAGGTGCTGGCCGACGATCACACCAGCGAGGACGACCGGCTGGTGGCTTTCCTGCAGCAGGTGAGTGTGCGCACGCGCATCTACGTCGGTGCCGAGCGCTTCGTCGAGGAGCTGCATCGGCGCTGGCAGGCGCGGCGCAAGCCGGTGGCCGCGGCCGCGAGCGCCGCGCCGGCGCGCTTCCTGCCGCCTGCGCGCGAGATGCCGGACAACGCCGTGTTCATCAGCTACGCGCGCGAGGATCTGCCTGCGGTGCAGCAGCTCAAGGCGGGACTCGACGCCGCCGGCGTCACCACCTGGTTCGACATCGACCGGCTCGAGGCCGGCGATGACTACGACCGCAAGATCCGCAACAACATCGCGCGCTGCTCCTATTTCATCCCGGTGGTCTCGGCAGCCACGCAGCGCCGGCTCGAGGGCTACTTCCGGCGCGAGTGGAGCTACGCCATGGATCGGGCGCGCAACATGGCCGACGGCGCACTCTTCATCCTGCCGGTGAGCATCGATGCGACCGATGCGGCGCAGGCGCTGGTGCCCGACAAGTTCAAGGCGCTGCATTTCACGCAGCTTCCGGGCGGTCAGGTGGCGCCCGAGTTCGCCGCCCGGCTGGCGGACTTCATGCAGGCGCGCGGCCGATGAACGCCGTGCCGGCCAAGGCCGCGGCGCCCGAGCTCGCCACCACCGTCGACGAGCGCAACCCCTGGCTCGGGCTCGCCTCGTTCACGGAAGAGACGCGCGCTTACTTCTTCGGCCGCGACGAGGAGGTGGGGGAGCTCGCGCGGCGCGTGCAGCGCAAGCTCCTCACCGTACTCTTTGGCCAGTCCGGCCTCGGCAAGACCTCGATCCTGCGTGCGGGGCTCGTGCCCCGCCTGCGCAGCCAGGGCTACTGCCCGATCTACGTGCGCATCGACTACAACCGCGAATCTCCCGAGCCAGCCGAGCAGATCAAGCAGGCAATCCAGGCCAACGCGCGTCGCTCGGGGCAGTGGACGCAGGTGGGAGTCGCGGTCGCCGGGGAGTCGTTGTGGGAGTTCCTGCATCACCGCGACGACATGCTGCTCGATGAGTCGGGCAAGCCGCTGATCCCGCTGCTGATCTTCGATCAGTTCGAGGAGATCTTCACGCTGGCGCAGTCGGACGACTTCGGGCGTGCGCGCGCGGCGCGCTTCATCACCGAGCTCGCCGACCTGGTCGAGAACCGGCCGCCCAAGGCGCTCGAGGCGAAGTTCGATGAGGACGAGACCGCTGCCGGACGCTTCGACTTCGCGCGCAGCGATTACCGGGTGCTGATCGCGCTGCGCGAGGACTATCTCGCCCCGCTCGAGGGATTGAAGAAGGAGATCCCCAGCATCGGACAGAACCGGCTGCGACTCGCGCCCATGACCGGCACTCAGGCGCTGGCCGCAGTGCGCGAGCCGGGCAAAGGGCTGGTGTCGGACGAGGTCGCCGCGGCGATCGTGCGCTTCGTCGCGGGCGGGGCCGAGCTCGGTAACGCCGTCGTCGAGCCCTCGCTCCTGAGCCTCATCTGTCGCGAGCTGAACGACGCGCGCATTACGCAGGGCCGCAGTGAGATCTCGCTCGACCTCCTGGCCGGCTCCCACGCCACCATTCTGCAGAACTTTTACGAGCGTGCGCTCGCCGACCAGCCCGCTGCCGTCCGCCGCATCTTCGAAGACGAGCTGCTGACGGATTCGGGCTTCCGCGAGAACGTCGCCGAGGAGCGGCTGGTGAGCCGCTTCACCGAGGCGGGTGCCGCGCCCGGCACGCTCGCGACTCTCGTCAACCGGCGGCTGCTGCGTATCGAGGAGCGGCTCGACGTGCGCCGCGTCGAGCTCACCCACGACGTGCTCTGCAGCGTCGTCAAGGCGAGTCGCGACAAGCGTCACGAGCGTGAGGCGCGCGAGGCCACCGAGCAGCTGCTCGCTGAACAGAAGGAGCGTGAGCTTGCGGCGCGGCGCTCGGCGGCACGTGCGCGGCAGATCGCCACCGGCTGCACGGTGCTCGCGATCCTCGCGGCAGGTGCGGCGGTATTCGGCTACCTGAGCAGCCAACGTGCGCGCCGTGCCGAGATTCAGGCCGAAGAGACGCGTGCCGTGGCTGAGAAGGCGCGCGCCGGCGCCGAGCATCTGCTCGGCTACCTCAGCGACGACTTTGCGCGCGAGCTCGAGAGCTTCGGCCGCCTCGACGTGCTGGCGGAATTCTCCAAGCGCCAGATCGACTACTTTCATGCTCTGCCGCCCGTGCTGCGCGGCACGGAGACCACGCGCAACGCGGCGCTCGCCATGGTGTACCGCGCCCGCGCCCTGCGCTCTCTCGGCGATCTCAAGACCGCCGGCGCTGATGCGGCCGAGGCCCGCCAGCTCCTCGAGGGGCTGCAGGCCGGCGGTGACACCTCAGAGGCCACCCTGATTGCGCTGGCGCTGGCCGTCGCGGCCCAGGGCCGGGTGCTCGAAAGCTCCAGTGACCCGAAGGACCTCCCCACCTACGAGCAAGCCGCCAATCTGCTGCGACCGATCGTTGCAGGGCGGACAGCCTCGGATGCCGGGCGCAGGGCCTACGTCGATGTGCTGGTCAGGCTCGGGTATCAACAGCTCCGTGCCCAAAAACGCGAAGATGCCATACGTACTGAGGAGGAGGTGCGCCGCATCGCGGCGGATCTCGGTGCGCTCGATCTCACCAATCTCGACATGACCGCGTACTATGCCGAAGCGAGCGGGTGGGAGGTTGAATCGCTGATAGAACTCGGACGCAATGCCGAGGCACGCAAGGTGGGCGAGGATTCCCTGGCGCTCGCCGACCGACTACTCGAGCGGCGACCCGGCTATCGCCTGGCGCTGCACGCCGAGCAGATCATCCTGGGTAATCTCAGTTCCATGGCGCAGGACGATCTCGACCCGCGAGCGGCGCTGCGTATGGCTGAGCGCAATGAGCAGGTCTCACTGACGCTGCTGAAACTCGATCCGAGCAGCGTCGTGAGTTGGAACAACCTTGGCGTCGCGGATTCGAATGTCGCCGATATTTACACCTCGGCGGGCCGGCTGCGCGAGGCGCTGCGTTATCGCCTCAAAGCGCTCGACGATTACGGACAGGCAACAGGGGGCGGCGCGACCTTCCAGATGACGCGCACCTTCGACACCGGACAGGTCATTTTCCTGCAGACGGAAATCGGAGATTTCGCCGGCGCTGACGCCACGATTGCATCCAACGAGCCTTTCGCGGCCAGGCTGCGCCGCAGCGAACCAGAGGGGAGTAACGCGGTATTCTCTGTGGAGCAAATGGTAATTTTCGACAAGTCAGCAGTCGCGCTGGGACGCAACGACTTCGCCGCGGCCAGGCGCATGGCTGCGGATGTGGCTGCCAGGTTCGAAGCCATGATACCCATCGGCGGCTTCCAGGAGTACATCCGGCACATCTTTCGCTGGGTATGTCTGCATGAGGTAGTGAGTCCAGCCGCTTATGAGCTCGGTGACTTCGCAGCTGTCGAGCAGGCCGAGCGCACTGCGCTCCAAGAGCACATGGCGCGGTCGCAAGCTCTCAGTGATCGACGCGAGATGGCCGGGATGTCGACCTGGCTCGCGCTCGCGCTCGCGCTCGCGGGCCGCCCCGCTGAGGCGGCGAAGACGATTGCTCCGGTCATCACCTTGGAGCGTGGGCTCGCGGCGCGAAATCACGGCGACCAGGGAGTCCCGATGGATCTCGCCGCCGCGCTCTATGTCGCAGGGCTCACGGATCCGGCGAAGCGTACGGCGCTGCTGCGCGAAGCGGCCGGGCTGCTCGCCGGACTGCCGCCTGAGCTCGGCAACTCGCACAGCGTGCAGCGCTGGCGGGCACGTATCCAGCAGGCGCTCCAGGGTCGCATCGCCAGGAGTGAAGACGCGCATACCACCCGCCAAGCGGGGTAAGAGTCCGTGAGCGCAGCCACGCTGCCTCTCTACCGTTCCACCTCGCGCCGGGGTTTCTCCGGCGCCATCCGCAACGATCCGCGTCGCGTCACCGCCCGCAAGCTGGTGAAGGAAATCGACGTCATCTTCGCCGACGGGCCGTGCGTCGTGCGGACCAACGAGGGCATGGTGCACGTTCGACCCGGCGACGCCATCATCACGGGCATTGCCGGCGAGCACTGGCGCGTCTCGCGCTCGCACTTTGCGCGCAGATACCGGCCAGTGCCGCCAACGGTTGACGGCCGTGCCGGCCGCTACGCCAGCCGCCCCAAGCGCATTCTGGCGGTGCCGATGAGCGCGGCCTTCGAGGTGTTGCTGGCGGACAATGTCTCGCGCCTGAGCGGACGCCCCGGCGACTGGCTGGTCGATTACGGCGACGGAAGCCTCGGGATTATTTCGCCCTCGATCTTCGCCACCACCTACGAGGTCGTCGGTGCGACTTCGCGCATGGCACTGCACCAGCTCATTCAAAAGCTGTTGCTCCTCGGGGTGCGGCTTCCCTCCCTGCCGTCGCCACCGGCGCCACAGCCGCCGGCAGCGTTACAGCCGATCATGGACGCGATCGCTGCCGGTCACCGCGCCTTCGACCAGCGAGCGATCGACTTCGGCCACCGCTACCGCAGCGGCTTCTGGGCGATATATATCCTCAGCGCGATCGCGGTGCTGTTCGCGGTGCTGCCGCTGGCACTCGGCTGGGACAGCCCGCGGCACCGGCTGCATCCTTATTCGGGTGTCTGGGCGGTCGGGGAAGTACTGGTCATCGCCGCCGTGACCGGGATCTACTGGGTGGGCCTGCGCCGGCACTGGCAGGGGGAGTGGTTGCGCGCGCGCACGACCGCCGAGCTCGCGCGTTACCTGCCGATGCTGGCGCCGCTCATCGACTTCAACGCTCCGACCAAGGAAGCCGACTGGTACATGCGCATCTTTGTGCCGGACCAGCATCTGCGCACCGGTGGGGACATTCCCGCGCTCTGTGCGTTGGCCGAGCCGCTGGCACGCAAGCTCCTCGCGGCAGCCTGGAACGATCGCGAGTTCGTCGCGAGCTACTCTCGCTGGACGATCGAGACACTCGAGGAGCAGCGCCACTATCACCATCGCACGGCGACCCGGCAGCATGCCCTGCTGCACCGGGTGCACGTCGTGACCACCTGGCTCTTCGGGCTGACCGCGCTAGGCGCGCTGACACACCTGCTGTTGCACACCATCTTTCTTTCCATGCTCACCACGTTCTTCCCGGCCCTCGGTGCATCGCTGCACGGTGCGCTGGCGCAGTCCGAGGCCTACCGGCTCGGCAAGACCTCGGAGCGGCTGGTGACGCAGCTCCAGGAAGCCATAGACAGCATCCGCGCCGCGTTCGACAAGTCGATGAGCAGCGGAGACATGAGCGCTCTCAAGAGCGCGATCCAGGCCGCGATCGCGCTGATCCTCGAAGAGCACCAGGACTGGCATCTGCTGGTGCGGCCGCACGCCTTGCCGCTCGGCTGATCCCCTGCTGGCCTGCGTTCTTATCCGCCGCTGGTGCGGCGGATGAAGTCGGCGACGTTGTCGTGCAGCTGCTTGAGCGAAGCATCCTTGGCGTAAACCATGTGTCCCGACTCGTAGAAGCGGTACTCGATGTTGCCCTGGAGGTTCTGCGGTATCGGCAGGTGATGCATCTCGTAGATGCCCTGGTAAAAAGGCGTCGCCAGATCGAAATAGCCTGCGTTCAATTGAACCTTGAGGTTGGGGTTGAGCTTCATGGCGTTGGCGAGATCGGGCATGACATTCACGCCCTGTCGTGACGAGAGCGGCTGCCCGGTCTGACCCGGCAGCTGATGCGCAGAATTCCAGGTGCCGTAGATGCGCAGGCTCGGCTTGAAGATCTTGTCTTCGCCGTAGTGCAGCTCCTTGCGTGCATACTCGTTGAAGGCTGACACGTAGGCGGAGCTGAGTGCCGTGGCCTGCGGGTCGTAATCGGCTCGTTGTGCGAGCGGATCGATATCGGGACCCGAGAAGCGGCTGTCGAGGCGCCCGGTGGTCAGGCTGCCTTCGCCCTGCAGGTTCTGGCGGAATTCCCCGCCGTCGATACGCAGGTCTGCCCTGAGAATATAGTCGACCGGCAGCCCGGTGTACTCGTGGAGCTTCTCGGCCACCGCGGCGCGCTCGCTCGCCGTCAGCGCCGCGCCGGCGGCCAGGGCGCGCGCGTAGTCGCCCATCGCAAACTCCTCGACCTCCTTCAGCAACGCATCGAGGCTCGGCTTCTCGCCGGGCAGCTTGTGGTGATACCAGGCGGTGGCCGCATAGGTCGGCAGCACGGTCTGGTAGGGCAGATCGATCCCGGGGTTGGCGGTAGGCCGATCCGGGCTCAGGTCAAAGCTGAGAATCTGCGAGAGCAGGATGACGCCGTTCAGGTCGATCGAGCGGTCGGCCTCGAGCTGATTGACGACCACGGCCGAGCGCGGCGTGCCGTAGCTCTCGCCGAAGAGGTACTTCGGCGAGTTCCAGCGGCCGTACTTGGAGAAGAACTGGGTGATGAATTCGCAGAACGCATAGGCATCGGGATCGACGCCGTAGAACGCTTTCTCCTTGTCCTTGCCGGCGATGCGGCTGAACCCGGTGCCGGGGGCGTCGATGAACACCATGTCGGTTGCATCGAGCAGGCTCGAGCCGTTGTTGACGAGCGAGTACGGCGCGGGCGGCGTGTGCGCATCGGTGGAGGTGACGATGCGGCGCGGGCCGAAGGCGCCGAGATGTAGCCACATGGTGGAGGAGCCCGGGCCGCCGTTGTAGAAAAAGGTCAGCGGGCGCGGACCGCCGCCGCCGCTGCGAAAATAGGCGACGTAGAACATCGAGGCTTCGGCGGTTGGATTGGCAGGCTCGCGGCCCGGCTCGTCTGCGGCCGCCGCCGTCGCTCTTTCTCTCTCTTCTCTCTCTTCTCTCTCCGCGCCACTGCGCTCGGTGGCGGGATCGCGCGGTACGTCATCCCACCCCTTGGGATGCACGATCAGCGTGCCGGCGATCGCCTGGTAGGTAATCGCCTTTCCGCCAATGGTCACGCTGCCGCTGCTGCTCACCGACTCGGCCTTGAACGGCTCGAACTTGTGACTTGCCGCCTTGTCGGGCTCACCCTGCCCCTTGCGCTCCGGCGGTGGTGATTCGTCGGCGGCCGCCGCCCAGCCGGCGCATGAGCAGAGCGCGACCAACAGCGCCAGGCAGGCGCCGGGATGTGAGCGAGGCATGACGACTCCTTCGAGGCCGCAGCGACTCGCGCAAGTCTAGCGGAGGCGTCCGGCGAAGTATGCTGTCGTTTTTGGCACGGGCGGCGAACGCCCTGGGGTTTTTGCCCATGACTACAGCACTCGTGACCGGCGCCTCCGGCGGAATCGGCGCCGCGATCTGCCAGCGACTGGCGCTGCGCGGCGTGACCGTGACGCTGCACTACCGCTCGGACCGAGCCGCTGCCGAGGCTACGCTGTCGGCGCTGGCCGGGACGGGTCACCGCATCCTGCAGGCCGACCTCGGCGATGCGCAGTCGATCGCTCGCTTGTGGGAGGAGGCGTGCGCAGGCGGCACGATCGATGCCCTCATCAACAACGCCGGTATTTTTCCCGATCACCCCCCGCTTACTACGCCGTACGCGGACTGGACGGCGGCGTGGCAACGGACGCTCGCGACCAACCTCACCGCGCCGGCACACCTTTCTTATTGCGCGGCGCGCGCCATGGCGGTGCAGGGCGGCGGGCGAATCGTCAACATCTCCTCGCGCGGTGCTTTTCGCGGCGAGCCGAAGATGCCCGCCTACGCGGCCAGCAAGGCGGGACTGAACGCGTTGAGTCAGTCACTGGCCAAAGCGCTGGCCCCGCAGGGTGTCTACGTGTTCGTGGTCGCACCCGGCTGGGTGTCGACGCCGCGGGTAGCCGCGATGCTCAAGGAACCGGGCGTGCTCGCCGATCACCCCTTGGGGCGCGTCGCGACCCCGCAGGAGGTCGCCGAGGTCGTCAGTTACTGCGCGCTCGATGCCCCCGCGAGCCTCACCGGCGCGATTCTCGATGTGAACGGAGCGTCTTACCTGCGGACCTGAGCGGCGCGAATCACGAGTCCGTCACGTCAGTAGCGGCCGCGCCGGCTGCGATGTCGACCCTCGAGAACCACAGATCGCGCCAGCGCTCGGCCTTTTGCCGACCGGAGAGGGTCTGCG
>Ga0187783_10002883_pt1 | contig 12743 bp, 10 predicted proteins | sample 1015_SJ02_MP02_2_FD_132471 | JGI IMG/M metagenome (GOLD analysis project Ga0187783, IMG submission 132471) | Tropical peat soil microbial communities from peatlands in Department of Meta, Colombia - 1015_SJ02_MP02_20_MG | ecosystem: Environmental > Terrestrial > Soil > Wetlands > Peat | place...
GAATAAGCCGGCGGTGCAGCGGGAGCAGCGGGCTTCGCCTTTGCGTGCGTCGCGGTGGGCGCCGGCGCTGCCGGAGGAGGAGCGCCGAGCAGCGATGCCTGATAAAGCGGCGGAGGCGCAGTCTTGTTTTCGTCAATCGCGTTGCGGAGCGCGAGTTGGACGCGGCCCATGGTGTTGGCCATCGCGAGCTTGTCCGCGTCTTCGGGAGTGACGAGCAAAGTGATGACGGTTACGGTTTGCGCCTGGCCCTGGCGATCTTGTTCAGTGCGCTGGTTGGCGGCGAGAACGCGAACATCTTCGAGAATGGTGCGAGTCACCTGCTCGTTGTTGCCACCCTGCGATTGCCCCGTCACCATGACGTCGACCGAGGTTCCGGGCTGAGCGAAGCCAGCAACGGCGACAACGTCATTGACGGCGACCGAAACCGCGCGCATGCCTTCGGGAATGACCGCGGGAAGGCCGGCGCCTGCATCCTTGGGAGCGAGCTTGCCCTCGAGGATCGGCTCGCCGGGGAGAACGGGCGTAATCAATGCGCGGCCCACACAGTCCTGAACTCGGGTGAACACGCCCTGAATCGGCTGATCCGACGGCCAGGAAATTAACTTGAGATCGTTCCCCTCAAGGCGGGTACCGAGAGGCAACTGCTCCGCGGCCACCACGATCTGCGATGTCGTCACAGCGGTCTTCTGAACCTGGGCCTGAGACATCGCCTTATAAACAATCTCCGCGAGAATCAGTCCCAACACCAGGGCGACCGCCAGTCCAATTAAAAGTCGACTCCGTCTCATCTTTTCTTCTCCACGTCAGGTTTACAGACGGAACGTTCCGATCCCGTAACAAATGAGAGTGGCGGCCGCTGCCGCGACGCCAAAAGGCAGATGCGAGGCGCGAGCGTTGCCCAATTGGATCTCGGGGTGGGGCTTCAAACCGAAGACGAAAAATCCCCGGAGCAATTCCCACAGATTCGAGATCGTCTCAATCACTCGCCGATGCCAAATCATCTGCACCACCGCCATCACGCCGGCAATCAAAATCGCCGTCAACAACACATCGAAAACATTGCGCAGCCCCAAGACCGCGCCCAACGCCCCCATCAACTTCCAGTCACCCGCTCCGAGCCCCCGAAGCAAAACGATCGGGAGGAGAACCAGCAGCATTGCAACCGCGCCAGCGAAGGACCACTTGAGCCCGTTCCAGCCAAACATCAATTGATTGGCCAGCAATCCGATTAAAAATCCCGGAATCGTCAGCCAGTTGGGAATTCGGCGGGATCGGATGTCGATGCCCGCCGCAATTCCCGCAATTGTGAGTGCCAATAACCAAGTCATGTGCCGCTCCACCCGCCGCCTCCAGCACCAGCATTGTGCATGGAAAGTTTCGTCGTTCCGCCTGGCTTCACGATCCCGAAGCTGAAGTCCTGACCACTCAAGTAACCGCACCCCAAATTCAACAGCCGAAAAAGGATCATCACGCCCAACTAGCTGGCGGAGGTCAGATTGGCGTTGGCGTTCGCGAAAACCGTGCTGATCGTGGTGCCGAGCGTGTTCATTGAGGCGATCGCCACCAATGCCACGAGCACCAGCAACAGCGCGTATTCCGTGAGGTCCTGCCCTTTCTCTTCACGCCACAACCTCTTGAATGCTTGCATCACTCTCCACCTCCCATTGGTCTTCGCCGCTTCCGAGAAAGCGAGCGATACAATCGGGTCCTGTGCGATCGAACTCAAGAACCCGAATGCGTGACTTTGCTCCTCGCCCCCGTTGTTTTTCATCCGGGAAATTTTCGATCTCGAATCTCTCCGGCCGCCGGAAGAATCAAAGTGATTCTTGCGGCGGCTCAGGAGCGATGTCGGGGATCTCAGATTCCTGGTGATTGGCAGCGCCGTCCGAGAAGAAGTTGGTGAGTACCCCTTCAAGCATCTTCACGTGGTGATCGCCGCCAACGCAACGAGGATCAGCACCAGGCCGCAGTCGGTAAAACGGGACTTTCGATTCGAGACACGGCCTGAGCGTCAGTTCTTACTTCACGTCTAACCCGAGCAAACCCTCTGGGAAAAGTGGACACCCGCAACTAACCCGCAGTTGTGGGGCCACTTAACCCAGGCAAAATTAGCTGGCAGACGTGAGGTTGGCGTTGGCGTTCGCGAAGACCGTGCTGATGGTGGTGCCGAGCGTCTTCATCGTGGTAATCGCAACCAACGCAATAAGAACCAGCAACAGAGCATATTCCGTAAGGTCCTGGCCAGCTTCCTCACGATACAGCCTGAGCATAAGTTCCTTCATGTTGTAGTTCCTCCTTTGAGTTTCGAAACTGGGACGAACACCCGTGTGGATATTGCAGGTACCGTGCCAAATGAGGAAGGGAGGGCAAAAATCAAAGTGCTCTAAATTCAAGCGATTAGGATAAGGCGCGGCGTCTTGCAGAGAAATGGTTCTGTTCACATGGGTCATTCGCTTCTCTTCGTGTGAAAGTAGGGTATATGGGTCTGTAACCTGTTCACTTTTGTTCACATTACGAGGCGGAAATGGCCCTGAATTGCGACTATTCAAGCCTCGACGGGAAGAAGATTTCTGCGGAAAATACTCGCGCAGAGAGCCGGCTAGGAGAATGGGCACGTGGATTACGGCCGGATCGCCGCCGCGGACGCGCGGCGCGAGGGAACGTCACGAACGTATAAGACAGCGACATCGTCGGCGTACGCGATCTTCCACGCTGGAATTTGAGAAAATACAGTTGCGAGCGTTGATTTAGGCGGAATCAAGCAAGCGCCGATGCCATAGAGATCAAGCAGACGAAAAGCGTCGGGCTCGACGCGAGTGATATCGAGATAGTCGGAAAAAACGCCGGCGTACTCGTAGAAATCAGCGCGGCCGTCAATGAAAACTTTCTGTTGCGGATAGAGGTCGTGAATGAGATAGCCGCCCCAGGCATACTCGTTGTACATCGGGACGTTCAAAGGATGCTCGCGGATAAATTCAACGGCTTTGACGGGAGAAGTCTCGGTGAACGGCTTTACCAAGCGGGAAGGACCGCTCAAGTAATAAACGATGCCCGCGATGACGCCGAGCGAGATGATCAGGTTCAGGACGGGCTTGTCTTTTGCCGGCTCGTAGTCGGGAATCCAACGGCTCAAAAGATCGGCGATTTCCGGCGTCAGGAAAATCAAGAAGAACAGAAGAAAGCGAATGTGCGCGTATGCCGCGAACGCGCCGGCCATCACGAGAACCCACGAAGTGAGATTGTGCTCGAGGCGAAACATTACCTGTGCGAGGACCAAGCAAAGCAACGCGACCATCATGATTTTGCCGAAGAGCAAGCCGAAGCTGAGCGGCTGCCATTCGAGCACGCTCGAAACGTTCAGAGGCTGCATAAACGCCATCTGAAACGGATACGTCGCGAGGCGTGTGCCATACGGCGTAAGTGGCAGAACGGCAACAATGGCGAGCAAAACCTTGAGTAGATGCAAGCGCTGCACTGGCGACCATTTTTCGGCGTAGAGACCGCCGACGCGAAAATCGAACAGTCCCGTCAGCAAATACACTCCGAAAACACCAAGGCCGAGGAAAAACGTGCCGTGCGTGTTGATCCAGACCAGGAAAAGAAGCGGCAGCCACCACAGCGTGCGCGTGGTTCCGAGTTTGTAACGCTCGAGCGCCACGAGCATGATCAGCATGAAAATGTAGCCCATGACTTGCGGCCGCAGCGTGAAGAACGCGCCGATCATGAGCAGCGAAAAAACGGTTGCGAGGAAAGCCGCCTTCGCGTTCTTGCAACGAAGGCTCGCAAAATAAAATATGAGAAGGGTCAGCGTAGAAGCCCAAATGAATTGCAGAGCCGCCATGCCGAGGAATCCCCATCGAGCCGCGAACGCAATGACAACTTCGCCAAGCCATTCATACGCAATCCAAGGAGCGCCGGGAGCGGTGAACGAATAATGATCCGCGGTGGGGAAAGTGTGCTGGTTCAGAATCATCTCGCCGATGCGGATGTGCCACCAAGTGTCCGGATCCACGAAACGGAAGTGCGCTGCCACGCACGCGCCGCCGACCAAGAGCGCGCCCAAGAAAACAGGGAACGACATCCAGCGGCGGAGGACATCCGTTGTGGCGGCGCGCGAGTTCGATAGATTGGAGACGGCTGAGCTCATCCCTGATGCCAGTCGCTTCGCCTGGAAGTCCTTTGCTTCATCACGTAAACGGCTTTTGAGACGGCGACCGGAGGATTGCGAGCCGCCAGAATTGCCGTCGAATCAAAATGAGACGAACAGCCCACTGCTTAGCAGACTGAGGCCATGCGAGGTAGCACGATGTTTGCCAACTCAATTCAAGCTAAGTCCAATGGACAGATGGCGAAAATCGTCGAGAACGGCGAAGGGAGTCTTTACAAGTTCTGGTTTTTCTCCGAGTTGGAGAATCTTTTCCTCCTGGAGATGACCTAAAAGGAGGCCCGCCTGACGAATATAGTCAATCCGCTCGGGGCGAAGGCACATGATTCGGGCGCAGGTGGAGTCCACGGCGACGGGATCGTCACCTAATACCAACAAACCACAAGACTTAGCGGAGCCCTGAATCGGGCCGTTGCCTTCCATGGCGGTGATGCCGTCCACAATAGCGAAATCCGGGCGAACCGCGCTATTGATGTCGAGGATCGAGTTCGAAATGCCGGCCCAGTGCAGGATGTTTTTCGGCCAGCCGTAGCAACTCCCGGGCACGATGCCAAACATATTCTTAAGAGAAAGGGTAACGCCGGACCAGTGGTGCGTCTTCATCTTGGGCATGGAGACGACGAAGTCGGCGCCAAGAATCTTTGCCGGGAGATAAAGTTTCTTCAAATTGGAAGCCCGCGTCTTCAATGCGACAGGATGAACGTCGTCGGTGTTCAGATCAACGAGGGCCGTGGTCATATTGCCGAGGTAATCGCGCAAGCGCATCGACTCGGCGATGGCTTCGATGTCGCGCTCGAGGCCGGGCCCATCGGCAATGATCACGCTCGACGCTCCGAGGCTCAGAAACGCTTCGCGCGCGGCAACGACGACGGCGGGATGCGTGCTGATAGCGCCAAGGGGGTCGTGCCAAACGAAATTTACTTTGAGCAAAACGGATTTGCCCTGAACGGGCAAATTAAATTCGCGAATCGTTTCCCGGAGGATGGCCAAGAGATCGAGATCGTAAGAGGCGGCGCGGCGAACAGCAACACGCGCGGGCGGACGAGCGAAAGATGGCGCGAGATCGGCGTTCTTGGCGCTCATGGAAGAGGGGGCTCCTGCGCCGCGGGCGGGAAAAGTTTTCGATTTGAGTTCAACGAGAGCGCGGCCAGCGCCGTCACGTGAAGATTGTCAAGAAAGCGATCGGCCTCGAAAAGAGTTTGCAACCGAGCATCAAGAGAAGGGACGCGCCGGCCGTAGACTTCCATGCACATGTGCGCGATGGCCACCGAGCCGCTGCCGAGAATTTGGTGAATCGAATTTTCCAGCCATTGCAGGCTTTCACGAACTTGAGGAAGCATAGGGAAGTTGCGCAGCGCAAGCAGCGCCCAAACGGTGGGCGCAGCAAGCGCTTCACCAGCCGCTCCGTACACGAGCGGATTGCCGGAATTCCATCCGCCGCCGGGACACATGCGGTCGCACAGCATGGCTTCGGCCAGAAACTTGCGCTTCAAAGCCGCGGGAGAAAGTTCGGCGGGCGCGAGTCGCAGCATGAAGATTAGCGCGTACGAAGTTGGCTCAACCCAACTGCCGGTGTTCGGGGTCCACGACCAGCCGGCCAGTGAATTGTTTTGGCGCGTCACGACGGATGCGGGCGAAAAGCGCTCGCGCATGCGCTGGAAAAAATTCGGTGTACGCGGCCAACTCCGGCAGAGCCATTCGAGGCCTCGCGAGATCGCGCCGGCATCAGCGGCGACTTCATGAAGAGCCAGGCAGGCAAGGGACGTCACCCAGCAGCCTTCTTTCTGCGATGCGAATGCGGGCCAGGAACCGTCGTGCGTTTGCGTGCGGAGAAGCCAGTCCTTGCCACGTGAAATAGCGTGCTGCGATTCGGCGGTGCGCTCCTCATTTTGAAGCGCGCAGAGGACCCAGGAGGCGGGTTCGGTGGCGCTTTCACCGCCGCGGTGATAGCCCCAGCCACCATCCGAATTCTGCGAATCTACCAAGAGCTGGATCAGCGAAGCGCGGAAGGATTGGGAATCGCGAGCAACGGAAGAGTTGGTGGTCACGTCGTAAACGGCCGAAAAGCTGATTTGACCACCTAATTTTAAGGCAATTCTTCGATGATGATGGATTCTTTCGAGTCTTCGGTGCCGTTACCGTCGCCATCGGAACGAATCTGATATTGGTTGATCAAACGATGGAGATAATTGCGCGCGACGCCGAGATTGCGAGCCGCGCGCGTCTTGCTTCCGCCGCATTGATTCAAGGTTCGAATAATCAAGCGGCGCTTGAATTCGCGGACTTCGCCTTCGTAGGATTGCTCGATCGGGGCCGGCGCGCCGAAATTTTCGAGCATCATGGCCGGCAGGTGCCACAACTCGATGCTGGTGCCGTCGGCGAGTGCGACAGCGCGCTGAATAATGTTTTCCAGCTCGCGCACGTTTCCCGGCCAGGAATGCTCTTCAAGAGCGTGCATGACGGAGCGGGACATCCGCGTGACTTTCTTCTGGAACTGTTCGGCGAAGCGCTTGACGAAATGATTCGCGAGAAGAGAAATGTCGTCGCGGCGCTCGCGCAGCGGCGGAACGTGAAGCTGAACGACGTTCAGGCGATAGTACAGATCCTCGCGAAACTTTCCTTGCTCGACCATTTTGGGGAGATCACGATTCGTCGCGCAGACCACGCGAATATTGACGGAAACCGAACGATTGCTCCCCAGGCGCTCGAAGCTGCGTTCCTGAAGCACGCGTAGGAGCTTGGGCTGAAGAGCGATTCCAAGGTCGCCGACTTCATCGAGGAAAAGCGTTCCGCGATCCGCAGCCTCAAGACGGCCGCGGCGCAGGGCCTGCGCGCCCGTAAATGCGCCGCGCTCATGCCCGAACAATTCGTCTTCGACAAGGGTGTCGGGAAGATTGGCGCAAGAAAAAGCGACAATCGGATAGGCCGAGCGCGAACTGAGCCGGTGGATCATCCGCGCGACGAGCTCTTTGCCCGTCCCGGTTTCGCCGGTGATGAGCACGGAGACGTCGCAGGGCGCGATTCGTTTGGCCATGTCGAGCATCTGCGACATGGATTCGGAAGTGGCGATGATCTCAGGCATGAGGCGCGGCTGCATCTGCTGGGCGCGGAGCCGGGCAGCCTCCTTGAGAGCGGCATGGTGTTGGCGGCCGCGTTCGAGAACGATGCGCAGGTCCATGAGGCTCGGCGGGCTGGCGAGGACTTCGTAAGCGCCCTTTTCGAGGAGATCGAGGGTGGCGGTGCGTTCCTTCGTTTCGTTGATGACGATGATCGGAGGAGGAAGCTCCGTCTTGGAAACCTGCTCAACCAGCCGGAGCGCCGAGGGCAGTTCAAATTCGCTGCGGGAAGTATGCAAATCGAGGAGAATCGCATCAACCGCGCGGATTGCATCGGCGTCAATCGCGAAACTCCCGCGGCACTCGACGTCGAAACCCGTGCCGAGAAAGCGTATCAGGGCCTTCGTAAAATCGGGGTCTTTGCTAAAAAAAAGGATCCGCATCAATTCTCTCATCCTGATCTCCCAAGGGCTGTGAAAGTTCAGGGATGAAGCCGAATTCCCAAGGTCCTCATCACACGTCCAACGCAAAAACGGTATCGCGCGACCGCGCAGAACACTACACCGCCGCGTCCTCTCGGCCTCCGAGAGCCTGAACGATTTTTCGACTCAATTCCTGCCGCGACTGGGACTTCTATCGGCGGGGACACCGAATGGACGGCTATCATATCGCTGCATACGGGCGAAAAAGCAAGAGAAAAGTGAACAAATCGTGACGCGATAGTGAGCAAGTTCAAACCAAAATTTACCAAATTCTCTCCACTTGGGAATTTTGTTGCCCATTAATGGCCTGAACGGCGGCGCTCGAACGGCCAATGCCCGAGGATGTGAGCGATTGTTATCATCGAATTGCGGCGGGATCGGTGCCAAGACGCCGCGCGAAAGCTTGAATTGAATCGCAGAGAGGCGGTCGAATTACTTTAGGAGAAAGAGCTTAGACAAGCCGGTACTTCGCAACTTTTTGCGCCCAGCCGGGTTTTTCCACAAAATAGTTGTAAACTGTCTCATTCTGCGAGAGACAATTGCTAAGTATCGTGTTATGTCTGGATTGGTTCTGCAGCGGGCTTATTGTGACGCCCCCCCACTTCCCGCTGCGTATGGCCTACGAACTGCTTCTGTGCAATTGAGCTGTGAATATATCTGTATCTGGAGCTCGTTTCGGGCGACCGGTGTGCTAGGGATCGCCGTAACGCATTGAAATGCTGGGACAGACGCCGCAAACGCTAATTCCGAAAGAGCCGCAGAGACTCAAGCCAGTCGTGGTTTCGTCGCTGCGCTCGCTTAATTCCGCGCCGCTCGAAGGATTTGGACGGCGAATCTACATACCGGTCATGAAGAGGTATATGCCGGGCGGATCGATATTCAGCTCGATCCTGATGCACGTGGCCTTCGGCATATTCCTCCTGAGGTTCCCGTTCCAGCTGTTGTCGAGTCCACCGCCTGAACCGGAACCACAGAAAGTGACCACACCGATTTATTACACGGTCCGCGCCGCGGACTTAGCCAAGCTGCTCCCGTCTATTCTGCCCGCTGGCGCCGGGTCGAAGCCGGGGCACGGAATTCATAAGGAAAAACCGCCAGCGCTGGGCAGCACGAACTTCCATCCGAAATTGACGGTCGTGCTGACACCGCCTCGTCCGGACAACGAACACCAGACCATCATTCAGCCGAACTCGCCGCCGGAATTGAAAATTACGCAGGATCTCAAGCTTCCGAACATTCTGGTCGGCAATCCTCTGACGCCGTCGAAGCCGAAGCTCGATCCGAAAGCGTCCAAGGGAACGCTCTCAAAGATGAACGAAAAGGCTGCGCCGGATGCGCCGAAGATTAACTCGGAACCCACGGTGCCCGTAGTCGCGCAGATCGCTCCAATCAGTCAGCCGCATCTTGTCGTGCCGATGAGCACGGGTTCAGTGGCGACGCCCCATGCCGGCCGCGCGCCGACCGGTGGCGGGGGCAGCGCGGATTCCACAGGAGCGAACGGACTTCTCGTTGTGTCGATTGATCCTGCGAGCGCGGCTCAACTTGCCGAGCTACTTCCGGGAAACCGGTATGGCGCATTCACGATTTCTCCGGCGGGCGGACAGCCTGGTTCGCCAGGCGGCGTAGCCGGCGGAGATCCAAAAGGCGGCACTGGCGGGCCCGGCACGGGCGGAAACGGCAGCTCCGGCGTTGGAAACGGGACCAGCGGCGGTGGCGGCGGGGGCGAAGGGAACGGAGGGTTCGTCGCGATTAAAGGCGGGAACGGCGGCAAAGGAGGAGTGCTGCCGGGCGGCGACATGGGATTTACGCCAGAGAATATGGTGTACGTCGTAACGCCGCCGCCGGGGGTTCGCAGCAACACGTTGATCGTGTCCGCGGGTCCGGTTGGAGGCGGTGGGCTCGGAGTCTACGGCGCGCTGAAGTGCGGCAGGGTTTACAGCGTGTTCCTGCCGATGCCGGGAAAAAGCTGGATTCTGCAATACTGCAAGACGGGGGCGCCGGCGGACGACGTGCAGTATCAAACTGCCGGATCGAACGTCCAACTGGACAAGGGCCTCGTTCCACCGCATCCCGACGAGAAATACGATTTCAAGCGGCTTCCTGTGCCCGAAGAGCAGAGGGACAAGATGATCGTGCTGCGCGGCGTCATCAAAGAGGACGGCTCGATTAGCAGTATGGAAGTTTATCGCGGCGTTCTGCCCGAGATGGACGCGCTAGCACTCGAAGCGATCAATAAATGGAAATTCCAGCCTGCGCTTCAGGATAACAAGCCAATATCGGTGGACGTGCTGATCGGCGTGCCCGCGCGCATTCCATCCGCTCACTAAGCCAATCCATGCTGTCTGTAGGATCAGGGGACGGGGCAAACCTCGACGGAAGAATTCCGGTAAGGGCAGGGTAAGCCCGCGACACCGGGGTTTTCGAGAACGACCCACGTCACTCCGTATTTCTTCTTCAATACTTCGAAATCCGACGCGGTGAAACGGGACCAGTTCGCGGTGGCATCGTTTTCAAGCTTCCATTGCCACGCCAGCTCGGGAAATACTTCGACGACGGAAGTGTCCTTGGAATTGTCGGCGAGCGCGCTGCGTTCGGCGAAACCGCGAAAACCGTAAAAATCCTCTCCGGGGCGCTCCATGTACTTCGGATCGAGAGCGAACAAGGCATCGCGCGGCGTGTTGCGGCTCGCCCATTCAAACGCCTGCACCCACTGATTTTTCGGCGCCGCGCCCGGCCATTCGATGTGGCGGCTCGAAGGAAATTCGACGCGCTGGAAATAAAACATCACGAGAGAAAGCGGAAGGAAGAGCGCTGCCCACCGCAACCAATTTTCACGAAGAATGTATTTGCCGAGCAGGCAGCCCGAGAGCAGCACGAAGACGACGTAGGTGAGGTGCAGAATCCGCATGGGCTCGAGCCTCGCCCACGTTTGATCGGAAAATCCCTGCGTGAGAATCACCGCGCCGATGATTCCAAGCGCAGTGGAGAATATCATCCGGCGGCAAACGCGGTCGAGAATGGCGAGACCCGCCCGGCGGCCGAGCGACGCGAACCAGGCGAGGAACGCGAGAGGCCCAATCGCACCCAGCCATTCGTACCACTGCCATCGAAACGGATATTGAAAATCGCGGTGCGACATCACCTGGAGCCAGATGGGATTGGCGGGAACGGAAAAAGGAATCGCGGGAAATAAAATGGCGGGCTGCGCGACGGGACGGGCCAGTCCAAGGACGGCAACGTGAAAAGCTCCGTAGAGAGTCATCGTGGGATGGCAGAGAGCGGCGAGGAAAATCCAAAGAAGCGTGCGCGGCCGCCACTCGAGGACGTCCACCATCGCAAAGAGAAGGAACGACGTCGCGAGGGTACGGGGATGCATGTGCTGGTCAACGATGAAAAGCGCAGTTCCCGCGACCGGCAAAGTGAACAGCGCGGCGACGAGCGAGACGCCGGCCCAGTGCGCGGCCGGCTCGATGAAACAACGACGCGCGAGACGCAGACTTCCAAACAATACGAGATAAACGCTGGCGAGATGCCAGAGGAAGGCGACCGAGGGAAGCGGAACGTGCGTCGCGCGGACGATTGCGGCCACGGCCTGATGGAAGAAAGTAACCCGGATGTAGAGGAGAAAAAAGTTTGCGTCGAAGGGATAGAGATCGGGATGAATCAATTTTTTGATGGCGGGCAAATAGACGGCCATGTCTTCGACGCCGTAGTGGTAGCCGCTGACGGCGACGGCGGCCGCGGTCAGGAGGAGGAGCCGGAGGAAATCGTGAGCGCCTTGTCTCGACCGGGCGTGGGTGATAGAGTTTTTTGGCGGAAGAGGTGGGTGGGCAGAATCGCGTTTTTCCACTGAATCGAAAGGCTTTGCGCCGCTGAGACCTGCGAAGAAAATTGCGTGCATCGTCCTCCCGACTTACAACGAGGCGGAGAGCGTTCCGCGCCTCTTACCGCTGATTTTTCGTGAGTCGGAGAATATACCTTCGCACGATCTCCACGTGCTGGTGGTTGATGACAAGTCGCCCGACGGCACGGGTGATTGCGTGCGAACCGCCATGGGATTGTATCCTCGGCTGCACCTGATTACGGGAGAAAAAAGAGGGCTCGGCGACGCGTACAAGCGCGGGATATCGCACGCGATGAACACGTTCGCGCCGGATTTGGTTCTCCAGATGGATGCGGATTTTCAGCACGAGCCTGCGCTGCTGCCGCAATTCATCCGATTGTGCAATCAGGGATACGATCTCGTCATCGGATCCCGATTCGCGATGGGCACGGACATCCAAGGGTTGGCGTGGCATCGTAAGGCAATCAGCCTCGGTGGAACGCGGCTAGTGCGCTGGTTCAGCGGGATCCCACCCATCACAGACTGCACGTCGGGTTACCGCTGTATTCGCGGCGAATTGATCGCCAAATGCGATTTCGGGCCGTATTCGACGCGCGGTTATTCTTTTCAATCGTGGTTTCTGTGTGAGCTATTGCAGAATGGCGCGCGATTTGTGGAGATACCGTTGCCGTTCCCGACGCGGCTGTATGGCCACTCGAAACTGACGTTTCGCGACAAAATTGAATTTGTGGCCTCGCTGTTTCATTTGCCGAAGTGGAAGCCGGTGTCTGATCTGAAATCGCCGGTGGCGGGGCAGCCAACGGCGGTGGCCGAAGAAAATCTTGCGAGGGAAGTCAGCTCACACTCGCGGGACTGAAATCACGTTTTTGAAGCGCCGGTCCAGGGCGTGAGCCGCGGAACCCAACGCGGCACGTGAGCGCAATACCCTTCGTATTCCGATCCAAACGAGGCCTTCAGCGTGGGCTCTTCGTACACCAGCACAAAAACGAAAAAGGCCGCCCAAATAAGCGCAGCATATCCAAGCAGTGTTGCGTTGCCGAAAAGCAAAGCCTGTCCGAATATCGCGGACAATACGCCGACGTACATCGGATTGCGAACGTAGCGATACAGGCCGGTGACGACGAGGCGCTGAGCCGGGTAAACCGGCGCAGGGCTGCCAAGGCCCTGCAGGGCAAAGCGTGAAAACGTCTCGAGAA
>Ga0187783_10002884_pt1 | contig 12732 bp, 12 predicted proteins | sample 1015_SJ02_MP02_2_FD_132471 | JGI IMG/M metagenome (GOLD analysis project Ga0187783, IMG submission 132471) | Tropical peat soil microbial communities from peatlands in Department of Meta, Colombia - 1015_SJ02_MP02_20_MG | ecosystem: Environmental > Terrestrial > Soil > Wetlands > Peat | place...
GGTTTTTTTTGCATAAATACTGTATTTAGTTTTTCATTTGTTACTGCGGGTATCATGATAAGTTGGCCAATTTTTTCATCCAAAGACATTTTTTTTATGACATTTTTTGCCCATTTTTTTCCTTCAGCGGATTGCAAAAAAGCAGGCGATTGTTTGGGAGAAAGAAGACGAGGGGATTTTTTGGCACTTGGTAATACAAAAATAAAAAATACACTCACTATAAGAATAACGTATTTTTTTGCCATGTTCTTTTCCTTTTTTGAAATCAGTATGGCAAAAAAATGTATATGATGTCGACCGTTTTATGCGGAGACTATTTTTTTGTTGGTTTGATAAAAAGCGTGGACAAAATTTTTGAAAAACATCGACCCTTTTTTCAGTCGCTGCTCAGGTCTTTTCGCATAACATGCTTCAAGATTGTCAAAATCTACTTCGAACATGCCATATCTTTTTGTGCCAAGATCTGCACCCCATTCAAAATTATCATGTGATGCCCATGGTGTGTATGCGATAATTGGGTATCCGTCATCGATCATGGTGCCAATAGTAAAGAGTGCGCGTTGAAAGAACAGTGTTCTTTGTTCATCATTTTTTGCAGCAATACCATTTTCTGTAATTAAAATGGGAAGTTCAGTGGTGCGATTTTGCGCGTGAGATACGGGAACGACGATGCGATTGTATATTTGTTCAGTAGCGCGTGCAAGTACTTCAGGACAAAAATGATAGTTTTCATTGTTTGTTTCGAGCGCCTTATCTATTTTAAAAGTACCGTTTTTTAAGCGTTTTTTGAAGGCATACGCATTGACACCAATCCAGTCAAGGCAGTGTGGTGCATTTTTGTGGAAGCGGTAGGAGTATACTTTGAGGGGGACATAGAGCTCAAAAGTTCCGGTAGAGAAAAATCCGTAAAATCCTTCATTTTGAAGCATGTTTCCTACTTCGCACGCAATGCTTGCGATGGGATTATGGTATGGATATGGATCAAGGGGAAATATATTTTTCTGGATACCGATTAATGGTTCAGGAGATCCTGAATTTTTATATTTTTTTTCGTATATATTTTTTAATGCTTTGTATGTATGTGCATGGGCAAGTAGCATGTTTCCCATAACATCAGCTGTCTTTTGAAGATCGCCTTTTTTGCCTGGAGCTCCATTGCCGGTGTAATACCCTTTGAATGCATATCCTTCGATTGCATTAAAGGTAGACCAGTATCTGACCAGATCATGTAATTCTATATAGACTGTTTGAGCAAAATCGACAAAAAAAGTAATATTTCGCTTATTTTCAAATCCACCCATTTCTGCAAACCAGGTGGGAACTGTGTAATGATGAAGAACGATAATTGGTTCTATGTCCGCGTTTTTTAGTGCTTGAATAATTTTTCTATAGTGTGCAAGGGCGGTGAAGTCAGGATTGTCTGGTCCATATGGATATACTCGTTCCCATGAAATTGACATACGAAATGTTTTTGCGCCGCAGTAGCGTAGATCTTGTATGAATATTTCATACTTATTCCAAAAATCGCATGCTCGTCCTGGCAATGCTTTGTTATTTTTTTCATAAAAATCGTGACATGCACATTCTTGACCAATGCCGCCTTCTATTTGGTAGTGAGAGGATGAAAGACCGAACATAAAATCGCTCGTAGTGGTAAGGTGATTGGCGAGTGATGTGTTGTTTTCGAGTGCATTGGTAAAAAATTCTGCTAAATTTTCTGCATTATTTGTAAGATCTGCGTTTTTCTGATAATACTGTTGCCACATGTTTTCATAGGCAGTTCCTCTGCTATTATCTGTTCCTAGTAGCGGTTTGAAAAAAGCTTTGATAGTAAGACCAAAAAACGCAAGAGAGGCTAGGGGGTTGATTGCATGAGCGGCACCTGAACATATGCCTGTTAAAATGAGGGCAAAAAGGTATGATCTGCTGCTTGCAAAGGGGCTGTTCATAGAATCTCCATATTTAAAAAGTTCTCCGCGAATCGCGAATATAGATATATCCTATAAGGATATATAAAGTTGAAAAAAAGGCAAGAAATTACTAGTTATTTTGTTTCAGTTAGAAAATATTTCAATAGGAACTGAAAAATTGTTTTTTTTATACATTAAACCTGATATGTACAATATCGCCATCTTGCGTGGTGTATGTTGCTCCTTCAATGCGAACTTTTCCTTGTGTTTTGAGCTGTTGTTCGCTACCAGCTGCTATTAGATCAGTATAATTACTGACTTCAGCACAGATAAATCCGCGTTCAAGATCGGAGTGAATTTCTCCTGCGGATTGTTTTATGGAAATGCCTTTTTTTATGGGCCAGGCGTGAATTTCTTTTGGTCCGCAGGTGAAAAAAGTAATAAGGCCCAAATTTTCATACGTTTTTCTGATAATAAGATCGAGGCTTTTTTCGGCCATTCCCAAAAATGACATCATTTCTGCTGCATCTTCATCAGACAACTGGCTTAGTTCGGCAGCAACTTTGGCAGATACGGGAATGACCACCTCTGATCCAAATTTTGCGATAAGCGCTTGATAGTGAGGTGACTGTTTGTATGATTCATTGGCAATGCTATCTTCGGCAATATTGGCAATGATGAGAAAGTTTTTTGCACACAAAAGAGGAATTGTTTGTACCGGTGCTTGCAGGATCAGTGTTCTTACTTGTTGCGCATTGCCATCATTAAGAGCATTTTTGACTGCATGCAGGAGATCAAATTCTTGATCGAGAATTTTTCGCTCTGCTCCTTGGGCATTTTTTCGATTTTTTTCTCCTTTTTCTAATTTTTTTATGACGCTATCTAGATCTTTGAGCATAAGTTCTGCAAGAATCGTTTCATAATCGTCGAGTGGATCAAGTTCTTGGTCGCGAATAATATTAGGATCTTCAAAACAGCGAATAACATGGAGAATAAGATCAACTTGATAAATATTACTTAAAAACTGGTTACCAAGGCCTTTTCCTGAAGCAGCTCCTTTGACTAGTCCTGCAATGTCGACAAAGGAAACGGTGGCAGGAATTATTTCTTGTGAATTGTAAATTTTTTGTAGTAAAATGAGACGCTTGTCAGGAACTTTGGTAATTGCAAGATGAGGGTCTATAGTGCAGAAAGGATAGTTTTTTGCGGGCACTGTTGATTTAGTGAGTGCATTAAAAAGTGTTGATTTACCAACGTTGGGAAGGCCAACAAGTCCAGCTTTGATGCCCATAATAATTCCTTACAGTATTTTTCTATTTACATTATGAAACGTATGTATTAGTATTGCTTAAAATATGTATTTTTCCAAGGGATAATAAAAGATACGAATATTTATTTTTTATTTTTTCAAAAAAGGAGTGCCTTATGTTACATTCACCAGTTGTGCATTTGTTGTTCAAGGTAGCTTGGATAGTTACTGCGTTATCAGCAATTAATGTTGGTCTATATCCCTTTGGATATGATTTTTTTATGAGTGAATTTTTCATGAATAATTTATCTCGCTGGGGGGATATTATTTATTATATTATCGGTATTTCAGGTGTTATGAGTATGATAGGTTTTGTCAAAAAAGGTGTAATGCACAAAGGATGTTGTGACGGTTCAGGTAGCTGTTGCAAATAAATAATTCATAAAAGTAAAAAGCCCAGCATAAAAACTGGGCTTTCTTTTTTTTACTGTTCGTTATTAATTTCTGTTTCTATTGGACCTTGTTCTGGCGCTGATTCGTTGTTTGCTTGGTCTTTTTGTTTATACAGCTGTTCAGCAATTTTGTATGATGCTTGCAAGAGGTCGTCATGTGCTTTTTGGAGTTCGGTCAGAGAGTCTGCATGATCCTTGAGTGTTTGTTTTGCTTTTTCAAGGGCAGCGTCTACTATGGCAATATCATCTTGTGCAATTTTTTCTTTGTTTTCACGGACTGTTTTTTCTATATGGATGATAGTGCCGTCAAGTTCATTTCTCTTTTCAACCACTTCACGTGCTTTTTTATCTTCAGCTTCATGCATTTTTGCATTTTGAACCATTGTTTCTATTTCTTGTTTTGAAAGCCCGCTGTTGCCTGAAATGGTTATTTTTTGTTCTTTTCCTGTCGCTTTGTCTTTTGCAGATACATGGACAATTCCGTTTGCATCAATGTCAAAGGTTACTTCAATTTGTGGTATGCCTCGTGGTGCCGATACTATTCCTTCAAGTCTAAATTGACCAAGAAGTTTATTGTCACGTGCAAATTCACGCTCTCCCTGAACGACGACAATATCGACTGCTGTTTGACTGTCTGCTGCAGTAGAAAAAACTTGTGATTTTTTTGTTGGAATAGTAGTGTTTCGCTCGATGAGTCGTGTTGCTACGCCACCAAGAGTTTCTATGCCCAGGGATAGAGGGGTGACATCAAGTAACAGTACATCGGTTACTTCGCCAGCTAATACTCCGCCTTGAATTGCGGCACCGTTTGCAACAACCTCGTCAGGATTTACTGAACGATTTGGTTCTTTGCCGAAAAACTGCTTTACCAGTTCTTGTACTTTTGGAATTCTGGTTGAACCGCCAACAAGAACAACTTCGTCAATATTATGTGATTGCAGCTTTGCATCGCTTAATGCTTTTTTGCACGGCTCGAGAAGTCTTTTAAATATGTCTTGGCACAATGCTTCCAGTTTTGCTCGTGAGATTTTGAGTGCCAAATGTTTCGGTCCTGATGCATCTGCTGTAATGTATGGTAGGTTTATTTCTGTTTCATGGAGTGTAGAAAGTTCTATTTTCGCTTTTTCTGCCGCTTCTTTGAGTCTTTGCAGAGCCATTTTATCATTTTTTATGTCGATGCCAGAGTCTTTTTTGAATTCGGCGATCAAGAAATCTATTAAAACGTTATCAATGTCGTCACCGCCAAGATGTGTATCTCCGTTGGTTGATTTTACTTCAATAACCCCATCATTTACTTCAAGAACCGATATATCAAATGTTCCTCCCCCAAAGTCAAATACAGCTATTGTTCCGCTCTTTTTTTTGTCAAATCCATACGCGAGTGCTGCTGCAGTTGGTTCGTTAATAATGCGCTTTACGTCAAGTCCTGCAATTTTTCCTGCATCTTTTGTTGCTTGTCTTTGAGAATCGTTAAAATATGCAGGGACTGTTATAACCGCTTCAGTGACTGGATGGCCTAAATATTCTTCTGCATACTGTTTTAGATGGCTCAATATTGATGCTGAAATTTCTTGCGGTGTATATTCTTGATCTTGTGCGATTATAGTGATATCACCATTTGGTTTTTTTGACACTTTATAAGGGGTTCTTTTTGTTTCGTTTACGATATCATCATGTTTGTGCCCTATAAATCTTTTTGATGAAAAAATGGTATTCGATGGATTTGTTACCGCCTGTCTTTTTGCGATAACTCCAACGAGTCTTTTGCCGTCTTTTGTGAAAGCGACAATAGAAGGGGTGGTGTTATTTCCTTCTTTATTTGGTATTACTTTTGGAGTTCCGCCTTCCATAAATGATACTACGGAATTTGTTGTTCCAAGGTCGATGCCTATTATTTTTTTTGACATAAAAAGCCTTTCTTTTTTCATTTTTTTCCTACAGTAGTAGAATATGATAAAATAGATTTTCTGTCAATAGCAAACTAATGTTTCTTGAGTGCCCAAGACTCATATTTCTTCTATCCTTTTTATCAACCTATTATTTTAATTCTATTTTAAAATTTATGTCTGATAATTTAAAATTGGTCTTGATTTCCGCCCGCACTCCGTCTCCTCCCTCATCCTCCACAGTTTCTGAAAGGATTTCCGTTATATTGAAGCTTCGGCTGAGGGGTTCGCCTCCGTACTATCAAGATAAGGAGAAGAAAAAGGGGAAGAAGAGAAAGAAGGAAGGAGAGAGGGAAAAAGGAAAGAAGGAAAAAGGGAAAAGGAAAGAAGGGAAGAAAAAAAGAACAAAAAAAAGGAGGAAAAGAAAATTAACTGTTGAAAGAAATTTAACTGTTGTGCGGTTCCCTTTTAATCCTTCACTCTACCTAAGAAGGTTCCATGAAGGATAGCAAGAAAAGATTTTTCCTATGAGGCCTCCATGAGGCACGAGTGGAGCTAGGCTGCTCAGGGCGAACGGGTATGGGAAACAAGATTAAAGAAGATCTTTCTGCTGAAGTCTCCACGAAGTATGAGTGGAGATACATGGTGAACGGGTATGGGAAATAAAGATAAAGAGTAGATAAAGAGTAAAGAGGTGAGGTAGGGATAAGAGGTGAGGGTAAATAGTAGTAGTAAGTAATAGGACAAGTAGGTAGATAGAGAACATAATAATATAATATAGGAACATAGGAATTATGAATATAGAAAAATATAGGAATATAAAAAAACAAATGATTTCTAAGAATTATGATTAATTAACTAATACTACTCTCATTTATAGGAATAGTATCAAAGAAAAGTAAAAATAGTACAAATAGAATACCTATCATTCTCGTATCATAATCTCTCCACAAATATCTCTATTTTAAAATTTTTTAAAAAAACAGATTCCTTTAAAGGGGAAAGGGTGGGGCTTGGTCTTTTTTTTGAAAGTTTTCTTACCTCTTTTCTTGTAAGGTATATTACACAATAAATATTTTTTCAGTTACCGATCACGTTTCTATAAGAAAAGAAAAAGCAACATAATCTTATTCGCGTTTTTTTCGCCCTATTTAAGAGTATCTCGCTTATGCTACCTTTTATATGGTGGACTTTATTTTCTTTTTTCTCAGTTCAATTTTATTCGCGTTTTAAAATTTCTCTTATGCATGAATTATAATTATTTTCTTGTAAAAAATATCAATCTTACATTTGCATATTAATCCTCCAAAATATCACCATATTTTTTTCTCTCCATTTTTTAGTGAGTTCTTTTGTGATATGCTAGAGTAAAGGATAAAGCGCTTTTTCTGCAAAATCACCATACAAAAAAAGAAAGGCGAGTATGATGTTTAAGCCGAGGGAAAAAGTGGTGTATCCGGGACATGGCGTTGCTATCCTTGATCGGATTGTAGTAAAACAGGTTGCAGGAAAACGGGTAGAATTTTTTGAATTAAAATTTTTACATAAAGATATGACTATTCTTGTTCCCGTAGAAAGCTCAATGCGGGTAGGAATTAGGCCTATAAGCTCGCCGGAGTATATCGGGAAAATTTTTGAGTTTTTAGCTCAGCCTGCGATCTTTGTTCCGTATGATCCATCAATTATCAACTGGAACAAGCGTAATAAAGAGTATCAGGGAAGGCTGAGGACAGGTAATTTACACGAGCTGTGTCTCATATATAAGGATTTAAAGATGATAGAACAGAATAAGGAATTATCGTTCGGAGAAAAAAATCTCCTTGCTCAAACTGAAGAGCTGCTCGTGCAAGAAATTGCTCTCGTGCAAGATGTTGCGCAGGAATATGCTGTGCAACACATACGATCACTCATAGGACATGAGCGGCATGTATAAAGGCGAAAAAAAAGTATATGTAATCTGCGGACCCACGGGCGTCGGCAAAACTGCCGTGTCACTGGCCATGGGAAACTATGCGTCGGTCGTACTTATTAATATGGACATGGGACAGTTATATGTACCGCTGACCATTGGAACTGCAAAACCTCTGTGGCAATATTCGGGCCTGGAACAGAGGATGTTTGATGTGGCTGATGCTCCGCAAGATTATGGGGTAATGCAGTATAGGCAGGAGGTAGAAAAAATTATATGTAACGCGTGGCACGCAGATAAAATTCCCGTGCTGGTGGGAGGCAGTCTTTTTTACCTGAAGTCACTGCTGTATCCCCTGGCCTATAACACGAGTGGCGTGAGCGAGGGGACCTGGCAAGAACTGCATAGGATAGATCCGGTACGTGCCGCGTGTATACATCCTCATGATACGTATCGGATACACAGGGCGCTGGGCATGTGGAAGATGCATGGAACACTGCCGTCTGCGTGCAAGCCAACGCTAAAAACGCCATGGCGGTGGGAGATAGTGTGGGTCCACAGAGAGAGAGAGGAGCTGTATGCCAGGATAGAAAAACGAGTAGTCGAGATGGTACACAGCGGCTGGCAGGAGGAAGCGGAAACCTTACGGGGTACTCCGTGGGAGGCGATGGTGCGGAGAAAAAATATTATCGGGTACGCTGATATACTGGATGGAGGAGTGTCGGAGGATGTTATCGTCAAGATAGCGCAAAAAACGCGGAACTATGCCAAGCGGCAGATGACGTACTGGAGAGGAATGAAGAAGGCTATAGAGATAGATGATAGAGACAAAATGATAGAGATGAGGACGTGGAACTTGACAAATGGGGACATTCGTTTATACCTAAGACAACTGTGGGATACTATATGAAAGTAGATGGCGAAAAAAAATGTTCGTGTGCGTATCAGAGATGGGGCATGGCAGCAATTGGGGGAGTCATGATCATTGCTAGTGCAGGGGGCGGATATTTTTGGGGATGGCGGAAAAGTGTCGAAGAGTGCGTGAATGGAGCGTATGAGCGGGGGTTGTATGATGCCGTGCACAGCACTGTGTATCCGATGAAGCGATATGAGACCGTTGGAGAAAGTATACAAAATGAGGGGGAAGAAGAAAAGGAAGAGTGCTATGCGGTGCTCAAAGAGTGGACAAAGGAACAAGATGCATGGCGGTGGGCAGAAAAAATGATGGAGACGTATACCGTGCCATTGTACGTGCGGACTGATGGACAAGGAAAACGAAAGCGATATCGAGTGGTGACTGGATGGATGGAAAAGAAAGAACTCGAGGAGCTGGTAACAATGATGACGAAAAAAGACGTAATAGCGGCAGTGGAGATCATGACAAGAGATACAGACGAGAGGAAATAAAATGTTGACGACAATACGACATACGTTACAGAAATCAGGAAAAAATGTACTGCTGTGGCTGGTACTTTTGGCAATGGCAGGAGTATTTAGTATACCAACACTGCTCAAGCGCGAAGTAACAATGCCGTGGGCAGTTGAGGTAAATGGGGTTATCGTACCGTATACTGATTATCAGAGGACGGTACAAATGTATCAGGAGCTCATTGCTCAGATACGGTCACAATATGGTCAGATGGCAGACATGATCATGCAATCAATGGGTATGCCGCTTAATCCGCAGGCCCTGGCGATGGAGAAATTTGTCAGCGAGGCACTGCTGGACAGTACTGCTCATGCCGTGGGCATTGTCGTGGGGGGAGACATGATCGGGCAAAAGATCGGCGATCCTGAATATGCGAGGCACTATTTGTCGGATATCGTACCACCCTATGTATATGAAGGAGGCAAAACCATAAACCCTAAAGCATTGTCATACTACCTGCAAAAACAGGGTATTGCCATGAACGACTTTGAAGAAATGATAGCTAAGGCTATTGCGCGGGAAATGGTAGTCAATATTATCAATATGGTATCATATGTGCCGGAATTTGAAGTAGCATGGGCATATCAAACAAAATATGCAGACAAAAAACTGAATATTATCGCACTCATGACAGGTCAATATATACAAAAAGCAGCGCAGGAAGATGTACCTGATGCTGTGCTAGAAAAATATTTTGAGGAAGAAAACAGGACCTATGACCGATATGCAGTAGCTGAAAAACGGTCAGGTACACTGTACACTATAAAAGCGCAGCAGTATCGAGGGGCGGTAGATGAAAAAGCTATAGAAGACTATTATGAAAAAAATAAGATAAAAGAATTTGTCGACACGCAGGCAGAGATAGATGCGCGACACATAGTAGTGGAAAAGAATCCTGACGCAAAAGTAAAGCTCGAGGAAACACGCAACTATCTGGAAGAACATAGAGATGACTTTGCACGGGTGGCGAGTGAGCAGTCTATAGACATGGAGACAAAAAATAGGGGAGGCCTCTTGGAGGCCATTGTGCGACGGGATAAAAATAATGTCCGTGAACGCGCGGCCTTTGCACTGCAGGCTGATGGAGATATGTCGCCGGTCATCGAGACGGAAAGTGGATATGAGCTGGTACAGCGAGTGCACAAACGAGAACGAACGTACAAGTCCCTGAGCAGCGTGCGCGGAGCGATTATAAAAAAAATGGATGGGGATGCGTTGAAGAAAGGCTTAGCGCGTGATGTAAAAACTATACAGGATAATAGAGAGAAATTGACAGAAATCGTGGCGCTGCGCAAAGCGCAGGAAAAGACAGTTGTCGATGTGGTGGCGAGCGATAAACAGCCCTATGTAAAAGCACTGTTTGCCGGCGATGTGGGGTCATATGGAGACGGCGATACCGGTGTCATTGTGGTATTGGACGAGGTGACGAAAAAATATACACCACCATTGGAAAGTGTCAAAGAAATGGTCAAAAAAGACTTTTTTGAGGCAAAAGCATATGAAAATCAAGAAAAAGACATGATCAAGATTATCGAGATCCTCGAGGCACAATCACTGGCAGATGCAGCCAAAGAGTTTAATCTATCGATAGAAACTACCTCGTGGATAACACCACTGGAAAAAACAGCAAGTCGGTGGGATATACCGGAACAAGTCATTGCGCAGCTTGATGGAAAAGGAGCAGTGGTGCCCTATCGCCATGATGATGCATTATTAATTATGGTAGTAGATGACATACGGCTGGAAACTGTTGAAGAAGGCAAGAAAAAAGAACTCGCCGAGCAGCTGGAAAAAGAAGTTGCTGGGCAAACACTGCAAGGGTTTATTGCCTCTTTATATAGAAATGCTACAATAAAAGTAAATCAAAATCTCATGATTACACATGAATATACTGATTAATAGATGTATTACACTTTACTGCCTAGAAAAGGGTGTCTTTCATGACACGAAATGAAAAAGACAAAACTATTAAACAAAAAATGCTTGAAGTAACATTTGCACAGATCGATAAACAGTACGGCAATGGCGCTGTTATGCTCATGGGGCAAGTGTCCCATGCGCATATCGACTCGATATCGACCGGTTCATTGCTCATTGATCATGCAATTGGTGTCAGAGGATTGCCGCGAGGACGTATTGTCGAAATTTATGGACCAGAATCGTCGGGAAAAACAACGCTGGCACTCCATGTCATCGCACAAGCACAGAAAAATGGGGGCATATGCGCATTTATCGATGCAGAACATGCCCTTGATCCGCAGCATGCAAAAAATATTGGTGTATCTCTGCCGGAATTTATTATTTCACAGCCCGATTTTGGCGAACAGGCATTAGACATTGCTGAGATGCTCATCAGATCCGGAGCGGTAGATGTTATCGTCATAGATTCAGTGGCGGCACTGGTGCCAAAAGCTGAACTGGAAGGCGATATGGGAGATACGCATATGGGCTTGCAGGCACGTCTGATGTCGCAGGCACTGAGAAAATTAACGCCGGTGGTGCACAAATCGAAAACAGTACTCGTGTTTATTAATCAGATTCGGCAAACCATTAATACCATGTCATATGGGCCAAAAGAAACAACCACGGGCGGTAATGCGCTCAAATTTTACGCGTCAGTGCGTCTTGATGTGCGAAAAGTAGCCAGTTTAAAGAAAAAAGATGCTCATATCGGCAATAGAATTGCCGTAAAAGTCGTAAAAAATAAGGTGGCGACACCATTCAAACGAGTGGAAGTAGATTTATTATTTGGTGAAGGCATTAGCAGGCTCCTTGATTTGCTCGACGCGGCACTGCAAACTAATGTTATAGGACAATCAGGATCATGGTTTTCGTTCGAGGGCGAAAAATTAGCGCAGGGGCGAGAACAGGTACTCAACCATTTAAAAACAAATGACGATCTTGCGCAGAGAATATACACTGCTGTTGTAGAAGCACTTGCGTTGCAAAAAGAGTGTGGACTGCTTGATAATACCGTAGCGAAAGATAATGACGACCTTGAAGGATATTAAAAAAGAATCAACGCTTGTTGCGAATGACAAAATTCGGGCAGAGCGTGTACAACTTATCACACAAGATGGAGAAAATAAGGGAGTAGTACCACGACTGTCCGCGCTGAGAGCTGCTCAGGACGCTGGCCTTGATCTCGTACTCATTGCAGAACGAGGTAAAGATGATGTGCCGGTAGTCAAGATTATGGATTTGGGCAAGGCTTTATACGAAAAGAAAAAGAAACTTGCCGAAGCCAAAAAACACCAAAAAACCGTACAGATTAAAGAAATAAAAATGCGTCCAAAAATTGGAGAGCATGATTATTTGACCAAGATAAAACAGGTAGTACAGTTTTTGCATGAGGGAAAACGGGTCAAAGTAACCCTATCTTTTAAAGGACGTGAAAATGTCCAACGCGATGAGCGGGGAACTGAGTTTTTCCAAAAGATCGAAGGAAGCTTTACTGATCTGGGAGCTGAACATGTTGCATTTGAACAAGATACGCGTATGGGACAACTGTGGTCGCGTATATATTATATAAAAAAACCATAAGGGAATTATGCCAAAGGTAAAAAGTAAATCCGCTGCACGAAAAAGATTTTTCAAAAGCGGCGGTAAAAAGAAAGTTATTAAGCGGGCGCGTGCCTACCGCCGTCATTTATTGACGAAAAAAGGGCCGAAACGAAGACGACAGCTCAGAGCATGTACCACCGTGCATGCAACGCAACATAAAACAATTGCAATGCTGCTGCCGTATTAATACTATACATACTTTATGAGATAAGGATTTTATATGTCACGGGTAAAACGCGGGTTAGTCACGCGCAGACGTCATAAGCGTCTATTAAAACAAGCAAAAGGATTTTGGGGACAACGTAATAACATTTATAGACGAGCACATGAAAC
>Ga0187783_10002885_pt1 | contig 12730 bp, 8 predicted proteins | sample 1015_SJ02_MP02_2_FD_132471 | JGI IMG/M metagenome (GOLD analysis project Ga0187783, IMG submission 132471) | Tropical peat soil microbial communities from peatlands in Department of Meta, Colombia - 1015_SJ02_MP02_20_MG | ecosystem: Environmental > Terrestrial > Soil > Wetlands > Peat | place...
CGATCCCATACACCGTGGCGAGGCCCAAGCCACTGCCTTTGTCCGTTTTGGTCGTGAAGAATGGCTCAAAGATATGGCGGGCGGTCTCTTTGTCCATGCCCTGTCCGGTGTCGCGAATCGAGAGCATCGCGAACTCGCCGGGCATCGCTTCGGAATTGCCGACGTTGGAGGTTTGGATCACCAGGACACCACCGCTCGACATCGCGTCGCGCGCGTTCAACACCAGGTTCAGAATTACCTGAAGCATCTGTCCACCGTCGGCTTTAATATGCCCGAGGCCCGGATCGAGGACCGTGGACACCTCAATGTCGTCTCCAATTAGGTGTCCGAGCATCGTCCCCATTTCCCGAATGATCGAATTGAGGTTCAGAACCTCTGGCTGCCTGGATTGACGCCGGCCGAAAGCCAGCAGTTGTTGCGCTACCATAGCCGCCTGATCGCTGGCCTTGCCGATTTCATCGAGCGGCTCCTGCAGGGGGCTTTTTCTGTCCAGCCGGCTGGACAGGAGCCGGCTATACCCGCTGATCACAGTGAGGAAATTGTTGAAGTCATGGGCCACCCCACCGGCCAACCTTCCGATAGCTTCCAGCTTTTCGGCTTGCGCCAGGCGCTCTTCCATCCGCATTTTTTCCGTAACATCCTCAAGAACCAGCAGGCATCCCGTTACACGGCTCGATGAATCACGCAACGCCGCGCCGGAGAGACTCAAATCGATGGAACTGCCGTCCTTTCTTGTCCCGCCCAAAGTAATTGCGGCGAGCGATCCTCCGTCAAGGAGTTGGCGGACCATTGGCGCGATCCGTTCGCCAGGGCGCGCGAGCGCCGGAAATAGCCGATTCAGCACTTCCTCTTCGGACCAGCCAAGAATGCGCTCGGCGGTCTTATTCCAGGTCTGCACCGCGCCCTTGTGATCGAGTGCGATGATCGCGACTGGCGCGGCGCGAATGATCGTCGACAGCACCTCGTTGGTATTCGCCAGCGCGTCTCTGGTCTGCTTCAATTCGGCGGTTCGCCGTTCAACGGCGCCTTCGAGTTGACGCTGGAATTCCTGTAGTTCCCGGTTCGCATTGGCGGTGCGGCTCTCCGCCTCGCGAAGAGACTTGACCAGCCTTTCGCTCGACAACAGAAGAAAGAGAAAAGAGCCGCCTACGATCGCCGCCGCCATGGCAAGGCGCGAGGCGGTGTTTGCAACGCTGGGAGCAAATAGGTTGTGGGTGGGGGGCGCGATGAGGTAGTGAATGCTACGTGCCGCAAGCAGCGCCGCCACCACGGCGAACGCGACTCCACTGATGGTCGCTCCCAACCGGCGCTCGGGGGAAATGCTCGTGAGCAGCGCCCACGCAGCGAGCACCGAGATGGCTGCGTAATAAGCCAATAGAACGCTGAACCGGAAATTAATGTTGAGACGCGAATAGTAGAGAAAGACGAGCGCCACCAGAGTGAAACCGGCGCCCCAATACGGGAACTGAAGGCGCGGTGGTAAGCCTCGAAGCTCGCGGATCGCCTCGAGGATAAGGATGCTAATGGCCATCGATACGATGTTCGCTACGAAGACCGAGACCAGCGGAGGCAGAATCGCGGTGAGGGTGAACAGGAGATAGGCGGGCGGAATTAGAAGGCTCGCGATGGTCCAACGGACGAGGCCTGGAAATCCTTGCCGAGTGCGCAGAATGAGAACGTTGAGCAGGCTGAGGAGCAGCGAGAGAATGCCCGCAAACACGGCGATGGTGCGGTTATCGAACTGCATTGAATAAAACTAATCCCTTAGTCTCTCAAATCCGCAAACGTTATCATGGAGGCTGCCATGCCAGTCCTCATCTCCCTGCTGCGCGGCATTAACCTCATTAACCACAACAGAATCAAAATGGATGAGCTGCGCAAGTTGTACGAGTCTCTGAAGCTGAGACAGGTCGAAACGCATATCGCCAGCGGCAATGTGGTTTTTGTGTGCCGCGATCAGAATCTGGCCAAGCTCGCAAAACGGATCGAGGACCAAATCGAAAAGAGCCATGGATTCCGGCCCAGTGTAATCCTTCGAACTCCGGAAGAAATGCGAGATGCCATCGCGCGAAATCCATTCGCCGAGCGACAACTCAATCCCAGCAACGTGCTGGTGACGTTTCTTGCGACTCATCCCAGCGCGGAAGCTTGCGCGAAGGTGCGCGCGATCAAGGCCGATCCTGAGGAGCTGCATCTCGATGGCCGCGAGGTTTACATTTATTTTCCAAACGGCCAGGGGCAGTCGAACTTATCGTGGGTATCCGTCGAGAAGGCTCTCAAAGTCCGTGGGACAGGAAGAAACTGGCGGGTAGTATTGAAGTTGCTCGAAATAGCGGAGAAGCTCGAGGCTTCGTCATGACGAAACCTGCCAGTAGACGGAATAACGCCTATCGAAGATGCTGTTCAACGGGGCGAGCGTCACATCCTTCTGCTGTCCGGTGGTTCGAAAGACGAGTGGCTTATCGCCAGGTTTGATCCACGACGCCGGATCGGCGCCGGCCGCGCGGAAAGACGGGATATCGAGTGGCAGCCGCCGTGTCTGCGGCCCTTCGGGGCCGACGATCATCTGCTCCGTCAATCCTTCCGATCCCAAATCGCCGGCCAGCACCAAGGGACCATAGAGCACGGCCTGAACAGTAGGATCGTCCGGCATCTTTTCGATGCGGAGCTGCATTGGCAGCTCCATATCGACGCGGTCGCCATTCCTCCAAACTCGTGAAAGCGTCAGATAACTGCCTGGACTGGTCATCGCCTCGATAGGCTTTCCGTTGATTTTTACTGCTGCGGATCGTGTCCAAGCAGGGATGCGGAGATGCATCTCAAGCTGGACGGGCTTGTCGGCCGTGACCGTCAACGTCGTGCCGGCTTGCTCCGGAAATCTTGTGTCCTGCTGGAGCCGGAATCCCTTCTCGGACCAATCGAGCTGGGAGGGAATGAACAGGTTCACGTAAACGCCGGCTGAGTCGCGTGTATCGCGCCAGTAGATGCTGTCGTTCAGCTTCGAATACTCCTCGACACCCGTGCCCGTGCAACACCAGAACGACTTGTCCTCGGTCGAGAAGGTCTTCCACGCGCCGGGCGTCAACGAAAGGTAGTATTGCGTGGCTCCGCTTTGCGGACGGATGGTCCCTAAACGGTGGTTGAACAGCGTCCGTTCGTAGTAATCGAAATAACGCGGGTCGGCAGTCCAACTATAGAGCTGGCGCGTGAGCTTCAGCATATTGTACGCGCAGCAGCATTCGGCCGTGTCCACGCTGCGCTTCAGTTCGGAGGCGAGCTGGCGCGGCTGCGCGAGCCACCCTTCGCCATTGCTGGTGCCCCCGGTCGCGTAGCTTCGCGCGGAGACCACTTCGTACCAGAAGAAATCGGCGACGTCGTGAAAGCGCATGTCGCTTGAAAGCTCGAAGCGGCGAGCCGCGCCGATCACTTGAGGGATGTGCGTATTGACATGCAGGCCGCGCAGCTCGTCACGTCGCAAAGCCAAAGGATTAAAGAACTGCTTCTTGGTGAACCGGTCGCCGGCCTTGGCCCAGCGGTCGTCGCCAGTCGCGCCGGCGAGATTGTAGAGCACCTCGTTCATCCCGCCGTACTCGGTGTTGAGAATGTCCTGCATGTGTTCTTCGGACTTCGAAGCCGTCCACATGTCGGCCCAGTTCGCCATCCCTTCGAGCACGCGCAGCGCCTGTTGATTCCCGGTAAGCCGGTACATGTCGAACATGCCGGCCATGATCTTGTGAATCGTGTAGAACGGCGCCCACACGGGCTTGCGCGCGTCCAGCCGGTCGAACCATTCTGATGGGAAAGCGCTCAGGTATCCGCCCTGACCGAGTTTCTCCTGGCATTTGGCGAGCGCCGCGACCATCGAATCGCCCTTCGCCTTAATCGCTTTGTCGCCGGTTGACGCGTGCATCAGGGCGCAGGCAGATAAAAAGTGTCCCGTAAAATGCCCGCGGAGTTCACCGGAACGTCCTGCGGCGTCGGTTTCCCAGCCGCCGAGCGGCTCGCCCGAGCCGGGGAGTCCCGCATTCACGAGAAAATTGCGAACGAGGCGATCCTCCGCGAGCCTTTGCATGTAGCCGCGATTCCAGTCCGAGGCTTGTTGGAACGGCGATGCCAGCAGACGCACTCGCGTCATCGGAAACGGCTCGACTTTTTTCGGCGCCTCGCTGCGCGTGAAAACCAGGGTGTCCTGAAACGGAGGAACCTCCGGAATCGTGCCGCGGCGCGGCTGACTGGCGTTGGGAACAGTGGGCTGAGCGGGCTGCTGCGGCGCCGGCTGCTGGGCAAGAACAACGGGAGCAGCGGCGAGCAGCGTCGCAAAATCTCTGCGGTTGAAGCGAGTCGTCGATTTGTTGGACATATCGGCCGGGCCTTTTTGAATCGAAAACATTATGCCGCGATTTCGGTAGTGAACGGGCATGCCCGTCCCTCCTGCTAGAATCTAATTGAGAGTCGACATCATGCAAGCCGTCGAGAAAGTCAAGCCTCAGTAAGCCGCTGCCAAGCGGCTCGATAAAGTGCGAGCGCGCGTTGCACCTGATCGCGATGCCGGTCGCTGCGGCCCAAGAATCGGAGGTCGCCGAACCTGAGATCCGCTTCAACTACTTCCCTCGGCTGCGATCCTATGCCGGCGGCAAGCATAAAGTATTGAATGCAGTCATCCAGCGAAGCCTGCACGTTTGCGGCCTCAAGCTCGGCCAGAGCGTCGTAAGTGCACGCCAGATTGTAGCTGATGTGCGCGGCCATCTGGGTATTCGGCGCCTCTTCCCAGTTGGGCTCATTCGCAGCCCTCCGCAGCAGATTTAGTGTAGCCGCGAGCCGGTCGCGATTGCGCCTCTCATAGGCGATCGTGCCGAGGTTGAAGAGCGCCCTCTGCTGGTTGGGCTTCCTCCGCAGGCTTTCCTCAAAGTAAGTCCGGGCTTGCTGAAGATCGACGGGATCGGCGATTGTCGAAAACAGCCAGCCCAGATCATTCAGGACCGAAAAAGGCCGGTCGAACCTGGCAAGCGCGAGCTCGAAATAATAGCGCGATCGCTCGAAATCAGATCGCGCCTCGTGCTCGGCCAAAAACTTGCCTGCGTAAAATTTGCCCAGCAGCCGGAGATTGGCAAGAAGATCGGCGTTGCGGGTCGATGGCGTCAGAAACTGAATAGCGGAGAAGCTCTCGATGGCGAAGACTCTCTGCCGCATCATCTGATCGCATCGAGAGTACAAGTTCTGATCGGTATCCAGCAGCGGCGTCAAGCTGCTTAATTGCCGAAACGCGTCTGCTCGCGACGATTCGACGTCCGCAAACATTGGGAACTTTGTTCGCACTTCCTCACCGAGCGCATTGGCATGGTCGACCGCGTCGTTGGCTCGTTTGATCGCATCCTCAGCCTGCTTCACATAGGTCTGTGCGCTAAAAAATGCGAAAATCCCCTGAGCCACAGTAAGCAGACCCGCAGCGGCCAGCACCAGGCCGAGAAGCCATTCGGTGGTGCTCGCCTCATGCATGAGCGAGTCGAGCCGGTCTTTCAGAACAGATTCGTTCTTCTCGAGTTGACTTTGAGTCCCTTCCTCGTGCAGGTCCGCAGGTAGGAGGCCGGTTTGGGAGGTAGGCGAAGCTGGCGCGCTCGGCTGACCTCGCAGAACCTCGGGGAGCTTCCATAACAATAACGCGAGACCGATCGCGACCAACGCTCCAGGAACATAATTCAACCTCGTGCGAATGATCGTCATAGTTCCTCCGCCCTTACTTCACTTTCCACTCCTGAATTCCGGCTGACCATTCAGGCTGCATGGTCACCTCCAATCGCATGCCGCTGGTTGTCACGGGCTTAAAGGTAACCCGGTTGAATCGATCTTTCTCGACTCCGTACGCTCCACTGGCTTCGACCGGCTTCCAGTCATTGCCGTCCTTATAGAGCAAACGCCAAGCCTTGGGCACGCGGACTTCGCCACGGCCGGTGTCGTCGAACCAATACAGCTCGCTCTCGGAAACCTTGGCCGGCTTCTCGAAAGCGTACTCGACCCACTCCGTCGTACCCTTCGTAGGCCACCAATCGAAGTACGAGCTGCTGTCGTTGGATGCTGTGGGTTCCTCGCCATCGTTAATCGCGCGAGGATTCTTGCGCCCTGAGGTCGTTACGGTAGCCGTCATCGCTGCAGTAGGGAAGGGAAGGGGCCTCGCGTCGGCTTCATTGTCGGGAATCCACACGATCATTTGGCCTCGTCCGCGATTGGCCCAAGCGTAATAGGGAATTGCCGTGAACTCCTGCTCGGTCTTTGTCACACCGCCCTGCGCGTCGTACTTGAGCGCAACCGCCCTGCTCTTTAAGACGGTCACTCCATTGAGCAAGGCGGGCTGAAATTCGGCTCGCACCGGGGCGGTCGAGGGCAACATGAGATTTCGCACCTTACCATTGGGATTGTCGGGCCATTCGGCCGCGTATACAAGCGGGCCGCGTTCGAGCGCCACGCGCCCGTGATCGGCTGCGACGGCGCCATTTGCAACGACGCGGCGAACCGGCATGGGTAGATTCAGCTCGATCACGCTGCCAGACTTCTTCCAACCACGCGTAATGCTCACGTAGCCTTTGTCGATCTTTATCGCGACAGGCTTGCCATCGACCTTGAGGGTCACCTCGTCGGTGGATTTATCCGCGAAGCCGTAAAGGTCGCTCGCCACCGGCTCGTTGCGCGCCCAACCTGGGATTCTGACGTTGATCGTCAGCGTAGCCGTCTCATCTGGAGTCACTGCGATCTTCACCGACCCTTCCCACGGGTATCTGGTTTCCTGGACAACCTTGAGCAATCGGCCATTGTCGAGCCTGATGTCAGCGCTGCTCGCGATGTACAGATTCACCCACAACGCGTCATTCCGTTGGGCATACATGTACCCGGGAACCGATGGAAGGAACCGGGTAATGTTGCTGGGGCAACAAGCCACACCGAACCACGGACTCCGCGCATGTTGGCCATTCGATTCGAGCGGATTCGGATAAAAGAACGTCGTTCCGTCGAGTGCCACGCCTGAAATCAGGCCATTGTAGAGCGTGCGCTCCATCACGTCGATGTATTTCGCATCGGCGTGCAAGAGAAACAGGCGATGGTTCCAGAAATCGTTGCCGACCGCGGCGCAGGTCTCGTTATAGGCCGACATGTTGGGTAGCTCGTAATTGCGGCCAAATGCCTCGCCGGATGAAGTGGCTCCGATGCCTCCGGTGATGTACAGCTTCTTCGACGCCACGTTATCCCAGATGGAATCGATCGCCTTTACGTAGGAGGCATCTCCGGCAAGCGCCGCGATATCGGCCATTCCTGAATACATATAGGTGGCGCGCACGGCATGTCCAACGGCTTCGGTCTGATCCACGACCTTCATCTGAGATTGGTTATAGGTGCGCCCGCTGCCGGGCAACGCGTTGGGTCCGCGCTCGTCGAGCATGAACTTGGCGAGCTTCAGATAGCGCTCGTCCCCGGTGACTCGGTATAGCTTTGCGAGACCCATTTCTGTGATCTGATGTCCCGGCCAGATCACCTGCTTGCCCAGGCCAAACGTGTGATCGAGCAAATCGGCAGTGCGCAGCGCGATGTCGAGAAGGGTTCGTTTACCGGTCGCCTGGTAATGAGCAACCGCGGCTTCATACAGGTGGCCCAGGCAGTAGAGTTCGTGGCTATCGACCGTTTCGAGCATCCACCGCTGTGGGCCGGACCATTTATGCGGATTCAGCGGATCGATCGTGCGCGCAGTGTAGAGATACCCGTCCTTTTCTTGAGCTGCGGCGATTTTTGCGATCAGGCTATCGACATAGGCTTCGAGCTTCGGATCGGGATAAACGCTCAGCGTGTAGGATGCGCCTTCGATCACCTTGTAAACGTCGCTATCGTCGAACGGGTAGTTCGGAGGTTTGTGATTGCTGAAAGGCTCGCCGTTGATCGCCTCCGCGGCGCGGATGAAATTGTCGATCCGGCCGGTGTCTTCTTCTTGTTTGAAAGCGAACGGAATTGTGACTCTTCGATTGATCTCGATGCGGGGCGCCCAGAACGAGTCGGTCAGGTGGACGGAGTTGAATGGAACCGGCTTGACGGGGTAGTCGCGCGGCTGGGCGATAGCAAAGGCGGCGCCGGCAGCGAACCAAGCCAGCGCGTGCCAAGCGCGGGATGCGTTCATAGCCTCTCATTCTAGGGCCTGGGGAGTGGGGAGTGGGAAGTAGGAAGTGACGGCGCGGTTCCGAGGTAGAATCGTTTGCGATGACTAGAGAACTAGCTGCTTTGATCCTTCTCGCGTGCGCGATTCCGTCGAGCGCAGCGATAAAAGTCACTCGCGTGCCCTTCGGCAAAACCAAGGATGGCACGCCGGTCGAGATTTACACGTTGACCAACTCAACAGGCATGGAAGCGAGGGTCATCACTTACGGCGGACGGATCGTGTCTCTCAAGACGCCCGATCGCAAGGGCGTGATGGGAGACGTGGTACTCGGCTTCGATTCCCTCGACGGTTACATTGCCAATCCAAGCCCATTCTTCGGGGCATTGATTGGCCGCTATGCCAACCGAATCGGTCACGCGCAATTTACCCTCGATGGGGTCGTTTACAAGCTCGAAAAGAACGACGGCGACAACTCGCTGCATGGCGGCTCGCATGGCTTCGACAAAGCCGTCTGGACGGCGCGGGAATTGCCGAACAGTGCGCTGGAGCTGAGCTACTCGAGCAAGGACGGCGAGGAGGGGTATCCGGGCAACCTTCAAGCTCGTGCGGTTTATCGATTGACCGACACAAACGAGCTCGGCATCGATTACTCGGCAACCACGGATAAAGACACTGTAGTGAATCTGACGAATCATTCCTATTTCAACCTTAAAGGCAACGGCGATATCCTCGGGCACGTTGTGACGTTGTACGCAGATTCATACACGCCTGTTGACGCCGGGCTGATCCCGACCGGCGAATTGCGTCCGGTGAACGGAACGCCGTTCGATTTTCGTAAGCCAACAGCCATCGGAGCGAGGATCGAGCAGGATGATGAGCAGTTGAAGCTCGGCCACGGATACGACCACAACTGGGTGCTGACGCCTCGCAAGGTTGTTTCAGTCGGACTCGCCGCGCGCGTGGATGACCCCACGACAGGGCGTGTGCTTGAAGTCCTCACGACCGAGCCAGGCATCCAGTTTTATACCGGCAACTTTCTCGACGGCACAATCAAAGGCAAGGGCGGGAAGGTCTACGGGCGTCGCTCGGGACTGTGTCTCGAGACCCAGCATTTTCCCGACTCACCGAATAAGCCCAAGTTCCTTTCGACCGAGTTGAAGCCGGGCGAATCGTTCCGCAGCACCACCGTGTTCCGGTTCAGCACTACTACGCAAGCTCGATGGTCGCTGTCGCCAGAGAAAGCGAAGGAAGATTGATGTGGACGCGATCGCCTTCCACCACCAGGTCGTGCGGCCGAATGACGATGCGGTCTGGATGCTCGAAGGCGTTCGCGGCGTTCATATCCGAGTCGTGCAGAATTTGGGCGCTCCCGCTGCGCGCCGATGCGCCACGCAAGGTGCAGTCGATTTCGATGTCTTGATCGTGGCGCGGATTCACTATCGTCACGACCATGGCGGAGCCCTGGCGAGATGCAGAGACCGAATACTCAGGAGCCGGCTCGGGCTGCGTGGGAGGACGCCGCGGAGAGAGATCCGGCTTGGACGCATCTGTTTCCACGCGCAGCGCCGTCTTCGACCGATGCGGCTTAAACAGCATGAACGCGTAATAGTTCGCCGTGCGTACGCAGTGGGAGCCCTCTGGCCCATCGGTGAGCAACACGGACTGGAGCACATTGACCATCTGCGCGATGTTGCACATGTACAGCTTGTCGGCCAGGCGGTTAAAGATGTTCAGGCCCAATCCGGCCGCGACCGCGCTGCGCATCGTGGCCTGCTGCCATAGGCGGCCATTGCGGCGCTCGTCGTCGGCGGGGATGCGATCCCAAACGCCCCATTCGTCGAGAATCAGGCCAATCCGCCGCGAAGGATCGTAGCCGTCGAGCAGAGTTCGTTGCTCGACAATTGCCTGCTCGACGCGTGGGAACAGGTTGAACTGCGTGTACATCGCGTCGGCAGTGAAACTTGAGGGAGCGAGAGTGCCGCTTTCGTAGTAGTGCATCGAGTAGCCGTCCGGCATGCGGCCGCCCGCGAGAGTGTCCATGAAGCCGCGGGTCCACCGAGCATCATTTCCATTCGGACCGCAGCCCACGAGATACGGCCGCGTACCTCCGAAGGTTTTTGAAAATTGGGCGTAGTGCCGAAACTCCTCTGCGGCGCGCTCGGGCTTGAACTGCCCGCCGCAACCCCATAACTCATTCCCGACGCCCCAATACTTCACTTGAAAAGGATCGGGCGATCCGTTTGCGGCGCGCTCATCGGAAAGCGTGCTGCCGGACGGAAAATTACAGTATTCGATCCAGTCGCGCATCTCCTCGGGCGAACCTGATCCGACGTTGGCAGCGAAGTACGGCTCGGCGCCGACCAATCGGCAGAAGGCGATGAATTCGTGGGTGCCGAAGCTGTTGTCCTCGACATAATTCCCCCAGTTGACGTTCACACGCTTGGGACGCCTCTCGATGGGGCCGACACCGTCGCGCCAATGGTAGTCGTCGGCGAAGCAACCGCCCGGCCAGCGCAGAACCGGCACGCCGAGCTCTTTTAGATAGTCCACCGCAGCTTGCCGGAACCCATCGATGTTGGGGATCGGCGACTTGCGGCCGACCCAAATGCCTCCATAAATGCACGAGCCAAGGTGTTCGGCAAAATGGGAATGAAACTCGGGCCGGACCGTTCCGATCCCGTCATCGGTGTGGATAATAACTTTCTTTGACGTAGACGAATCGCCGAGGACGCCGCGAGGAAGGAGCGACGCGAGGGACGCAGAGGCTCCGATTTGCGCGAATCGCCGGCGTGTAATGTTGGCAGGCATTTGAGTTATGATAACGCCGTGAAAATCGCGTGCGTGGTTTTTCTGGCTCTGCCCCTTCTCGCGCAGCAGACGATTCCACTACTGACGAATGAGAAGCTCGATCCAGGCGCTCCACGGGAGCAAATCGAGCAACGCGGAAAGAATGGAGTTAGCGATCGCTCGATCACCAATGTCCAGCGTCCGGATGTGACGGTTTATTTGCCGCCCAAGGCTACCGCGACCCGCACGGCGATTGAGATTTGTCCGGGAGGTGGGTACCAGCACCTTGCGATCGACAAGGAAGGTCACGACGTAGCGCGCTGGTTGAACACGATCGGCATCGCTGGTGTGGTTTTGAAATACCGTTTGCCGGGCGGAGCGGTTTTTCACATGGGTCCCGAGGTGAGTCTTCAGCACGTGTCGGACGCGATCCGCGTGGCGCTCGAAGATGCCGAAGCGGCGATGCAGCTCACTCGCGACAATGCGGGTAAGTGGAACTTGAACCCCGGCGCGGTCGGGATGATGGGATTCTCGGCCGGAGGACACTTAGCAGCGATGATGGGGATGGTCGCGTCCGCTGGCAGCCGTCCCGATTTTCTGGTGTTGGGGTATCCGGCGATACCGGCGAATCTCGAAGTGACGGCGTCGACTCCGCGCACATTTCTAGTTGCTGCGGACGACGATAATACGGTCAATGCTGCGGAGAATGCCGGCCGGTTCTTCGCGGCGCTGCGCGCAGCCAAGGTTCCGGCGGAGCTGCACATCTATTCGACCGGCGGGCACGGATTCGGAATCTTGAAGACGGATAAGACGTCGGCGGCGTGGCCGGCGACACTGGTGGCGTGGCTCAAGGAAGCGCATCTGGACTGATACGCTGGAGCGCTCCGCACGCTTCGGCTCTACTAACCCCTTATGGCGAATCAGCGTCGCGCCAAGCCGCGCCGGCTAAACTCCTCGCGGTATGCACTCTTGACGCGCTCGATTCGATTTAAGAGCGCGCCGAATAGGACGTCGGGGTCCATCGCGAGCAACTCCGAGTCAGTCAACTCCTCAAAATTTGCCCGCCACTTGGTTTCCGCTTCCTCGTTGAAGACATCGGAGTCGACAACGAAGCTCGCCACGAGCTCCAGATGGCTCGGGACCATGACGCGATAGGCGTCATACGGAACCGCGGGCTCCGGCTGAATATGCTCCTCGACAAGGTCGCAAGGAATCCGGGCGTTCCTGAGTGCTTCGATCACGCTTGCAGCCGCGTCGGCAGTACCGGAGCGGATCTGCTGCTCGAAGATACACGCTGCGTCCTTCATCCAGTCGGTAGCGATCGAGGTCCCTTCGCCGTGTTCCTGCTCCGCGAACCCCACCCTCAACCTCCTGGACGAGATTTCTGCGTCGTAAAACTGTCGGCCAACTTCCGTAAGATCGCTTCGGTTCACCTCCAACAGCGCTTCATCCGACAGAGATGCGTAATGAGAACGAACCTGCTCCGGATCAATTTCCATAAATGTGGGTATTATAGCCGGATCTCGCGACGTCACTACGCTACGGTTCCGCGCTCGGCGAAAATCTGTGGGATACTCATAAACCGGCTACTTCCCCATGACCCAGCAAGACCAATCCCGATATCTTCCACTCCTTCTAATCCTGTTCGCGGGCAGCGGCTGTTCTGCACTGATTTACGAGATCGTGTGGTATCAGCTTCTCCAACTGGCCATCGGCTCGACCGCCATATCGATGGGATTCCTGCTGGCTGCCTACATGGGAGGGCTGTGCATCGGCAGCATCGGTCTGCCGCGTTGGCGATATGCGAGA
>Ga0187783_10002886_pt1 | contig 12728 bp, 9 predicted proteins | sample 1015_SJ02_MP02_2_FD_132471 | JGI IMG/M metagenome (GOLD analysis project Ga0187783, IMG submission 132471) | Tropical peat soil microbial communities from peatlands in Department of Meta, Colombia - 1015_SJ02_MP02_20_MG | ecosystem: Environmental > Terrestrial > Soil > Wetlands > Peat | place...
AATGTCGCGCACCAGCAACATTTCCTCGGCGGACTTTCCCGCCAGTTGCACGAACGAATCCTGGCCCGGGAGTGTGTCGCGGCTGGCGGGAGCGACGATGGCATTGGTGATGCCGTTCAATCGCGTGACCGGAATCAACTCCGATTCCGCATGAAATGCCTCGGAGACGTGCATGTGGGGCATGATCTCTTCGCTGGCCTCGATCAAATCGTTGGTCATGGGTTCTCCGGTTATTTCCGTCAGTCCCAGCGCGGTCTCCGAATCGATCAGCCCGGGATATACCGTCATCCCCTGGACATCAATCACGCGGGCATTCTTGGGAACCTGCACGGAATTGAGGGATCCGACCGCGGTAATCTTTCCGTTCTCCATGACCACCACGCCATTCTCGATGGTTCCGTGGGAGATGGTAAGCAGTTTGCCTCCGCGCAGGGCAATTTGTTCCTGCTGGGCGAGCGCCAGCGTACCGAGGAGCAAGCAGGCGACGAACAACCGGCACCCCGTTCGCCACCGGAGGTAGCTTCGCGTGATCTCGATCACATCCCCTCCTTGTAGCGCGGCATGCCGAAGCCGGGAAGCGAGCGGTCAAAATAAATATCGCCATCGATGAAGACCTTGGTGGGCACACCATAGCTCGAGAGGGGATAGCCATCCCAGATGACCAGATCGGCATCCTTGCCCACGTCAATCGAGCCCACACGATCGTCGACGCCGATGATCCACGCCGCGTTGAGTGTAATCATGCGGAGGGCCTCTTCTTCGGTTGCTCCGCCGTAGCGGATGGTCTTGCCCGCTTCCTGATTCAGGCGGCGAGCGAAGTCCTCTGAGTCGCTCTTGATCGCAACCCGGACTCCTTTACGCATCGCCATAACCGCATTCCACGGAATCGCGTCCCAAGCTTCCTGTTTGAAGCCCCACCAGTCGGAAAATGTAGCGATGCCCACGCCCGCGGCGGCGAGCTGATCGGCAACTTTGTACGCTTCTAGCGCATGATGAAACGCACGCAGCTTGTATCCGAACTCTTTGGCCATGGCGATCTCGGTCAGCATCTCGTCGGCGCGGTAACAGTGAATCTGCACGAACAGTTTTCCTCGCAACACGTCGGCCAGTGCTTCCAACTTTAAGTCGTGTTTGGGAGGGGTAGCATCTTTGTCGCCGTCCCTAACCTTGGCCTCGTAGGCATCCCACTCGCGCATATAATCCTGTGCCTGGACCAGTGCTTCGCGCTGCACTGCGAAGTTGCCCATGCGCGTCGAAGGCAGCTGGTCTCTGCCACCATAGACGCGCTTCGGATTTTCGCCGCTGGCAAATTTGATGGAGCGCGGCGCGCCAGGGAACAGCATGGCGTCGCGATTCAGCCCGTACTTGTGCTTGATTACCACGGCCTGGCCGCCAATCATGTTGGCCGAGCCGTGCAGCAAGAGAGAGGTGGTCACTCCGCCCGCCAGGCCGCGGTAAATCGCTTTGTCCTGATAATCAAACGCGTCGATCATCATCATGTGGGGTGTCACCGGGCTTGTGGCTTCGTTAATGTCGTCGTCGAGCGCGATGTGGGAGTGCGAATCGATAATGCCGGGGGTCAAGTACTTGCCGCCGGCATCGATTACGGTGGCACTGGCGGGAGCGCCCACGTCTTTTCCGATGGCAGCGATCTTTCCGTCTTTGATATAAACGCTGCCATTCGGGATGTTGCCATGGGTGGCTGTCATCACCAGTGCGTTCTTGATCACTACTTCATTGTGGGTTGCGGCGGGTGCATTCTGGGCAGGTGCGGTCCCGGCAATGAGCAGCAGGCTCAACAGCCCGGCGATGGTTCGCGGACAACTCTGACAGGGGAGAGAGCGACGCAACATCGGTGCCTCCTGACTGGATTCGGGAAGAAAAGGGATTCTACTGACCCAGCCCACGAATGGCAACGATCGAATGTTGCGACTTTGCCTTGAACATCGGTCAATAGGTGGCCCAAATAGGGGTGACTGGCGACTTAGCATCCTGAAATGGGTCACATTTGCAATGTCACCCCAAGATGGATGACAGAAACAATCATCGAGTCCTGCGGTCTGCTCCGAGGTAAGCGGCTGTCGTCAGATGGCAACGCGGCGAAAGAGTCCTCATCCGCATCTGGCAGCGATGACGGTGGGTCGCTTGCGGGGAAGCTGTCGGCGATAGTCTTGTCCAGCATCTTATCCTTCCTCGCCAGCGGATCACCCTCGTCAATCAGGCGGTCTTCTGGATCCCGAGATTCTTTATTTGAAAGCATGACAGAAGCCTCCTGCTTCATGTGATGAGGGAAGGGGTGGCGGTCATGACTTTTTTTTCGCTACAACGTGTCAGCGCGATGGTAAAGGGAACCATTTGGGAGTATCGAGGTCCGCAACGATTGACCGCCGCTGAGCCGCAGAGTAGATTTTTCCAAGCGGAACCGACGGTTGTTCGTAGGCAATGCGAGGAGGTCCGGATGCGAACCGCCAAATTCATCAAGATTCTCTTTTCGAATGATCGATGGCTTGTGGTTGCCACCGCGATTGTTTCGATCCTGCTGCTGGCAGTCAAGTCTCGAGCCGCGCAAAAGGCCGAGGCCTCATCGCCCTCCGTCTCCTCGTCGTCCACCGAACTCACGAAGTTCTTCTCGGACTATTTTGAGCAGACACTGCGAGATTCGCCCGAGTATGCGACTTCGATCGGACGGCATGAATATGACGACCGCTGGACGGACCTTTCCCAGCAGGGTCGTGATTTGCACCGCTCGCATCTGGAGCAGGCGCTGGCGCAGGCGGAGAAGTTTTCGACCGATGCCAATCGATTCTCGGAAGAAGATCGGCTGAGTCTTGATATTTTGCGCTACGACCTACGAACCCAGCTCGATGCGTTCGATCTGCAGACCTACCTGCTCCGCGTGGGGCAGATGGTCGGCTTCCACAATAGCGTCTACGTCACCATCGACCGCATGCCGGCGTTCACGGTGAAGGATTGCGAGAATATCATCGCGCGACTGCGGGCCATCCCCGCGTATGTCGATCAGAGCATCGAGATCATGAATGAGGCGATTGCGCGTGGCGTCGAGCAGCCCAAGATCGTTTCGGATCTTGTCATCGAGCAGCTCACCAAGCAGGTGGGACAGGATGCGGATAAGACGGCGCTCCTCGATTTCTTGAAGAAGATGCCAGCCAGCATCCCGGAGGCACAGCGCGAGCGGCTGGGCAAGGAAGCGACGGCTGCGTTCGACAACGATTTTCTTCCGGCCTGGCGGAAGGTGCTCGCCTACATGCAGACGACCTATGCGGCGCACGTGCGGCCGGAGATCGGGATTTCCAGCCTGCCAAACGGGAAACAGTACTACGCGATCCTGATCCGACGTCTGACGACCACCAATGAGACGCCGGAGGAGATTCACAAGATCGGGCTAGCAGAGGTCGACCGAATCGAGGCCGAGATGCTGGAGATCGCGCGGCAGACGGGATTTGAGGGAACGGTGAGCGAGCTGGAGGTAAAGCTGGGCAACGACCCCGACCAGCGCTTCCACTCGAAGGACGAGATGCTGATGTATTGCCGCAATGCGGCAAAGATCATCGAGCCGCAGCTGCCCAACCAGTTCAAACATATGCCGTTGCTGTTGTACGGAGTGCGAGCGATTCCTGAGGATCGGGAGCAGGCGACGGCATCGAACGCGCAGGCTCCGTCCCCGGACGGCACCACACCGGGATGGTTTAATTTGCAGGCGTATCAGCCGGAGAAGCAGGTGAAGTACGACAAGGAAGCGCTGGTGTTGCATGAGGCTGTGCCGGGACACATCTTTCAGATCTCGCTGGCCCATGCATTGCCGGGGCTGCCGGAATTTCGCAGGTTTTATGGCAACAGTGCATACGCGGAAGGCTGGGCGCTGTATGCCGAGTCGCTGGGATCGCAGCTGGGGGTGTACAAAGATCCTTATAACCGCTTCGGACAGTTGGCCAGCGAGCGCTTTCGCGCGGCTCGCCTGGTGATCGATACAGGGATTCATGCGATGGGATGGACGCGGGAGCGGGCGCAGGACTATCTGCGGGCACATGCTCCCACGGAGAATCTTGCGGAAGTGGACAGGTACATCAGCTGGCCAGCGCAGGCATTGGCCTATAAGACGGGGCAGCTGGAGATTGTGAAGTTGCGGCGGCGCGCGGAACAAGAGCTCGGGGCGCAGTTTGATGTGCGCGACTTTCACGACGCCGTGCTGCGAAATGGCGCCCTTCCGCTGGAGTTGCTGGATGCGGAGGTCGGGAAGCTCATCACTGAAAGACGGTCGTTGGTTGCCCGTGGCCAGTGAGGAAGGCTGAGGTGTAGATCAGATTATAGAAACCACTCTGCAGGAACCGGCGCCGGCCGTCCTGCTGAGGAATTGCGGAGGAGGATCCATGCAACAAATCTTACTGACCGTGATGATGGTGGCGATGATGCAAGCGGCCTGGGCACAGGATTGGGCGAAGGAGAAGTTAGCGAAGTCGCCGCGGCACAGCGAATGGGTGACGGTGAAACACGACGGCCGGTCTGTCGACACGTTTGTCGTGTATCCGGAGTCCAAGGACAAGCGCCCAGTGGTGCTGATTATTCACGAGATCTTTGGCATGACGGACTGGGTCGAGGATTTGGCGGACCAAGTGGCGGGGGCGGGATACATTGCGGTGGCGCCGGATTTGCTATCCGGCATGGGGCCGAACGGTGGGCGCAGCTCGTCGTTTGAGCCGGGGAAGGCCAACGAGGCTGTCAGCAAGTTGAATCCCGACCAGGTAACCGCTGACTTGAATGCCGCAGCAGATTACGGAAAGAAGCTGCCCGCCTCGAACGGGAAGTTGTTTGTAGTCGGATTCTGCTGGGGAGGCGGGCAAAGCTTCCGCTTCGCGACGAATCGTGGCGATCTGTCAGCATCGTTCGTTTTTTATGGGCCGCCGCCGGACAAGGATGCCATGGCGCGCATCAACGCGCCGGTGTATGGATTTTTTGCGGGGAATGACGCACGAATCGGTGCCATGATTCCCGACGCGATCGCCAATATGAAGGCCGCGGGGAAAACCTTCGAGCCGGTCACCTACGACGGCGCGGGACACGGCTTCATGCGTTCCGGCGAAGCGCCCGACGCCAAAGATGCCGACAAGAAGGCGCGCAGCGAGGCCTGGGAGCGCTGGACAAGTTTAATGGCCAAGAACTAGCCCCTGACACTGCATGGAATGCGGGGATGCCATCGCCTGCGCGGCCATTTCGCGGCCGGAGGCAGGCTGCAGGTTGTCCGACCCGATGGGCGGTCGTAGAAGTGCTCCCGTTAGCGATAGGATTTTCGCGATGGTGACGTTAATGGCCAGACGACCTCACTTCGTCCGATCCACGTAGGTTTCACCTCCCTTCATCACGAACACGACCTTCTCCATCCTTGTGATGTCGGCCAGGGGATCTCCGTCCACGGCAACGATGTCCGCAAACTTGCCGGCCTCAAGGGTGCCGATGTCCGCTGAGCGTCCGGTCAGTTCCGCACCATTGATCGTCGCCGCGCGCAACGCATCGATCGGCGACAACCCGCCCTTCACCAGAGCGCCAAATTCCTGGGACACGAACTCCGGATCATCGTCGACTCCATAGGCAATTCGGATGTGATGAGCCAGCGCTCTCTGAAAAGCGGGCTGCTGCTCTTTCAGGATGGCGACGCCCTTAGCGAAGCTCACCGGATCACGGCCCTGAGAGGTTCCCGTGGTCATATCGTGCTGAAAACAGAACAGCGTGGGCACGAGCCAAGTTCCGTGTTGTTCCATCAGGCGCGCGCCCTCCTCGTCGAGCACGGTTCCATGTTCGATGGAATCCACTCCCGCGCGCACTGCAGCCTTGATGCCTTCCGTTCCTTCCGCGTGCGCCATTACCTTCTTACCAGCGCGATGCGCGATTTCGACCGCTTTGGCCATCTGCTCTTCGCTGAGCTCCTGCACCCGATAGTCGCTGATCGGGTCCAACACTCCGCCTGTGGCCATAAGTTTGATCCAATCGGCACCGTATTTAATGTCGCGCCGCACCACGTCGCTGATCTCCTCCGGCGTATTGGCAATGTTTGGCCCGCGCGGCAAACCTGCGTCGGGAGCGAGCACGTTCCCATCGCCATGCCCTCCGGTGAGCGACACACAGCCGCCTGACGACACCATGCGCGGGCCGCGTATCAGTCCGATGTTCACGCTATCGCGCAGCGCCAGCTGTCCGTATGCGGCGTCGTCTTCGCATGCGTCGCGCAGCGCCGTGAATCCGTGGTCTAGCCACACCTGAAGATTTCGCACGCCCCAGATTGCCTTCTGCGGTGAAGACATTCGTAAGTTGGCCGTAGAGGACTGATCCTTGGGGTTGCCCAACACATGGGCATGAGAATCGATCAGTCCCGGCACGACCGTATATTTGGAAAGATCAATCACGCTCAACCCGGCCGGCCCAGAGTCCGCAATGCGGAGGATGCGGTCTTTGGCGATCAGGATATATACATTGGTGGAAACCTTGCCGGTGCGAACGTCAATCATTCGTCCTGCCCGCACCGCCGCCGTCGGCGCCGGATTCTCTTGTTCGGCATCGACACTAGCCGCAACACCGCAAACTATCAATACAAGCAACATCCACTTATGTAGCCTTGGCATGGTCTTCCTCCGACGGAACGATAAAGACTAAGGGCGGAAGGGCTCATCTGACAAGATACAAGCACCGGTGAACGCCCAGCGCGTGGACAACCTCCTGGGCGGCGACCTTCGTAGGCCCGGATCGGGAAGATGGGGTTGAGCGGTAGAAGGGCGAAGCTCCCTCCGAATTCGTTGTTCGTTTCCGGACAACCGAATTCGACTTTGGACACAGCTGCGAACCGCAATTTGCAGTCTAAGAAGAAATTTTTCTGCAGAAACAATGACTTGGCGTTGGTTGATTATTGGCCGAGCATTTGCAGTTCCTCTTAATTGGTAGTTTCTTTAGTTTGTCCGAGAATGTGGGGCTGAGAATCAGTCCGCCTTGCGAGGTTCGTGATGGAAGGGATTTTTTCTGACCCGAAGCTGGTGTTGCGGCAGCTGCGCAAATCGCCGGGGTTTGCGGTTACCGCAGTGCTGATGCTGGCGTTTGGCATTGGCGCGACGACGGCTATTTTCTCCATCGTGGACGGAGTGCTGCTGCGGCCGCTTCCCTTCCTGTACCCGGAACGACTGGTGACGTTGGGAGACCAGTTGGCAGGCACGGACTGGGGCACGCATGATTCCGGACCGGTGAGCGGACCGGAGGTGCTGACCTACGCTCGGGACACGCATTCCTTCTCGAGCCTGGGCGGCTACACGTTTCTAGGGTTTGAGCTTTCAGGCGTGGTACAGCCGGCGCAAATCAACGCGGCGCGGATGACACCGGCGGTGTTTGAGGCGCTGGGCGTGGCGCCGCTAATGGGCCGCGTCTTCACCGAGCAGGAAGACCAGCAGAGGCAGCAGGTTGCGGTGTTGAGCTACGCGACGTGGAAGAGCCGGTTCAACGGCGATCCGCACATTGTGGGATCAACGATCGAGCTGGACCGAAAGCCCTACGTGGTCATCGGGGTAATGCCGCGGAGTTTTGAGTTTCCGCTCATGCGCGGGCAGATCAATCGCATCGAGCTGTGGGTACCAATGAGCTTCACTGCTCAGGAGCTTTCGCCGGAGGCTGCTTCGAGCTGGTATCTGCAAATGGTGGGACGGCTTAGGCCAGGGGTGACGGTGGCACAGGCGCAGGACGATGCGAGGCGGGTGGCGGAGCAGATCATGCGCAACTTTCCGCCGGACGCAGAGAACTTCAGGATTCGGCCGGTGGTGTATCCGCTGCAGCAGATCACGGTACTCGAGGCCAAGCCAATACTGCGGTTTCTGTTGCTGGCGGTGGGCGTGGTGCTGCTGATTGCATGCGCGAACCTGGCGGGGCTACTGCTGGTGCGGGCGATCCGGCGGCAGCGGGAGACGGCGGTGCGGCTGGCGATTGGGGCGCCCGGCTGGCGGCTGGTGGGACAGATGATGCTGGAGAGCCTGGTGCTGAGCGTGACCGGCGGAGTGGCAGGAATCGGACTTGCGGCCTGGGCGCTGGCGGCGGGGCGCGGCCTGCTGCCGGAGACGCTTCCCCTGATCCAAGAGATCACGCTGAACTGGACAGTGGTGGGATTTGCCCTTGCGCTGGCGGTGCTGACGGGCTTTCTATGCGGGCTGGTGCCAGGATTTGCGGCACTGCGAACAAACCTGAGTGCTTCGATGAAGGAAGGCGGACGGAGCGGGTCGGCGGGCGGAAATCACGCGCGGCTGCGGTCGGTGCTGGTGGTCGCGGAGATTGCGATTGCGCTGATGCTGCTGACGGCGGCGGGACTGCTGCTGCGTAGTTTCAACAACATGAGCAATGTAGATCTGGGGTTTCGGCCGGATCACGTCACGACGGCGGGGTATGCGCTGCCCCAGAAGGAGTATCCGACACAGGCGCGGATTGACGCCTTCAACCACCGGCTGCTGCAGCAACTGAAGCAACTGCCGGGCATGGAGGCGGCGGGGCTGGCGAGCACGCTGCCGACGACGGGCGACGGCATCGAGGCGTTTGTCGTGGACGGATACGTGGATCCGCGGGGACCGGACCGGATGGCGGCTTCACCCTCGGCGGTGATTGGGGACTATTTCAAGGCGATGGGGATCCCGCTCGTCCGGGGACGTTATTTTGGGCAGGCGGACAGCGAGAATACGCAGCTGGTCGTGATTGTGAACCGGGAGTTTGCCGAGCACTATTGGCCGGACCAGGATCCGATCGGGAAACGCATGCGGGTGGGCACGCTGAAGTCGCCCACGCCATGGATGACGGTGGTGGGCGAGGTGGCGGATGTGAAGCTAAACTCGCCGGATGCGGACGCGACGGAGCAGTTCTACCAGCCGGTGGCACAACTGGAGAAGGATGCGGGGACGCCGGCGCAGCCTACGGACCTGAACGGCAACGGTGGGTTCATTGTGCTGCGGGCCGCGCTGCCGCCGGAGCAGATGGAGAACGGCCTACGGGCGATGGTGCGAGCGATTGACGCGCAACTACCGCTATCACAGGTGCAGACAATGGAGGAGGTGGTGAGCAACAGCGAAGCGCCGCGGCGGTTCAACACGGTGATCACTTCCTGTTTTGCGCTGGCAGCGGTGCTGCTTGCGGTGCTAGGGATCTACAGCATCATTGCGTTCTCAGTGGCGTCACGCGTGCGGGAGATGGCGATCCGGATGGCGCTGGGGTCACAGCGGTCGCAAATTGCGCGGCTCGTGCTGGTGTCAGGGCTGAAGCTCACGGCCGTCGGATGCCTGCTGGGGCTAGCGGGCTCGGTCGCGGTGTCGCAGCTTCTGCAGTCGTTTCTTTTTCACGTCCGCCCGTTCGATCCGGTTGTGATGCTGGCGACGGCGCTAGTAATTTTTGCGCTAGCGCTTGCGGCCTCAGCGATGCCGGCGCGGAAGGCGGCATCGGTGGATCCTCTCGAGGCACTGCGGAGCGAGTAGGGCCGATGTACAGGCTGCGCAGCCGTGGATTCACGGCGTGCTCAGAGATGCGCTGTCCGATGCCGACACCTATGTGGGGACTTCCGAGCTGAGGGTGACTCGTGTGCTAAGGGCCCTGCGCGAGCGCCGATTACCTCGAGATAGGAACGAAATCCAGGCCAAGCTTTGATTTGAGGACATCGCGCAGGTTGTACTCTGCATAGACTCGATGCCGCCTCAGAAATCCTTCGGAGATGCCGATTCCCCCTTCGCCGGTGAAGACCGGCCCCAAAAGTAGGACAGGCAGCAAGGGATAGGCCTCAACCTGGGTTTGCCGAAACACCTCCTCGACGTTCCCGTCCTGAACCCGATAGATGCTCAAGCGCGCCGCCCTCTCAGGCGGCAAATTCAGGTCCAGAACATTTCGAGTAGTAGGGCTGTTCGACCCATTCTCCATAGGCAATACCCGCGGATTCTCCTGCACGATGATTTGCGCCTCGGATAATCGCGCAGGTTCCCCAATTACGCATTCGTTCGCTGTACTCACGAGGCACGTGAAGACCGCACAGAACATTGCGAACCGCAGAATCGCAATCGTGGCCGACGCGAACAACGCGAGGCCAAGACCGTCCCGGCTCCCCATCGTCTCAGTCGCATGCTGTGTTCCTTTGGAGTCCGACTCGGCAGCCCGATTTCCATTCTCGAAAGACGTGAAACGTGCATCCGAGCCCGGGGGTGATGGTAATCGCGTGGCAGGAGTTCATGAAAGGTTACGCTCGTAAGCGAAGTATGGTTGACGCAGTCACTACCTCAACCACTAACATTAACTATTGAAATCAGCGTCTTGCACCATCCGCTCGCCAGGGGGTTTTAAGGCGATCGGTTAACGCGTCACAAACTGGTGCGTTCTCGAATCTGGCGGGCGTGATGGCGGGCGTGTAGCCAGTGCAATTTGCGACACTGATTGACATTTAAGGGGCCCAGGATCGGATGGTCGATAATCTTGGTTACGGAGCCAAAGCGTCGCTCGCAATCCTCCAGGCCCGAGGCCATCTTCTGAATCTCTGCGAAAATGGTGCTCCGCACCAGCTCGGGCGGCACGCCGCGTGGGACCGTGACTTCGGGCGCTTGGACTCCTTCCGGGAAGTAGCCAAGACCGGTGACCAGGAAGACACTGAGGCGTTGCTTCAGAGTCGCAGCCTTAGCCACCGGCTTGCCTTTGTCCAGGCGCCTCGCAATCGCTTGGTTCGTAGCCGTATAGCTCAGATAGAGGTGCTCAAGGATTTGGGTGGAATTCCACTTGCCAGGCGGGGCTTTCTGCATGGCTTCGGGGCTGGCTCCTCCGATAGCCGCTTCCAGTACCACGGGCAGATCTTTGAGATAAGATTCCACCGGCCGCTCGGGGTAGGGGATGTTGGAAGAATGTCATGGGATTCATTGAATTTCGATCGCTTGCGCTTCGCCAAGATCCTGCACTGTCCCGCGCCAGGCACCGATCGGCCATTTAGCGTGACTTTCTAGGGTCCTAAACCGTAGTCTTCTTCATCTCGAGGAATTTGCCCGTGACTGACACTTCGGCCCCATTAGGTTCTGCACATCAGGGAGTTCATCGTGTACTCGCTCACTTGTCGAAAGAGCGCCGCGTCACAATGCTGGCGCTTACCTGGCTCATTTTCTTCACCACCTGCGGAGGCGCATACGGACTCGAGCCTCTGGTCGGAGCGATCGGTCCGGCGTGGGCCATTGCCTTAATCCTGGTCACACCCCTGGTGTGGAGTTTACCGACGGCGTTGATGGCCGCCGAGCTGACCACCCTGATGCCGGAGGAAGGCGGCTACTACGTTTGGATCCGCGAAACCTTTGGACCGTTTTGGGCAGTGCAACAGGCCTGTTGGACCATAACGTGTTCGGTTGTTTGGATGGCTATCTATCCAGTCCTTTTCGTAACGTATCTCACCTTTTTCATTCCAGAGCTTTCCACGTCCGCCCTCCTTCGCTGGCTGCTCGCTGTGCTCGTCATTGTTTTGGGGATGGCCTTAAACTTTCAGGGCGCCCGCGAGGTCGGCCGGTCAGCCGAGGTCAGCGCCTACCTTGTGCTGGGCGTCTTCGTGCTCCTGCTTACGATCTGGCTAGCGCGGGGTCCCGCACCGGCTTCGATCGTTGATGTGCTTAGACGTGACCTTTCCTCAAGTCACAAAGGAGTGCTGCTCCTCGGACTCTCCATCATCGTCTTTGACTGCTCGGGCTGGGAAAATGCGTCCACCTATGCGGGAGAGGTGGATCAACCCCAGCACAACTACCCCCGGGCTCTAGGCCTTGCCTTATTGGTTTTGGTTGTCTGCTATTTGTTTCCTGTGATCGCCGGGGTCACCGTAACCACCTCGCCCGACATCTGGAGTTCTGACGCCGGCTGGCCCGTGATTGCCCAGTTGATCGGTGGGCGCTGGCTGGGCAGCTTAGTGGCCTTTGCGGGACTCGTCTCTATGTGGGGCTTGTTCAACGCGCAACTGCTCTATATTTCGCGCCTGCCTTATGTCTTGGCCTGCGACGGCTGGCTTCCCCGTTTTCTCTCGAGAGTGTCCCCCGGCGCGGGAGTTCCCAGAATGGCAATCCTATGTTTCGGAATCATCACTGCAATTTTTGCTGCTCTTTCGTTTGGGAGTCTAGCCATCATTCAGTGTTTGCTCTACGCGGGTGCCCTGACGCTTGAATTTCTGGTGCTCCTTGTCTTGCGCCTTCGCCGCCCCAATGCGCACCGCAGTTTCCGAGTGCCCGGGGGTTGGGTGGGATTGGGTTACGTATGTCTGTCGCCGCTTGCCTTCGCGGCCCTCCTGCTCTTCGCCACACTCCGCGACTGGCGATCCTACCCGGTGCAGCTATTTGTCGTCGGCGCGGTTGCGGCCTTTGGCGTTGCCTTGTATTTCATCAGACGCAGGATCGTCGCGACCCGCACGGCCCTGTCGTAAAGGTCCCGGCAAAACCCTTCATCTGTTGAGCACGCGATCTCTGTGGATTTGCTTCACCGCTTGATAAGCGGGAATTCCGGATACGCCCCCTCCACCGTGGGTTGCCGAGCTGGCCTGATAAAGACCGGGGATAGGAGAGCGAAAATCGGCGTATCCGGGCGCGGGGCGCATGTGGAAAAGTTGCTCGGCCGACAGCTCACCGTGAAAGATATTCCCCCCGATCATTCCGAGCTGCTGTTCCATGTCATAGGGGCCTATGATCTGGCGATGGAGTATCGCGGAGCGG
>Ga0187783_10002887_pt1 | contig 12728 bp, 10 predicted proteins | sample 1015_SJ02_MP02_2_FD_132471 | JGI IMG/M metagenome (GOLD analysis project Ga0187783, IMG submission 132471) | Tropical peat soil microbial communities from peatlands in Department of Meta, Colombia - 1015_SJ02_MP02_20_MG | ecosystem: Environmental > Terrestrial > Soil > Wetlands > Peat | place...
CGAGATTGCGCGTTCGCTAGGCGCTGAGGTAGTCGAGCAACCCTGGCTCGGCTTTGGGGCGCAACGCGAGCATTCACTTCGGCTACCACTGCTTCGCCATGATTGGGCGTACTTCGTCGACGGAGACGAGTGGGTTTCCCCGCAATTGGCCGCTGAGGTCGCACAGGGCCTAGCCGACCCGCAGTGCGCAGCCTTTGAGCAACGCTTCCGGCTGGTGTTCCTCGGCAGGTGGATCCGACATTGCGGCTGGTACCAGGGTTCCTGGAATGTCCGCGTGGTCGATAGGCGGCACTCCAAGTACGACGGGAACCTGGTGGGCGAGCGACTGATCGTGGATGGACCGGTCCGGCGTCTGGCCAATGACATCGTCGACGAGAACCGCAAGGGTCTGGCCGCCTGGCTGCACAAGCACATCCGGTATGCCGAACTGGAGGCGGAAAGGCGCTCTGTTCAGCCCCCGTTGCGGCGGAGGATACGCGCGATTTGGTACCGCGAAGACTCACGCCCGCGCATTCGCGCGGTGGTCAAGCACCTCATCTATCCCTATGTGCCAGCCAAGCCGGCTGCCCTCTTCTTTTACATGTATGTCGTGAAGCTCGGCTTCCTCGACGGCATGGCCGGATTGCGGTTCTGCCTCTACCACGCATGGTACGAGGTCGTCGTGGCGTCGCTTCGCAGGGATGCCCACGGCGGCGCCGGGAGGCCGCGGGCCACCGAGGAACGCGGATGAGGCCCAAACTCGGTGTACTCGACTTCTGGCCTATCCAGTACAAGGGTCCGCTCTATCGGCGGCTAGCAAGCCGCGGCAACGTAGATTTGGAGGTCTTGTACCTCTCCGACAAGGGATACAGTGCGACATTGGACTCCCAGTTCGGCGTGCAGGTCGCGTGGGACATCGACCTGCTGGGCGGCTATAAGCACAGCTTCCTGACCACCAAGGATTGCCCGACCGCCAAGTTGGCGCGGGTTAAAGCACTCGCCCGTTGGCTCGGCGCCCAGGATGCGGTAGTGGTTCACGGCTATACCAATCGATGGATGCTTTGCGCGATAGCCTTGTGCCGTGCCCGCCGGATTCCATATCTGCTGCGTGGCGATTCGTTGCCGCGGGGAGATACGACTGGATTTCGTTACCTGCTCCGTTACGTCGTTGTCCGTGCCATTGTATGCCGGAGTGCAGTTGGGCTCGCGATCGGCCAGCTTAACATGGAGTTCTACCGTCGGCATAAAGCCAACGAGGTCGTATTCGCTCCATTTTCGGTTGATGATAGCCGGTTCGCCCTGGCACCCGCCACCAGCCGATCCGAGTTGCTCGCTCAATGGGGCCTCAGCACCGACCGAGCCGTAATCCTCTACTGCGGTAAACTCTATCCTGGCAAGCGCCCGCTTGACCTTACCGCAGCGATCCAGCTCCTCGCTTGTAAGGTTACCACTATATTTGTGGGCGACGGCCTCCTAGCCGAAAAAGTCCGATCGTCGCTCATGCCTGGCGCGGGAGTGGTAACGGGATTCGTCAATCAGTCCGAACTTCCCATCTATTATCACGCGGCCGATATCATCGTCCTGCCTAGCGAGACTGAAAACTGGGGCCTCGTCCTTAACGAGGCAATGGCAGCCGGCGTTCTCCCTGTGGTCTCGGACCGAGTCGGCGCCGCCCCCGATCTCGTAGCCGGTCTCGGCGAGATTTATCCATGCGGTAATATAGCGCGCCTCGCAGATGCTCTAAGCCGTGCCCTGTCATTGGTCAATGATCCGCACACTCGTGACCGAGTGCGGCAGCATGCTGCCCGATACAGTCTCGACCGAACTGCGGTAGGCTTCGAGGAGGCCGTATTCGAGATCAGCCGCAGGGCCGCTAATAAACGGTCTTCCGATAGTCAGCAGCTATCCGCTGACCGCACGACCGCTGTTTCGTCTGAACGTAAGATAAACGGCAAGGAGCCACAGCAGTAGCGCCCCGGGAATGCCGGCGAGCGTCTCCACCCAATCGTCCTCCTGGTTCACCAAGCTCGGGAAAAGCAGCAGGAAGAGAAATATCGAATGCGGGTTGGCGCACACGTCAAGTACGTCGTCAAGGAACCGTGCTCCTATGCCGAGCAGAAACATTCCAACGATGACAGGGATCCAACCGCCATGCCGATACAGGTCGCCAACCGGTGTTATCGCGGTCGAGGTGAGTAGATTGGCCGGCAGGTCGTAGTACTCTTGACTGAACTCGTATCCGCCGTCGAGAATTGGCTTGCCCGGCCAGACCGCACGAGGTACGAGGGTAATGGCGGGCCCTTCTACAAGCTCAATCGGGCTCAGGAAACCGATCTGGGCTGGCGTACGTTGCATGATTATTGCTGGATTGTCGATCTCCCTAATTCTGGCAAGCAGAAAGCTTGTCGAGGATACGAGCACAGCGACGTTCTCCGAGTCTATGGTCTGTTCCAAGACGCCTGGTGCCGCATCCAATGCTTGGCGAGTGGAAAGGGTTCCTGACGCGTTACGCGCGATACCTCGATACGCTTGGTTGAACGGGATGATAATGAACAATAGGGCCAGTACTGTGAAGATCAGCAAGCCCTTATGCAGCCGACGCCGACCAACGGTAAAAGGGATGGTAACGGCCAAGATCGCTACAATGAAGCCTTCCTTGTTCCCAGACGCGGCGCCCACGACGATCTCGGCCAGAAAAAGAACCGCCAAGGTTACCCGGGCGCTCGGAACGCGGTCCCGATAGGCCTGGAGCGCTGCAGCGGCCACCGCTAGCGGTGCGCAATAGCTAAGAACGTTCAGCAACTGCTCATAGCTCGACGCTGTCGTCACGGCCGACTGGGCGTCTCCGATGTAGCCGAACCGCCCTGTCGTGGCCGCCGATATGATCCTGGCCACAGTGCCGATCACGTAGAGGATCCACGGCGTCAGCAGACTTCGCACCTCTGATGTGAACCGACGACTCAACGCCGCCACTGCCTTTTCTCCAAGGCGCCTGGTCAACCGACCTGGTCCGATGAAATAACCAAACACCCATAGAGTCATTCCTACCGCCACCAGCCATAGCGCCCTAAGCACACTAGTCAGCGATATCTCTTCTGCAATTCCCGTCTGCGGCTGAACCCAAGTCAAGGTGGCCAGGCCGAATGCGATGCCGTACCAGACTAGGGTCCATGAACCAAACAGCCATCGGCCCAGCCCGAGCAACCTTCCCCGAGCGCCCCCAACGAGGCAGAGCAGACTGGCGGAGTAGGCGGCGAAGGCCGCGCTTCCCCATGCCACGGCCTGAGTTGCCTGATCCACGCTGGTCAGCGCTTTCCACAACAGCCCGATCGCCGCACAGAGCAAGGCGGTCGCCGTGAGTATCCAGCGAGACGCGGCCGCCGACTCGGGCCGGGACTGTGCGCTGATGTCGGTCATGCGATTTTCTCGATGATGGTCGTAAGCCGCTGCGCGAGGGTATGGTCGCGGTGCGCACGCCGGGCCGCGGCATCACCGAGACTGGCCGTCAGGCCCGGTTCCTGGAGTAGACGTGTCGCCTGCTGGAGGAGTTCGTCGAAGTTCCCGAATGTCAGTATTTCCTCACCGACCTCGAACAAGTCGGGAACTGTCGGACGGAACTCAGTAAGCACGGCGGCGCCTGAGCCGGCTGCTTCGAACAGCCGCAAGTTCACCCCGTATACCTCGGCTGGATAAAGATTGTTAAGAACGCCGACCGCAGACCGGAAGACGCGGGCCTTCTCGTCTGTAACTATTGCGTGTCCGGCGTGTATGCCTCGTACAGGGCTGTCACCGATCCAGCGGGGAATCCCGTCGCCGAACACCTTTACCGGGATTTCCTTCGCTATTAGCCGCTCAAGCAGCCGCACCCGGCTGGGATACATATTTCCGGCGATAACAAGATAGCGTTCGGCGCCAGCTGGGCCTGTCGGCCGGTGATATCGTGGGTTGCAGGCTTGCGGCAGGTAGTACACGGGCATGTCAAGCATCGCCCGGAGTTGGTCAACGATGTGCGGCTCCTTGAAGAACAACGCATCGTAAGGAGCCAAAAGCATCAGAGCCCGGCCGAGGCTGGCCACATGGTCCGGAAACCAGAGCGCTACCCGAGCACCGTTACGCTTTAGCCGGTTCACCGACTCCGGCATTAGCCGGGCGTCCACGCTGATGATGAGTTCGCATTTTGCCTCCGCCGCTGTACGCACGATCCGCCTCTGTGCCCGCTGGTCTAGGTGAGGCAGGGCCTGCATGGAAAGCTCTGCCAGGCGGCCTATGATCGCCTGCTGGTGGCTGGCCCTAGCGGGTCCCAGCGGAACCGCGTCGTGACCCGCGTCGCCCGCGGCTTCGATAATGTTCGCACCGAACATATCCGGCTCGGTCCGGCCGATCACGCCAATCCGCATCTCAGATCTCCTTCATTTCGATTTCCACCACGTCCCGTCGGCAGTCCCGCCGCAGCTTCCTGATCGCAGGCTACATAGTTGCTCTCCACGAATGTTTCCAGGTCCGCATCCCAGGTGGAGTAGAACTCCACCCCTCGTGGGCTCAGCTTGCCAATCCGGTAGCCGAGTGGCTGCAGGAACTCGAACACGTCACGCAGAAAAAAATGGGCAAAAATCCAGCGACGGCCATATTTGAACTGAATGGCCGTTATGCGATGCTCGGTGAGCAACCGGCGCGCGCCGCGCATCACTGCAAGGTCGTGACCCTCGGCGTCGATCCTAACCAGAGCGAAGTGAGCGACCCCGGCCTGCTTGGAATACCAATCCAGCGTAATCTTCTGCTGGACCGTAGGGTTGGTGCCGTAAACGGGGGAAATGCGGACCATCCCGGATGCAGGCGCGACCGCATGCGATGGGGAGATCACTTGTCGATCGCCGAGCGATGTCATGACAAGACGGGCTCGTCGGCCATTAAGTGTCGTAGCCAGCAGCGCGAAAGCCTGGACGTCTGGCTCGAAGACATGCAACTGAAGGTCGCTGTCCCGCCCTGTCTGCGACGCGGCGGCCAGCATCGATTGTGACCACCTGCCGATGTTGGCGCCGACGTCGGCGACATGAATCGGTTCGCCAGGCTCCGAGAACTGACAGGCCCAGCGCTGCAAGGCAGATCCACCATTCGAAGGCGTTTCACTCGGACTGTCCAGCCGGGCACGCGACAGGACGTACCGGGTGGCGCGGATAACGGTGTGCCGTCCCATCAGCCGACAAGCGAGGTCCGTGGTGAGCGCGACAGCCCGCCGGATGGCAGGCGTCACCACGCCTCCGGAGATGGGCCTTCGTCGACTGCTCTGCCTACGATGCCGCGGCCCGGAACTGTCTGCTGGTAGTGTCCGCAAGGACCACAGCATCATGAAAAGTGCGATACCGTACGCCACCGTCGAGGCTATCGCCGCGCCGTATACACCAAAAACCGGCAGTAGGGCCACGAGCAGGATCACCGTGAATACGGCTGCAAGTCCCTCGGCCCGGGCGACGACGAGCGGGCGTTTCCTGCCGCGCAATACGTCCCCCGTGACCTGGTTGCAAGCCAGGAACACCCCCGCCGGCGTCAACAGCCACAACAACGGCACGACCCCGCCGTACCCGGGCCCGAAGACGCGAGGAATGAGCCAGGGCGCCACCAAAGCTAGCGGTACGAGTACGCACGCAGCGGCACAGCCGCTGCCGATAATGGCCAGCCATTGCATACGCTGCACTAGGCCGTCCACGCGGTCCAGCGACGCCAGCTTCGGGAAGGCCACGTTCCCGATCGCCGCTACCAACGGGATCGGAAGTAGCGTACATGAGACGGCGATCGCGTACCTTCCCAGCGTCGCCAGAGGCACAGCTTGGGACAGGACGAGCTGATCAAGTTGTTTGTTGACGGCCGCAGGCGTCAGCGCCGCGATCTGGGAGACGCCGTAAGCGGCCAGAGGGCGAACGAGTCGGGCTTGAGCCCGGCCGGGCACTAGGTCGGCCGCCCGGCACCGATAATAGGCCCAACCGAGCTGGACAAGCATGGTAAGAACCAGCACGATCAGCACGGCAGTCAGCGTGAGAAGGCGCAAGCGCCACAACACGACCATGAGCACCAGGCTCAGCACTGGCTGGCTCACCCGGACCGTGTTCCACCAGCGCAGATTCCGTGCTTGTAGCGAAAAGGTGTAGCTGGCTCCGATGAAGGCGATGATCGAGGCACTGAAGACGATCCGGTAGGCAACCGTCAGCTCCGCGTTTCCGTGGGCTAGGAGCGGAGCCAGCAGAATTCCGCCGACCAGCGCTGCTGTCCCGGTGACCAGCATCATCGCCCGCGATGTAGCGACATACTCACGGGCGAGGCCGGGATCCTTGGCAACGTAGAAACACAGTGCCGCGGGTTGGCCCATGCTGCCAACCATGAGGGATATCCCGAACCACGCCGTGACTGCGGCGTATTCGCCCCTCAGTTCCGGTCCTAGGACGCGGGCCACGATGATTCCCCCAAGGCCGGCCGCTGCGGTAGAGGCGATGTTGAAGCCGGCAGTGCGGATCACGAGGCGGCTGGCGCCTCGCCGCCGCAGCGCTGCGGCGGCCTCCCTCAACCGTCCAGCTTCGTTATCGGCTCCGACCTGCCAGGTCACAGCAGACTCTCGACCGAGAGCTTGGTGTAGTTTTCCGGGGCAAATGTCTGGGCCCGACGACGTGCGTAGCTCCCCATCCTCGCCAGCCCCGCCGGATCCTTTAGCCATACATACAGGGACCTGGCCGACGTATCTGTTGACTCATCAATGGGACCTACCTTGGTAAATCCCTCAACGTAGGTATCGCGTGATGCGCCACGCGCCGCCCTGATCACTGGCGTACCCTCTGGTCTGTGCCTCCAGCAGGACACCGTCGATGCCTTCTGTGATGGCGAACGCTGGCAACGGACGACGCATGTCACGCCGGTGGACAAGAGCGACAGCCTTGTCCCCGCCGTACCCTCACTGTGGTGAGGTATACGCCTCGTGAGATGGCTCCGCTGGCCGTCCGGGCTGACCTCAATCACAGATTGATACTACTCGGATGCTATCAGTTACACCTAATCGCAACAGCGCTCTCTTGCCGTAACCGTGGCTGCTGCCGGGTCCGCACCGCCCGTGGCCCGCGCGTCATAGCCAGCCTGCGCAACCTAACCATCGCCATCTTGCGGCTGTCCGGGGCGGCAAGCATCGCCACTTCCCGCGTTACCACGCGCGGCGTCCAAGCGACTCCTCTGAACGACCACGAGGTGCTAGCCGGACTTTGCCAGAGCCCTGAGGCTCGTCCAACGGCGCACTTAAGGCTGAGCCTCCACATAAAGGCTTTGCGCCGCGCGCGAAGGCGCGTCGTGGTCGATTCGAAGTTCGGGAATCGCACTGGCGTTAAACGATGACCGTTCTATATGTGAGAAACCCGCCTTCCGGAGAATCGCCGAGAGACTCGCCCAGTCGTCGATGACCCTATGGGTATGTAGGGTGAATATCCTGTTCAGGCCCTCGGCCCCGCCGGCCGGCCACCCGAGCGTGGTCTGGAACCACGCATTGTCATGCGTAATGTAGGCGTTCGCGAACTGCTCGCAGTCGGGAACGACGATACGCAGGGTTCCCTCGGGTTGAAGTACCCGAAGAAGCTCGCACAGAACAGGCAGCCGGAAATCTGCGTCAATATGCTCGAAGACATGCTCGGTAAATATGAGTCGGCAGGTCGCGTCACCGAACGGAAGTGGCTGCCTGAGGTCAGTGACGAAATCGACACCAGGGAAGCGCCATCCGTCAATATTCACCCAACCCGGCAATATCCGCGGTCCGCAGCCTAGATGAAGCTTTACATCTTTCATATGCAGCAGAGCACGTTCCCTGGCTCGTGCGCCTGGAGACACCCGTCGCCTGAGACGCACTCCGGCAAGATGACCCTCGGTACGTACCTCTTGAACGACGCGCAAGGGTACCGGGCCATCCTTGATGAAAGTACGTGCCATGCCCTTCGCCCTACTCAGAAGCACGTCTCACTCCTCGGTATGACAGCAGTGCTAGAGTTCTACCATATGAAAGGCCTGCTGCGCCGACCCTCTGATCCGGACATCCTTTTTTAACCGTTAGTAAACGATTGCGGCTTATTCTTCCATGGGAAGTTATTTGCGCCAGGCCAGACGCTTACACACGCTCACTCTAGGCAGTTCGCCTGATCGCGAATGCGAATCGCGATATCGAGCGCGGCGAGTCCATCCTGGCCGGTCACCGTCGGTTGGGTATGCCGCACTACGCACTCGAGAAAGTGCCGCTGCTCAAGGGCGAGGGGTTCGCCCTGATGCTCCATGTAGGGAATTTCGACGACACCGGTCTGCCGATACATGGAGCCCCGTTCATCCACGAACTCCGAGTGCTGTACGCGGTTCACCGTCACCTGCCCGCGAACCAGGTCAGCGACTACCACGTTGTCTTGCTGAATAAGCTCGATCTGCCGTTGCTTGGACTGGCTCGCCCTGCTCGCGGTCAGCACCGCTGACACGCCCGTGGGGAAGGTAAGGATGCAAACCGCGATATCTTCGGTGCTCGACTTCACTCGGCGCACCAGCGCGGAGATCACCTCAGGCTGGCTTCCTGCCAGCCAGCTGACGAGGTCGATGTCATGGATCATCAGGTCGACCGCCACACCAGCCGGGATTCGTGGCGTGAATGGCCCTACCCGGCGAACATCGATATGGATCAGGCCCGAAAGGTGCCTGGCGAGCTCGATCACGGCCGGGTTGAAGCGCTCCACGTGGCCGACCATCAAGATGCGGTCATGCTCTTCCGCCGCAGTGACAAGACACTTGGCCTCTTCAACGGTAGCGGCGATGGGCTTTTCCATGAGCACGTCGAGCCCGTTTCCGAGCAGCATGGTGCCGATCTCCATGTGCGACTCGGTGGGCACCGCGACTATCGCCGCGTCTACCGCACCGGGGAGCCCGGTCACGGACGGCATGTAGACGGCGCCGATATGGTTGGCGAGCCGCCGGCCTTTGTCCTCGTCCTGGTCGACCACGACCGTTACCTCGGCAGAGGGCATAGTACGGGCGACCCGGGCGTGGCGGCTACCCATGATTCCTGCTCCGACGATTGCCAACCTAACCACGAATGGCCTCCCTCACCGCATCGACGACCTTGCCCAGAGCGATCGCGTCGAGACCGGGATGGACGGGAAGTGATATGACCTGAGCCGTAAGCCGACGAGCGTGCGGTGTGGCATCCGGGATCACCCGCGGATTGGCCTCGTAGCAGGGATAGTCGTGCATTAGCTTCGGGTAGTAGATGCCGTGGCCGACGCCAACTCGGGTGAGCCTGGCGCAGAACTCCGCACGGCAGACCTCGGCATCGGGAAGAACGCGCACTGTGTATTGGTGCCACACATGGCTTCGGCCTGCTGGAACCATCGGCAGCAGCAGCCCTGGCGTACCTGTAAGCGCGGTGGTAAGCCTGGCCGCGTTGGCATTTCGGGCGGCCGTAATCTCCTTGAGCCGGTTCACCTGCGGGATCGCGACCGCGGCCTGCAGGTCGGTGAGCCGCCAGTTATACCCGAGCATCTCGTAGTCATAGCGGGCGCGCATGCCCTGGTTGCGCAGCATTCGCAGCGTCCGGGCGATGTCGTCGTCGTCCGTCGTCACCAGGCCGCCCTCACCGCAAGTAATGTTCTTGGTGCCATAAAGCGAGAACGCTCCGATGCCGAAGGTGCCCACGCTACGTCCCTCGCACTCCGCACCGTGCGCCTGTGCCGCGTCCTCCACGATCGCCAGAGCATGCCTGGACGCGAGCGCCGTTATCGCGGCCATATCGGCCGGAAGGCCATACAGGTGCACAGGCAGCAGGACGGCTGTCCGGCTGTTCACCAGAGCGGCCATCGCATCCGGGTCGACAGTGAAGTCCTCGCCAATGTCCGCGAACCGGGCTGTGGCACCGGTCTCCAGGATCGCGTTGAGCGTCGCATTGAAGCTAAAGGCAGTGGTGATCACCTCATCGCCCGGACCGATGCCCAGCACACGAAGCGCGGCCGTCAGCGCCACTGTCCCGTTGCTTACTGCGATGGCATGCGCAGCGCCATGCGCGGTCGCGAACGCATCTTCAAGCTGAGCTACCTTTTCACCCTGCGCGAGGTTTCCGGATCTCAGAACCTCGAGCACACTCCGTTGTTCTTCATCGCCGACAATGACCTGGCTGACCGGGATCACAGCAGCCTCCTGACGGCGAGTTGGGCGTAGCGCTCCGGGGCGAATGCCTCCCGCGCCCACCGCCCAGCCTGCTTGCCCATAATCGTCAATCGGGCCTCATCCTGGAGCAGGTCGTGCAGAGTCCTGGTCAGCGTTTCTTCTGATTCGTCGGCTGGGGATACTCCCGTAACCCCCTCCACGTACGCCTCTCGCGAACCGCCATAGGCGGGCGCGATCACTGGCGTCCCCGCGGTCTGTGCCTCTAGGAGTACAAGGCCGAAGCCCTCGCCGACGGCGTGGCGGCCATTTCTGGTCTGCGTGGCCAGGACAAACAAGTCCGCGGCGGCAAGCTCGCGAGCGAAGTCCCCATCGCTGAGGTCCGGCCGTACCGCGCACCAGTCGTGTTTCGAGACCAGGCGGAGCATGTCACTTGGCGGATTCCCGCTGCCGCAGATGGTCAGGCAGACATCTGGACGTCCGAGAGCGGTTGTCGCCGCCACCAACCGCTCAAGTCCCTTCGTCCGCCACTCGGCCAACCGGAAGGCCGTAACTAGTCGTATCCGGGCTCTATGGCGCTGCCACTCGTCCGAAGCAGCCGCGGCCAGAGTGTCAAACCACTCTTGCGACAAGGCGGGTGGCAGAACCGTAGCGTGGCAGTCGTTCATAAGAACGCCTGCGGTGAAATTACTCACTGCCACCACTCGCACATCTGGGCGGCACATCAGGCGACGTTCCAGCTTGCTCCTAGGTCGCCATCTCGAATTCCAAATCTCACTGCCATGGCAGACCACTGACATTCCGCAGGTGGCAGTATTCCGTGCCAGCAACGCCGCCACGGGCAATAGCGCCCGGTGGGCGACGACTATACGGGTTGGTTGCCCGTCCGCCCGTAGTATGGACCGGCCCCGGGCTAGCAGCCGAGCATGAGCGCGTACGCCGTGCCCGATTAGGTCGAGACGCTGGCACGCGACGCCTTCGGCGGCGAAGGCCCATTCCAACGTCGCGACATAGCGCTCGATCCCACCGCCCAGGCCACGAGACGGGCTCAGTAGGAGCACCCGATCCGTCATACCGGGCTCCCCGCAGACGTCTCCAGCCACGCGTTCAAGACTGTAAGCGCCCACGTTTCGGCCCATCGTCGGCGCGGGTGGGGAGATATCAGGCCGACCCTGGCGGCCACCGTCCTGTCAACTACAGACCAGACAGGAGCGCTGGGTTCCCTGGCCGCTGTGACCAGCGGCGCTAGGGGGCCGGTAAGCCAGGGCCCCATGGGCAGGCTGAAGCCACGCTTGGGCCGCGCCGCCAGGCCTTCAAGGTAAGGATCAGTCAGGGCAACGCCGATTACTGCCTTCCCCGGTGCCTTATTCCGGCCGCAGGCGATTGCGAACGTGGCCGAGAAGACATCGGGGTCCACGAAGGGGACACGCAGCTCCACTGATGAGGCCATGGAAAAGGTATCAGCGTCAGGAAGCAACATGGCTTGCAAGTAGATCGCGACGTCGGCGGCCGTCATGGCTGCGAACGATGTCGGTGAGCCTCCGGTTCGCCAGCCCACCAGGTCCTTACGTCCGGCCATATGATCGCCATCGACCCCAGTTAGCTCGCTCACTAGCGAGCCAGGAAATAGCTCTCTCTGAAGGACGGCGAGATCAGCACCAGTGCGTGGCCCATTCTTAGCTAGCAGCCGTTTAACTTTCGCCTCCCCGGCCAATCCCAGAGAGCTAGCTACCTGACCGGCCATTACACCTGCCGACATTGGAAGCGCGTCGATCGCCCTCAGCATCGGCAGATACTTCAGGAGCCGGAAATGCGAATAACCTCCTACCGCTTCATCTCCGCCAAGTCCAGATAGCGCCACTTTGAAGCCGGCTTGGTGTACCGCCTGGCAAATAAGGAAGGTGTTCAGTCCATCGACAGTCGGGCGCTGCATCGCCTGGAAGAACCTCGCCACGTCGCCGTCGCCAAGAACGGCCTGCACCCGCTGGAAGTGATGCCCGTAATGCTGGGCGGTCTGAGCCGCCTGCGGGGTCTCGTCGACTGCTCCATCAGCAGCCACCGTCAGACAGTGCAGGTCGCGGCCAAGACGGCGGCTGACCGCCGCGAGAACTGCCGAGTCAACGCCCCCAGACAGTAGCAGTGCGGCGGGGACGTCGGCGCCCAGGTGCAAGTCAACGGAGTCCGCCAGTGCCGTCCCCAGGTCGGAAGACCTCGACTCCGTCGCGACCGGGCCGTCGGACTGAACTGGTCGCACCTCGACACGGCGATCGTGCCGGACGATAGCAACACTGTTGGGAGGGACGGCGGCGATCTCGACGAAGGGGCTCTGGTCCGCGGCCATCGCCCCGTAGCTTAGAAACCGAGCGACGGCCGCGTCGTCGAGCCGCGTTCCGGCGGCGAGCCGCGCCAACGGCCGTACCTCGGAAGCGAAAGCGAGGCTGCCATCTGGGAGCAGGCGCCAGTAGAGCGGCTTGATACCGAATGGGTCGCGAGCCAGATAGAGGCACTCTTCCACCGTGTCTACCACCGCGATGGCGAACATGCCGCGTAGCTCGGCCAGCGATTCCAAGCCGAGTTTGGCCCACAACTGCGGA
>Ga0187783_10002888_pt1 | contig 12720 bp, 9 predicted proteins | sample 1015_SJ02_MP02_2_FD_132471 | JGI IMG/M metagenome (GOLD analysis project Ga0187783, IMG submission 132471) | Tropical peat soil microbial communities from peatlands in Department of Meta, Colombia - 1015_SJ02_MP02_20_MG | ecosystem: Environmental > Terrestrial > Soil > Wetlands > Peat | place...
TAGTTCCGCATACGTTGGCCTAAGAGGAGGCAAGATGGTGGGAGAACTGGACATCCTGAGCGAGTGGATCCCAGAACAAATGCTTCCGGGCACGATTTTCGTGCTGGAGAACGCAGGCCGGGTCGGCGAAAGGGATGATCCTTTTTGGGCCGTGCTCTCCTGCCCGGAGTGTGGCACGCTCGGCCTGGTTACTCGCAAGCAAATCGCAGGATTGTTGCCGGTCATCTGTGGCTCGTCGTGCTGCTCCGCCCAGTTTTTCATCCACGACAGCCGAGTCGTGGCTCGAAAATCGTCCTGAACCGGACACCCCTCCCCAAGACGGGGAGAGGTATCGAGAAAGGAGAATTGCCCGTTGTTCTGGGTCGAGGAGAACGGCTTTCCCTCCTCCCGGCTTTGCGACAGGATCGCTGGCTGGTGGGGGTTCCAATTGCGGAGTGTGATTCGTCCGGGCTGCTGGTTACTCTTCCGTATTCGTCTCTAATCGTCAGCCGAGTCGAGAGGGAACTTCCTCGAGCGGCAGCGGTACTTGTTCCACGATTTCGATGTCGAAACCTTCGAGCGCAGGAACCTTGCGAGGATGATTGGTGAGTAGGCGAATCCGCCGCAGATTGAGGTCGGAGAGGATTTGCGCACCAATGCCGATCTCGCGCTGCGTCTTGCGCTCGCTTTCGGGGAGAGCAGGCAGCCGCTTTTCACGGTGAAAGGTCAGCGCCCCGCGTCCTTCGATTGGCTCGATCGAAAACCCCTTGGAAGTCTGATGCAGATAGATGAGGGCACCTTTCCCTTCGCGCGCCAGAGCCTGCATCGAGCCTTTGATGGTCGAGTGACAGTCACAGGCGGTCGAACCGAACACGTCGCCCATCAGGCAGTGGGAATGCATGCGAACCAGCACTGGTTCCTCGCCACCTTCGATCGTGCCGCGAACCAATGCGATGTGAGACTCCCCGCCGTCGATTTCGCTCTCATAGGCGATTAACCGGAACTCTCCATAGGGTGTGCCCACCATGGCCTCGCCGACGCGGTGCACATAGCGTTCATGTTGCATCCGGTAGCGAATCAGATCCGCGATCGTGAGCATCCTCAACCCGTGGCTGGCGCAGAACTTCTCAAGGTCAGGAACGCGAGCCATGGTGCCGTCGTCGCGCATGATTTCGCAAATCACACCCGCAGGGATCAGCCCGGCAAGGCGAGCTAGATCGACCGAGGCTTCGGTTTGCCCGGCCCGCACCAGCACCCCACCCTTACGCGCACGCAGGGGAAACACATGGCCGGGACGGGCCAAGTCCGAGGGTCGGGTGGCAGGATCGATCGAGACCGCAATGGTTCGCGCGCGGTCATAAGCAGAAATCCCCGTGGTGACTCCCTCCCGTGCATCGATCGCCTCGCAGAAGGCGGTGCCGTAGTTCGAGGTGTTCTCCGCCGTCATGGGCCCAATCCGCAGGTGATTCAGGCGCTCCTCGGTCATGGCCAAGCAAATCAAACCCCGGCCATGGCGGGCCATGAAATTGATGGCTTCGGGCGTGACCTTCTCCGCCGCCAGCGTCAGATCACCCTCGTTTTCCCGGTCTTCATCGTCGACGACGACAATCATGCGACCGGCCCGAACCTCATCGACTGCTGTGGGAACGTCGACAAACGGTGGAATAGCCATCATATAGGAGGATTTTAGCAAGTTCAGGGCGAGGTGGCGATTCTCCTGACTTGCTGCTGTCGATGTCTTTCTGCTGCACAAAAAGCGAAGGGTCGCCGGCCGGCGACCCCTGTGCTATTAAGAACCGTTACAGCGTCGATTCAATCTCAAATCCCCATGCCTCAAGCAGGGGTTCGGGGATGTACTTGGAATTCTTGTTGCGCCGGGCCCACTCTCGCAACCGAGTGGACCGTAGATATTGATCTGGTGTGAGCTTGTACTCGCGCACAACTTGCTCGAACTCGGTGATCGTCGGAGTAATCGGCCCGATCGGCTCCGGTTTTCCCCAGTTAGGATTTCCACGTCGCTTGGCCATAAAAATGACGCCCTCTTCTTCCTTTAAAATGAAAACTCTAAGTAAACTGTTAGATTCTTCCGGTCTAGCAAGGGATTCATCGCATCCGATCGACTTCTTACACCTGCTACAAAACGGTCGTCAGCACAGATAGGCTGACAGGAAGTTCCTCAGTCTATGAGATTTGCCGGGAAAGTCAATCAAAATCTTGGCTCCCTGTTGCTGCGCTTGTTTCCACAGGACCGGAGGGGCAAACCTAAGTCTTTGATAATTCAAAGAAATAGACGCTGCTAACTTACCCTCGGTCGCCGGTCAGGGAAAGCAGAAAAACTCAAGCCTGCTTACTTAGGTACTGCCAGCCCTTCTATAGCGAAGCGCCGATCATCCCGGGCCGGCGAAGGACCCGAACCCCGCGGGCCCTCGGCGGGCGACTGACCGTCCGGAGCGGGCAATCGTCGAAACCGAGTGAGTGCCAGCCTGTGGAATAGGTGGTGCCGGGTGAGGGTGGGAACGATGAGCCTTTTGTCCCGCATCGAAGCCGGCCGTTTCCGCGAGGCCTTAGGTTTTGCCCGTCCGGGTGGGTATGGTAGGTTGATTGGACCAGGCGGAAGGTGCCAGCTGGCAGCCCAAGCCAGACCGATTGAGGGCAAAATCATGGCAATTGCGAGCATCAATCCGGCAACGGAACAGCTGTTAAAGACCTTTGAACCCCTGTCCTATCCGGCCATCGAAGAAAAACTCGGGCGTGCGACCCGGGCATTCCGCGAATATCGCAAAGTTCCGTTTCAAGAGCGCGCACGCATGATGTTGAAAGCAGGCGAGATCCTCGAAAGCGAGAAGGAATTTCACGCCCGCCTCATGACCGGCGAGATGGGGAAGACGTTTCGCTCGGCAGTGGATGAGGCGATGAAGTGTGCTTGGGCGTGCCGCTATTATGCCGAGAATGCGGAGCGCTTCTTGGCGGATGAGGTCATTGAAACCGGCGTCGAGCGCAGCTACGTTCGCTACCAGCCGCTCGGGCCAATCCTGGCGGTGATGCCTTGGAATTTTCCCTTTTGGCAAGTGGTGCGCTTCGCCGCCCCGGCGTTAATGGCGGGCAACGTCGGCTTGCTAAAGCACGCCTCGAATGTCCCGCAATGTGCTCTCCGGCTGGAAGATATTTTTGCTCGAGCGGGATTTCCCCAGGGCGTTTTCCAGACCCTTCTGGTGGGCTCGAGACAGGTGGACGCGATTCTCGCCGACCCGCGGATCGTGGCGGCAACGCTAACCGGCAGCGAGCAGGCGGGCATCGAGGTTGGTAGCGGAGCGGCCAAGCGCATCAAGAAGGTCGTTCTCGAACTGGGCGGCAGCGATCCATTTATCGTGATGCCGAGCGCACACCTCGACGAGGCAGTGGCGACCGGCGTCAAGGCGCGCGTCATTAATAACGGGCAGTCCTGCATTGCTGCCAAGAGGTTTATCATCGCCGAGCCGATTGCCGCCGAGTTCGAGAAGAGGTTTGTGCAAGCGATGGAAGCACTCAAGGTCGGGGATCCGTTTGAGGAAAGCACCGAACTCGGCCCGCTGGCTACCTCCCAGGGAGTCGAAGAGCTGGATCGAGATGTGCAGAAGACCGTAGCCGCCGGCGCCCGCCTGCTGACGGGCGGGAAGAGACTCGAGAGGCCGGGAAATTACTACGCGCCGACGGTTCTCAGCAACATTCCTAAAAATTCACCCGCCGACCAGGAGGAATTATTTGGTCCCGTAGCCTCGCTGTTTCGCGCCAAAAACGCCGAAGATGCTATTCGCATCGCCAATGACAGCCGCTTTGGGCTGGGGGCGAGCGTGTGGACGAACGACGCGCGCGAACGAGATCAGCTGATCAATGAGCTAGAAAGCGGCATGGTCTTCGTCAACCGCATGGTCGCCTCGGATCCACGCTTGCCCTTCGGAGGTGTCAAGCAGTCGGGCCACGGAAGGGAATTGAGTCATTTCGGAATACGCGAATTCACCAACATAAAGTCGGTTTCGATCAGCTGAGAGATGAATCCCGAAGCTATTCGGTTTCGCTCATTCGGCCGGAATGGAGAATTCCCTGCTGCTCCAAAGCCTCGATTACCTGGCCGGGGCGCGCATCGCGAGGTAAGCCTTCGAGAGCTTTCTCAACCCGACTGATTTGCGACTTCAGCCGCCCCAGTTCTTTGCGCAAGTCGCCTGCAACCATGGGCTCTTGATCATCGAAAGGGAGCATGGGTTGAGTGAGAAATAAGTCGAGCTCCCGGTAGAGAGCCTCTAGCCTTGTTTGTTCGTCGTTTTGGTGTGGGCTTCTGGTTTTCATGCCCACAGCATGCTACCAGCGCGACCCAGAGACTAGATCACTGGAGTAATTCAGCTCGGATCGCAGTCGTGCCCGGAAACGTCATAGGGAGCCCTGACGCTATCTTCCTGAAAAATAACGTCTAGGGGCTTCGGCCGACTTGATTTGGTGCGCCGCGCTCTTCCCACCCTGGCGAAGCCCAGGTGACCCGCGGATTGAGTCAGAGGCCAAGTCGGCTTGGCAAAGCAGAGCCTTGGCTGGCTTGGCATCTTGCCGGAAGCGTCGGAAGGCGGGAAAAGAGCCCAGGAGGTGAGGTACGAGCCATGGCGGCTGAACAGGCATCCCATCGGTATAATTGCCGCGGTCATGGATTGGGCTCCACCATCCGCCATCCGCTTTCTGTTTGATTCGGAGCCTGGTGCTTCGGGGCGTCTCATCGCCCGCTGGCTCTTCCTACGGGCCCTCGGTCTGATTTACTTCTCCGCCTTCTATGCCCTGATTTTCCAGATTCGCGGCCTGATCGGGCCCGAAGGGATTCTACCCACGGCGAGCTATCTCGAAGCGGTTGCCGCAAGTCTTCCCCATTACGCCCGCTTGTGGTATGCGCCGACGCTGCTCTGGTTTTCGAGCGGCTCAACCATGCTTCTGCTTCTCTGCGCTGTAGGCATGGCGGCTTCCGTTGTTCTCGCTCTGAACGTTTGGCCGCGTGCCATGCTCGTGCTCTGCTTCTTATGCTTCCTTTCCTTCGTGAGCGCCGCGCAAGACTTTTCGAGCTACCAGTCGGACGGCATGCTGCTCGAAGCTGGTTTCCTTGCGATCTTCTTTGCTCCACCGGGATTTCGACCTGGTTGGGGAGACTGCCATCCGCCTTCGCGCGCCAGCTGGTTTCTTCTTTTGTGGGAGGGGTTTCGCATCTACTTCGAGTCGGGGGTGGTAAAAATCGCCAGCCGCGATCCCGAGTGGCGTCACTTCACCGCCATGGACGAGTACTATCAGAATGGCCCTTTGCCCACCTGGATAGGCTGGTACGTCCAGCATCTACCCCACTGGTTCCACGCCGCCACGGTTTATGCCACGCTTGCCATGGAGTTGGGCTTGATTTGGATGTGGTTCCTGCCTCGCCGATTCAAGCTACTCAGTTTCTCGATCGTGACACCCTGGCAGATTGGCGTGATTCTCACCGCCAACTACACGTTCTTGAATTATCTAGTCCTGGCCCTCGGTTTTTTGCTGCTGGATGATCGCTTCTTTTCTCAGTTGGCCAGCTGGGGGAGGGGCCTTCGCGGGGTGGCCGGCGCGGCGCCCAAGCCACCCGAGGCCGCGCCCGAAGCAGCGGTAGCTTCCGAGAAGCCGGCGTTTGCACGCATTCGCTCGGCAGTTCACGCCATCCAGGTTTACGTCGCGGCCGGGGTGCTAAGCTGGATTTTTTATATGACTACGGCAGAACTGATCTGGATTTTCGTCCGAGCCCGGCTGCCCATATCTCCGGTAGTCGCGCTTGAGCCATTCCGGATCGCCAATCAATACGGTCTGTTCGCGGTGATGACGCGCGGTCGCTACGAAATTGAATTTCAGGGGTCTGAAGACGGCGAAACGTGGGTCCCGTACCCCTTCCGCTACAAACCCCAAGATTTGAACAAGCCGCCCGGAATCTATGCTCCCTACCAGCCGCGCCTCGATTGGAATTTGTGGTTCGCATCGCTCGGATCCTGGCGGGAGTATCCGATTGTCCCCAACACCGAGGTACGGCTGCTCCAGAATCGAAAGGAAGTACTCGCCCTGTTTGCGGGCAATCCATTCGCCTCGACCCCGCCTCATCAAATCCGGGCGGTGCTGTGGCAATACTGGTTTACCAGCATGGCTGAAAAACGCGCGAATGGGCTGTGGTGGCGACGTCAGTTCTTGGGTCTCTACGGGCCGACGCTTGAGCGTGAGCCCGATGGCAAGATTGTGATGATCGAGCTGCCGAATACTACGCCTAGGCGGTGAATTCGCCCGGCTCGCAGGCAGAGGACCGATCGCTAGGAACCGCCTATTTCGGATGCTCCGCCATGACGAATAGAGCTTGCGTGATTGGCGCCGGCCACAACGGCCTGGCGGCCGGCATCGTCCTCGCTCAAGCCGGGCTGCAGGTGGAGGTGTTCGAGGCGGAGTCGATCGCCGGAGGAGCGGCACGAACTCTCGAGCTGACGCTGCCCGGTTTTCTCCACGATTTCGGTGCCGCCGTGCATCCGATGGGAGCCGGTTCGCCCTTCTTTTTGTCCTTGCCCTTGGGAGGCTATGGGCTGAAGTGGATTCACTCGCCAGCCCCTGTGGCCCACCCTTTGGACGACGGCACGGCGGTCATTCTGGAGCGAGATCTTGGGCAAGCGGAATCGTACCTCGGCCCGGATGGAAAAGCATGGCGCAACCTCGTCGGGCCATTTGTCGAGCGCTGGAGTGACTTCGCCGCGGACGTGCTCCGCCCCGTGCCATTCATCCCCCACCATCCCTGGTTGATGGCTCGCTTTGGCATCGATGCGGTGGGCTCCGCCAGAAGGCTGGCATTCGGCCGGTTTCGCCACGAACCGGCGCGGGCGCTGTTTGCCGGAATCGCCGCCCATTCCTTCCTCCGCCTCGAAGACCCGCTGAGCGCGGCCTTTGGCATGATCATGGCGGCAGCGGCCCATGCTGTGGGATGGCCGATTCCGCGGGGCGGTTCGCAATCGATCACCAACGCGCTTTCCGCCTACTTGGTCAAGCTAGGCGGGACGATTCACACCGCGGCTCGGGTTAACGATGTTGCGGCACTGCCCGCCAACGATGTGACGTTATGTGACCTGACCCCGCGCCAGCTGCTGCAGGTTGCCGGCAACCGGTTGTCCTCGTCCTACAAGAAACGACTGGCAAAATTCCGCTACGGGCCGGGAGTGTTCAAAGTGGATTACGCGCTGGCCCACCCGATCCCGTGGAAGGCGGCAGAATGCGTGCGGGCTGCCACGGTTCACCTCGGCGGAACCTTCGAGGAAATCGCAGCTTCGGAAACGGCCATGCGCCATGGGCGCCATTTTGATCGGCCCTTCGTGCTGCTGGTTCAGCCTACGTTGTTTGATGGAACTCGCGCTCCCGCCGGGAAGCACATTGCATGGGCTTACTGTCACGTTCCCAACGGATCCACCGTCGATATGCGGCCAAATTTGGAAGCTCAGATCGAACGCTTTGCCCCAGGATTTCTCGACTGCGTCCTGGCGCGACGGGTCTTCTTCCCGGCCGATCTCGAAAGCATGGATGCCAATCTGGTGGGCGGTGACATCATCGGCGGGGGACTCGATATCAAGCAATTTTGCTTTCGCCCCAGTTGGCGGCATTATCGGACATCGGCGAGAGATCTTTACATCTGTTCCGCCTCCACCCCGCCCGGCGGTTCCGTCCATGGAATGTGCGGCTACCATGCTGCGCGAATGGCACTATCGCGGCTGAAGAGGTAGCCTCTCAGGGTTCATTCTGCCAAGGTTCAGGTTTCCTGCTGCCAACCAGGGGACGGGATCCCTCATCTCTTGGTTGCCATCTCAGTCACCGAAACTGCCGGAGGTGAATGTGCCCTGCCTGGATCGAAAACTTCATAAATCTTCAACTTTTTCTTTATATCTTGGTACTCTCCGTCATCGTGTGCCGCGCGCCGCACACCGGTCCCTGTCATTCTCGTCCCCCGAGGTTCTTACCACTTGATACGCAGGTCCGGATTAAACTTCCATCCTTTTCTCCTGTTGTTCCTGGCCGGGCTGATTGGCGTCTCAGGCTGCTCGCGGAGACACGATCCGCCCTCGGTCGACGGGGCTGGTTTGTTTGCCAGCAGATGCGCCCGCTGCCATCGCGAGAATAACGACATGCGGGCTCCCCAGCCGGAAGCGTTGCGGCAGATGTCCCGGTCCACGATTCTGGCTGCGCTCAATTCGGGCAGGATGAAGTGGGAAGCGCAACGCTTGTCGAAGGCCGAACGAGAGGCGTTGGCCGAGTACCTGGGCGAGTCTCACCCGTCTTCCTCTGCCGAAATGGCAAACCTCTGTCCCCGCGGCCTCGACCCGCCCGCCGATCCTCCGGTTTGGGCGGGGTGGGGAGCGGATCTACATAACCGTCGCTTTCAACCTGCGCCCGGGGCGGGGCTCGACCGCGAAGGGGTCGAGCGCCTGAAGCTACGGTGGGCCTTCGGTTTTCCTGGAGCCGCAGCCACATTCGGCCAACCTACCTCCTTTGCGGGAAGGCTGTTTCTAGGCAGCGAAGACGGAACCGTGTATGCGCTCGATGCCGCGACGGGTTGCACATGGTGGACATTTCGAGCCACGGCCACGGTCAAGACTGCCATTTCTGTCGGCAACCAAGGCCGGACGGTATTCTTCGGAGACACGAACGGTTATGTCTATGCCGTCAACATGAACGACGGATCCATGGCTTGGAAGGTGCACCCGGAATCGCATGCGGCGGCCAGGATCACCGGGTCACCACTACTGGTCGGTTCCCGCCTGTATGTGCCGATCTCCTCTGGGGAGGAAGGAGCAGCGGCCGACCCTCGGTATCCTTGCTGCACGTTTCGGGGAAGCGTCGTGGCACTCGAAACCGCCTCGGGAAATCAGATCTGGAAGACCTACACGATTGATGAAATACCTGTGCCTACGCAAAGGAGCCGGGAGGGAGTTCAGTATTGGGGACCCTCGGGCGCGGCGGTGTGGTCGTCGCCTACGGCGGATGGTAAGCGCCACGCCATTTATGTGGCGACCGGCAACAACTACTCCGGCCCGGGAACCGACACATCCGATGCGGTGATCGCGCTCGACATGAATACCGGCAAGAAACTTTGGTCTCGGCAGTTTACGCCAGAAGACCTCTGGAACAGCGGTTGCGTGGCCGAGCAGAAGGACAACTGCCCGGCGGAGCGCGGTGACGACTTTGACTTTGGCGCACCTCCGGTGCTTAACACCCTAGCGGATGGCACCGATATTCTTGTGCTGGGGCAGAAATCGGGTTGGGTATATGCGCTTGATCCAGCGGAACGGGGAAGGATGCTGTGGAAGAGCCGCATCGCGCATGGGGGTCCATTGGGCGGCATTCAATGGGGAGGGGCTGCCGACAGCCGTTACGCCTACTTTCCCGTCTCCGACTATGACGATTCCAATCCCTTGGTCGGTGGTGGCCTGTTCGCACTCCACCTCCGTACGGGCAGGCGGGCGTGGTATGCCGCTCCTCCTCAACCAGCCTGCGCCGGCACATTCGGGTGCAGCGCTGCCCAGATGGCCCCGCCTACGGCAATCCCCGGGGTCGTGTTTGCCGGCTCACTCGATGGCCATCTGCGCGCCTATGACACGCGCAATGGCAGGGTGATCTGGGACTTCAACACGGCCCAGGAATATGCCACGACCAATGGGGTCAAAGCACGCGGGGGGTCGCTGAACGGTGCGGGGCCTGCGGTCGTCAGCGGGATGGTCTACGTCAATACCGGCTATACCAACGCCATGGCAGGCAATGTGCTGCTCGCATTCGGAGCCGATTCCAAGCGACCTTAGCCTTGTTTCAGCCGTAAAAGTGGTGTCCTCGGGACCTGTTCCACCTGCTGTACTCCTGGGCCCGGAGGCCACGTCCGAAGTTCACGATGGGGGTCCGTCTTTGGGCCATCCTGCCGACAGTTGCCCCCTGTCGATTTCCTTGGTAACTTGCGCTCGGCGAACGACAATCCCTAAGCTGAAGGTCTGTGCGCCTACGATCCTTAATCCTATGCCAGCAATCGGAAACCGTGGAACTGGTTGGCCGCGTCTGCCGTGAGGTGGGAGTCGAGTTACAACATTGTTCCACGGTGAAGACAGCGCTGGAAAAATTCGCGCTGCAAAGGTTTCACGGAGTGATTGTTGACGATCAAGATGCAGCCAGCGCAGCCACGCTATTGAGCGAGATTCAAGCATCCACGAACGGCAAAAAGTCCCTGATCGTTGCCCTGGCGAAGACCGATGCGGCTCTCGATGCTGTATTCGGCGCCGGAACTCACCTGGTCATCTATAAGCCACTTACCCATGACAGATTACGAAACGGGCTTCGCGCCATCCGCATTCTGATGGGGCGGCGGCAGCAGCGGGCGTCAAACCGCGTAAGAGTGGATATCACGGCGAGTCTTAGCGTGAATAACGGCGAGAGTTTTGCCGTCAAAATTCTAGACATCAGCGGAGGCGGTGCTGCCCTGTCCCTGCAGCGCCCACTATCTTCCGCCAAGACCCTTCAGCTCAGTTTTGCGCTTCCCGGAGAGCAAACCAGGATCACCACGGCTGCCGAGCTGGTGTGGAAGGACGTTAAAGGTAACCTGGGGGTCGAATTCGCGAACAGTGACCCTACGTTCAATCAGTTGGTGTCCACCTGGCTGAAGGTACACTCTTCTCGGAAGTAGAACCACTCGCGCCTCCTAAGAACTCGAACCCAAACTCACCTAGGTGCCAGTAGAACACCGCCGAAGTCAGCCGGTCGGGGGCTCAGAGAACCCGAATAATCGGGGGGCCAATGTCTAGGTGACTCGAATTGAATCGCCTGCAGGGATCCTCACGCGATTGCGCCTTTCGCGGTCAACGAGGTTTTCAGCTCCCGTCGGATTGGTACTTACCACGTCGAAGGGCGGGGGATTTTCCCGGCGCGCAACCCCGGTCACTACCGTTTCGCTTATTTCTTGAAATACGTCCATGCGGCAAGCGCCAACAAGGCAAGCGCGACGATCCAGAGAGAGGAATCGCTCATTCCGGTTTTCTTGGCCATGGGTCAATTCTAAGCCTAGGAATGCTTCTATAGGCGAAGAAACGGAGGCCGGGATGATTGATGTAAACAAGCCTACCTGGCGATTCGAAGTGCTGACATCCCGATTCTGATTCGCTCAGCGCCAACCCGCCCGCAGGTCGCACCAAAGTCCTTCGGCACGACGTCCAAGATATCGCTAAGCGGCTGAAAGAAAACCGCTTGCTTCGGTAATCAACTTCGGTTGCGAAGATCCTGTCCTAGTTCCGCGTTCTCTAGGGATCGTCGGGAAAGACTTCAGCCCTCTTCGCCAACTTGTGTATAGTTGTCCCCTTACATGGAGTCTTCGGCAATCCTGCTTCGAGAAAGGAATCGGATGCGGCGCTCTTCACGGAGATGGTTGGTTTTTCTGGGGATGATCCCGTTATTTCTGGTGCAGACACACTCCGCACTTTGGGGGCAGGGAAGCTCGAGTGAGCGAATTTTCTTTGATGCCAAGGTCTTCACCGGCGACCCGCAGAATCCTTATGCGGAAGCGGTTGCGATTCGCGGCGACAGGATCCTCGCGGTAGGCAACCTTTCCGAAGTGGCGAAGGCAGCGTCCAAGGCCGAGCGCATCGACCTCGAAGGCAAGAGTCTGTTCCCCGGGTTCATCGATTCGCATAGCCACTCGATTGACGGCGGGCTCAGTCTGATCTCTGCCGACGCCAGCGAGAAAGTGCAGTCCCTCAATGACCTTCCGGCGTTCGCCGACGAGGCAAAAACGACGGGCAAGGGCATGCGCGGCGACATCCTCGAGATTCTTGGCTTGCCGCTCGAATTTTGGTCCCACTGTGACGTCCTCAATGCCGATTTCAGCACCGGCGCCTACGAACAAGAAGGCGTTCTTTTGCGCGGGATGGACGGGCATACGGCGTGGGCGAATCACGCATTGTTGCAACGCGCCGGGATCACGGCCGACTTTCTGAAGAAGCTCTCCTCGCAGGAACGGGGTTATTACGGCGTGGACAAGGATATGCAGCCGAATGGATTCCTGGTCGACGCTGGCATGGGAAAGATCGAGCCCTTGCTGCCTCCGCCGACCGAAGAGCGGTTGCTGGCGGCGGCTCGGGCCGCTCTCGGATATAACTACGGCCTGGGCATCACCGCTTGGCTCGATCCCCTGGCCACCGACTACGTGCTGAAAGCCTATAAACTCCTGGCGGAACAGGGAGAGCTGACGTCCCAAGTGGTGGCGTTTCCCCAGGTGTTTGCCAAGGATCCGGCAGCGGAACTGGCTGCGGTCGAGAAGACACGGGAGGCGTACAAGAATGTTCCCAACCTGCACGTAAGCGGTATCAAGGTGTTCGCGGATGGCGTGGTGGAATACCCTTCGCAGACAGCCCATCTCAGCAAGCCATACAAGAACACGGGGCGCAATGGGGATCTGTTATTCGATCCCAAGAAATTTGCCGAGTTGTGCGTAGCGGCGGATAAAGAAGGCTTGATCGTTCACGTGCACGCAATCGGCGATGCTGCGGTCAAGGCCGGGCTGGATGGGATTGCGGCGGCGCGCAAGGCCAATGGCAATAGCGGATTGCCGCATACCCTGACCCATGAACAATTCGTCCAACCGGAGGATTTTCCCCGGTTCCGCGAACTGGGAGTGGTGAGCGCACTGCAGCTTTTATGGGCGGAGGCGAGTCAAGACACGATTGA
>Ga0187783_10002889_pt1 | contig 12714 bp, 12 predicted proteins | sample 1015_SJ02_MP02_2_FD_132471 | JGI IMG/M metagenome (GOLD analysis project Ga0187783, IMG submission 132471) | Tropical peat soil microbial communities from peatlands in Department of Meta, Colombia - 1015_SJ02_MP02_20_MG | ecosystem: Environmental > Terrestrial > Soil > Wetlands > Peat | place...
GCCGGGCGACGCCCGCGGCGCCGCCGGAAAAGGACGGGGACTAGTCCGGATGGCGAAGAACGTCCCCCTCGACGCGACGACGGTCGAGTGGGCGAAGGGGGTCTTCGCCGGCTACTACCACTCCGCGCGCATCGACCCTCCCGAGCGGCTGAACCGTCGGGAGTTCGCGGCGTTCCCGTTCGCCACCGAGACGTTCATGCGCCGGCACGCGACGCTCCGAACGGCCGACGAATTTCACGCGTTCCTCGAAGGCGAGGTTCCGCGGCACGTGTACTATTCGTCCGCCTACTACCGGCGGCCCGCGGAGACGAACATGACCGCCAAGGAGTGGCTCGGCGCGGACCTGATCTTCGACTTGGACTCCGACCACCTGCGCGGCGCCGCCGAGCTCGACTACGCGGGCCAGCTCGCGCTGGTCAAGCGCCGCCTCGTGGCGCTGGTGGACGACTTTCTGTTCGGGGACTTCGGCATCGACCCGGCGACCACGTCGATCGTATTCTCCGGCGGGCGCGGCTACCACGTGCACGTGCGCGCCGAGGGCTTCACCTCCCTCTCGAGCCCTGAGCGCCGGGAGCTGGTCGACTACGTGCTCGGCACGGGCGTCGACCCGATGGAGGCGGTCGTCGTGCGACGTGAAGGTGCCGACGTCGCGCCCGACACCGGGACGGAGGAGGAGACGGCCCCGCGACGCCCTCGGGCGTCCGGTCCGAGGGCTCGCTCGCTGGTACCTCCCGAGACCCCGGGATGGCCGGGGCGCACGACCCGGGCGGTCCTCGACCTGCTCCGGCGCTGGCAGTCGGTCGGGCGGGAGGCCGCCGCGGACGAGCTGAAGCGCGCCGGAATCCCTGCCGCGAAATCGAAAAAGTGGGCCAAGATGCTGGTCGACGAGGGGGGCGCGGACCGGATCCGCGCCCATCTCTCGCTCGACGTCTTTCCGAAGGACGTGCCGGAGGAGTTCCTCCAGGCGATCGTGCCGCTCGCCTCGATCGAGGTCCAGGGCGAGACGGACGCTCCCGTGACGACGGACATCCACCGCCTCATCCGGCTTCCGGGGTCGATCCATGGCGGCACCGGCTTCCGCGCCGTCCCGCTGACGCGCGAATCGCTCGACGCGTTCGACCCGTTCCGCGACGGGCCGATCGCGACGACGAACGGAGAGCGCACCCTCGTCGAGTTCGCGGAGAACGTGAACTATCCGTTCCCGGACGGAGGGCTCCGGGGGACCCGCGGGGAGATCGACGAGCTCCCTACGCCGCAGGCGCTGTTCCTGGTACTACGGGGAGAGGCGTCGGTTCGGCCTTGACGGTCGCCACGAGGCGACCGATCTTCTCGATCGCGCCCTCGATCGAATCGCCCGGCTTCAACTTTCGGCTCTCGTTCCCGAACTCGAAGCCCGGAACGCCGCCGAGGCTGCCGAGCGAGATCAGGTCGCCGGGCTCGAGCGAGATGCCGGTGGAGAGGTGCGCGAGGATCTGAGGGATCCGGAAGACGTAGTCGCTTGTGTCGCCGGCCTGACGGACGGTGCCGTTCACCTTGAGCTCCATCCGGAGCGGGTAGACGTCTCCGACCTCCTCCTTCGGGACCACCCACGGTCCGACCGCCATCGTCGCATCGAACCCCTTTCCCATCACCCAGTCGATCGGCCCGTCGGCCGGGTACTGGAGGTCCCGGTACCCCATGTCGAAGGCGACCGTGTACCCCGCGACGTATTCCATCGCCTTCGCCTCGGAGATGTGCTTGCCGTGCTGGCCGATCACAGCGGCGAGCTCGAGCTCTACGTCCGGAAAGGCGCCCGCGGGGCTGAGCACGAGCGACTCGCTCGGGCCGACGAGGCTGTTGAAGAACCGGGTGAAGACGTACGGCTGTTTCGGCGCGCTCTTCTTCTGCTCGGCGAGGTGGCTCTTCGAGTTGCCCGCGAGGCAGTAGACCTTCGCGCCGCGCACCACGGGCGCGAGGAGCTTGATCCCCTCCTCCGCCTTGAAGAGGAACCGGGCGCCCGTCGCGGCCCGGGGGGTCCAGCCCATCTTCCGACGTCGGTCGATGTACTCGAGGATCTTCTTCGTGATCTGGACCGACTCTGCCCCGCCCTGGAAGAACTGCTGCATGTCCCGGAACCGGCTCGGGTCCGCGCCCTTCACGGGATTGACCCCGAAGTAGTCCCGGCACGCCGTGTCCAGGTCGATGAACTCGTTCGCGTCCGTCATCATGCCGAAGTGGAACTGGTCGGCGAGGGTGAAGTGGACGAGCTTCATCTCGGCGCCTCGGGCGGCGGGGAGCCGTCGTCGGGTTTAACGGGTGCGCCCGGCGGCACGGGAGTGTACGTCGCGACGTAGCCGTCCCCCAGGCGCTCGAGCGCGACGAGCCGCAACGGCGTGGTGGTGTCGGGGGACGCCGGGTCGTCGCCCCGCGCGAGCGGCGGCGCAGTCGCCCCTCCGATCACGAGCGGCGCGTAGTAGACCGTGAATCGGTCGAACAGCCCTCCGCGCAGCACGCTCGCGAGGATCCCGCCCCCGCCCTCCACCATCAGACGCCGGACCCCGAGCTCGTGCAGTCGGACGAACAGGGCGACCAGGTCGACGCGGGATTCCCCGGCGACGATCACCCGCACGGCCGACGGGAACGATCGAGCGCAGCGCTCGGTCGTCGCCACGATCGTCGGCGCGCTCCCGTCCAGCACCCGGGCGGTCGGGGGCGTGCGTCCCGTCGAGTCGACGACGACGCGCGTGGGGTCGCGTCCCGCGGGTTGTTCGAGGAGGTCCCAGTGCACGCGGAGCGACGGATCGTCGAGCAACACGGTCCCTATCCCGACGAGGATCGCGTCCGCGTTCGCCCGAAGTTGCTGCACGCGCCGGAGGTCCTCCGGGGACGAGAGTCGGGCGCGCCGGCCCCCGGCGTACGCGAGGCGGCCGTCCGCGGAGACCGCGCAGTTGACCCACACCGCCGGCCGCAGCGTGGGGGCCGGCGTGCTCGGCGCGGACACGCAGCCTACCCCACCGAGCGGAGCCGGGAGAGTTCGGCCTCGACCTCCGCGGTCGGCTGGCCGGCGGCCCGCAGGTCGTCCAGGTTGATCGCGACGTTCGCGAGCGCCCCCTCGGTCGCGGCGCGGAACAGCGCGAGCGCGGTGACGAGGTCGCTCGCGAGCGCGGGCTTGGTCCGGGCGCGCGTCGCCTCGAGGCGCACCGCGAGCTCCTGGGCGAGACGGGCGGTCTGCATCGGAACGGTCGCGGCGCCGCGAAGTGCCGCCAGGTACGTCGCCTCCGCGTTCGCATCTCCCGGCGCCTCCTTGCGGGCCTTCCGGGCCGAGCGGACCGCGTCGTACGACCGCGCGTCCTCCTCGATCAGCGAGAGGAAGCGCCCGCGACCGGCGGAAAGCGACCCCTTGACCTCCGCGAGGGAGGGGTCGGGCTGCTTCGCGTCGATCGAGTACGCCAGCACCATCTCGCCGAGCGCCGCGCCGAGGGCTCCCGCGGCGGCCGCCGCGCTCCCTCCGCCGGGGGTCGGCGTGCGGGCGGCGAGCCGGTCCGTGAAGGCGGCGAGGCTCTCTCCGCCCGGCGCCGTCGTGGCGACGGAACGAACCTTGCGCTCGAGGACCGCGTCGCGTCGGAACCCGTGCAGCTGGAGGTAATACTCCGCGGCGTCGAAGAGCGCGTCCTCCGGCACCAGCCCGACGATCTCCGACTCCTCGATCCCCACGCCGTACCGTTGCGCCTCCCGGCGGACGGCCTCAAGGGCGCGATGGATCGGAGTGGTCCGGTAGTCCGTGAGGTTCATCGACACCTGGGCCCGGTGCCGCTCGGGGATCTCGAAACCCAGCGCTTTCACTTCCGGGAGACCGCCGTCGCGTGCCCGCACGGCCTTCGCGACCTTCTTCGCGATGGCGACGTCGGGCGTGGTCAGGTAGGCGTTGTACGCGATCAGGACCGGTCGGGCGCCGATCGCCACCGCGCCCGCCGTGGGATGGACCCGGCGCTCCCCGAAATCCGGAGCGCGCGCGGGGTCGTCGACAATCGACTCCCGGATCCCTTCGAACTGCCCCTCGCGCACCTTCGCGAGGTCGGCGCGTTCGGGGCGACGGGCCGCAGCCGCGTAGAGGTAGACCGGGACGCCCAGTTCCTTGGCGACCCGGTCCCCGAGCCGCTCGGCCAGACGGACGGCCTCGGCCATCGACGACGTCCCGAGGGGGACGAACGGCACCACGTCGGTCGCTCCCATCCGGGGATGCTCGCCGTGGTGCTGGGTAAGGTCGATCTCGGAGGTGGCGACCGCCATCATCCGAAAGACCGCGTCGAGCAACGGCTCCCCTTCGCCGACGAGGCTGACCACGGACCGGTGGTGCGCGGGGTCGCTCTCGACGTCGAGGATCGTCACCCCCGGGACCGCGCGCGCCGGCGCGACGATGCGCGCCACGCGCGCGGCATCCCGGCCCTCGGAGAAGTTCGGGACGCACTCGAACAGGCTCATTCCGGGGGCCCCCCGAACGTCTCGAGCAGCGTCTGATGGCCCCGCGCCTCGATCGGGTTCGCCGCCGTAGCGGGGCGCCGGCGGGCCCGCGCGACCGCGGCCCGTACCCGGTCTTCCGAGAAGCCGTGGCCCTCGACGAGGAGGCGGCGCACGGCGTCCTCGTCGACGGGACCGAACGACGGGGTCGGGACCTCGCTGGCGAGCGGGTGCCGGAAGATCTCCGCGACGTCGGCGGCCTCCGCCGGGTCGATCCCGACCTTTGTCATCGTCGCCTCGAAGCCGAGGTGCTCCTGGACGAGCTTGAGCGCCTTCTTCGGGCCGTAGCCCCGGGCCCCGTCGTTGAAGTCGGTCCCGACGACGATGCCGAGCTGGATGAGCTCCTCCCCGTCGATGCCGAGCTGGCTCAGGAGCTCGGAGCGCTCAATGAACTGCGCGCCCGGGCTCGTTCCGCTCCGGCCGCGCGCGGCGAGTCCGCGGACGAGACGGGGCGCGCCGAAGAGCAGCGTATCGTAGTCTTCCGACGCCGACGCCCAGACGGTCCCTTTCGAGCTCATCGCCGCCGCCTGGGCCTCCCCTTCGCCGGGGGCCTGCACCGTCGGCACCCCCATCGCCGCGAGGAGCTCCATCAGCTCCGCGACCATCGGACGCGTCAGGCGCGAGGTCTGGGCGGCCTTGCGCCGCGCGGTCTCGAGGTCGCCGGCGGCGATCGCTTCCTGGTACTGGGCCTCCGCCTTCTCCTTCGCCGCGATCCGCTGCCGGATCGTACCGGCCTTGCGCTCGGGCGGTTTTCCATCGAAGACCCAGACCGGCAACACGCCTTCCTGGAGGAGCGAGGTCGTTCGGTAGAACGTCCCCATCAGGTGGCTCGTCACGTGCCCGCTCGGGTCGCTGAACAACTGGCCGTCCCGCTGGCGGATCGTCGCCAGGAATTGGTACGCCGCGTTGTAGCCGTCGACCGCGAGGGTCCGGCCGGCGAGCGCATCCCACGGCAACTCCTGCGCACTGACGATATCGCGAAGGGGCAGCCCCACGAGAGCCGGCGAGCGACGTGGAGTACTTGGTCTTGCTCCCGTCGAGGAGACCAGCGACGGGTGCCCCCGGGGCCGGTCGGGCCGACCTAAAGAGCCGCGGGACCATCGCGGCCCGGGGACGACCGATGGAGTTCACGTGGCGCGACGAAGTGGCGGCCGAAGCGAACTGCGCGCCCGGCGCCGTGATCCTCTCCGCGTTCCCCAGCGCGGGCCTGGCGACGATCGTGGCCGGCCACTACATCGTGCGCGGCCTCCAGCTGCCCCGGATCGGCCGGTTCGAATCCCCGGACCTCCCTCCGATCGCGGTCGTGCAGGGCGGCGAGGTGAACCCGACCATCCGCGTCTACGGGCGCCCGGACCTGGGGCTCGTCCTGTCGGAATTCCCCCCGACGCCCGCGCAGGCGAACGCCGCGGGGGCCACGATACTCGACAACGCCGAGCGCCGAAAGGCGCGGGCGATCATCTGCCTCGAAGGGGTCGTTCCGCATCCCGAGGCGGACGGGTCGGACGACCCCGAGGCCGCACTCGCCCCGTCGGACGAACAGGTCTGGGTCGCCTATTCGCGGAAGGACCCGGCGTTCATGAAAGGGTTCGACAACGTGAAGGTCCGGTCGCTCGAGGAAGGAGTGATCGGCGGAGTGTCGGGCGCCCTGCTCGTGCAAGGTCTCGGCCGCTCGGTGCCGGTCGCGGTCCTGCTCGTCAGTGCGCGCGTCGCCGAGGGTCTCCCGGACAACCGGGCGGGCGCCGCCCTGATCGAGACCCTCGACCGTCTGATGCCCGAACTCAAGATCGACACGGGGCCGCTGCGGGCGCAGGCGGAGCAGATCGAGAAGGCGCTCCGGGCGGTCATGAAGTCGGGTCGCCGAGCGCAGGCCGCCGAGGCGCCCACGGACGAGCGGCCCCCGTCTCCCGAGATGTACCGCTAGGCTAGGCGAACGACTCCGTGTACGTCAGCAGATAGAGCGCCCCGACGATCATCGCCGACAGCGCGACGAGGATTGCGATCGGGTTCGAGCTGAACCAAACGATCGTCGCGACGATCCCGATCGTCGGGAGAAGGAACAGGAAGAACGCGGTGAACCAGCGACCGTCCATCGATCCGGGAGCAGCGGGCTCCCCTCATAAGGCTTGGAGGGGGGCGGGGGTTCGTCCCGCCCCCCGAGGGGAAACGATCAGGAGGCGTTCGGCGGGCGGCTCTCTTCTTCCACCTCGAACGTGAGCTCGACCTCGGCGGCTCGTCCGCTCGCGGCGGGGAGGATCGGTGGGAATCCCGGGGTCGCGGGCCCGTGGGGCGGCAGCGCGTCCAGCGCGGGCACTTCGGCGTCGGGGATCCGGTTCATCGGCGGCTCGACGGCGGTGCGGACCATCTGCATCGCCTCGATCATCGCCTCCACGGGCGTGACGAACGACGACTCGATGTGGTGCTCGATCAACTCGGCCCAGTGGTGGGCGACGTCCCGAAACGCGAGACGCCCCTGAGTCCGGGCGAGACTCTCGTTGTCGAGCGTCTGGATCGTGGCGTGACCGCGTTCGTGGCGGTCGACGTACGACTCCACGAACTGCAGGCGGGCGATCGTGCGGTCGGCGAGCGCCCGGCGCTCCCCCTCGCACTGGAACGGCTTGATGACGAACGCGCTCACGACCTCCGCGTGCCGGCAGGCGACGTCGAGAAGGTACGGGAACGCGCCGCTCCCGGCGCCGCCCCCGAGGCTTCCGACGAGGATCACGAACGTGGCGCCCTGGAAGATCCGCTCGAGCGCGGGCTCGGCCGCCCGGGCGAGCAATCCGCCGACGACCGGCGAGCCGCCGGTGTCGGTGTCCGCGCCGGTGTCCGGCCCGAGGTAGACGCGGCGGTCGAAGTCGTCGAATCCCTGGACCTTCGGGTCGCAGTTGATCGCGACCGTCTCCAGGTGACGGACGTGCGCGCGCGCGATCTCCCTTCCGACCCGGATCGCTCCGCCGCCGACGGCCACGAGGACGAATCGCACGTCCTGCCCGAGGCGCAGGTGGTCCGACCACCCGTCCTCGATCGGCTCGCCGTATCCCGGCGCGGAGTCGCGGTCTCCTGTCGTTCGCCCGGCCTCGTACGCGTTCACAACCCACCCCTCGCGTGCCCTACCGCTTCCGCCCGACTACCGCCCGACGACCCCCTTCCGCTCCAGGTCCTTGGCACTCTCCTGGAGAGCTCCCGCTTGCGCCCGGGTTTCGACCGCTTCGCGCACCGTTGCGCGGGCTCGGGCCACGAGCTCGTGGACCTTCATCTCGACCTCACCGCGGCGGATGATCCCGGCCAGGAGGTCCCGTACCGGCTGTCCGTTCGCGATGTGGCGGGCGTAGGTCTCGAAGGCGGCGTACTCGTCGGGCCGCAGGCGCACGGGGACCTCGATGAAGCCCTCGGCGTCCACGGGGGGCGAAGGCGCGGTCGACGTCGCGCGGGAACGCAGGAACGCGTGCAGCGCCGCCCGCATGAGCTCCGAACGGGTCTCAAACTCGCCGCTCGCGACGAACGAGTCCACCAGTCGAAGCTCCTTCAGGTTGCACCGTAGGGCGATGCGCGCGTCCTCGGTCCCTTCCCGGCGGTCCGACGCGTCCTGCGACGACGCGCGGCTCCGCTTCGAAGCGTTGTCGAACACAGCCACGCAAGGGCATGCAAATTACTGATACTTAAACAAGCGGCCGATTCTCCGATAGAAAATTTCGGACTCCGTCGCGGTCCCGATCTACTGACGTGTCGAACAGCTCTTTTTGTGTGTCGAACAACGCGAGTTTTTGAAATTGCGTCAGTATAACACGGTTCCCGGACCCGAGCGATCCGGCCGACGAATTCGACGCGGTGCTCATGGCGTCGAGCCGGGCCCGACGTCCGGCGCGCTCGCAGCAGGAGCAGACGCCGGAGGCCCTCGCGCGACGACGGCGTGCGCGTCCAGGTAGGCGGCGAAGAGCAGGAAGTACGAGACGAAGAGATAGGAGGCCAGATAGTCGACCGGTCCGACCAACCCTTCGACCGTCAACGACCGGGTACTGACGAGCGTCATGATCGCGGGAAGGGCGAGCGCCAGGTCCCGGCCGATGTAGGCGGACACCGCGAACGCCCAGACCGCGGACGCCAGCAGTACGACCTTGCTCGGTGCGCGGACGAGGTGGAAGACCAGATACGCATACGTGGCGAACGTTCCGAACACGAGAGATCCGAGGGCGGCGCCGAAGACCACCTCGGCCCAGAGCGGCGTCCCGACCGACGGGTTGAGGTAGAGATAGGCGACCTCGACCGCCGCGACGAAACCGCCCAGCAGACTAAGCAGGAAGATCTGGTTCGTTCGTCGCGCCCGAGCGCGGTGCAACTCGTTCCACTCGTGCCGGCCCAGAAACAGGAACAACAGCCCGAGCACCGTCACCGCCGCGGAGAGGAGGAAGACAACACTGGTCCCGGGCAGGAGCGCTCCGGTCGAGACCAAGGAGTACGCTTCCCCGGCCCCCTCGATCGCGAATCCGATGGAGAGGACGGCCAGGCTGATCCGGAGGTTCGTCGTCATCGAGCCGCTGCACCCCATGCCGCGGGGGCACCCGCCCCGCGCCCGCGGAGAGGAAGACCCGCCGTCCCGTTATCTAATCTCGTTCCGAGCGGAACTGGACGCGGACACCGCGCGCTCCCTTATCACGGGACGAGCACGGCGGCCCCTTCCAGCCGACCCTCGCGCACTGAGGCGATGGCCTCGTTCGCTCGTGCGAGCGGGAAGGTCGTCGTCACGGTCCGGAAACGGGTCTTGGCGGCGAGGGCGAGGAACTGCTCCCCGTCTTGACGAGTCATGTTGGCGACCGAACGGACCGACCGCTCCTCCCACAAGATCTCGTAAGGAAAGCTCGGGATATCGCTCATGTGAATCCCGGCGCATACCACAGTGCCGCCCTTGCCGGTCGCTCGCAGGGCCGCGGGAACGAGGGCGCCCACCGGCGCAAAGATCAGGGCAGCGTCCAACGGGACCGGTGGCAGCTCGTCGGACCCCCCCGCCCACTCCGCCCCCAGCTGCCGCGCGAACTCCTGACCCTTGGCGTCCCCAGGGCGTGTGAACGCGTAGACCTGCTGGTTCCGGAGCGCCGCGGCTTGCACCGCGATGTGGGCGGCCGCTCCGAACCCGTAAAATCCGATCCGAGGGGCCGTGCCGGCAAGGCGGAGCGCCCGAAACCCTATCAGGCCCGAGCAGAGCAACGGGGCCGCTTCGGCCGCGGAGTAGGCTGCCGAGAGGGGGAACACATAGCGCTCGTCCGCGATCGCTTGCTCGGAGTACCCTCCGTCGATAGTGTACCCGGTGAACCGTCCCCGGTCGCAGAGGTTCTCGCGCCCGGACCGGCAGAACGGGCACTCCCCGCACGTCCACCCGAGCCACGGCACCCCGACCCGATCGCCCTTGCGAAATCGAACCGACGCCGGCCCGACGTCGATGACCGTGCCCACGATCTCGTGGCCGGGTATCAGGGGCAGCTTTGGACGGTCGAGCTCGCCGTCGACGATGTGAACATCCGTGCGGCACACTCCGCACGCGTCGACCCGGAGGCGCAGCGCCCGACCGTCGAGCGGTGGAGAACCTAGAGTCTCCTCCCTTAGCGGCGTGCGACTTTGCGACAGCACCATCGCGTGCATGACGGGATCGCCGCCGGGGGGGCGGCCCGAGCGCAATCGGGCCCGGACCTTAACGGAGGCGGCGCCCCGTGCGCGACCCCCCAAAGGACGTTGAGATATACGTCACGTCGGGCCCCTCGGGGGTCTCCGAGCGGATCGGTCCCTTGAGATGAAGCGTGTGTTGTTATGCGCATCGGTACGCATTACGGCGAAAGACGAACCTACCATCGACTTTCGCCGTTTCCATCGACTTAAACTTTAATATACTGGCACTCGGCCATAGCGTCCCCCGCGGGTCAACGGACCCATCGGAGGAAAAGCGGAATGAACGTGTTTGGACAGAGAGAGAGAAGCTGGAGAAAGGCGCGGAAGCGCGCGGTGTCGCCGATCATCGCTACGATTTTGCTCGTGGCGATCACGGTCGTGCTGGCTGCGGTGCTGTACGTGCTCATCTCGGGCCTGACGCACGGTCCGGGGTCGACGCCGATCGGATCCGCCTTCACGGCGGGTAACCCGATATCGAGCAAGACGACGGCCGGAGCGGCCACCGCCTGCGCCGCCGCCGCTGCCGACACGATCGCCACGTTTGTCGCGACGGGTGACTACACCTACACGCTGACGGTCGAGACGTCCACGATCACGTTCACCTCGGCTCTGTTCGAGGTCAAGACCGCGACGGGGGCCGTCGACACGGCCGCGATCGGTTTCTATGTGGTTAACGTCGGCGGAACGGTCGTTGCGTGCTCGAACGGGCTTACCGGCGCGATGACGACTGCCTTCTCGACGTTCGCCACCGGAAACGCGTGCAACGGAGCTACCTGCGTGACCTCGACGCCGCTGACGAGCATCTACACGATCGTCATCGACATGGGGGCGACTAACCCCGCCGGTACCGGCACGTCGTTCGTCGCGGTCGGGATTGGTTCGTACTCCGGTACGACTAGTCCGTTGTCGTTGCCGTAGTCCGACGAGATCTGGCGCCCCGACTAACCCCTTCCGACTCCCTTTTTCCCTGGCTTAGAAGACGCTGCGAGCGCCCCTGAGACAACCGACCTCCCGCGCGTCTCATTTCCCGGCTCGGCAACGTCTAAATACGCGAGCCCCACCTGTTTTCGCTGCGCACTACTGCGTAGTCTGTTCGTAGTCATGTTCCCTCGGAACTCTCGCATGCGACGCGCCCGGTGCCGGGGCGTCGGACCCGGCCGGTCCGGGTCGCGTCGGGTGGGCCGACGGGCGGTCTCGGATGTCGTGGCGACGATTCTGCTACTCGCGCTCACCGTCGTCCTCTTCTCTTCGATCTTTGCCTTCGTCACTTCGTTCCCGGCGCCCCCGGCGCAGAATTCGAACCAGTTCCAGGCCCAGCTCATCACCGGCGCCAACGGCACCGGGACGATGGTGGTCGCGGTGAGCATCCTCCATCTCGCGGGACCGGGCGTGCCGTCCACGGCGCTCATTTACCTCAAGTCGGCGATCTACCCGTTGGGACCCGAGTTCATCAACCCCTACACCGTGGCGGCGGGTGGGATCGCCGGTTCGATCTGGAATCTCGGGCAGACCTGGTATCTCACGAACTTCACCGCGTCGTGCGGTGCGGGGCACACGAGCATCTGCAACCCGATCCTACCGGACAACATCACGGTCTACATCGTCTCGGGCTCGACGCTGCTGTTCAGCGCGGTCATTCCGGGGACGGTCATCAACACCCCCCCGACGTTCATCTCGACGTTCACCACGCCGGCGAACCCGGCGGTCGGGGAGTACTTCCAGGTCTTCGCCGCGATCCAGGGCGTCGTGGCCTCCAACACGGTCAAACTCAATGTCAGCGGGGTCCCGGGCTCCTGGAGCACGACCACGGTCGCGATGTCGTACTGGCCCCAGAAGGCGCTGTGGGTCTACAACGTCTCGGCGGGGATCACGAACAAGAGCGGCGGCTGGTACGGGTTCCTTTCCGCGATCACGAGCGCGGGCAAGACGGGTACGACCGCCGTGCCGATCTCGATCGCGACGCTGACGACGCAGCTGTCGACGGCGCTCACGCTCGGTGCTGTTACCACGCCGACCAAGTGCACAGGATCACAGAACCCGTACGCGGCGTGCTACCTCAAGGCGGGCACGAGCTACTACTTCACGGTCACAATCACGAGTTCCTACGTTACCTTCGGGAGCGTGTTGTTCTCGGTCGTGACGACGACCACTCCTCGCGGGGCTTACTCCGCAACCTATGACGCGGTGTTCGCACTGTCGCTAGAATCGTCCGTCAAGACTCCGGTGGCCAACTGGACCGAATCGGGCGCTTCGACCACTACCTGGGCGATGACGATGCCGAGCACCGGTTGGTCGTACTACGCGACCGGATACACCGCCAACTCGTGGATGATCGCGACCGCCTCCACCGGTGGGTACATCATCTCGGTCGACATGGGCACCGCCACTCCCCCGACCACGTTGATGTTCGTGGCCACCGGAACGGGCCCGTACTCCGGGAGTGTCTCGGTCGCGATCCCGTAGACCGCGGAACGGATCCGGCCGCGGCCGAGCGTCAATTCGACTTCTGGCTCGGCAAGGGCGTCGCGGCCGGCGCGGGCGTCGTGGGCAGGCCGGCGC
>Ga0187783_10002890_pt1 | contig 12707 bp, 13 predicted proteins | sample 1015_SJ02_MP02_2_FD_132471 | JGI IMG/M metagenome (GOLD analysis project Ga0187783, IMG submission 132471) | Tropical peat soil microbial communities from peatlands in Department of Meta, Colombia - 1015_SJ02_MP02_20_MG | ecosystem: Environmental > Terrestrial > Soil > Wetlands > Peat | place...
ATCCGCGGATCGCCTCCTCCGCGTCGACCCCGAATCGAAGTTTCTTGCCGGCCAACTCCTTCCGGAGGTCTCGACTGAGGCGCTCGACGACCTTCAGCGCCACGTCCGACTGAAGGAGCACGATCTCGAGGTCGTCGAGCACCGAATCCACGGTGGTCTCCTTGAGCCCGCGACCGAGGAAGCCCTCCGTGAAGATCTCCCGATCTTCGGCGACGGGGGTGGGAGACCCCTCCCGTCGCGCCGGGCGGTTCGCGGGGCGCGACGGGGCCGCGGAGGGCGGGGTCGAGGGAGCGGACCCGGCGGTGGCGGTAGGCGGCGTCCCTTCCGGCGGCGTCTCCGGCGAGGATCGCCGCAGCCGCGCCTTAAGAGCGGCCCACATCCGCGCCGGCTCCCGAACGCGCGACCTCGTCGAGCCGACGCGAGAGCAGCTGGATCCGCTCGTCGAGCGTCGACATCTGGCCCTCGAGGTCCCGCGTAGCCTGCTCGATCCGACCGACCCGCTGGGCGAGGAGCTCGCTGACCTGCGCGCGGTCCATCTCGACCACGATGCCCGAGCCGATCCCGATCAGGACCGGCGCCTCTCGAGCGACCGAGCCGCGGACGTACGCCTCCCCCCCGAGCGGGAAGAGGAGCTCGGCCCCCGGTTCGGTCCGGTCCACGCCCTCGAGACTCTCGCGAGCGCGGAGGTGGTCCGTGCGCGACGCCGACAGGATCTGGTACTGCTGGAGGAGCGCGTTGAGCTGGCTTCGGTACGCGTCGAGTCGCATGAGGTCCTCCTGGACCTGCTGCTCCGTCGGCTCCGACGCGTCCTCCGGAGTCATGCGGCTCCCTCGGAGGTCAATCGGTCGATGCGGATCTGATGCCGCTTGACATGGTGACAGCTGCCGATCTCCGAGAGCGCCCACTCCCGGGCGGCCGCTTCGGACGCCGCGTCACACTCCTTGCGGAACGTCTGCCAGTAGCCGCGCCGGGCGTAGAACGACCCTTCGATCTTCCACGTCGGCATGAGCCTGGCCTCGCCCGCGGCCCACTTGAATTGCCCACTTAACGGTGCCGCCGGAGGACGGCTAGGACGAGCGGCCCGAGGCGACCGGTGCCGCGCCGCCGAGCCGCGCGATGAGGAGGTCCGCCGTCCGCCACGCCCAGGCCATGATCGACAGCATCGGGTTCGCGCCGGGGGCGCTCGGGAGGACGCTGCCGTCCCCGATCCAGAGCCCCTCGACCCCGTGCACCTCGCCCGTGGGCCCCGCAGCAGCACGTCGTGCGTCCCGTCCGGCGCGCGCCGTACCCATCGGATGGGCCGAGAACAGGGCGAAACCATGTTTCCGCACGCCGCGGCGCTCCACCTCGCTGACGAACCGGTCCAGCTCGGCGCCCGACACGGGCCGTGTCCCGTCCCCGACCTCGATGTAGGGCGTGTGCAACGAGAGCAACCGGGTCGCGCCCGCCGCGCGAAGGATCTTCGCCGTCTCGACCAGACCTCGGACCAGGTTCGACCGGTCGGTCGGCGTGAGCTCGTAGTCGATGATCGGACGCCCGGAAGCGTCGGCCGTGACCCGTCCCTCGCCCGCGTCCCGTACGAGCACGATCGGGGTGGCGACGTGCTCGATGCGGCGTACCAGGCGATAGTAGTCCGAGGAACCGGCCCAGGGGGTCGCCAGGGCCGCGAGCCCGGGATGCGCGGGAGCGACTTCGAGCCACGGGCCGTGGGCGCCCGCGTCGGTCCGCTGGAAGCGATAGACCCCGACCGTCTGCGGGGGACCGTCCCACGGCCGCACCGGGCGGTCGAATTCTCCGACCATCGCGGTCGTCGGGTCGAGTCGGAGGCCGAGCCCCACGCCGGGCGCGCGCACCCCAGAACGGAGGAGGAGGGTCGGCGTTTGCAGAGCGCCGCCCGCCAACACCACGGCGCGGGCGCGCACGACGAACGGCCGAACGCTGTCGGGGCCGGCGTACGACGCGCGGACCGCGGTGACGCGACCGCCGGCGATCTCGACGAGTTCCGCGCGCGTGGAGCAATACAGCCGGGCCCCCGCCGCGGTCGCGTCCGCGAGGAACGTGGTGAGCGCCGAGTGCCGCGCCCCGTACGGGCAACCGTAGCCACAGAACCCGCAGCGCTGGAGGCAACCCGAGGCGTTGCGGGGGATGATGTCCCAGTCGGTACCCTGCGCATATCCGAGGGCGCGACAGCCGGACCGGAGCGCCTCGTTGGACCCGTTGACCTCGCTGTCCGACCGGGAGACGCCGAGCCGGCGGGCGACTGCGTCCAGGGCCGCGTCGAGCTCGGGCCCCGTGGCCCCCGGCCAGCCGCCGTCCTCGGCCCATTCGGCGCGCGCCTCCCGCAGCGGAGGAAGGCAGGTCATCCAGTTGACCGACGTTCCCCCGCCGGGGGTCGCGCCGGCGAGGATCGCGACCGCCGAATCTCGGGTCGTGACGACCCCGCGCGAGAGGTACAAGCGGTCGAAACCGGCCCGCTCGCTGCGAGGATAGGAGAGTCCCGGCACCCACGCCCCAGCCTCCAGAACGACGACCGAATACCCGGCGGCGGCCAGCCGCGCGGCGATGACGCCGCCGCCGGCACCGCTGCCGACGATGCACACATCGCACCGGCGTTCCTCGTTCGGCGTCGGCACGCTCGGCTCGAGCGACGTCGGAAGGGGGGAGGCGGAAGGCAACGGTGGAGCGGCGTAATGGATCGCCGGCCAGAACGGGTTTCCCTCCCGCGGCTCGGCGGAGAAGTAGAACCACGCGGCCAATCGCTTGGTCGCCTGGAATCCCTTGCGTTTGAGCCCGAGGCGACTCGTCGACCAGGCGCGAAGGTACGCCTCGCGACGTTGGGGCGACAGCGCGGTGAAGCGTAGGGGTCGCCCGCTGAGGAAGAGGTTCAACGCCCGGTTCTCGACCGCTCGGAACAACGAGCCGAACTCGTCCTGCTGAAATTTCGGCAGCTCTGCGAGGAGCGCGGCGAAGTCTCGGTCGACGCCGAGCGCCCGGGCCGAGGGAAGTGCGGGACCTCCGTCGCCGGCCGAAGTTCCGGGGAGCAGCGCGTCGACGAGCGCCGTCAGCACCGGTGGAGGGGGGGCCGCCACGTTCCGACCCACACCGGCGACCTATTTCGAGACTTCATCCGACGGGGTCGGCCGACGTTTGGCGGCCTCGAATCGAGCCCGCTCACGCCACCATACTCGTTGTCGTTCCCGGAGGGCGGTGTCCGACGGTTCGGTGGACCGCGGCGGAGTCGGAGGGTCCGTCCCGGGCGGGGACGCGGGAGGAGCGTCGGGACCGTCGCTCGTCCGCTCGGTCGCGTCGTCGGGCTCCACTCCGAGCTGGTGCTGTGTCACACGGCGAGCGCTGCGGCGCTCCTCCATCGTTCCTCCACCTCGGCGTCGGTGAGCCCCACGGTCGGCGAGAAAAGGACGCGCTCCCCCCACAGTTCCCGGGCCGAAGGGTACTGTTCGACCGTCAACGGGAGGACGACCCCCTCGGCCCGCGCGCGCTCGCCGACCGACGCCACGGCCTGCTCCCACTCGGCGGGAGCGTCGCCCGCCGTGGAGATCTCCGCCCGCGGGTCGAATCGCCCCAGCACTTCCCGGGCGAGCGACTCGCCCGAGGGAACCGCGACCATCGCGACGCGACAACCGCGCTTCATCATCAGGAACGTCCCGAGCGCGCCCCGGGGGCCGTCGACCAGCGCTACGAGTCGACCCGCGACGCCGAGGGGAAGGCCGCCGGGACCGCGCAGACGGTCGAACGAGAGGTACGTCCGGGGACCGCGGACCTCGACAAAGAGCTCGACGTCCGGCCGTTCGAGGTCGACGCGCAGCCGCCGATCCGTGAATCGTTCCAACACGTCGCCGCCGAGGTCGCGCGCGAGTTCCTGGCTGGTGAACGGGTGCTGTCCCCCCGTTCGCCGTGCGCGCACGGCGAAGGATGCTCCGGTCCCCAGCAGCGGGTCGGCGAGCGGGAGCAGCCGGTCCCGGATCGAGGCGCGGTCGCTCGGCACCTCGTGGACGATGCTCAGCGAGGTGATCCCGAAGACGCGCTGCAGCACTCGGGCGGCGCGAGGGCCGTCATCGACCTCGACGTACAGATGGCCGTGGTCGGCCCGCAATCTTCCCGTGAGACCTTCCCGCACGAACTGGTCGAGGATGTTGCGCCGAAGCGACCCCTCGAACTCGCGTCGCACGGGGGCCGACTTGAGCGCGAGCTCGCCGTAGCGGACCAGGATCAGCGACGGCATCGCGAACCGTTAAGTCGGGCGGCCCGATTAAGCGATTCCCGGACGCTGATGGCGTTGACTCGCTCGAACGATTCTTCGCCCGGGGACGTCGACCCGTCGGAGCCGTTCGTCGCGTCGATCGTTACCGGACTCGTCGCCGCCCTGGCCGCCGCGGGGGCTCCGTTGACGGCCGACGAGGTGCACGCCCAACTGGTCCTGGACGGAGGTCCCGACGGCGACCTGGCATTCCCGGCGCATCGGGCCGCCGCTCGCGCGAAGTCCCCGCCCCCGGAGTTCGCGGCTCGCCTCGCCCGCGGGTTCCCGGAGACCCCGCTCGTTCGATCCGCGACGGCGAAGGGCGCGTACGTCAACTTCCACCTCGACACGGAGCGACTGACCGACGCCGCGCTCGCGTCGGTCCTCTCGCGCGGCGCCGAATACGGCCACCGCCCGGTGGCGGGTCCCCCCGTGTCCGTCGAGCACACGAGCGCGAATCCGACGGGGCCGTTCCACATCGGGCGGGTGCGGAACGCGATCATCGGGGACACGCTGGCGCGCGTCGTCCGGGCCGCCGGTGCCCCGGTGACCACCCAGTACTACGTCGACGACATGGGTCGACAAGCGACGATGATCACCTGGATCTGGTCCAAGCCGCGCGCGGAGTGGCCGGAGCCGATCCGCCGGGCCGTCGAGGGAGACGCCCCCGCCGACGAGAAACCGGACGCGCACCACGGTCGGCCGTATCCGGCGGTGAGCGCATACCTCAAGGAGAACGAGGCCGCCCGCACCGAGGTCGCCGCGCTCGTCCGCCAGATCGAGCTCGGCACTCCACCCCCACGCCACCGCGAGCTCGCGCAGGCGATCCTGGGAGGGATGCTCGACTCCCTGGCCCGTTTGCACATCCGCTTCGACGAGTTCGTCTGGGAGTCGGACTTCTTGCGGGACGGTTCGGTCGAGCGCGTGCTCGAGCGCCTGCGCCACGCTCCGCACGCGGTCCGGGAGGCGAACGGCGCCTGGGCGATCGACGCGGCCGGGTACGGTCTGCCGAAGGAATCGAACCGGGTCGTGTTCGAGCGGGCCGACGGGACGAGCCTTTACGTCCTCCGGGACGTCGCGTTCCACCTCGCCAAGTTCGCCCGATTTGGCCGCGTGGTCGACGTGCTCGGTCAGGACCACCAGCTGCACGCCCGCACGCTCAACGCCCTGCTCCAGGAGATCGGCGAGACGCGCACCCCGACCTACCTGATCTACCAGGACATCACGGTCCCCGAAGGAGGACGGATGTCGACCCGGGGCGGCTCGGCCGTCTGGCTCGACCAATTGCTGGCCGAAGCAGTCGCCCGGGCCCGCCGGGAAGTGCTCGCCCGGCGCGAGGACCTCGCGGACACCGACGTCGACCGGATCGCGGAAGCGGTCGCCTCCGGCGCCATTCGATTTCACATCGTGCGGGTCGCGCCCGAGAAACCGGTCGTGTTCCGGTGGGAAGATGCGCTCTCGTTCGAAGGACGGAGCGGACCGTTCGTCCAGTACTCCTACGCGCGGGCGTCCAGCGTGCTGCGCAAGGCGGGGCTCGAGACCGGGCCGTTCCCGTTCGACGCGGCGCGACTGATCCACGCGGAGGAGGTGGCCCTCGTCCGGATTCTCGCGCGGTTTCCCCGGACCGTGGCGGCCGCCGCCCGGACGATGCACGTCCAGTCCGTGGCCGGCTACGCTCACGACCTCGCGGACCAGTTCAATCGATTCTACCACGCCGTGCCGGTGCTCCGTTCCGGCGACGAGCGCCCCAGCCGCATCGCGCTCGTGGCGGCCGTACGCCAGACGCTCGGGAACGCGCTCGAACTGCTCGGGATCCCTCGCCTCGAGACGATGTGACGACCGCCGGCGGAACGTCCATATAGACCCCGCCCGTGGACGGCGGCGAGGTCTCCATGGCATCGGTCAAAGACGACTTCGTCACGTTCATCAACAAAGGCAACCTCGTGCAGCTCGCCATCGCCTTCGTCATGGGCGCGGCGTTCACCGCGCTCGTGGGGGCGCTGGTCGCCGACATCTTCACGCCGCTGATCGGGATCGCCGGCCACTTCAACTTCTCCGACTGGAACCTGACGATCAACGGCAGCGTGATCATGCAGGGCGCGTTCCTCAACTCCCTGATCACGTTCCTCACGATCGCCCTCGTCGTCTTCTTCGTGATCGCGCTGCCCTACCAGCGGTGGCAGGACCGTCAGGCGGCGAAGAAGGCCGCGGCCGCGCCGACGACCCGGGCGTGTCCCGAGTGTCTCTCTCAGATCCCGCTCGCCGCGAAGCGCTGCTCGTTCTGCACCTCGACGGTGACCCCCGTCACGCCGCCGCTCGCCGCGGGCGCGTCGGCCTAGGTCGGACGAGCGAGCGGGTCCGGCACTCCGGCCTCGGCGAAGCCGAGGGCCCGCCATCGGCAGGAGTCGCACCGTCCGCACGGGGACCGGCCCCCGAGGTAGCAGCTCCAGGTGAGCTCCCACGGGACACCCAGCCGAGTCCCCCACCGCACGATCCCGGCCTTCGATTTCCGGAGGAGCGGCGCGCGCACCTTCAGTCGGCTCCGTCCCTCCACGCCGGTCTTCGTTGCGAGACGAGCCAGCCGTTCGAACGCCCGCAAGAACGCCGGCCGGCAGTCGGGATATCCCGAGTAGTCGATCGCGTTCGCGCCGATCACGATCGCGTCCGCGCCGCGACTTTCTGCGTACCCGAGCGCCACGGACAGCAGGATCGTGTTCCGGGCGGGGACGTACGTGGACGGGATCCGACCCCTTCGCACTCCCGCCCGGGGAACCTTTCGACGACGATCGGTGAGCGAGGAGGCGAGCAGACGGCGGATCGGCAGGGTGACGACGGTGTGCTCTCGAACCCGGTAGCGCCGCGCGAGCGCGGCGGCGGAGTCGAGCTCGCGTCGGTGGCGCTGACCGTAGTCGACCGTGAGCGCATACACGGGGCCACCCTCGGCCGCCGCGAGCGCGAGACAGGTCGCGGAATCCATGCCGCCCGACAGCAGGACGACCTGGCCCGTGCGGCGCCGGGACCGGCTCATCCGACCGTCCCGGCGACCGCCAAGATCACGGCGGCGATGATCACGGCGGATAGCATCCCGAGAAAGTTCGTGCTTCCCTTCGTGAGGTACCCGCGGTTCTCCAGCGTTTCACCGAGTACCGAGTCGACCTGGCAACCCAGGAACCCCGCGACGGTGACCGTGCCGAGGAACAATCCGACGTTCGAGATCGCCGTACCGAACAGTCGGAAGAACGCGAGACCGATGACGGCCGTCAGGACCGCGCCCACCAACCCCCACCCTTCCCCGACCGCGGAGACGCCTCCGTTCGTCCCGGGGGGCACGGGACGACCGCTCAGAATGCTGCGAGCTTGCCCCGCCAGCACTCCCAGCTCGCTCGCGAACGTGTCCGCCGCGCCGAACGCGAGCGCGCTCGCATAGAGCACGGTCAGCTCCGACATCGGGATCGCGGGAGGAGAGAGTCCCCCCGCGATCGCCAGAGCGGTCGGGAGGACGATGTGGGCGACGACGTTGGACACGCCGCGTTCGCCGGCGGTCCCCTCCTGGACGTTCTTCTTCCGTTTCTCGTCGATACGGAACCGCGTCGCCAGGACGCTCCCCACGACGAAGAGGATCAGCAGGGCGAGGTACGGATACCCGACGAGGACGACGATCACGCATCCGAACGCCGCCGCGACCACCCCCGCGATCGGCGTGAGGGCCCGGGCCGCGACCGCGGCGACCGCCAAGGCCACGGTGATCACGATGCCCCACGCCGCAGCCAGCGTTTCGAGGACCACGAACGAACCCGGGTCGGGAGTTGGTCGGGCGTTTAACCCCTTCCGCGCCTCCGGGCGTTACCCTCGCGCGAGGATCCGGAGGACCGCGTTCTCGAACGTTCCGGCCACGATGTCGGGCCGCACGTCCTCGCGCGCGTGCTCGCGGGCCGATTCGCTGGTCGGGGACCGCCCTGGCACCAGCGCGGTCAACAGTCCGAGCTTCTCCCCGGCCTGCACGTCGAGCGAGCGGTCTCCGACGATCGCGCTCGAGGACAGCTCCAGATTCCAGTCGCGTTCCGCTTCCTCGAAGAGGAGCGTCCCGGGCTTGCGGCAGGAGCAGCGACGTTCGGGGGCGTGCGGACAGTAGTAGAACGCGTCGACGTTCGTCCCTTCCGCGCGGAGCCGTTCGTTGAGTCGGCGGTGGATTCGCTCGACGTCTTCGCGAGTGTAGAGGCCTCGGTCGACTCCCGATTGATTCGTGACGCAGATCACCAGGTACCCGTGACGACGCGCGAGTGCGATCGCGTCACCCACCCCCCGGAACAGCTCGAGCCGCTCGGCGTCCTTCAGGTAGTGGAGGTCGGGGTTGAGGGTCCCGTCCCGGTCGGTGAAGAGCGCCCGCCGACGGGCGCGGCGCGGCAGGGCCGTCGGCCGTGGGGATTCCATTGCCGGCCGCTAGTCCGGCGAACGATAAGGATTCGCGGGGCCTCTCCCGGCCGGTGACGGGCAGCGACGGTCGCGACGAACCCTCGACGCCTTCGGAACCCGACGCGCACGGGTTCGACGCCCTGGATGGGGCGATCGACCGGTCGCTCGCTTCCTGGAAGACGAACGACGTTCCGATCTGCGTGCTCTTCTCGGGGGGAGTCGACTCCGGTGTCCTCGCCTGGGAACTACGCCGGAACCGCGCGCTCTCGTTGGTCACGGTCGGCACTCCCGCCGGGACGGACCTGGAAGCGGCGCGCGTCGCCGCGCCTCGGATCGGGGCGCACTGGATCGGCGCGGAGGTGTCTACGGCGGAGATCGCCGAGGTCGCGCACCGCATCGACCGCACGTTCGGCCCGCTGCCGCGGACCTCTCGGTCCGTCCTTGTCGCGTTCTCGCTGGCCCTGGCGCACGCCCCGGACCGCGTCGTGCTCTGCGGTCAAGGGGCGGACGAGCTGTTCCTGGGCTACCGTCACTTTCACGGGCTGACTGCGGAGGCGGCGGCCGCGCGCGCCACGTCCGATCTGCGCGTGCTGCGCGAGGTCGACTGGCCCCGAGCCCAAGCCGTCGCGCGGTCGCTCGACCGCGCCGTGGTCGCGCCGTTTCTCGCCGAGGAGTTCGTCGCGGCCGCGCTCGCGATCCCGATCGAACAACGACTGCCGGCGGACGAACCGAAGCGATGGTTCCGGGACTGGGCGGCCCGTCGCGGCCTACCCACGGACCTCGCTCGGCGCCCGAAGCGAGCGCTCCAGTTCGGCTCCGGAGTCGACCGCGTTCTACGTCGCATGCCTCCGGCAGGCTCTCCGTGAACGGCCGTTTCCCCTCGACCGGGGGCAGGCCTATATAGCCGGGCTCGGGTCCCCGCGCGTGGCCGACGACTCGTCGGAGCTGTTCTGCCCCCTGGAGTTCCGGTACGGCCGCGACGCCGTCCGGGACCTCTTCTCGCGCGACGCCCGGCTCGGGCGAGCGCTGCGGGTCGAGGCGGCGCTCGCCGCGACCGAAGCCGAGCTGGGGATGATCCCCGCCGACGCGGCGACGACGATTGGGGGCGTGGCGAACCTTCAGCACGTTCCCGTCGCGCGGGTCGACGAGATCGAGAAGACGGTGCGCCACGACGTCATGGCGATGACCCGGGCGCTCGCGGAGGCCGCCGGACCCGCGGGGCGCTGGGTGCACTACGGCGCGACCAGCGCCGACATCACCGATACGGCGCTCGCGCTGGAGCTGAAGGACAGTGCGGCGACGCTGCGGGCCGACCTGACCGGGCTCGCCGGGGAGCTGGTCCGCCTAGCAGGGGCGCACCGCGCGACACCGGAGATCGGACGCACGCACGGACAGCACGCGATCCCGATCAGCTTCGGCTTCAAAATGGCCGTCGCCGCGGCCGAGGTTCTCCGGCACCGGAAGCGCCTCGACGAGCTCCTCCCCCGGCTGCTGGTCGGCAAGATGGCGGGAGCGGTGGGAACCGCGGCCGGCTTCGGCGCCCACGCCGCGGCCGTCGAGGACGGCGTCATGCACCGTCTCGGCATCACCGCGGACGAAGCGCCGACGCAGCTGGTCGGGCGCGACCGCCTCGCCGAGTTCACGAACTGGTTGGCGCTGGTCGCGTCCACCGCGGAGCGGCTATCGACGGAGGTACGGAATCTTCAGCGGACCGAGATCGCCGAGGTCGCCGAGCCGTTCGACGAGGAACACCAGGTCGGAAGTTCCACGATGGCCCAAAAGCGGAACCCGATCGTCTCGGAGAACGTGACGAGTCTCTCCCGACTCGTCCGCGCGCTCGCCCCCGTGCCGATGGAGAACATGGTGCAATGGCACGAGCGGGACCTCGCCAACTCCGCGAACGAGCGGATCGTCGTCCCCCACGCGATCGTTCTGACGGACGATCTCTTGATCAAGCTCACCGGCGTATTTCAGGGCCTCACGGTCGACCCGGAGCGGATGGCGGACGAGGTCGCGCGGTCGGCCGGCGGGGCGTTCGGGGAGAGCCTCGTGCTCGCCCTCACCGCGAAAGGGCTCGCGCGCTCCGAGGCCCACGAGGTCGTGCGCTCGCTGACCCGAAACCCGAAGGCCCCTCCGCCGTTGCTGGAGCGGGCCCGGTCGGACCCGGTGGTGGCGAAGCACTTGACCCGGACGGAGATCGACTCGTACCTGGATCCGGAGAGCTACGTCCGGGCGGCGACCGAGAAGACCGACCGAATCCTCGCCCGGCTTCGACCGCTGCTGACCGGATGAGCGAGGGCGACGACGCCTGGACCGCCACGGTCACGGTTCGACTCTCGGACCGTCGAGTCGCGGCGATGGTCGAACGCGCCCTCTGGCCCGAGTCGGCGCGCGAGGTCCCGCGGGCCCGCGCTCGTCTGGGCCGGTCCGCGGACGACGCGCTCGAGCTCTCGATCTCGGCCCGGGACGCCGGCGCGATGCGCGCGGCCCTGAACACCTACCTCGGTTGGGTGCACCTCTCCTTGACGACCGCCCGCGCGGCCGGCACCGCCGGCTGAGGCCGCGACGCCGCGCCCCGAACGCGCGGACGAAGTCCTTATCTTCGTCACCGGGTGAGCGGGACGTGGCACTACCGGCGAAGCTGCAGAACGACCTGAAGCAGTTCCAGCGGCTGCAACAGGAGCTCGGGAACGCCCAGCAGCAGCGGATGCAGATCGACCTCAAGCTGCGCGAAGTGACGCACACGCTCGAGGAGCTGAAGTCGATCGCCGAGGACGCGGTGCTCTACCGTCCGATCGGGGGCCTGCTCGTGCGGGCAAAGAGCCGCAAGGAGGTCGAGGACCTCCTCACCGAGGAGAAGGAAACGCTCGAGGTCCGGGTCAAGGCGATCGAGCGGCAGGAAAACCACCTCAAGGAGCGGTACACGACGATGCAGCAGGAGCTCACCCAGGCGCTGCAAGCCGCGGGCGTCTCGCCGACGGGCCCCGCCCCCGAATAGTCGCTAGGAGCTCCGCCGGACGAGGCGGTCCGCGATCTCACGAACGAGGGGCTTCGCGCGGGGCCGAAGGCTCCGGCTCCGGCCGAGCCGTGCGAGCGCGCGCGACGTCAATTCCTCGATTCGACGCTCCGAATAGGCGAGGCTGCCCGTGCGACGGATGACGTCGCGCGCTCGCTCCACGTCTTCGGGCATCGCTTGCGCGTTGCCGAGCACGCGGGTGAGTCGGGCTCGATCGGCCTCGTCCGCGGCGGCCCACGCGCGGACGACCAGCAGCGTGCGCTTGCCCTCCGCGAGGTCGTTCGCGCTCTTCCCCGCCTCCTCCGCGTCGAATCCCGCGCCCAGCACGTCGTCCCGGAGTTGGAAGGCGATGCCGAGGTCGGTGCCGATCGTCTCGAGATCGTCGAGACCGGCGCGCGACATACCGCCGAGGCCGGCGCCCACCCGCAAGGGGCACGCAACGGTGTACATGGCCGACTTCAAGCGGTGCACGTTGAGCACGTCGGCTTCCGTCACCGACTCGGGCGGTAGCGTTCCGTTCCGGATGTCGAGGAGTTGGCCGAACGCGGTGAGGCGGGTCATCCGGACGTACTCGGCCAACGCGGCGACCACGCGGGCCGCGGGTACGGGACTGGAGAGGATCCCCTCGACGGTGAACGGCTCTTCGAGGTCGCCGAGCGTGATCGCGATCCCGGTCCCGTACTCCTCGCTCGAACCTCCGAGACGCTCCCGCCGGTGGCTCGACCCGAGGGCGCGGTGAACGGTCGGGCCTCCCCGGCGCTCCTCCGAGTGGTCGATGATGTCGTCGTGGATCAGCATCCAGCTCTGGAAGTGCTCCATCGCCGCCGCGGCCGGGAGCGCCGGCCGTGGGGGGCGTCCGGTCGCGAGGTGGTAACCGGCGAGGACGAGCACCGCGCGGAACCGCTTCCCCCCGCGGAGGGTGAACTCCTCGTTGACGTCGACGTACGGCCGCACCGAGGTCGGCGCCGACTTGCGCCCGTCCCGGCACGAGGAGCGGAGGGCCCGCTCGAGGGGGGGAAGGTA
>Ga0187783_10002891_pt1 | contig 12703 bp, 14 predicted proteins | sample 1015_SJ02_MP02_2_FD_132471 | JGI IMG/M metagenome (GOLD analysis project Ga0187783, IMG submission 132471) | Tropical peat soil microbial communities from peatlands in Department of Meta, Colombia - 1015_SJ02_MP02_20_MG | ecosystem: Environmental > Terrestrial > Soil > Wetlands > Peat | place...
GGATCCATGAGCCTCGGTGATCGCTGCGTCCCTTCTCCCGCACTGGAAGGAGGGCCGCACCTGGCGCTGATGCGCCGATATCGGAAGTCGTCGTCATTCGGGGTTCCCCAATCGGCTGGTCACCGAAAGGAACCAAGTCTCGAGCGAAGCCTGCATGTGCTGGAGTCGGTACACCGAGATCCCGCCCTCCACGAGCACACGGTTGATCTCTGCGATGGCGTCACGGCCGGTCCCCTCGGGCAGGGAAATTTCGAGTCCGTCCGGCCCGACTTGAACGTGCGCACCGTGCAAGGTTTCTTCGACCAGCCTGCTGGCCTGGTCGGGGTCGGAGCATTCGACCTGCAAATCGAACGAGGACCCGGCGAGAAGCTCTGAGATCGGTCCCTGCCGAATAACCGTGCCGCGGTCGACAATGGCCACCGAGTCACAGGTTCTCTCGACCTCGTCGAGGAGATGTGATGACAGCACGACCGTGCGACCTTCGGACACGAGCGACTTGATCATGTCGCGCATGTCGAGCATCCCTGCTGGATCGAGGCCGTTCATAGGTTCGTCGAGAATCAGCAGTTGGGGGTCACCGAGGAGGCACGCTGCCACGCCGAGGCGCTGGCGCATGCCCATGGAGTACTTCGAGACCTTGTCGTCACCTCGATGGAGGATTCCAACACGCTCGAGTGCCGGTTCGATGCGGCCCTTCGCTGCTGGCTCACGGGCTGCGGCCAGGATCCACAAGTTCTGGCGACCGGTCAGGTGGCCATGAAAGCGAGGCTCGTCAACGATCGCTCCGACCCGAGCCAACGCCTTGTCACGGTCGCGGGGGACCGAGTGACCGAGAAGTTGCATCGTGCCGGCGTCGGCATGGGTGAGCCCAAGGAGTACCCGGATGAGAGTTGTCTTCCCGGCTCCATTCGGCCCCAGGTAGCCGAAGGCGCAACCGCTGGGCACGAGAAGCTCGACGTTGTTGATCGCGATGTTGTCTCCGAACCGCGTTGTAAGCCCGTGAGTCTCGACCGCCCATGGACTGTCTGAATCGCGACAGCCTTTGGGTTGTGGAGACGTGGTCGGGCTCATCGAATATCTCCATCGTGAAAAGGGTAAGAGAATCCAGTGCGAGAGAAAATGGGGCTAGCAGGCAGCTCCAGGTTGGGGAAAGCCCCAGGGCCGGCGCTAAATGCGCCGCCAGTCTGAGCCTGAGATCCTCGGCCGGTCTTCTTGGTCGTGGAAGACTCCGACAAACATCGACCTGGGAGTCATTGATGCGAGGAACTGTGCTGATCACCGGGGGCAGTCGCGGGATCGGAGCCGCGACGGCCGTTTTGCTGGCCCAGCAGGGCTGGCATGTTTGTGTGGGTTACAAGAGCGGGCACGAGGCAGCCGAGCAGGTCGTGACCGAATGCGAAAAGCGGGGAGCGAGAGCATTGGCGATCCAGACGGACCTCGCGCACGAGGCCGAGGTAGTTTCCCTGTTCGACCAGGTGGACAAGTTTGGAACGCTCAGAGCTCTCGTGAACAACGCCGGAATCGTCGGTCCCAGGAATCGAGTCGACGAGTTTTCATACGAACGCGTCGTGAACATGATGGTCGTCAATGTGGTGGGACCGATCATGTGTGCCCGCGAGGCCGTGAGGAGAATGTCCACGATTCATGGTGGATCCGGCGGCGTGATCGTCAACGTTTCGTCAGCCGCTTCACGATTGGGAAGCCCCGGAGAGTACGTGGACTACGCGGCCTCAAAGGGCGCCATCGACACGATGACATTGGGCCTCGCAAAGGAAGTAGCCGGAGAAGACATTCGAGTGAATGCTGTCAGGCCAGGACTCATCGATACGGGAATCCATGCGAGCGGGGGGCAGCCCAACCGTCTCGAAGAGCTTGAACCGGGCATCCCGATGAAGCGTCGTGGTCATAGCATCGAAGTAGCAGAAGCCATCGCGTGGCTGTGTTCGGAAAAAGCCTCCTACGTGACCGGTGCATTCATTGACATCTCAGGGGGGCGCTGATCGCTGCTCTGTACGACGAACGACATGGAACGGAGCCACCGTTGGGTCTGCAGGTCGCCTCGTCCCTGTTGAAGTATCGCCGACGGGAGGGCTTGACTCGTACCCTTACGAAGCCCAGGGATCGACGCTTGCCCTATCCTGACGAGGACTTCAATAATCCCCGTTGACGACCGCTTGGAAGGCTTGGAATACCGTGCTCGATCTGGCGATTGTCTCGGGCATCTTCATCGCCTTGGGTGTTCCCGTTTGGGCAATCGTCGACGCCGCCGGCCATCTAAATGAGGCCTACCAACAAATCGGAAGCCACAAGATCACCTGGATCGTGCTCCTCGTTGCGCTCACGTTGCTCTTCAATCCAATCGGAATCATTGGGAGCGTCGTCTATCTTGCTTCTGTTCGCCCTCGTCTTCGCAACGTTGACAAGGCGGGGATTTCAGGCGCGTTCCGGCCTGGTCGATTGGAAGCAGGACGGTATTCAAACGCCCTTGCTTCTGACGCGGATCGAGAACGAGTTACCGAAGAGTTGCGAGGCCATTTTCAAGCAGGATGGCTCTCATTCGAGGATCTCAGTGACCGACCGGACGTAGCGCTGCACGCAAGAAGGCTCGGCGACCTGAGGCGTGCGTTGAGCAATCTTTCGGCGGAGTTGAAATATCAACAGCGAGGGAGGGCGCAACCCCTCGACCTGGTTAGCCAGGTCGGGTTGACCGACCCGCCACTCAGTCGGACAGGGTACGTGATCTAAGTATCTCCAGCGTGTGCTCCAATAGGCACCACATCCACTCGGTAGATGTATTCAAGCTGCTTTGCCCCCGACTCGATGCCACGTACGAGTGACTCGACCTGAGCACCGTTGAGGCCAGGGTCGAGTTGAACCCGGGCGACAATCCATACCTGGTTCGGACCGACGAAAGTGGTGAGAAGCTCGCGAATCCCGCTAACACCGGGGTACCCGAGGAGAAACGCTCGTGCTTTCGCCTCCCAAGCTGGCAGGAATGGCTGGGTGAAGCCGCCAATGGCGCGGTTTTGTTGCATCCCGGCCGCTGACACCCAAGCGCCGACCAGGAAGTCGTGGTTGCGTCTTATGAGCCGAAGACCGACGGCGACAAGCGCCAGCCCGATGATTACAGCGACTATTCCCTGGGGTATGGACGACCCGGTGATCTGATTGATTGCCAAGGCGGCGAGCGTCATCAAGTCCGCGGTGATCGACACTGCGTCCGAGACAAATACGGTGCGCAGCGAGGGGTCGGACGTCGCCCTCGACTCCTCGAGGAGCTCTCGATGGAACCGACGTGCCCGGTGAGTCAGCTGGCCCGCCGACTGGCGAAGTGACAGCAGATCAAAGGCGGCAGAGATGGCAAGCACGACATACGCCACCGCGAACGAGGAGGTGACGCCGGGATGGATCAGTTCCTCGATGCCCTCACGCAGGGAGAACACCGCACCGCCGACGAAAACGCCAAGGCCCGCGAGCAGCGCCCAGAAATATGCTTCTCGCCCATACCCCAAGGCATGCCGATCGTCGGCCTTGCGGCCGCTGCGGCGCTGAGCCAAGAGGAGGAACAGGTCGTTGGCGGTATCGGCGATCGCTTCGGAGGCCGAGGCTGCTACTGCGGAAGAGCCCGTTAAGACCGCTGTGACGACCTTGGCGAGCGCGACCGCAAGATCGGCTGCGATGGCTACTAAGACGGTCCGCGTGCTTTCGTTCGGCATCGCCGAGCCTCCATACCCAGACCGCCCGGCATCCACACTCTCTGGAATCCAACCTAACGATGCGATACGTGCCAAATGGTTGGGTGCTTGCTTGCTTCAACCGCTGCTTCTGAGATTCCGCCGAATTTCCGAATTCGATCGACAGAAGCCCCTTTTTTAGCGCGCCGGGCGACTTGGGACCCGTGGCGGAGGGGCACCGAAGAAATACTGCGCAAACCGCAAGACCTGGGCGTCATCGAGGTCGTCGATGTCGACTCGCACGTCTGCGACGACCTTCGCGGCGACGTCCTTGCGGTGATTCTCAACGTAGGCGACCCAGTGGTGACTCGCGTTGGCCTTCCCCTTGCCATGGCTCAGCAGGAGGATCGCGCCAGCCGATGCAACGGCTTCGGTGACCTCGCGCCAGTACTCCGTGTTATCGGCTTCGTAGGTCCCGTCGGGGTTCCCTGCACGGTGGTGAACCTGGTGGAAGCGGCCGTGAGGATCCAGAGCGACGATGTCCTCCGGACGCTCGTCGGGCGTCGCGTTCGTGGGGTAAATCCTGGTCAGATGAAAGTCGATGACGGCAACGACGTTTTTGTTTCTCACAAGATCGATGTTTTCTGCCATGTGCGAACTCCGATCTACTCCGACTCGGTCGGATCCAGAGGATCCAGCATCACTTGGGTGACCGTCCGAATGGACGACGCCGAGGTGGCCAGGTGGAAAACCTGGAACGAACCGTCCTCTTGGATCACCTCCCCGTGATACCGCAACACGATTTCGCGGACAAGAGGAAAGGTCTCTATCCCAGGAGCATTTTCTCGGCATCACGCACACAACTCGGAATCGCGAGTGGGTAGCGATGACGTTGGAGCGAACCCCAACCACCAAGTTCCGAGTGGATTGCGGCGCGGCAGGGTTCTCGAGGCCGTGGCGCGATACGAAGTTCGAGCGCGCTGGTCCGGGCCTTCGATCGAGGTCCTTCTCACGTGGCGAGGTTCCCATATGTGGGCGCGCCGACGGTCTCGTACGTTAGGTGGAGCGTGCCGTTGCTATAGGCGAGAGATTCAGTCAGTCGCAGCGCGTTGGGCCGGGTCCCGTCGTCGAATACCTTCTTGCCGCTGCCGAGCAGAAGCGGGTAGAGCCACAGGTTCAGCGTGTCGACGAGACCGGAGCGCAATAGAGACTGCACAAGGTTGAGGCTTCCGATCACGTGGAGTTCATCGTGGCGCTCCTTGAGGTAGGTGACGCTCTCGGGGATCGAATTGGCGAGAAGCGTCGAGTCGTTCCAGGCCAAAGGGTCGGCGAGCGTTCGACTGGCCACGTACTTCGGAACATGATTGAGCAGGCCGGTGAACGGGATCTCCTCTGGAGCGGTCGGCCAATATCCCGCAAAGATCTCGTAGGTCCGTCGGCCGAGAAGCAGGGCGTCCATGCACCTGGCCTGTTCGAAAACGACGCGGCCGGCTTCCTGGTCCAGCAGCGGCGCCTGCCATCCGCCGTGCATAAAGCCGCCGTCGCTGTCTTCGTCCGGCCCTCCCGGCGCCTGAGCTACCCCGTCGAGGGTGACGAACTCGGTCACGATGAGCTTGCCCATGTTGCCTTCCTCTCTCAGTGGCGATGGACTAGTTCAGACTCCGACGACGTGCAGGATTCATCGCAATCGGACGACTGCGAACGACCTGGGCGGCGAGCTGCGCGTGCAGCAGATTCTCTCACCGGCGCTAACCGCCATCGGAAAGCTCAGACCATCAGACAGGCAGATCAGCGAAGCGTGCTCCCTCATGTCGTCACGAAGAAGACCACGCGAGCGGAGGAGTCCACTCAGCTGGTGGACGACCCACCTACCACGCAAACCCGATCCGTCCGTGGCTGGAGCGAAGAGAATCGGGCTGGACGCACGCGCTGGTGCCCATTTGGAGGAGGTGGAAATGAGGCCGAATGACGTGGTCGGATTGCCGCTGAACATCGCCAAGCGAATTTGTGACCTGGCCCCGCCGGCCCAAGCGCTGGTTTCGGAGTCGGTGAAGACGGTGATCGCCGGTTCCGAGACCCGGTTCATCTAGCATGGCGAGCACGAACTCAAGGGCGTGCCCCGGGATCCGGCGTGACTAGCCGTCCGGAGAGGGCAGAGCCCGGGGCAGACGCGGTGGGAAAGAGCCTCAGCTAGTCAGGGTCGTCGTCTCTTTCGAGGAGGGCGCGTGCTCGGGCGGCATCGTGAGCGCCGATGAAGACGGGCACGCCGTCGGCAAAGCTGACGGATTCGTAGACACTGTCGGTTCCCACTGTCGCTTCGATCCCCGAGGCGCGCAAACGTGCGGCTATCACCTCTGCCTCGAAAGGTTGAACCCTGGTTAGTTCCACGACGTCGTCGCGGTTGTTGGCTGGGTCAGTGTCGTCACTTGGCAAGGTTGGACCATCTCCTCTCATGAGGTCGACGGAAAGGGCGAGTCGGGTGACGAGATCATGCCGCATTTGCCGCCGCGTCGCCGGTCCGGCGACGGCAAACTTCGCTGCGCCCCAACCGTCTAGAATGGCCGGCTCCATTGGAGTCCACAAAGATGCAGCGGGAACAACGGTGCGCATTGGTCGGCGAATCGAACTCCGACTGACTCGGATCATGAATATGGATACGCAAGATCACTCCGCCGTGCATAGCGGTCCCAGATGCCTCGAGAACGGCGATGGCCTGGTCTGTCCGATGAACACCGTTCCCGCAGATGGCAAACAGGTTCAGCACACACGGGATGGGTCGCCACGTGCCAGAACGGAAGGACGACTCGGTGGGGTCGGGGAGACCAGCGCGCAGCGCCGCTTTCCAGCATTATGGAGGTGGTGGAATGTCCACGCACCACAACCGGGGCCGTCGCCAACCAGACGCTTCGTCGTAGCCCGGACGAGATACTCGCGGCGAAACTAGAAGAAACGCAGTTCAGCGTCACCGAGTTTCTCGAAGATCTTGTCAAGGAGCGAGTCTTCGCCGACGTAATCTCGCAGGTCTCTACACGAGAGAAACCCAACAGTTATTTCGCGGGCTCACCTCCGGACGTCGTGTTCGTGCGCCGCGAAGCGTTACTGCGAGGTCGCAGAAGTCGCTTGGCATACGTCTACGCCAGAACCCTTTACCTCGCCGCTGCGTTGCCTCCAAGTGCGAGAAACGACCTCCAGGAAACCGACGATCCGATCGGTGCGGTCATCGTTCGCCATGGTTTGAGGGTGGAGCGCGAGCGCGTCTGCGTAGAGCCACCACTCTTGCCGTTCGATTGGGACAACGAGACGAGCATCTATGCGCGCCGCTACGGCGTGAAGATCGCTGGCAAACCCGCGATGCAGATCTCGGAGTGGTTTCTCTCGAATCTCGTGGTATTCCTCTCGGCGGACTCAGTTGACCAAGTGGGGTCGGAAGCCTCGGACTTCAAGATCGACCGAACAGCCCCGTGAGCGCAAATCGATGACCGACGCGTCGGCGATCGCACCGATCATTCGGCCCTACGGAGCATGACAACCAGGCATGATCGCTTGAGAAACATGATGAGAAGGGAAAAGCGCGATCGCGGAGCAGGCGGTGCCCGGACGTACGCCACCTGGGAATTCGCCCAAAGCGACATTGCCGGGTACCAACAAGATCTGTTGCTGCGCACAACAGGGCTCGAGCAAGACTCTGATTGGTTCTTTCAGTTTTACGAATGCGACATCGGCGGGGCGCACGCGTACTTTGGAATTCAGACACCGGGTCTTTTGATCTTCTCTCGTTTTGGGACCACCGACCTCCAAGAGATTCGATCCGAGCCAGGCAGTCACACTGAGGGGGGCACGTACGAGGGACCATTCATCTCGCTGCGCAAGAGTTTGGGTCGTCCACTTGGCGCAGGGCGATATGGCATCGAGGTGCGCCGGTCGAGCGGTGATCATCGTGGGGATTGGTTCGGCTTCTGGGTGACGACGCCTGAAGGCTCCCTCGAGCACGCTTCAACTTTCGTAGGCCAGATGCGGTTTCCTCGCTTGGACCCGCAGACCGAAGCGTCGATTCAGAACGTCGGAACCTCGTGGACCGAGTACTGGCCGGATATAAACCCCCAAAATCGACGCGCTGCCCCTCGGGTAGATCTGGTCTTCGAAGAGCCCGTGGTCAATTCCGGCGTCTTGCCAACTGCGGTGCGACTTCGTTACGCGGCCCAGCCAGCGGCGGACCAGGAGCTCCTGACCAACGGTGCGGTCCATGTTCGGGCGGGACGAGGAGTAGAGCGCATAGAGCGGCCTAGAGACTTCGAACGCCGTGGCGGGATCTACCAGCCGACTCACGATATGACCTTGTAGCTGACCGAACATGCTCCTCGGCCTGGGATCACCCTTCCCTGTCTGAGCCGCTTCAATGAGCTCTGAGCCGCTTCAATGAGCTCTGAGCCGCTTCTATGAGCTCTGAGCCGCTTCTTTGAGTCAAAGTGCCGCCGTGGGATGATCTCGTGGCTCTAGTTCACTTTCAGGTTTACCGACACAGGAGGCGTCGAAGTGTCGAGCACCGAAGGTAGGAGCGAATCTTCGTCCGAAGGTTCGGGCGGCGCCGTACCGGGCGCGCCCAAGCGAGGTACCGCCCTTCTGGCCACTTTGGCATTGGCTCAGTTCATGGTCGTGCTCGATTTCACGATCGTCAATGTGGCGCTTCCTTCGATTCAGCATGGCTTGCATGTCGCCACTACGACACTTCAATGGTTGGTAAGCGCTTATGCGGTCACCTTCGGCGGCTTCCTCTTGCTTGGTGGTCGACTGGCTGACGTGTTCGGCCGGGCAAAGTTGTACCGGATCGGACTGTGTGTCTTTGTCGCAGCGAGCATCAGCGGAGGACTGGCGGTCGATCCGGCGCTTTTGATCGCATCGAGGGCGGTTCAGGGATTAGGAGCTGCCCTGCTCGCTCCTGCCGGGCTTTCCTTGCTCATCACGAGCTGGACCGACGAAAAGCAGCGTAGCCACGCGCTCGGTGTATACGGCGCTGTCGCGTCCGCCGGCTTTGCCGCCGGCGCCGTGATCGGTGGTCTGCTCGTGCAAGTTACGTGGAGGCTCGTCTTCTTCGTCAACGTCCCCGTCGGCATTGCGTTGTTTGCCGCGTCGTGGCGCCTGCTTCCTCCCGATCCGCCGCGCCCGTCCGGCCGACTCGACGTAGTAGGAGCGTTGACAGCGACCGTCGGAGTGGCCCTGCTTGTTCTCGGCGTGACGCGGGCTGGCGACACTCTCCAGCCGACTCAACCAGCTGTGGCGTTCGGCGCCGGGATCGTCCTACTCGTCGCGTTCGTCTTCCGCGAGCGCAGGGCGGCCTCGCCGCTGCTGAACCTCGAGTTGCTCAAAGACCGGAGCATCCTCGGAGCGAACGAGTGTCTGCTCGCGTTCGGCGCCTGCAACGCAGGCGCTGTCCTCTTGGTGACGCTCTACCTCCAGGAAGGTCGGGGCCTCAGTCCGCTTCTCACGGGGTTGTGCTTCATACCGCAGGCCGTCGGGGCCTTCGCGCTCGCAGGTCCGGCCTCGAAGCTCGTCCCCGCGCTCGGACCTCGCCGCGCGCTCGCGGCGGGGATGGCGCTCTGCCTGCTCGCTCTCGTCGGCTCCGCGCTGAGCGTCGCCCGCGGGCCCCTTGGCGGTTTGCTCGCGTCACTGTTCTTGCTTGGAGTCTCGGCCCGCATCGTCCAGGTCGCCTCTACCCTCGCAGGCACACAGGGGCCGGTGGCGGCCCGCGGCGAGGGCTCGGCAAGCGCTGTGCTGACCGCGTCGCGTCAGGTCGGATCTGCCCTCGGCGTGGCCGTCGTCTCTGCGATCCTGGTGACTGTCCAAGGGGACGCGAGCCATCGCACGGCGGCGGCGATGCTCGTCGCAGCCGCCTTCGCTCTCGTCGGCCTACTCACGACTCGCGTAGTGCCGAGCGGCCCAGGACAGCCCGTTCTACTGCGGCTCGAGCACCTCTTCGTTCGCCACGCAGGCGGCCTTCCCTGAGGTAAACGCAGGCGGCCTTCCCTGAGGTAAACGCAGGCGGCCTTCCCTGAGGTAAAGGTCTCCGTAAGTCATCGCAGATGCCGCTGACTGCGCAAAATGGTTGGTCGGGGATGCCGATGGGGGAGATCGGGGGGATCCCACGCAGCTGTTGATTGGGATTTGCTTGAGGTATCGGGGCCGCACGCGGTCCGACCCGGGTAGCCGGCGTCACGCCGGCTCTCAATTGGGTGGAATTCCTGGGCGGAGTACTCGGTCGTACAGAAAAACAGCAGCCGCACTGGCTGTTCCCTTCAAAGATCGTGGTGAACGCATGCTCGTCGCGCCCGTAAGAGACCCTTGTTCGCTCCGTTCGACAGCGAGAGTCAGATCTGCGCGTCCAGGCTTTTGGACGTACCCGTAGGAATAGTGAGGGGCGTGGATGGGTACTCATCGTCACGACGTCGGGCGACCGCTCGTCAGTCACAGTGCGAAGCAATCCCCTTCGGCGAACCCCCGCTTCCCCGGGGTTGCTTCGCGCTCGTTCGTCGGCTCCATGCCTGAGGTCTCGGCCCAAGTCAAACTTTGCCCGGATAACACTCTCACAGGCCTGCGCAGTCGTCAGATTCAACGAGGGCCAGGGTATTGGATGGCTTGCGAGCAGCGATGTCGGATCCCGCACCGGAACGACTTCTCGAGATTACGGAGAGTCGAAGATCTTCCGGATGCGACTCCTCAGGGACCTACCCAGGTCCATTCCATCCGATCGCCAGGTTGGTATTCGCAATAGTCGTCGTAGTTGTCCGTCGGCCCAAGGGTCACCGTGTAGGAGTTGCCAGCAGTGAAGTGAGCCGACGAGACCAGGCTCAGCCACACTCCAGGGTGTGCTTCTTGGTTGACGGACACAGGGGTGGTTCCCGAATCTGACGAAACGTCGTACACGGAACCAAGGTTGTATTGAGTCCAGTACGGGATAAAGGCCGACACCTGCCAATCGCCAGTCACGGGGATGTCCGCGGTCCATGTGAAGGTCGAGCCCGAATCAGGCTCACCGTTGGCCAAGCATCGAGAATCGCCGGAGAACCAGAACCCGATTCCGTTGGTCTCACCCCCCTGCTCCACGCAGGTTCTCGGGGGGTAGTAGCCGATCGAGTAGGACACAGGGCCCGTGCATTCAGTCGCGTATCCGTATCCCACGACCCCGCCGCCCGAGTTACCCACACCGGTTGCGCCGTATTGGGTGCCAGCCGTGTAGTCACTGAGGCCTGCGATCAGAGGTGCCGGAGCGACGAAGAAACACTCCGAACTCGGCGCAGACGTGGCTGCGGCGTAGTTCGAGTCGCCGGGCCACGATGCAGCGAGGCAGTAGGTGCCGCCGGCACTCGGAGTAAAAGTCCCCGAAGAGTTCGCGCTGGCTGTTGACCCGGAGCCTGAAAGACTGCCGGTCCCGAAGGAGGTGCCGGTCGACGGCGCGCAGCTCGAGGCCGAGGGGCCGCACCAGTAGAAGGTGACTGTCCCAACCGGGGTGGCACCTCCCGTGGGAGCGATTGCGGTTGCGGAGTCGCTCACCGGGGTGTCGACTGCTCCACTTGCTGGGGGCGTGGTCGAGAAGCTCTGAAGATCCTCGGAGATCGTTATCGAACCGGCGACCTTGAGCTCAGTGATGCCTTTAGAAGCAGCGCACATGGACGAGATCTGGCTCGAAGTGTCTAAGGTGTAAATCTCCGCGCTCCAACTGCCGGGGCCGAACGAGCCCTTTGCCGAGGCTGCTCCACCGGCGTTCGGAATCGAGATGCCCAGGTTCCCAAGTTCGTCAGACGCCTCCTGGTCACTGCTACTCGTGATGTCGCTGGATGTGAAACGAGCTTTGCCGGCATATGTGACACCCCCGACGCTTCCGTTCACCGTTCCCTTCCATTTGATCGAGAAGGACCCCGCGACCGACGGACTGGAGGATAACGAGGAACAAACGAAAGGACTGCTACCGAAGGAGCCTGTCAGTTTGCCAGCCGTAACTTTGAAGACAGGGCCATTGCTCGGATTACAACCAAAGAGCTTGCCCTTTATCGGCGAAGGATTTGTTCCTCCTCCAGAATCGGCGATGGGAGGTGAAAAGCCAAGCTTCGCAGATAATCCACATGTCACCGAGCCGGGAATAGAACCGGCGTACTTTGGTGATTTAGCAAATACCGGAGCCGTCGTCGCGACCGCGGCTGCGGCGACCGCCGCGAGCGCGGCAGCCAGCACAAGACTGGATGGGAATCTCCGCCATGAGTAAAACACGATCCATGACCTCCGCCTAGAAAAATATGGAATGTTGAACCGCAAGCGTCACGCTGGCTGACCGCAAGTTTGCGGACAGATAGACAAGCCAACAGTTATACTTTCAACAATCCCCGATGACTGTGTGTTTCGGCTTAGCACGATCGATCGATAAACGCAATCGGCACCAAACCCTCGGGCGATGACGGACTCGGCTGTAGGGCGGGTCAGCCTAGGGTGCGGTCTGCCCTTCCCAGTGCGCAACTTTTTCCAGCGGCTCCCCGACGTGGGTCAGAAAGAAGTCTTCCAACGATCCGTCGGCTTGGATCACCTCGAGGTGATACCGCAAGGCGATGTCGCGAACGACGGGGATATGAGGATCCCACGATCCTTGCCCCAAGGTCAGCCTGACGTCGGCCAAGGACGCCTGCCACTCCTCCTCCTGGGTGACCCGTTCCAGGATGTGGGGCTCGAAGAAGAGCCGCTGGTCGGTCAGATAGAGCGTCCCTCCGACCTGGCGGGTGTTGTCTGCGCCGCGGTTTGCCACGCCGTGCCAGAGGATGTGTTCGCCTTCGCGAATCCACCGATGACGGATGTGGTGGGTCACGAAGAGATGCTACCCAGGATCCGTTTGTCCCCCGATAGGGACTCGAGGTTCCCTAAAAGGCGACACAGCGAGCGTGCCCCTAACGGTTATCGCGTTCGGTCCTTTTCTCGTTGTCGCATCGTTCTGCAACGGTCAACGTGATCCAGCGCCGGTGCAGGGTTGGCACCCGTCTCGTGACTCGGAA
>Ga0187783_10002892_pt1 | contig 12702 bp, 12 predicted proteins | sample 1015_SJ02_MP02_2_FD_132471 | JGI IMG/M metagenome (GOLD analysis project Ga0187783, IMG submission 132471) | Tropical peat soil microbial communities from peatlands in Department of Meta, Colombia - 1015_SJ02_MP02_20_MG | ecosystem: Environmental > Terrestrial > Soil > Wetlands > Peat | place...
CGCAGACCAACAGCCTTCGCAGCCTGGCGGAGATCGCGTAGTGAAGGTTCTTCTCATTGGGGCCAACGGACAGCTAGGAACCGATCTGCTGCGGGTTTTTCAAGCTGCTGGACACGACGTGCTGCCATTCACCCGCAGAGAGCTAGACATCTGTCACGGCCAGCAGTTAGCCGCTGTCCTCCGTGAAGCCCAGCCCGCCATCGTATTGAACACCGCCGCGTTCCACAAGGTGGAAGAATGCGAGAGGAAGCCTGATCTCGCCTTTCAGGTCAACGGCTCGGCGGTGATGAACTTGGCGTTAGCCTGCAAGGACGCAGACGCGATTTTAGTCCACTTCAGCACCGACTACGTCTTCGGTGGCTATGCTCAGAACAAGCCTTATGAGGTCGATGACCGTCCTGCCCCCTTGAATGTTTATGGCGTCTCGAAACTGGTGGGTGAACATCTGATCGCCTTCAACCTGGAGCGCTATTTTGTGATCCGAACCTGTGGGTTGTATGGAATCGCGGGCAGCAGCGGGAAAGGCGGCAATTTTGTCGAGAACATGCTGAAAAAAGCCATGGCCGGAGAGCCGATCCGTGTCGTCGATGATCAGGTTCTCACGCCCACCTATACGGCTGATCTGGCTGAGTCGGTAAGCAAATTGGTGTTCACTGGCCGCTTCGGACTTTATCACCTCAGCTCCGAAGGGCAGTGCTCGTGGTACGAGTTCACCCGGGGCATTCTGCAGTACGCGGGCATCCATGCCAAGCTGTCGCCGGTCAAAACAGGCGACTTCTTCAGCTCCGTGAAACGTCCCACCTATTCTGTGCTGAGCAAAGCGAAATTCCATTCTCTGGGCTTGTCGATTCCACCCTGGCAAGATGCCCTCTCCCGGTATCTCGACGATAGAAAAAGAAATCTGTCGGCCGAGAGACCGGTCATGGTTTAAGGCGCGCCCGCCACTGCGCATGGCTGCGGCGACTCTGCAACCCGGCATGGCCGGAACGAACCAGGGATCTGCAAGCGATCAGCCGTCAGCCCTCAGCCACGCAGCCGACCCGCAGAAGCTTGGTCGGCTACCGCCGGCACCGGGGCTGGCATGAGCAAGCGAAAGGACATGCGGAAGATTGCCGGCGTTCTCTCCTGCCCGGGGCAGCTTTGCTCGAAGCACAATGGAAGTTAGTATAGAAGGCAAGCAATGGCTCAACCGATAGCCCAATTTGCCCATGATTCTTATTACATCTTACGGACCCCTCACCCCCCCTCCAAGAAGTTCGCCCTATGGTGGAATCTTCTGCACGTTTCCGGGAAAATGCTGGGATTCAAGATCTCATACTTTGATCGCCCGAATCTCACCTGCCTTTACCGGGAGATCTTCGCCCGCCAGAACTACTACTTCCAGAGCAGCCAAGAGTCTCCAGTCATCCTCGACTGCGGCGCCAATTTAGGCATGGCCACTCTCTATTTCAAGTGGCTCTATCCCACAGCTAAGATTCACGCTTTCGAGCCGGATCCCACCGCCTTCGCTATGCTCGAGAGAAACGTAGCGCAAAACCACCTTACGGGTGTCGTCCTCGACAACTGCGCCCTTGGCCACGAGGATGGAACGGTACAGTTCTTTGTAGACCGCAACAACCCAGGAACGCTACTGATGAGCACCGATGCTTCGCGCCTCCAAGGCGAGGCGATTCAAGTTCCTGGCCGAAAGCTCTCGGGTTTCATTCAGGCTGAGATCGACTTTCTTAAGCTGGATGTTGAAGGTGCCGAGCATCAGGTTCTCTGCGACTTGGTTTCCAATCGAAAGATTCACTTGATCCGCCAAATGGTTGTCGAATATCACCATCGTATCGTGAATCAGCCCTCTTGCTTAGCTGGCTTTCTCCGCCTCCTCGAGCAGGCCGGCTTTGATTATCAATTGCATGCTACGCTTCGTTCCGTGACCTCGCGAGACACCTATCAGGACATCCTGATCGGAGCTTACCGCAGAGTGCCGTAAGCGATCCCAAAGCGCTCCCGCCAAATCTGGCAAGTATTTGTTGGCAGAGGTAGGAACCGAGTATCCTTGAGGCGAATCCTCGCAGAGCATGCAGACAAACGCCACGAACATCGATACCCGCGCCCCCGCCCCGCCTTTTCCTTTTGTTGATCTCAAGGCTCAGTATCGTGCGATCAAGCCGGAGATCGATGCTGCCATCAAGCGCGTAATGGACTCGCAACACTTCATTCTGGGGCCGGAGGTAGAAAGCCTCGAAAGGGAAGTTGCCGATTACTGCAGATCGCGCTTCGCCGTCGCCTGCGCCTCCGGTTCCGATGCTTTGCTTCTCGCGCTGATGGCTCTCGAAGTTGGGCCGAGCGACGAGGTGGTGACGACGCCTTTTACGTTTGTGGCGACTGCAGGGGCAGTGGCCCGGCTGGGAGCACGGCCGGTATTCGTCGATATCGATCCGAGCACCTACAACCTCGATGTCAGGAAACTACAATCAGCGATCACCTCGAAGACGAAGGCAATGATCCCGGTTCACCTCTTCGGTATGGCCGCCGACATGGATGCCATCATCGAAATCGCAACCCGCAGCTCTGTCCCGGTGGTCGAGGATGCCGCGCAGGCGATGGGCGCAACCCATGCCGGCCGACCCGTGGGAAGCATGGGTCTGTGCGGATGCTTCAGCTTTTTCCCATCCAAGAATCTTGGCGGAGCCGGCGATGGTGGCATGCTAACCACCAACGACGAGAGGTTGGCCGATAAACTTCGCGTGTTGCACCTGCACGGAGGCCGAACCAAATATGAATACGAGCTGATCGGAATCAACAGCCGGATGGATGCTCTGCAGGCCGCAATTCTCCGCGTCAAGTTGCAACGCCTCGATTCCTGGGTTGCGGAACGCAAGCGCAAAGCGCAGCGCTATGGGGAGCTCTTCCACGACCGCGGACTCGCCAGCGTCGTCGGCTTGCCTCAGGTTGCCGCAAAATGCACCCATGTTCATAACCAGTATGTGATTCGTGCTCCTCATCGCGACCAGCTAAGGGCTTTCTTGCGCAACCGGGGAGTTCCTAGCGAAATCTACTATCCCTTGCCCTTACACCTGCAACCAGCCTTCCAGTATTTGCAGTACAAACCTGGTGACCTGCCCCAATCCGAGCTGGCGAGCCGGGAAGTCCTGGCTCTTCCCATCTTCCCGGAGATGAAGGGGGATCAGCAAACCTTGGTGGTAGACTCGGTGGCCGCCTTTTACCGCGACACGAAAGCGTGTGGCTAACGCCTCCCGCTGCGAGCTGCCCCGGCCACAATCCGCCCTCTGTCGTTCGCCACCGTTCGGCTGAGAGGGGACGACTCGAGGGCTGAGGATGCTCATGATTCGGCGTCAGCCATGCCCAGGTCAGGCTATCCCGAGTGCCCAGGAGAAATCTCGCGTCGATCGGTGAGGAAACGCGAAATCCCGGTTCCGAGCCGGTTCGAAGCCTGCTTCCCACTCTCGATGTCGTACACTCGCCAAAACTCTTGCATCTCCTCCGCTTTCCCCAGCGATACGCGAACGTAGGTTTCGAGCGGAGGAAACTCGCGCCCGATCCACACCTGGTTCTTCCGAAAATGCTCAATCACCTGTTGGGCAGGTCGGTGGACATCCATCATCACGAAATTCGTCGAGGAGGGGATCGGTGCCAGCCCTCGAGCGCCTGCCTGGTTGAAAAACTCACGGCGATTCATCGCATTTTTCATAACATAATCTTGGACGCCTTCCGCGTCATCCATCGCCACCAGTGCAGCGCGAACGACCACCGCGTTGACGTTAACCGGAGTGATGTGGGGGCGGAATCGGGAAATCAGTGCTGGTTTTGCGATGGCATATCCCAGGCGCATGCCGGCGAGCCCATATACTTTAGAGAAAGTGCGCGCAACCACAATCCGATCATCCTCGATCGGGCGATCGAGAAACGACGCGTATCCCGGCGTTTCGGTGGCGAAGTGGTGATAGGCTTCATCAATCAAAACCGTCGTCGTTGCCGGCACTTTGGCAAGGAAGGCTTCGAGCGCGACCCGCGGCGTGAGGCTTCCGGTCGGATTATTAGGGTTGCAGATATAAAGGAGCGCTGCCGCAGGGTCGAGGTGCGATAGCATGCTGTCCAGATCATGGGCAAATTCGCGGTCGAGAGGCACAGCGATCACAGCGGCGCCAGCCTGCTTAGCGTAGCGCTCTGCGGTTTCAAACGTGGGCGAAGCTTGCACGAACTTTTTTCCCGGCCCGAGTGAGGCAACGGCCGCGACTCGTAGAATCTCGCTTGATCCACAACCGAGGAGCACTTGTTCTGGTTGCACTCTGTGCATGGCCGCAATGTGTTCCACCAATCCTTGATACTCGGGCCGTGGATAGCGGTTTGCCATGCTCAGCGCGCCGCGCATGGATTCGAGGACCCTGCGGGAAGGGCCGTACGGGTTTTCATTGCTGTCCAGACGAACCGGAAGATCCACCGTCGCCGTAGGCATCGGCCCAAAAGAGCCCAGGACCTCAGAGCGCAGCGGCAGGGTCGTGAGCGCGCTGGCGGCTCCAGCCATGCGAAAGAAGCTTCGTCTCGAAAGAATCATATAAGGTCTCCCCCGCGAAAAACTCCGGTCTGGTCTTGAAGAGTATGACAGATTCCATCCTTCCACAGGTCGGTTCTTTAGCAAGCGGCAGCCCCCATTTCCTGAGAAAACACCCTAAGCACGTCTGTCCCTCGAGGTGCTGGCGAAGCAGCGGAAACGCCCCAACCCCGACTTCCGGACCAGCCCGTTCTTGTTGTAGACTCCTGAGTTTCGAGGCCGGTCCGAGGAGCGAACGATGAGCTGGGCAAGCAAGCTGGTGATGCCGTATCGCGTAGACCATGGCAAGAAGTTCCGGATCAGGGATTGTGATCCCGGCGACACCGGGCATCTGCGTTCCAAGGAACAGGCAAAAGAGCTTCTCGAGCAGGGGATCGCCTCCATGGCGGAGCTTCAAGATAAGCTCTACGCGCAGGACCGCTGGGGAGTGTTGCTCATCTTTCAGGCGATGGATGCCGCCGGCAAAGATGGGGTCATCAAGCACGTCATGTCGGGCATCAACCCCCAGGGCTGCCAGGTGTACTCATTCAAAACCCCTTCCTCAGAGGAGCTGGACCACGATTTCATGTGGCGAACCAGTACGCGCCTGCCCGAACGCGGCCGGATTGGCATCTTTAACCGTTCGTATTACGAAGAGGTTTTGGTGGTGCGCGTGCACCCCGAGGTTCTCGAGAGCGAGAGAGTTCCACCCTCCCTCATCACCAAAGACATTTGGCAGGCAAGATTCGAGGATATCAAAGACTTCGAGCGTTATCTCGCACACAATGGAATTGTCATTCGCAAGTTTTTTCTCAACTTGTCGAAAAAGGAACAGAAGCGCCGTTTCCTGGCCCGGTTGGACGAACCCGAGAAAAACTGGAAATTCTCCGCGGCCGACATCCGCGAGCGCCTCAGCTGGGACGACTACATGGAGGCTTATGAGGACATGATTGTGCACACCGCCGCTCCCACCGCGCCCTGGTACGTGGTTCCCTCCGACAACAAGTGGTTTACCCGGGTCGTGGTGGCAGCAGCGGTTGTCGATACCCTGGAAAGCCTTGGCCTAGCCTACCCCGAAGTCAATTCGCAAAAACGCAAAGAGTTGAGCGCTGCGCGAAAACTGCTCGAGACCAAGGACTCGAACTAACCTGCCATTCCGGATGTCCCGTCAGTTGCGAGGTGCTTTCCACCGGGAGGCACGATGTATCTCACTGTGTACTAGGAGGCCTGCCCCTGATCACATAGATTCTTAACAGGTTAATCGGCGGCGCTACCGTAGCCTCCGTGGACCGGAATGCTGGGTCGGTAGCGCCCTGCCTGGCAGGGCAGATCGCCCGCATCGGCTGGGTTCGTGACCAAGGGCCCATGTGCCTGGGACAGTGGCCATGTACCTTATTCCGGGCCAAAGACGTGATACACTTCCTGCCAGAAACGGATGTTTAGCCCTCATCCCAACCTGAGCGATGAAGTCAATCGCAACATCGTACAGTCGGAAGTTGAAGGTGGAGTGCTGCTGAGCGCTTTGCCGCCATCCACCATCCTTGAGATCGAGACCCAACATCACCGCTACACTGCGGTTCTCCTGGGTGGAGGCGCAGCCCTTCTCTCCGGTCACCCGGAGTTCTGCCCCCAACCGGTCGAGGTTGCGATTGCGGGCTCGACCTGGGGTGGGGCGATGTTGAAACAACGCTTTATCGGGCGGGGGATGCACCTGGAGTTTTGCCATCCGGATTATCAAAATCCAATCGTTACCTCGCGCATTCAGGAGGTTCGGGAAGTAGGTCTGGGTGAGCAGCGGCGCGAATCCTCAGTCGACCCAAAGTGTGGCCTAGACGACGTCTGCCCCTATGACTGAAGAAGCTTAAAGGAGCTGTCAAGGCGGCCGGTTCACCTTCCTGCCCGGTTTGAGGTTTGTGCCATTTTCAATCCAGCCCATTCTGGCACGTTGTCAGAGATATCCCCCCTAGGTGATTGGCTGAGGGTGCCGAAGGGGCGATGTTCGGCCCAAGAGAGGAGCTAGCGCGCATGGCTGCTCCACAGGTGACAGAGCATGGGGAGCTTCCGCCACTTACCAAGGCAGAGCTAGGCGTACGTCTTGAACAGGTAGGGCGGGAGCGCTACCATCACCGCCATCCGTTTCACCAAAGGATGCATGAGGGTCGTTTGAACCGAGGGCAGTTGCAGGCGTGGGCGCTCAACCGCTACTACTATCAGAGCCGGATCCCAATCAAAGATGCGATCATCCTATCGCGCAGCCAAGACCGCGATTTTCGCGTCGCCTGGCGCAAAAGGATTGTCGATCACGATGGAGACCGCAATTGCGATGGGGGTATTGAGCGTTGGCTAAGGCTGAGTGAAGCGACCGGCCTCTCGCGCGATCGAGTGTGCAGCGGCGAAGGCGTTCTGCCGGCGACCCGATACGCCGTGGATGCTTATCTCGACCTGGTGCGGAACCGCAGTTTTCTCGAAGCGGTAGCCTCTTCGCTCACCGAACTGTTTTCCCGCGACCTGATTGTCTTGCGGGTGGGAGCCTTAAAGAGACATTATCCTTGGCTAGGGGGAGGATTGGATTACTTCACGGCGCGTTTGAACCAGGCTCCCGAGGATGCCAAGTTCGCCTTCGACTGGGTCGCCGAACATGCCCGCACGCGAGGTGAGCAAGAGTCCGCGCTGACAGCTCTCGCGCGCAAATGTGACATTTTGTGGGCGCAGCTGGACGCACTTCATTTCGCATATGTCGAACCAGCTTGGCCGCCGCCGGGGGCATTCCTGCCGGATGAGGTTTGACATGACACTACCGCCTGCCATCTGCCCTCGCCTTGCGCCCGGATGCCGTTGGGCGGAAGCCCAGGGAGCAGAACGAATGTTGCTGTTTCCGGAAGGGGCAATTCGCTTGCGAGGTACGGGGCGAGAAATTCTCGAGCGCTGTGATGGCCAGCGCACGGTCGAGCAGATTGTCGCCGATCTACAGCTGATTTATAGCGCCGGAGATCCGGCTCGCATCGCGGAGGACGTGCGCAGCTTTCTTGGGCAATTACATCAAAAGCGGGTGGTAGATTTCTGAATGCGAGAATGTCCGAGGCACCCCCGTCAACCCTGGTCCGATCCATGGTACCCGCCCCTTTAGCCCTGATTGCCGAGCTTACGCACCGATGCCCGCTGCATTGTGTCTACTGTTCGAATCCGCTTGCCATGCAGAACGCTGCTTCCGAGCTTTCGACCGCCGAATGGATGCGCGTCCTCGAGCAAGCGGGCCAATTCGGCTTGCTGCACGTGCACTTCACCGGTGGCGAGCCCCTGGCTCGCCGCGATCTGGTGGAACTGACCGCTCGGGCGCACGCCGCAGGTCTTTATGTCAATCTGATCACCTCCGGCATTGGACTTTCCGAGAAGCGTTTAGCAGCACTGGCCGAGGCTGGCCTGGAGCACGTTCAGCTTAGCTTTCAGGGGGCGCAGGAGCCGCTGGCGGACGAAATCGCGGGAGCGCGGAGTCACAGCTTCAAGCTGCGACTGGCGCGGCTTATTCGCCGGTTCAAACTTGGCTTCACCGTCAACGTGGTCGTGCACCGGCAAAACCTCGATCATCTGCCGGCGATCATCGCGATGGCTGAAGAACTCGCTGCCGACCGTCTGGAGATCGCGAACGTGCAATACTACGGATGGGCGTTGCGGAATCGGGGAGCGCTCATGCCGACTCGGCAGCAACTGCAGCAGTCGCAAGCCACGGTCAGCGCTGCCCAGGAGCGCCTGGCCGGACAGATGCGCATCGATTATGTTACCCCGGACTACTATGCCCATTATCCGAAGGCGTGCATGGGGGGCTGGGGCCGGCGGCTGATGCTGATCGATCCTAAAGGTCAGGCACTGCCTTGCCATGCGGCGGGAGTGATTCCGGGCCTGACCTTCGACAATGTCCTCGAGCATCCCCTCGAATGGATCTGGCAACAATCGTCCGCCTTCCAAAAATTCCGGGGTGAAGCATGGATGCCGGAGCCGTGCCGCAGCTGTGACCGTCGCGGTGAAGACTTCGGCGGATGCCGCTGTCAGGCATGGCTGGTGACCGGCGATGCCGCCGCCACCGATCCGGTCTGTTCCCTGGCTCCTACCCACGGTCAAGTGGAAGAAGTTGTCGACCGCGCGAATGATGATCTGGCGTCGAAGACATCTCCGCCAGCATCCGTTCCCACCAGTTGGGTCTACCGGTCCAATCCCCGCTGATCGGGGCCCGTATTTCTTAGGCCCGACCGATTCGCCATGCCGGCCGCATCGCATCGCAGATGGAAGGGGAGATTCGGCGGCTGTCGTGAGCCTAGCGGAGTTAATGATATCCTCGGCTTCGAGTCGCCCGCGCTGGTTCGGTGGGGGCTTTCGTAACATTCACCGGTTTTTGCGGAGGTCAGGATGGATTCCTCGGGTAGACGGGTGGCAGTCCTCGGTGCGGGCAAAATGGGCGGGATCCTTCTGAGCGCGCTTCTCGAGAAAGGTCTGTTGTCCCGCCACCGGACGGCGGCGACCGTGCAACATGAAGATCGGGCGCGCAGCTTGGCGCAGAAGCTCGGAATTCCGGTTGGAACCGACAATGCCGCGGCGGCCCGGGAGGCCGAGATCATCCTGGTTTGTGTGAAGCCACAGGCTGTCGAAGGTGTCATCGAACAGATTCGGGCTGCGGTCTCTTCCTCGCAATTGATCATCTCTGTCGCCGCTTCTGTACCCACCAGGCAATTCGAGCAGACGCTCGGAATCAAGATTCCGGTGGTCCGAGCCATGCCCAACACGCCCTGCCTGCTGGGTTGCGGTATGACCGGATTATGCAAAGGACAGTTTGCCGAGGCGCGCCACCTGGAGATTGCGAGCTCCTTTTTTGGGGTGGTCGGCCGGACGGTGGTGGTGGATGAGAAACATATGGACGCAGTCACCGGCCTTTCGGCCAGTGGCCCGGCCTACATTTACATCATTCTGGAGTCGCTGGCCGAGGCTGGTGTGAAAGTTGGATTACCCCGCGATATCGCCACCCTGCTGGCTGCCCAGACTACCTTGGGCGCGGCCACGGTGGTGCTCGAAACCGGCGATCATCCTGCGCTGCTCAAGGATGCAGTGACCACGCCCGCCGGATGCACCATCGATGGAATCCTCGAACTCGAAGAAGGCAAGCTGCGCGTGACCTTAATCAAGGCCGTGGTCAAGGCCGTGCAGAGAGCGAAGGAGCTGGCATACGGATAACCGCGGGCGCACCGCGCCCGGGTCACTTTGGTATGTCTTCCTGGGTTGAGCCCTTGTCCGGTCGGAGCAATGGGAACAGAATCACATCCCGAATGGTGTGTGAATCCGTCAACAACATTGCCAGCCGATCCACGCCGACACCCACTCCGCCGGCAGGAGGCATGCCATAGCAAAGCGCGCGGACGTAGTCTTCATCCATTTGGTGGGCTTCCTCGTCACCCCCTTCTCGCTGCTGGAATTGCTGCTCGAATCGGCGGCGCTGCTCCTCCGGATCATTGAGTTCGCTGAAACCGTTTGCGATCTCCATCTGGCCGGCGAAAATCTCCCAACGCTCGGTCCAATCGGGTTCGTCGGCCTTCTGTTTCGACAGCGGGGAAACCACGGTAGGGAACTCGTAAATGATGGTTGGCTGAACCAGGTGTTCCTCGGCCACCGCATCGAACAGGTTGGCAATGGTCTTTCCCCTCGGTTCGTTGGGATCATACGCGATGTGTGCGTGTCCCGAGTTAAAGCGCTCGACCAGTGTCTTGACGGAATCGGGCGAGACGAAATCCGAGTTTGCCGGCTTAACCCCTGCCCGCTCCGGCCAGTAGGCTATGATCGCTTCCCGCATGGTCATGCGGCGCCAATTCGAACGTGCCCAGTCAATCTCGTGCTCACCCCATTTCCCTTTGCTACCGCCGAGAACATCTTGGGCGGCCTGAACGAGCAATTGCTCGGTGAGGTCCATGACTCCGCGGTAGTCGCTGTAGGCCTGGTAGAACTCAAGCATGGTGAACTCCGGATTCCAGCGCCATCCCAGCCCCTCGTTGCGGAAGTTGCGGTTGATCTCATAGACGCGGTCGAATCCGCCCACGGTGAGCCGTTTTAAGTAGAGCTCGGGCGCAATCCGCAGGTAGAGATCCATGTCCAGTGTGTTGTGATGAGTGACGAAAGGACGAGCAACGGCGCCACCGGCGATCGGCTGCATCATGGGCGTCTCGACTTCCAGAAACCCCCGCGAGTCGAGAAACCGCCGCATCGACTGCACGAGTCGGCTGCGCTTGAGAAAGACATCGCGCACTTCGGGGTTCATGACCAAGTCCAGGTAGCGTTGCCGGTAGCGCAGCTCTACGTCGGTGAGTCCGTGCCATTTCTCCGGTAGGGGCAGCAGATCTTTGCTCAGAAATGTAATCTCTTCGACGTGCACGGTGAGCTCGCCCGTCCGGGTGCGGAACAGGTACCCGCGGAGGCCGATGTGGTCGCCCACGTCGAGCAGCTGGTAGAGTTCAAATCCTTGCACCCCTACGGCATCCCGCTTGACGTAAATCTGCAGCTTTTGACCGCCCTGCTGCAGATGCGCGAACCCGGCCTTTCCCATCAAGCGGATCGCCATGATCCGTCCCGCAACCCGCACGTGGACCTGCGCTCGGTCCAGGTCAGCGGCGGATTTGTCGCCGTAGTCTTGGAGGATGTCAGGGATCGTATGGGTGAACTCGAAGCGGGTCGGATAGGCTGTTTGCCCGAGCGCTTCAATCTGCCTGAGCTTGTCGCGCCGCAGTTCGTAGATTTTTTCGTCGAGTGCCAAAGGGCTTCCTTCGCTAGGAATTGCGATTATAAACTGCGCGGCTTTCCTGCTAGGCAATCCCGCTTCTTGAAGAGGATCCGGCTCAGCGGTACTATGGACTGGCCGTGCCAGTTTCTATTTGCGGTGTGCCTGAGGAACGATGCCTCAGAACTATATTCCTATCTTTCTCTTTATCGCAGTGGTCGGGTTGCTAATCCCGATTACTCTCGTCGCCGCCAAACTGGTGCGTCCGGCAAACCCGCACCGCACCAAACTCATGCCCTACGAATGTGGCATCGATCCTGTGGGTGGTTCCCGTGGCCGCTACACCATACGCTATTACATCGTGGCCATTCTTTTTGTGGTCTTCGATGTCGAGACAATCTTCCTCTTTCCCTGGGCGGTGAAGTTTAAGGCGCTGGGTGTCTTTGGCCTGGTCGAAATGCTAATCTTCCTCACGATCCTGATTGTCGGCTACGTCTGGATTTGGAAGAAGGGGGCATTAGACTGGGTGTGAGACCGGCCGCGGATCGAGCGCTTTGCCTGCAGCCCGGTAAAGCGCGTGGCGGGGCGCCTACGGGTGGGTTGCGAGGCCACTCACCGATGGCAGAGGAGAGCACCTTTATCGCCAGTCGCTGGACGAAAGGGAATCTGTTTTTTCCCACCCGCATTCTGGTGAATCCGCAAAGGGTGACGCGGATGAAACCGCGGCTATTCGGGAGCAGCGAAGAAAGCATCGGGATTACCCAGGTCGCCTCGGTACACATTTCTACGGGAATGTTATGGTCAGACATCCGCATTGAATCGACCGGTGGTACTGACCCGATCACCAGCCACGGGCATCGCAAAGCCGACGCGCGGCGCATCCGCGACTTAATCGAGAGTTATCAATCGACTCTCCGTAGCTGACTGGTAGCTTCGCCACGGCCTGACTGGTTCGACAGGCCAACTTTTTCTCCACAGACCCTGGCCGACCCGATTCTTCAAGATCTCTAAGCCGACTCTTGGCCCAAGATTCGTCGAAATCTTGGTTCTTGTGCCTGACACACGCCAGTTTTCTCTGCCTGGCTTTGTGAAACTCGCCTTCCCGGGAAACTCTGCGAGCGTCCACTGATTGTGCCTGGGATCCTCTGCCTTGCTGGGCCAGTCAGTTCCCGAAGATGAGCGGGGGCTCGGTGTTCACCCAAGATTCCTTACCGCAAGAAAGGATTGCTCTTCCGCTCCTCTCCGATGGTAGTCAAGGGCCCATGTCCGGGCACAACCTCAGTCTCATCCGGCAACGCCAGTACTTTCTCATGCAGCGAGCGGATGATCTTTTCGAAGGAACCGCCGGGGAGATCGGTGCGCCCGATGCTTCCTGCAAACAGCGTGTCTCCCGCGATCAGTTTCTTCTCGC
>Ga0187783_10002893_pt1 | contig 12698 bp, 10 predicted proteins | sample 1015_SJ02_MP02_2_FD_132471 | JGI IMG/M metagenome (GOLD analysis project Ga0187783, IMG submission 132471) | Tropical peat soil microbial communities from peatlands in Department of Meta, Colombia - 1015_SJ02_MP02_20_MG | ecosystem: Environmental > Terrestrial > Soil > Wetlands > Peat | place...
GGCCACGACGGCCACCCAGGCCGCGACGACGCCGACGGAGGTCACGTCTGCCTGACCGCCGACCTCGGCCCGGCCGAGCGCTATCGCCGCTGGCTGGCCGTGCTCCGGGGGACGGTCAAGGTGGTGGCGGGCACCAGGGCCGCGATGTTCGCCCCCGTCGCCGACCTTGGCCTGGTGGTTCTCTGGGACGACGGCGACGATCTGCACGCCGAGCCCCGGGCGCCGTACCCGAACGCCCGCGAGGTCCTGGCCCTGCGCGCGCACCGGGCCGATGCAGCCGCCCTGATCGGCGGCTTCGCCCGGACTGCCGAGCTCACCCAGCTGGTCGCAGGCGGGTGGGCCAAGCCGCTGACCGGCAGCCCCGAGGCGCTCCGGCAGGCGGCGCCACGGGTCCGGGCCGCCCCCGACGAGGCCGAACTGGCCCGGGACGCCGCCGCGCTGACCGCCCGGCTGCCCAGCCTCGCGCTGCGCACGGCCCGGAGCGCGCTATCGGGGGATGCCCGCGGCGCGCAGGCCGCCGGGCCCGTCCTGGTTCAGGTGCCGAGGCGCGGGTACCTGGCCGCGCTCGCCTGCGGCCGGTGCCGGGCCCGGACCAGATGCGCCAGATGCGGCGGACCGCTGCAGGTGGCCGGCTCCAGTCAGGTCCCGGGCTGCCGGTGGTGTGGTTCGCTGGCCGCGGACTGGACCTGCCCTCGGTGCGGCTCCGGCCGCCTGCGCGCCGTCGTCACGGGCGCGGCGCGGACCGCCGAGGAACTGGGCCGCGCCTTTCCCGGGGTGCCGGTGCGCACATCGGGCGGCCAGCAGGTTCTGGCCGCGGTGCCCGCCGAGCCGGCGCTGGTCATCGCCACGCCCGGCGCCGAGCCCGTGGCGGCGGACGGCTACGCCGCCGCGCTGCTCCTGGACGGCTGGGCGCTGCTCGGCCGTCCCAGCCTGCGGGCCGCCGAGGAGACGTTGCGCCGGTGGCTGAACGCCGCCGCCCTGGTCCGGCCCGCCGGATCCGTGGTCGTCCTGGCCGAGGCGGCCCTTCCCGCCGTGCAAGCTCTCATCCGCTGGGATCCGGTCAATTTTTCCGAACGAGAGCTGGCTGAACGGGCCGAGCTAGGCTTCCCGCCCGCGGTGCGGATGGCGGCCATTACCGGCTCGCCCGCGGCCGTCGCGGAATTCGTCGCCTCGGCCGACCTTCCGGCCGCGGCCGAGGTGCTAGGCCCGGTGCCCCATTACCCCCCTGGGGGGCCGGGGGGGCACGGGGGGGCGGCCGCCCCCCCGGAGGAAAGTACCGCGCTGATCAGGATCTCCCGGCCGGACGGCCCGGCGCTCGCGCGGGCGTTGCACGCCGCGCAGGCCCACCGCAGCGCGCACAAGGACGGTGCCGCGGTGCGCGTCCAGCTCGACCCGGCCGAGGTCGCCTGACGGGCTAAACTGTGCCTGGCGGCGCCACGTGACCGGGTGCTCGCCGTCATGCGTCCAGGAGGGTTTCGTGAGCGTCAGGCCGATACGTCTTTTCGGTGACCCGGTGCTGCGGACGCCGGCCGAGCCGGTCCGCGACTTCGACGCCGAGCTGCGCAGGCTCGTCAAGGACCTCACCGACTCCATGCTGGACGCGCCGGGCCTGGGCCTCGCCGCCCCGCAGATCGGGGTCGGACTGCGGGTCTTCACCTATCACGTGGGCGACGACGAGCCCGGGCACCTGATCAATCCCTCGCTCGACCTGTCCAAGGACGAGGAGGAGGACGACGAGGGCTGCCTGTCGTTCCCCGGCCTGGCCTACCCGATCAAGCGCGCCCACGGAGTGATTGCCAAGGGGTTCAACATGTACGGCGACCCGGTGACGATCGAGGGCACCGAACTGCTGGCCCGCTGCATCCAGCACGAGACCGACCACCTGGACGGCATCTTGTTCATCGACCGGATGGACCCGGCCCAGCGCAAGCTGGCCATGAAGGCGATCCGCGAGGCCGAATGGTGGGGCGACCCCATCCCGCGGCTGAAGGTGTCCCCGCACGAGACGCTGGGACGGGCCTTCTAACTGATGCGATGTGTCTTCGCGGGTACCCCGCAGACCGCGGTGCCGGCGCTTGACGCGCTGCTCGCCTCGCGGCATGAGGTGGCCGCGGTCCTGACCCGTCCCGACGCGCCGACCGGCCGCGGCCGCAAGGTCGGTTCCAGCCCCGTGGCCCGGCGGGCTGCCGCGGCGGGCCTCGAGGTGCTCACCCCCGCCCGGGCCAGGGACCCCGAATTCCTAAGCCGGCTGCGAGAGATCGGCCCGGACTGCTGCCCGATGGTCGCCTACGGCGCGCTGATACCGCAGGCCGCCCTGGACGTCCCGGCCCGCGGCTGGGTCAACCTGCACTTCTCGCTGCTGCCCGCCTGGCGGGGCGCCGCTCCGGTGCAGCACGCCGTCCTGCACGGCGACGACGTGACCGGCGCCAGCACGTTCCGCGTCGTGGCCGAGCTCGACGCCGGGCCGGTCTACGGGGTGGTGACCGAGCAGGTCCGGTCCGGTGATACCAGCGGTGACCTGCTGGAACGGCTGGCGCGTTCGGGAGCGGAGCTGCTCGTGGCCACCCTGGACGGCATCGAGGACGGAACGATCGAGGCGGTCTCGCAGCCTGCCGAGGGCGTGAGCTTCGCGCCGAAGATCACCCCGGCGGACGCGCGGGTGAACTGGAAGCTGCCCGCGCACGCCATCGACCGGCTGATCCGCGCGTGCACGCCGGATCCGGGTGCGTGGGCCGAGTACGAAGGCGCCCGGCTGAAGCTCGGGCCGGTGTCCGTCGCTGCGCTGCCCGATGTCCCTGATCTGGCGCCCGGGGAGCTCCTGATCGGGCGCCACGACGTGCTCGCGGGCACGGGTTCCCGCCCGGTGCGTCTCGGCCAGGTGCAGGCCCAGGGCAAGCGCCGCATGATCGCCCCGGACTGGGCGCGCGGCCTGCGGTCCGGCGGCCCGGTGCGGCTCAGCTGAGATGGCCAGGCACGACGCGCGCAGCCGGCCCCGCGCGGCGCGGTCGCACGCCGATCCGGCCCGGCGCGCCGCCTACGACGTGCTGCGGGCGGTGGCGGACCGGGACGCATACGCCAACCTGCTGCTACCCGCCCTGCTCGCCGAGCGCGGCCTGACCGGCCGCGATGCCGCCTTCGCCACCGAACTCACCTACGGCACGCTGCGCGGCCGCGGCACCTACGACGCGATCCTGGCCGCTTGCAGCGACCGGGACCAGCTGGACCCGCCGGTGCGCGACGTCCTGCGTCTCGGCGCCCATCAGCTCCTGGCCACCAGGGTCGGCCGCCACGCCGCCGTGGCCACCTCGGTGGACCTGGCCAAAGACGTGTGCGGCCCGCGCCCGTCGGGCTTCGTCAACGCCGTGCTGCGCCGGGTCGCCACCCGTGACCTGGACGCCTGGCTGGCCATCATCGTCCCGGACCGCGCCCAGGACCCGTCTGGGTACCTCGCCGTCCGCCACAGCTACCCGCGCTGGATCGTCGACGCGTTTCGTGACGCGCTCGGCCAGGCCAGCGCGGCCGAGACCGAGGAGGCCCTCGCGGCCGGCAACGTCCGGCCGGATGTGGTCCTGGCCGCCGTCCCCGGCCGCGCCAGGCCCGCCGCGCCCGAGCCCCCCGCTCACGACCTCGCGCCCGTACCCGGCCTCGCGCCCGCGCCACCGGGCCTGACGCGGACCCGCTGGTCGCCCTACGGCCTGCGGCTAGCCGCCGGCGACCCGGCGCCGCTGGTCGCCAGCGGGCAGCTGGCCGTCCAGGACGAGGCCAGCCAGCTGGCCTCACTTGCCCTGGCCCGGGTCAGCCTCCCCCCGGACCAGGACCGCCTGTGGCTTGATCTGTGCGCCGGCCCCGGCGGGAAGGCCCGGCTGCTGGCCGGCCTGGCCGCCGAGCGGGACGCCCGCCTGCTGGCCTCCGACATCCGCCCGCATCGGGCCGGCCGCGTCCTGGCCGCGCTGCGCCGCGCCCGGCTCGTCCCGGCCCGCTCAGCCAGCCCCGGACCCGCCGGCCCCCAGCCCGCCAGCCAGGAGCCCGCCAGCCAGGAGCCCGCCAGCCCCGAGCCCGCCACGCCCGAGCCCGTTTCCGGCCGGCCCGCCGCCGTGGTCGTGGCCGACGGGCTGCGCGTCCCATGGCGGCCAGCCACCTTCGATCGCGTGCTGGCCGACGTGCCGTGCTCTAACCTCGGATCGCTGCGGCGCCGCCCCGAAGCCCGGTGGCGTAAGACCCCGGCCACAGTGCGGGAACTGACCGGAGTGCAGCGCGGGCTGCTCAACGCGGCCATCGATTCGGTCCGCCCCGGCGGCGTGGTGGCCTACGTGACGTGCTCCCCGCACCTGGCCGAGACCCGCGACGTCGTCACGGCCGTCGCCGCCCACCGCGGTGACGTCGCGATCCTCGACGCTCCCGCCGTGCTCGCCGAGGTTCCTGGCCTGCGCGGCCCAGATCCCAGGTTCGCCCAGTTCTGGCCGCACCGGCACGGCACCGACGCGATCTTCCTGGCTCTGATCAAACGGCTCGACCCCGGCTGAGCGCCCTGGTCTTCCCCAGCCGGGCGTTCCCGATGTCGGCCCGCTGTCCCTGGGCGTAGCCGGCGCTGTAGCCCCGGCCGCTGTAGGTGATCCGGGTCCGCCGGGTCACCGGGTAAGCCTGCTCAAGCTGCCGCCGGATGACGACCGCCCGGTCGGCCAGGACCAGCGCGGTACTCGGCCCGGAGTGCACGTCCGCTTCGGCGCTGGCGGCGGCGCGCTCCTCGGCGGCCCGGACCCGGGTGATGACGGCGGTCACGAAGCCGAGCAGCCAGCTTCGCCGCCAGGCCCGCGGGCTGCGGACTCCGTCGGGGACGACCGCGGCGGCCAGGCCCCGGGCCATTTGCAGCAACAGCGAGGTGTACAGGATGTCGGCCCGCTCCAGGTCCGAGGCGTAGCCGAACACGTGGATACGCGTCCCTGGCCCGCCGGTGTGCAGCAGCACGCACTGGCAGCGCATGGCGCCTGCCACCCCGGCCAGCAGGTGCGCCCTGACCTGCGCCCAGGGGTTGGCGATGTCGACGACACGGCTGCCGGGCCGGTCGGTGTCCGGGCGGGACGCGGCCAGCCGGGCCCGGTCAATGCCGTACCGGGCCATCAGCTCGGCGGCCTTCGCGGTGAGCGCCTCTGCCTCCGGTGGGGTCACCCCCTCGGCCTCGGCCTTGGCCAGCAGCTTGCGTACCCGGTCGAGCAGCGCGCTGGGCGGTTCTGACGGCATGGCCACCCTCCAGATCGTTCCAAGTCGAACTCAGAATCGAACTGTATCCGCATGGTACGACATTCCCGGGGTTCCCCGGCCCTGGCGCGTCGCCCCGCCGCGCTTACCCGAGGTGGATGGCCATCGTACCCGTAACAGCCGGTACGTCGGGCCGTCGACCTCGGTGCGATCCGGCGGCCGGGCCGCCGGCCCGGACCGTACTCAGGCCCCCGGGCACTCTACACTCGGCAATACCATGGCTGTTCAGATCTCGCCGAGCATCCTGTCCGCGGACTTCGCCCGGCTCGCCGACGAGGCCGCCGCGGTCGCCGCGGTCGCGGACTGGCTGCACGTGGACGTCATGGACAACCACTTCGTGCCGAACCTCACTCTCGGCCTGCCCGTCGTCGAGTCGCTGCTCAAGCACACCACGCTGCCCCTCGACTGCCACCTGATGATCACCGAGCCGGATCGCTGGGCGCCGGAGTACGCCGAGGCTGGCGCGCGTAACGTGACGATCCACGCCGAGGCGGCGCACGCCCCCGTCCGGACCCTGCGCGCCATCCGCGCCGCCGGCGCCCGCGCCGGGCTGGCCGTCAACCCGGGCACCGCGGTGGAACCCTACGAGGACCTGCTGCCCGAGATCGACATGCTGCTGCTGATGACGGTGGAGCCGGGGTTCGGCGGCCAGCACTTCCTCGACATCGTGCTGCCGAAGCTGCGCCGGGCCCGCTCCGTGCTGACCGGCCAGGGCGCCGCGATATGGCTCCAGGTCGACGGCGGAGTGAGCGAGGAGACCATCGAGCGGTGCGCAGAGGCGGGCGCGGACGTGTTCGTGGCCGGCTCGGCGGTCTACGACTCCGACGATCCGGCCCACGCCGTCCAGGCCCTCCGTGCGCAGGCCGAGCGCGCCACCGCCCGCGCCGCGTGGACGACCCGGGGTCGTCCCGGCTGATGTCCTTATTCTCGGACCGAACGGACCGGCGTACCAGCGGCCCGGATGGCCTGCCCGTCCCCGGCCGGCGCCGCCTGGGGTTCCGCGCGCTGTACGAAGTCCTTGCGGCGGATGAGCAGCATCGCGCACACTGCGCCGGTCAGCGCCACGACACCGGTCACGTAGAGCACGTCGTTCAGGCCGGCCGCGAACGCGGCCTTGATGGCCGCAGCGGCCTGTACTCGGCGGTCCGGCGGCATGCTCGCGATCAGCTGGCTCACCTGACCTTGCCGGACCATGGTCCCGACGCGCGAGGCCGACGAGGCCAGCGGCGAGGCGTGGCTCAGGCTGCGCAGCATCGCCGAGGTGAAGATCGAGCCGAGGGCGGCGATGCCCGCCGCGATGCCGATCTGGCGGAACGTCGTGTTGACTCCCGATGCCATCCCGGCCTTCTGCGGCGGGACGACTCCGATCGCCGTGGAGGCCAGCGGCGGATTGACCAGGCCGGCGCCCAGCCCGGCCACGATGAACCCGGGGATCAGGTGCGTCCAGTGACTGCCGCCCGCCAGGCTGCCCATGATGATCAGCCCCACGCCGACCAGGACCAGGCCCGGTCCGATGAGCCAGCGCGCGGGCACGCGCTCGCTGAGCCGTCCGGCGATGGTCGCGGTGAGGAGCTGGGCGCCGCTGATGATGGCCAGTCGCAGGCCTGCCTGCAGTGCCGAGTAGCCGAGCACCTCCTGCAGGTAGATGACCAGGTAGAGCAGCACCGCGTAGAGCGAGCCGTTCATCGCCAGCGCCGCGATCGAGGCCCCGGCGAAGGTCGGCGTGCGAAGCAGGGACAGATCGAACATCGGGTACGCGACCCGGCTCTCGGCCACGATAAACCCGGCCAGCAGCACGCCCCCGGCCGTCAGGCAGACCACGACGCCCGTGTCTGACCAGCTGTTCTCGCCCGCCCGGATCAGCCCGTAGACCAGGCTGACCAGCCCCGCGGTCAGCAGCGCGAATCCGGCCCAGTCGGGCGGCGCGGGGTGCGCCGACTTCGATTCGGCCACCTTCCAGGCGGTCACGGCCAGGGCCAGGACGCCGATCGGCACGTTGACCAGGAAGATGCCGCGCCAGCTCCAGTCAGTGGTGATCACGCCCCCGAGCACGGGGCCGAGCGCGGTGGACACACCGGTGACCGCGCCCCACACGCCGAACGCCACCCCGCGATCCCGGCCGCGGAAGCTGTTGCCGAGCAGCGCCAGTGACGTGGCGAACATCATCGCCCCGCCAACTCCCTGGCCGCTGCGCGACACGATCAGCATCAGCGGGTCGCGGGCCAGGCCGCACAGCAGCGAGCCGAGCGTGAAGACCACCAGGCCGATCTGGAACAGCCGCTTCCTTCCGTACCTGTCGGCGAGGACCCCCGAAGTCAGCAGTAGCGAGGCCAGCGTCAGGGCATACGCGTCCAGGACCCACTGCACGTCGCTGAAGCCGGCGTGCAGCCCGCCCTGGATCGCGGGCTGCGCCACGATCACGATCGTGACGTCCAGCAACAGCATGAACGTCCCCGTGCAGACGGCGAGCAGGGTCCACCACTTGGTAGTCATAGGTTTTCCTCCGTGAGCGCACTCCACGGCGCCCGTACCCATGCTGCCGTGCCTTCCGCGACACATCCATACTTAGGCTAGATTCTGCTGATTTTCGCCATCAGATAGACTAATTTTTGTGGAAGATACGTCGCTGGACGCCATTGACCGGCAGATCATCCATCTGCTTACGATCAAGCCGCGCGCGTCCTTCCGCACCCTGGCCGAAGTGACAGGGATCTCCGACCAGACTGCCGCCCGGCGTTACCGTCGGCTCAGCGAGACGGCCGGGCTGCGCGTGCTCGGGGTGCTCGACGGGTCCCGGCTGGGCTGGGTTGAATGGTTCGTCCGACTGCAGACCACCCCGGGGAGCGCCGATTCGATCGCCGACGCCCTGGCCCGCCGGCCGGACACCAGCTGGGTTCGCCTGGCCTCGGGCGGTACCGAGATCAGCTGCGTGGTGCAGGCGCGCACGCCGGAGCAGCGCGACGCCCTGTTCCTGCGCGGGCTGCCCGGCAGCCGCCGGGTGGTCCAGATCTCCGCGCACTCGATCCTGCACGATTTCACCCCGGGCGCCTGGCAGGGCGTCACCCGGGCCCTGTCCGGTGCGCAGCTGGCGCTGCTGGCCCGGGGGGACGGCCTCCCGGACCCCTCCGCTCACGGGAGAGCCACCCGCCCCGCCGTTTCCCTGGGGCCCGAGGACGAGCTGCTGCTGGCCGAACTGGCTCGTGACGGCCGGGCCAGCCACGCCGCGCTCGCGGCCGCCATCCACTGGCACGAGTCCACGGTCCGGCGCCGGATAGACGAGCTGCGCCACGCTGGCCTGCTGTACTTCGAGGTTGATCTCGATAACCGGGCGCTCGGCGTGAACGTCGAGGCCACGCTCTGGCTCTCGGTGGAGCCAGTCCGGCTGGACGAGGTGGGCCGGGCCCTGGCCACCCACCCGGAGATCCCGTTCGCCGCCGCGACGACGGGACCGACCAACCTCCTAGCCAGCGCGCTGTTCCGCGACACGCAGCACCTCTACGAGTACCTGACCGGCCCGCTGGCCGGCCTGCCCGGGGTGAGCTCGGTGCAGACCGCGCCGATCATCAGGACCCACAAGCGCGCCGGCTCAGTCCACTAGCCGTCCCGGGGCGCGCCCCGGGAGGCTCAGCGACGCCTCCAGGTCCGGCGATCCGGACCCGTCGTCGCCGGCCTCGATGACCACCGTGATCACGATTCCGCCGGGGTCGACGGTGAGCGTGCAGCTCGTGCAGCCCTGGTCGGGAACGTCCGGGCCGGCCCTCGCCGCGGTGCCGTTCGTCGGGTTGCTGAGGCTGACGGTGACCGTCGCCGTCTGCTCGGCCGTCAGCGTGCCCGACAGCTGCGAGACGATCACCGCGCTCAGCCCCGACCCCTCGGTGATGGACCAGCTCACCGGGCCGCCAGCGGCGGTCAGGGTGAAGAAGGCCAGCGGCTGCGCCGGGCTGAGCGTGATCGTCGTGGCACTCACGGTCAGCGTTCCCGGCGCGCTGGTGCTCGTCGACGGAGCGGGAGAGCTCGGCCGTGGGCTGGTCGTGGAGGGCTTGGGCCCGGGGCTATGAGTGGCCCCGGGGGAGCCGGGGGCCGAGCTGCTCGCGGACGACGGCGAGCCGTCTGCCCCCGGGCTGGGCGACACGGGCGTGCTCGCCGACCCGACCGGATGCGCCCGGTACCGCGGGCTGCCCGAGCCGCTCGAGCCGGCCGTCGCGCCGGTACCGCCGGCCGGAGCCGAGCCCGTGCCGAAGGATGCCGCGACGTCGTGGTGTCCCGGGCCTCCGCTGGCCAGGGCCACGGCGACCAGCGCGGCGACGATGACCGCCGCCGCGGCGGCGCCCGCGGCGACCTGCCCCTGCCGGGCACGCCACCACGGCGACTTGGGCGGGTCGAGCGGCTTGGGGAATCCTTGACGACCGAACGGCCCCAGGCGCTGCGCCACGCTGGCCCGGTGAGCGGCCGCCTCGGGAGTGTTGCTGCTGGCCAGCCTGAGCACGTGAGCCCGCAATCCGGCGGGCAGCCCCGTGGCGGGCAGAGCGGCCAGCGGAGCCAGCCCGAGCAGCAGCGCCGGGGCCAGCTCGCGCTTCTTCCGTTCTGCGCACACCGGGCAGCGCTCGATGTGGCGGTTGATCCGCTTGCGCATCAGGACGGTCAGCTCCCCGTCCCAGTCCTGGAGCATCGTGTCAAGGGCGGCGCAATCCTGCCGGCCCGACCGGGCCACCAGCAGCGCGCCGAGGGAGATCTCCAGCTGGTCGCGGGCCCGGGAGAGCAGGGCATGGGCGTGATTGCGGGGCACCCCGAGCACGGCCGCGATCTCGGCGACGTCCAGCCCCTGCCGCAGTTGCAGCTCGACCAGGTCCGCCTCGCCCGCGTTCAGGCCGCGGAGCGCCGAGCGCAGCAGCATCCGCAGGTCCTCGCGTTCCACTTCGCCCGTGACGTCGGCCGACGTGTCGGTCACGTCCGGCATCGCATCGAGCGGCGTCGCGACCTGGGCCGCGCGGGCGCGCAGCCGCCGGTGGCACTCGTTGCGCGCCACGGCATATAGCCACGGCCGGAGCCGGTTCTGATCACGCAGTCCCGCCAACCTGGACGCCGCGATGACGAAGGTGTCCTGCACGGCGTCGGCGGCATCGGCCGGCTCGCGCAGCAGGGAGCGGCAGTAGGTGTACAGCGGTGACGCGTACCTGTCGTAGGCCTCGGCCAACCCTTCCGGGTCGCCCGCCACGATGGCCGCGACCACCTCGCTGTCGCGCATAGTGCATTATGTAACCGCGCGACGGTGCAGATCCCCAATACCGGCTCAAGTCGGTACCGGCGCCCGCGCCGTACCACCGGACGCCGGGAGATCGCCCCCCCTCCGTGGCGAGCTCCCGGCATCCAGCCCCGCTCCCCACCGGAATGAGTCTGGGCACCGCGGCCCGCCAACGCTTTTTGCTGAGATTTTTGATGGTGGCCTGACGTGAGTGTGCTGCCGGGCCGCTGAACCCCGTGATCGCGCCGGTGATCCTGCGGCGCGGCCGGGCACCTTCACCAGGTGTCGAGGTACTCGAGCAGCTCGCTCAGCCGGCAGATGACCGCGTCGGGCTCAGCGGCCTCGAACCCGGGTACGCCGGAGTTCGGGACCAGGACGGCGCGCATGCCCACGCTCTTCGCGCCGTGCACGTCGTCGTACGGGCGGTCGCCCACGAAGACGCAGTCGGCCGGATCGGTCATCCCGATGGCCCGCATAGCGGCCCGGAACGCCTCCGGGTGCGGCTTGACCCACGGGATCTCGCTGGTGTACACCGCCCCGTCGATCAGCCCGAGGACCTCGTCCCTGATGAAGATCTGCTCGTGAACCTGGCGCGGCCACATGGTGTTGGACAGCACGCCGACCTTGATGCCCCGCCGCCGCAGCTCCCGCAGCAGCGGTGCCGCGTCCGGGTCGGTGAGGGTGTGCGGATCCCACGCCTGGTAGTAGCTGGACAGGAACTCAGCCGTGGCCGCGATCCCGGCCCGCGCGAATACCGCATCCAGCGTGGCGCTCTGCTGCGCGCTGGATGCCAGCCCCCACAGCTCCGCCTCCGCCGACCGGGCCGCCGCGGCCATCGCGGCCGCGTCGTCGGCCGGATAGTGCCGCCTGCACACCGAGAGCCACAGTTCCTCGTGGTCAATGGCGTGCCATGGGGTGAGCGTGCCGCCCCAGTCGAAGATGACGGCCCTCACCATGACCCGAATCTTATGCGGGCCCGGGCCGGTGACGGCACGGCGAAGACCCCCGCCTGATGGGCAGGACGGGGGTCTTCGTGCCGGTCTAGGCCCTATCGAGGGTCATGTGTTCCGGTGTTCTCGGCTATCACCAGTGGTGCCAGGGCAGGAACACCGGGCCGGAGGCGCGGATGATCGTGAACGTGCTGATCGGGGACAAGTTGAAATTGCACGTCCATGACCAGGGCGACGTCCAGGAGCGCGGGAATGTCTGGACGCTGAAGACGCTGTACCACCCCCATCCGCGGAGGCCCCACAGCGTTCCTGTTCCGTACTTGATGGTGTAGAAGTTGCCGTAAGACGTATAGGTCGCGCGGCACGTGTACGTGTTCTGGTAGCTGTTGCTGGTCCCGTTGTCGTAGGCGGTGACGAAGAAGCTGCCGAAACCGCCGCGGGTGTAGAAGTGGGCCGCCAGGAATGTCGGGCTCGGCGGGCTTGGCAGCGTGACGAACACACCCTGGCCGTAGAACACGCCGTAAGCGGAAGCCCAGTACGTGGGCGTGGACGACGGCGAATTGGTCGTGAGTACGAAGCTTTCCTGCCCGTATCTGAAGTGCTGAGGGCTGGTCGTTGAGGCGCTGGCTGCCGTCCCTCCCGCGGCTACCAGGCTGGCTGCTAGCGCAGCGATGACGAGTGGTCTTGCGATTCGCACGATAATTCCCCTCCTGTGCGACTTTGACCGTTTTACGCCTACATGTAGGCCTCAGGTACTCCTTCCTTGTTGATGACTGTTTGAGTAACGCTACTCCCGAGGCCGTAGCCGGGTAAAGCACGACCGCCGCGGGGACCTGGTCACCGGGCACCAGGCGGCTGGCGGTACGCCCGGACACGTACTGCCGTTCAGGGCGGAATACCTCGTGTGGCACACTGGCTATACGAGCAAGAGCGTGCTCCGGGGTCGGTGAAACTCCGAACCGGCGGTGAAAGTCCGCGACCCGTCCGCCGCCAGCGGCCGGCTGACCCGGTGAAACTCCGGGACCGACGGTGAAAGTCCGGATGGGAGGCAGCACGCACCTGGCCGGTCACAACCGGCCGTGCCGAGCGCGTACCCGCGCACCCCCGGAGCCGGACGACTGGGCTTCGAGGAGGGAAGCGCGGATGTTCACCGGGATCGTGGCCGAACTCGGCGAGGTGGCCAGGATCGAGCACCGCGGCGACGCGGCTCGGCTGACCATCCGGGGTTCCGCCGATGATGTATCCCCGGA